>ERZ1034917.35-NODE-35-length-120361-cov-10.802878_pt1 | contig 120361 bp, 103 predicted proteins | sample MGYA00520605_ERZ1034917 | MGnify/ENA primary metagenome ERZ1034917 (study PRJEB33766, sample SAMN09781784) | gut metagenome | biome: gut microbiome | host: Homo sapiens | place: Madagascar | study: EMG produced TPA metagenomics assembly of the PRJNA485056 data... | reverse complement strand
GTGACCACATCGTTCAGCTACAACGGCAGTCTGCTCATGGCGCAGGTAGCGCCTGAAAAATCGCTGCTGTTCAGCTACGATGCCAACGGTCAGGCAGTATCCGTAAACTACAACGGCACAGAGTACTATTATCTGAGAAACGGCCAAAATGATATAGTTGGCCTTATGGACGAAAGCGGAGTGCGTGTGGTAGAATATATCTACGATGCGTGGGGCAAGCTGATATCCACCACCGGCACCTTGGCAACTACACTTGGCGCAGACAACCCGTTCCGTTATCGCGGTTACTACTACGATACCGAAACCGGCCTCTACTATCTCACCACCCGCTACTACGACCCCGAAGTCTGCCGCTTCATCTCTGCCGACGTATATATGTCCACCGGTCAGGGCGTCCTCGGCGGCAATATGTGGGCGTATTGTTTGAATAATCCGGTTGCTATGGTTGATAGCAATGGTGAATTTGCTTTAGCTGGGGCATTACTTGCGGGTGTAGCATCCATTGTAGTAGGTGGATTGTTTGGGGGACTCGGTGCGTTGGCTTCGGGCGATTCATTTGCCGCAGGCTTTGTTAGCGGATCAATAACTGCTATACTAACCGTGGCAGCAATAACAGCAGTAATTGCAAGTGCTGGAACCGCAGGTGTTGCAGCAGCCACGATTGTTGCCGCTGGCGCAGCCGGGGGAGTCGTTGGTAGTGCCGCCGGGTATGGTGCAGAATGCGCAATTACCGGGAAAGAGTTTGAAGCAGGAGAAGCTATAAAACGCGCACTGATATCCGGAACTACCGGAGCGCTATCGGGTGGATTTTCAGCCATAGTTAGCTCTGCCGGTAGTGGGCTAGTAAACGTTGTAACGGATGTTGCTGGATCATATATAGCAGCATTGCATACAGAAGCCATTGGACTTGCCGCTTCTTTAACCATAAGTGCTGTTGAGAAAAAAATCTCAAACAAAAGCGCAACAAGAAAAACACATCTAAAATCGAGTGGGGCAAGAAGTACTATTACACGACGCTTAAATCATCGCAGTATGATGTGCGCATATTGATGATAGTAATATAATATTTATCTATGAGCTATATGAAACAGAGGAGAGGTTTATGACAACATTGCTTTTAGCCGCGCTTAATGCTGCGATTTTGCTTGTTTATATTAAGGCAATGAAGCACAACATAATGTGCCTGAAAAACTGCAATACGGCAATACCTGTGAATAAGCGTTTTTCCTCAATGAGACAAAAGGAGTGGCTTATTGCAGCTCCGCTCGGGTCGTTCTTGGCAATAATACCGATGTATTTCCCTGTGCGGATGATTTACTATTTGCAGGAACTCAGTTTTGGAACAGAGCTATATGTAAGCTATAACTATAAGTTTAATCCGGGGCTATTTTTGAGCATATGGTCTATGTCTTATCCTCTGTTTTATATTGTGCGGACCGTTATCCTGAAACGGTTGCTTGGCAGCGAATATGATGGATATTGCACGAGTTATAATGTGCAGATAATGAATGGCGGGAAAATATATTTGCCGGATAAACCTGTCGAGTTTCACAAGGAATTACTGCACACAGACCAATTCCTGATTTGGATGGGTGTGGCGCTTGCAACATTTTCGCTTATATTAGGCTCGTTGGGAATGAACGAATATGCTTATTTCCGCGATGACGCATTTTACTATCATGAATTTGGCTTCGCAAAAACGGAGATATATCATTCCGATGATTTTGAAAAGATATATATGGTGGATAGCTTTATAACGTTTACAGGCTATGAGAATGAACGCGACTACTATGCGTTTGAGTTTAAGGATGGCAATAGAATAGCGTTCCGCACATATGCAAAACCATCAGAAGAGTTTATTAGGTATGCATCTGATTTTTCGGGACTGCCGATTACAAAAGTTCATGTACTGGATAATAGGAGGAAGCGATGATGGAACATAAAGAGTTTATCGTTAGCCTTTCAAAAGGCCGATATTGCCTATATCTTGTGTTAATAATTATGATGGCGATATTTGGTGCTTTATTTGGCATATTTTCTGTAATTGAAGAAAATTGGACGTTTTTATGGGGAGTCCTTCTTTGTGCGGCATGCGCAATTAGCTGTATAATTGAACTAAGAGTGCTAAAAAGAAAGAAGCTGATAGTAAACAATACGCGGATAGCATATTACATGAAAGACGCACTTGTACGCGATATTGATTTAAGCGAAATTGCTTTAATGTGGGTGAAGGAGCCTAATCTTATTTTACTTGATCATCATGGCAATGAAATATGTAAGGTACTTCTGATGCTAAAGAATGTTGATGAGTTGATTGAGCATGTTGGAAGGAACAAATTGAGGATAAAGTAGCGCATGCGATGCAGCGTTTTAGGAGCCACGGATATGAATGAAACCATTGTAGAAGTATTGATTATGATTGCAGCATTCATCGGCTGCTTGCTCTTCGCTGCATTGTCAGCCTGGAAAGCCGCTTATGACAAGAGAACATGGAGTTTGGTAAAGGGACGATATGTTCGTATGCCTATTTGGAACTATATGAGTTTTGTAGCTTTGTTTTCGGCTATGCCGATAATTCTGCTTTTGGATGGGTGTGATATATGGGCAATTACGGCCGCGGCACTTACAACATTGATTCTGCCATGTGGTTTGTTTGGCAGACGCGTGGAATTGCGAGGGAATGAGCTTATTTTAAGAAACGAATTTTGGATATCACATACAGTTTGTATAGAGGATATTCAAACAGTTTATGAGGTGGGCAACTTGGCATCAAGCCAGATAAGGTTCAAAGTAAAAAACATCAAGAATCCGATTGGTGCAGCCACCGATACGTTTAATGGGTTGCCAGAGTTGCTATTGCTCATTGACCAACGTTACCCTGGAGTTGTCCAATGGTACAATATGCCACGGCTGAAGAAAAGGATGCAGCTTAAATAGCTTTCATCTTCTACGCACTACATTTGCCGCCCAATTATCGGGCGGCATTTTATATGAAATTACTATGTAAGCCTAAATAAAGTATAGTTGGCCTTATGGACGAAAGCGGTGTGCGTGTGGTAGAATATATCTACGATGCGTGGGGCAAGCTGATATCCACCACCGGCACCTTGGCAACTACACTTGGCGCAGACAACCCGTTCCGTTATCGCGGTTACTACTACGATACCGAAACCGGCCTCTACTATCTCACCACCCGCTACTACGACCCCGAAGTCTGCCGCTTCATCTCTGCCGACGTATATATGTCCACCGGTCAGGGCGTCCTTGGCGGCAATATGTGGGCGTATTGCGGAAATAACCCGGTATGCAGATATGATACATCTGGTCGTTTATGGAAAGAAATACTTGATTTGGTAGGATCAATAATTGGCTTTGGCGGAGAAACATCCTATGACAGTAGTGTTACATTAACATCGCCATCTAAACTTTCCATATTTTACGTAGAAACATCGATTACCGATAGTTATGTTGAACCCTACGGTAACACGGATAGTATTGTTGCCATATCCGCTAATACTTCAGTAAATGAGCGAGAGAGCAGCTCGCGCGCAGACATATGCGTCGGAATAAATATTGGTTCACTTTCTGTTACTGCAAATATATTCACAACAAACGATTTCAGCGCTGGTATAGGGGCTTCTTTGGGCTATAAATCTATAAGCTATAGCCTTGAAGGGGACATCTCTTTGAAAACTATGAGTATAGGTGTTACGGGATCTCGTTCGAGGACTAGTAAAAAGAATAAGAAACTACGCAACACCAAATCCGGATCATTTAGAGTGAACCTTTTGATGGCAACCGCTACCATAGCAGCGTTAGCGCATGGAGTAAACACCCCTTACAGTTCATGGGAGCACGCTTTAAAGTAAAAGCATATTCAAGGTCATACGACGTAATGGGAGATAGGAGGAAAAATGTTTAGCACTATAAGGAACATTATGGCTTTTATAGCTATTATAGTCGTACTACTTGTATGGCTCATTCAAGATAAAAGGAAAGCTAGCAATATTATCATTGCGTATGCAATTTTAGCGTGTTTTTTGTGGCTGACAATTATTTTTCCTCCAGAATCCCTTCTCGTTGGGTTCAGCAGTGAGCAGAGCGCTTATTACTATATAAGTGGCAAAGGTAATAATGATAATACCACAAAAATAGACGGCAAATCATCGACTCTTGTTATAGAATTGACTGACAATGGAGCTGCTACGCCGTATTTGTTGATAAAGAAAAAGCATAAGTGGTATATTACATCCGGAGTTATATATTCATTTCATCATATAGAAGATTGTTGGAACATCGGATATTCTGTCTATTGTTTATCACATCCGTTGATAGATGAGACATATTGGATGATATATGATGAATCTGATTGTGTAAACTCATATGGAGTAGAAAGTTCATCTAAACAATATGATAGCGGAGTGAAACTGGAATATGTTGACGATATCGGTAGGCGAGTATACTGGTTTTTTTGTACAGAAAACGAAGAAATAAATTTGTATGTAAATAATCATCCAGTAAAGAATCATTACGTGAAATAGTATTGCATCGTTTTCATGCCTTATGGACGAAAGCGGCGTGCGTGTGGTAGATTATATCTACGATGCGTGGGGCAAGCTGATATCCACCACCGGCACCTTGGCAACTACACTTGGCGCAGACAACCCGTTCCGTTATCGCGGTTACTACTACGATACCGAAACCGGCCTCTACTATCTCACCACCCGCTACTACGACCCCGAAGTCTGCCGCTTCATCTCTGCCGACGTATATATGTCCACCGGTCAGGGCGTCCTCGGCGGCAATATGTGGGCGTATTGTTTGAATAATCCGGTTGCTATGGTTGATAGCAATGGGCAGGAAACGAACTGGAATACGTTATTTGGAGGTATAGAGCTTCTGCTGGTTGCCGCGGTTGGCTTTGCATCCGTAGCAACGGTTCTATCAGGTGGATGTGCAGCACCGCTATTGGTGCTTACAATAGCGGCAATGACGGCATCAGCCGCAACTATTTCGGCTGCCTGTGGAACAGCGGAAGTAGTAGAGGCGTTTACAGATCACAATTTCATTAGGGATGATATCTTAAAAGGCGATACCGAGCGTTACGAAAAGACTAAAAATACGTCAAGAACAATCGCTATGATGGGTAGTGCTGGACTTAACGCTTACTCTCCGGTCTGCTTTGTTGAAGGAACGCTTGTACAAACTAACGATGGACTTAAACCTATAGAAAGCATAAGTCCCGATATGCTTGTATATGCAAGCGACCCTGAAACAGGCAAAATTGAGTCTCACAAAATCGTTCAAACGTTTGTAAACGAAACAGATGAACTCACCTACATCTCCCTAAGCAACGGCGAAGAAATCGTTACCACGCCTACGCATCCGTTCTATGTGCCTGCATATGGATGGACTGCCGCTATAGACCTTCGGGCAGGTGATATTCTTGTCGCCGTAAACGGAGAGAGGATTGTAATCGAACAAGTAAAGCACGAACTGCTTGAAAGTCCTATAACAGTCTATAACTTCGAAGTCGAAGACCTGCACACGTATTTTGTTGGCTCGTGCGGCGTATTGGTGCATAATGCTTGTCAACCAGGATCATACGAAATTAAGTTTGCATCCGGGAAAAACTATGTTGGCAAAGGCGATGCTGGACGCATGAATACATCAGGCCGACGCATCGCAAGGAAATATAACGATAAAATTATCGAGAAGGTTTGGGAACCCGCGTCTAGCGTTAAAACGGCATTTGTTCAAGAATACATTAAGCAGCTGACTAGAGGTGTGAATAACTCAAATACTTATAATAAAATATGGTCACCGGGAAGAAAAATATTATATTCCCTTTTTAAGTGATTTACAGCGTAATTTTGCTGAGGAGACATATTATGAAGAGCAGCGTTGTGGAAGAATTCAGGTTTGTGCCGATTATATATCCATATAATCAGGCTAATGCGATATATATTTATGGCAGCAAGGATATAGAATACGCAAGAGAGATGAAAATTAAGCAAGTGTGCATAGGCCCAATGGCTGATTACTCATTTCTCAGAGATTTCGATTTTGTAGAGCATCTGGCCTTAGAGTCAAATATCCGCATGCAGGATATAGTGCTGCAAAATCCTTCCCCTATAGCTAATTTGCTTCCTGAGCTATACCATCTAAAAGGCCTTTTAAGCCTGAGTATAATTGACAGGAATGGGTTTAGAAACCCTTACTTTCCAGCAATAGATGTTAGCCTGTTCCCGAACCTTCAACAGGTTATGGGAGGAGATGCCGACTTTATTAATCTCGATAAGGCTATTTCACTCAGAAGTCTTATATTAAGTGGGTTTAAGCCGATAAACGACGACATTGAAGTGCTTTCAAGTTTAAGGAATCTGGACACGCTTTCACTTTCGTTTGGCAAATTTAGAACATTGAAAGGCATTGAGTTTCTGTCTGGGTTAAAGTGTTTATACCTTACGCGGTGCCAAAGGCTGTCGGATATCGATGCGATTCAAGCCTTGGGCTCGACGCTGCAAGCTATGCGCATTCAAAATTGCAGCAAAATAAAATCCTTCTCTTCGCTATCTAAGCTGAAGAATCTAAAGCTGCTTGAACTTAGCGGGAGCAATAAAATACCATCGCTTGATTTTATAAGCGATATGCCAAGCCTGAAAACATTTGTATTCGATGTTTTTGTAGAAAATGGCGATATTACGCCTTGCTTGTCTATGCAATACTCCAGCTGTCTGCATAAATTCTCTCACTATAACTTGGCGGATAGACAGCTTCCTAGAGGAACTTTTGAACGAGGTAATGAAGGCATAACCGAATGGCGAAGGTTAGAATAGACAGGAGTGACATAGTGTAAAAATGGCATGGTGGGCCTTATGGACGAAAGCGGCGTGCGTGTGGTAGAATATATCTACGATGCGTGGGGCAAGCTGATATCCACCACCGGCACCTTGGCAACTACACTTGGCGCAGACAACCCGTTCCGTTATCGCGGTTACTACTACGATACCGAAACCGGCCTCTACTATCTCACCACCCGCTACTACGACCCCGAAGTCTGCCGCTTCATCTCCGCCGACGTATATATGTCCACCGGTCAGGGCGTCCTCGGCGGTAATATGTGGGCGTATTGTTTGAATAATCCGGTGAACCGTTTCGACACCTGCGGCACTTGGTCGATGCCTAATTGGCTAAAGATTACGATTGGTGTTGCAGCGATTGCCGGATTGGCGATAGCCACGGCTTGTACCGGTGGTGCAGCAGCAGTGGTATTCGGTGCAGCGCTCTCTGGCGCCATTTCTGGTGGTGTTTCCGGTGCAGTAATGGGAGCTATTGGAGGCGGTATTTCTGGAGGCTGGCAAGGAGCTTTGGATGGTGCATGTTCAGGATTTATGTCTGGCACATTGATAGGTGGTGTGACAGGTGCTGCATCGGCAGGGCTAAATATAGCTACTGGAGCTACAACCGTTGTAGGGAATGCCCACGGATCGACTTTACACAGGCTTGCAACAAATATGGAAGCAGGTAAAATGGCTGCATCTGGACAGTATTCACGAATTGGCATGAACAGAGCTTTAAAGACAATGGGGCTAAATGGAACAAGTCGACCAGATGTTATTGGGGTTGCTAAAAAAGGTATGAATAAATTAGTAGAAGTTGTAAGTCCAAAGCAAAGCACAAATTCTATTATTAACAAGATGTCTAAAATGCTCTCAAACAATCCGCGGTCTGTGGGAAAGATTGTTAAGTGGGTTAGAAAATTGTTTGAATAGGGGGGCGATGAAATTGATTCCTAAAAAAATTCAACCGTATTTTAAAATGATACACCAAATAAACGATAACGATAACAGCATAATTGAAGGAATGCTTACATGCTGTAATGCTCATGATTTTGACGTATTTGTTGTTGGAGAAGTAAGACACGGTATGTTTTCAAAAATGTGCCTGTTTCCAGAAAACGGCAAAATCTTAATAGAAGTTCGTTGCAGAAAATGCGGTAAAGTTATCCAAGTATTTGATAGCAGTTGCGATGGGTATGAGAAATGTTGGAAAGCTCAATATACACATGCACAAGCTAAACCTATTGATTGCAGGAAATGCCAAAATGGAGGATTTTCTGTCCGTATCAAATATGAATATCCTGCTATTCAAGAACTTGCAGAACTTGGAATAGCTGAAATGGATAATGCTTTTACTTGGATATGGATAACGATTGAGTGCAACAACTGTAAAACTAAATATAAGAACTTTGTTGATTGTGAAACAGCTTAGTTTAAAATGTCAAATACCATAGAAAATAAGGCGGATTTGATACTTGGTTGTTTAAAGGTAAAAATATAATCTAATCGTGCGTATTCTTGGGGATATGATATTGACCGGGGCAGTTAAGCAACTGCCCCGGCTTTTATATATCGTCTCAGGAATTACATAGCGTTTAATAAAAGCGTTGTGAAAGCTTTATGTTTTCACAGCGTTTTTTTGTTTGCATTCAATTAGGGGCGTACCTGTGTCCCTCCGTTTCTTTTTGATTACTTACATAAGAATCAAATTTTACGGAGGTTTATGGGTGAATGCCATTCGTTCTGATATTCGTAAGGCGCTTGACAGCTGCAAGGATGCAAAGCTTTTTGTCGCCATGAATCTTGCCTTTGCCTGTTCGCTGCGCGTTGGTGAGATACTTGGACTTACATGGAATAACGTAAGCATCAGCGATGAGGATATTGCGAAAGATAATGCCTCGGTATATGTTGATAAAGAGCTTTTCAGGGCATCAAAGGACGTAATGGACACACTTGGCAATCGGGATATTCGCTTTGTGTTTCCACCCGTAATGAGCAATCCCAAAACAAGACTGATACTCAAAACGCCCAAGACCGCTACCAGCGTCCGCCGCGTATGGCTGCCGAAAACCCTCGCCTACATTCTGCGTGAATGGCGGGATACCCAGCAAAAGCAAAAAGAATTTCTCGGGGATGAGTATTTCGACTATGACCTTGTTGTTGCGCACCATAACGGGCGTCCCTGTGACTGCAAAAATATTGAAAAAAGCTTCAACCGACTAAAAGAGGATGCAGGGCTGCCAAACGTGGTGTTCCATTCGCTCCGTCATTCAAGCACAACTTACAAGCTGAAGCTTAATCATGGCGATATAAAAGCAACGCAGGGCGATACGGGACACGCACAGGCAGATATGATTACAAGAGTATACGCACATATTCTGGACGAGGACAGAAAAGTAGCGGCAAGCATCATCATGAGTCAGCACAACTTCAGGGCAAAAGAAAAAGCCCCGAAAGTGCTTATTTACGGGGCTTTTTGGCCTCCCCGGCGCGATTCGAACGCGCGGCCTTTCGCTTAGGAGGCGAACGCTCTATCCTGCTGAGCTACGGAGAGATATGTGCGCGCGGATATTTCCGGACGCACAGTTGATTATACCGTGCCGAAGGGGAATTGTCAATACGCAAGCCCCTCGGCGCGGTATTTTATTCGGTTTACTTCTTCTCTACGCCAAGCGTTACCTTTTCGCCGTTCACGTCCCATTCCTTGACGTAGCCGGCAGGCGCGGCGTCGCTTACGGACACGGCCAGAATATCCTGCGCTATGGCGTCGCCGAAGCGGCTGAGCACATCCTTGGCGCGGCCTACGCACGCATAGGTCAGCGCTATGCGGTCGGTAACCTCAAAGCCCGCCTCCTTGCGCATGACCTGTATCTTGGATACCAGTTCGCGCACAAAGCCTTCGTCCACCAGTTCGTCGGTCAAATTGGTGTCCAGCACAACGGCGGTCTCCTTCTCTGTCTGGCTTACGAAGCCGGCCTTCTGTATGGGTTCGGTCAGCACATCCGCTTCCGCAAGGGACACGGCCGTGCCTTCAAGCTCAAAATCATAGCTGTTGCCGGCCTTATGCGCGGCAACTACCTTGTCGCCTATGCCGTCCTGCGCAAGATATGCGTTTATCTTGGGCAGCAGCTTGCCGTAGCGCGGCCCAAGGGTCTTAAGCTGCGGCTTCACGCGGTAGGATATAAAGGAAGATGCATCGTTTACGAATTCAACGGCCTTCACGTTCAGCTCGTCCGCTATTATGGAAGTATACAGCGCATCGAGCGTGCCGCCCTGCACAAACATGCGAGCAAGCGGCTGGCGGTTTTTCACGTTCGCTGCGGCGCGGGCAGCGCGGCCCAGCACAACTATTTCCAGCACCTCGTCCATGCTGCGCTCAAGCTCCGCGTCTATCAGGCTTTCATCCGCAACGGGGAAGTCGCAAAGGTGTATGCTTTCGGGCGCGGTCTTATCAACGCTGCGCACTATGTTCTGGTATATGCTTTCGCTCATGAACGGCGTGAACGGTGCGCACAGCGCGCTCATGGTTGCAAGCACGGTGTAAAGCGTCATGTACGCGGCTTCCTTGTCGTCCGTCATGCCGCTTCCCCAGTAACGCTCGCGGCAGCGGCGGACGTACCAATTGGAAAGATCGTCCGTAAAGCGGGCCAGTTCGCGGCCGGCTTCGGTTATATGCAGTCCGTCAAGGTTGCTGTCAACGGTCTTTATCAGCGTATTCAGGCGGCTGAGCACCCACTTATCCATGGGGGTGAGGTTCTCGCGCTTGAGGGTATGCTTGGTTGGGTCGAAGCCGTCTATTTCGGCATAGAGCACATAGAACGCATATGTATTCCACAGCGTGCCCATGAACTTGCGCTGCGCTTCGCTCACGGCGTCCGCGCTGAAGCGGCTGGGCAGCCAGGGCATGGAGCCTGTGTAGAAATACCAGCGCACGGCGTCCGCGCCCTGCTTATCAAGCACGCTCCACGGGTCAACAACGTTGCCCTTGTGCTTACTCATCTTTATGCCGTCCTTGTCCGCAACAAGGCCCAGCACAAGGCAGTTCTTATAGCTCGGCTCATCGAACAGGCAGGTGGATATTGCAAGCAGGGTATAGAACCAGCCGCGGGTCTGGTCGATGGCTTCGCTTATGTAGTTGGCGGGATAGCGGCGCTCAAACTGCTCCTTGTTTTCAAACGGATAGTGCCACTGCGCAAAGGGCATTGAGCCGGAATCGAACCAGCAGTCTATAACGGCCTTCTCGCGGCGCATCGTGCCGCCGCACTTTTCGCACTTGAACGTTATCGGGTCAAGGTAAGGCTTATGCAGCTCTATGTTTTCCGGCGTGCCGGGCGCAAGCTCGCAAAGCTCCTTGCGGCTGCCTACAACGTGAACATGACCGCAGTCCTCGCATACCCAAACCGGCAGCGGAGTGCCCCAGTAACGTTCGCGGCTGAGTCCCCAGTCTATAACGTTTTCAAGGAAGTTGCCCATGCGGCCGTCCTTTATGGTCTCGGGCAGCCAGTTTATGCGCTGATTGTACTCGATAAGCTTATCGCGCACGGCGGTCATCTTTATGAACCAGCTTTCGCGGGCGTAATAGATGAGCGGGGTATCGCAGCGCCAGCAGAACGGATAGCTGTGCTCAAACGGTATTTCCGCAAACAGCGCGCCGCTCTCCTTCAAATCCTTCAGTATCATCGGGTCAGCCTTCTTAACGAAGGTGCCTGCCCAGGGGGTATCCTCGGTCATGTTGCCGCGGGCGTCCACCATCTGCACGAAGGGTATGTCGTTATCGCGGCAAACGCGATAGTCGTCCTCACCGAAGGCAGGGGCGTTATGGACTATGCCCGTGCCGTCGTCGGCGGAAACGTAATCGTCCGCAACTATGCGGAAGCCCTTCTTGCCGGTTTTTGCGGCGGCCTTTGCCGTGCATTCAAACAGCGGCTCGTAGGTGCGGCCAACAAGCTCGCTGCCCGCAAATTCGCGCACTATCTTCGCATCCTCGCCCAGCACCTTTTCAACAAGATCCTTGGCCAGTATGAACGCCTCGCCGTCCTTTTCCGCGCGGCAGTATACTATGTTCGCGTTTACGCAAAGGCAAACGTTTGAAGGCAGCGTCCACGGCGTGGTGGTCCAGGCAAGGTAGCTTGCGTCCTCATCGGTGCACTTGAACCTTACCGTCGCGGAAATTTCCTTAACGTCCTTATAGCCCTGTGCAACCTCGTGGCTGGCAAGCGCGGTGCCGCAGCGCGGGCAGTAGGGCACTACCTTATGGCCCTTGTACAGAAGGCCCTTTTCATATATGGTTTTGAGCGCCCACCATTCGGATTCTATATAGTTATCCTCATATGTAACATAAGGATGCTCCATATCGGCCCAGTAGCCCACGCGGTCGCTCATCTGTTCCCATTCGGCCTTGTATTTCCAAACGGATTCCTTGCACTTGGCGATGAACGGCTCCACGCCGTAGGCTTCTATCTGTTTTTTGCCGTCAAGCCCCAGCATTTTTTCAACTTCCAGTTCAACCGGCAGTCCGTGCGTATCCCAGCCGGCCTTGCGCAGCACGTCGTAGCCCTTCATGGTGCGGTAGCGGGGAATAATGTCCTTCATGGCGCGGGTGAGTATGTGGCCTATGTGCGGCTTGCCGTTTGCCGTGGGCGGGCCGTCGTAAAAGGTATAGGCGGGCCTGCCCTTTCTCAGCTCGCAGCTTTTTTCAAATATGCGGTTCTCCTTCCAGAATTGGAGGATCTCCTTCTCCCTGTCCACAAAGTTAAGGGATGTGGGGACTTTGGTATACATTCAATAGCTCCTTTCGCCTTGTTCTGCATAAAATAAAAAACCGCCTCCCGTATAACGGGACGCAGTGCTTGCGCGGTACCACCCGATTTGGCATATAAATATGCCCCATCTCACCCTGCGCTGTAACGTGCGCATAACGGCGCGTACTATCCGCGGGAAAACCGCCTTCATACGCGCGCTCATGGATGATGCGTACCGGATCCGCACCCGCTGCCTTTCACCGTTTGCAGCTCGCTTATGGGGTCTTATCCCGGCCGTGTGTTCCAATCACCGTTTTGGTTGCAGTATACCCTATTTTTCGGCTTTTGTAAAGGATTTTGGGCGCAGCCTCGGCGTCATTTATTCTTTTTTTAGATGATAAGCGGTATTGTATTGTTTTAATCGCTTTGCCAAGCGCATACGGCAGTGTTAAAATAATATTGTAAATAATCCGCACGCGGGGTAAGCGTTATGGCAAGGGAGCTGCCCAAGCAGTTTGAAGAATTTGGCGAAGCGCGCCAAAAGGGCTTTTTGAAGGTAAAGAACATAAAGGATAACGGCGGCAAGGTCGCCGGAGTGTTCTGCACGTTTACGCCGCTTGAAATACTCGATGCGGCGGGTTTCACGCCCGTAAGCCTTTGCGGCATGAGCGGGGAAACCATTCCCGCAGCGGAAGCGCACCTGCCCAAGAACCTTTGCCCGCTAATAAAATCAGGCTACGGCTTCGCCGTATCGGACAAATGCCCGTATACCTATTTTTCGGACATAATAGTGGGCGAAACAACGTGCGACGGCAAAAAGAAAATGTATGAGCTGCTCAACGAGATTCGCCCCACATATATTTTGCATCTTCCCCAGGGCGAACGCGAGAACGCGCTTGACGAATGGACGGCGGAGCTGCGCCGCTTCAAAAATTTTCTTGAAGATAAGTTCGGCGTTGCAATAACGGACGATGCGCTCCGCAAGGCTGCCGTTCAGCGCAACGAAGAGCGCCGCGCCCGCATGCGGCTGATGGAAGCGCAAAAGAACGTTCCGCCCATGGCAAAGGGGCTTAATCTTTACACCGCGCTTGACGGGGCGGGCTTCATATTCGATCCTGCCGACCGCGTGGCGATGCTTACAAACCTTTATAACGATGTTGCCGCCGCATACGCTTCCGGCGCGCGCCCGGTAAGCGAGGTCGATAAGCGCATACTCATAACCGGCTGCCCCATAGGCGGCGTTATGAACAAAACCGTAAAAACCATTGAGGAAAACGGCGGCGCGGTAGTATGCTTTGAAAACTGCACGGGCATAAAGGCCGCGTATCAGCTTGTCGATACCGAGGCGGACGACATTATGACCGCCATTGCCAAGCGCTATCTTGACATAGGCTGCGCGGTAATGACGCCGAACTCCGTGCGCGTGGAGCTGCTCAAGCGGCTCATAAGCGAATACAAAATAGACGGCGTGGTCGAAATAGACCTTCAGTCCTGCACGCCATACACCATAGAAACGCACTTTATCCGCCTCGAGATGGAAAAGCTTGGCATACACTACATAGCCCTTGAAACGGACTATTCCCAAAGCGACTCCGGCCAGCTTTCCACCCGCCTTGAAGCATTCCTCGAAATGCTCTAAACCTTGCGCACACTCCTCCTCTTTTTCCATAAACCAGCCAAACAGCTCCCGTGAAGGGAGCTGTTTGGGTTGTGTGATGAATGAATGTATATCAGGTTATGATATCAATTATTAAGGAAGCGTTCGGTAATGTTCACATACAGCGCCGCACCCATGTGTAGCACATCCTCATCCACGTTAAAGCGGGAATTGTGGTGCGCAAAGGCGCAGTTTTTTGCCCCGTTTGCGGAGCTTAGGAAAAGATACGCTCCCGGCAATCTTTCAAGATAGTATGCAAAATCCTCCCCGCCCATGTTCGGCGCTACAAGGTGTGTAACGGTGCGTTCCTCCCCCGTTATTTCCTTTGCGGCCTCCGCGGCAAGGTGGGCCATGCTTTCATCGTTTATAACAGGCGGTGCGCCCCAATCTATTATGCATTGCGCATCCGCGCCAAAAACCGCCGCCTGCGCCGCCGCTATCTGTTCTATTCTTTGCGCAACGGCCATCCTTACGCCGCTATCCACGCTGCGTATGGTGCCTTCCATCTCCACGCAGTTCGGTATTATGTTATACTGGCTGCCGCCGTGTATGCTGCCTATTGTAACAACTATCGGCGCGCACGCATTGAACTCGCGCGAATTTATAGCCTGAAGCGCCGTTATTATATGCGCCGCAGCATTTATCGGGTCCGTTCCCTTTTCCGGCGTTGACCCGTGGCAGCCCGCGCCGGTTACGCGGATCATAAACCTGTCGAAAGATGCCATGCAGCACCCCGGCACGGCAAATATCGTCCCCGCCGGCGCTGTATTACTTATTATCGTGCCTATATGCATGCCAAACGCGGCGTCCGCGCCGTCAAGCCAGCCGTTTGCAATAACGTTCTTTGCGCCCTTGGCCGTTTCCTCCGCCGTTTGGAATATCAGCACCGCTTCGCCCTTGAGCGCGGCGCGGTTTAATTGCAGCACCTTCGCCGCGCCCAGCAGCATTGACGTATGCGCATCGTGTCCGCAGGCATGCATAAAGCCATCGTGTTCCGCTGCATAGCTTGCGCCCGTTTCTTCCCTTATTGGCAGCGCATCCATATCCGCGCGCAGTATAATGCGTTTGCCGGGCCGGGAGCCGCGGATGTGCGCGGCTATTGCGCTGTCCCTTCCCGAACGGACATACGGTATGTCCCATTGGTCAAGCTTACCTATAACATAGGCGGATGTTTTCTCCAGCCGCTCTCCGGTTTCCGGTATGCGGTGCAAGGCTCGTCGAATTTCCACCAGTTCGTCCTGTATCGCGGCGCATTCGCGCCACAGCGCAGCGTTTTCCATGCCGTTCTCCTTTACTCTGCCGCGTTATTCAGCAGCATACGCCTGTATTCTTCCATTTCCTCCGCATTGGCCATTATGAAATGGCCTTCCTCAATCTCGCTCCAGCGCGGCGGATCGGCGGCGTAATTATGTATGGAAGGATCGTATATTTGCAGCACTTTTGTCTTTTCCGCATCAGGATCGGGCATGGGTATTGCCGAAAGCAGTGCCCGCGTATACGGGTGCAGTGGGTGTTCAAACAGCTTTTCGGTCTTTGCCAGTTCTACTATAACGCCCTTGTGTATAACGGCTATTCTGTCGCATATGAAGCGCATAACACTCAGATCATGCGCAATAAAAAGATACGTCAGCCCGTGTTCTTTTTGAAGATCGCTCAAAAGGTTCAGCACCTGTGCGCGTATGGATACGTCCAATGCGCTTATCGGTTCATCGGCAATTATAAATTCCGGTTCCATGATAAGGCTTCTTGCTATGCCTATGCGCTGGCGCTGCCCGCCGGAAAACTCGTGCGGAAAGCGACTTGCGAATTCCGGCAGCAGCCCAACGTCCGCCAGCGCTATTGCCACCTTGCTTTGGCGCTCGTCGTTTTTCATATCGCGGCGGATATTCATAAGGCCTTCGGATACTATGTAGTCCACCTTGGCGCGCTCGTTAAGGCTTGCCATTGGGTCTTGGAATATCATCTGTATCTGCTGTGTAACTTTCTTGTCCAGCTCATGCGGTATTTTTCCGCTTATGCGCTCTCCCTTAAAAAGCACCTCTCCTGCGGACATGGGGTTTATGCGTATTATGGCGCGGCCGATCGTGGTTTTGCCGCTGCCCGATTCACCCACAAGGCCGAACGTTTCGCCCTTGTATATGTCAAAGCTTACGCCCTTCACGGCAACAAACTTCTTCCGCTTGCTGCCGAAGGTAACCTCCATATTGCGCACGCTTATAAGCGGCTCGTCCGTTTCTATGTTTTTCTCGCGTCCGGCCGTTATGCCCGGCTTTTGGGCGCTGCGTATGTTCTTTATCTGCTCGGGCGGCTCTATCTTGGGCGCGCGCGGGTCAAGCAGCCATGTGCGCGCCTTATGCGTGGGGGAAACGTCAAAATACGGCGGCCTGTGTTCAAAGTCTATATCCAGCGCATAAGGATTGCGCGGGGCGAACGCATCGCCGCGAATTTTTTGGAACAGGTTCGGCGGCGTGCCCTTTATTGAATATAGCGCCTCCCCCTTAACGCCAAGCTGCGGCAGGGAGCTCAGCAGCGCCCATGTGTACGGGTGCTGTGGATTATAGAACACCTCCTCGCATGTGCCAACCTCAACTATATCGCCCGCATACATTACGGCTATTCTGTCGGCGACGTTGGCCACAACGCCAAGATCGTGCGTGATGTATATTGTAGTAAGCTGATACTTCTCCTTCATCTTTTTGATAAGGTTCAATATCTGCGCCTGTATCGTCACGTCCAGTGCCGTTGTAGGCTCGTCGCATATCAATATACGCGGGTTGCAGGCTATTGCAATAGCTATTACCACCCTTTGGCGCATTCCGCCGCTGAATTCGTGCGGATATTGCTTATATCGTCTTTCGGGGTCTATTATGCCAACGTCCTCCAGTATCTCTATCGTTTTTTTATGCGCTTCCTCGCCATAAAGATTCTGGTGCAGGTGCAGCGCTTCCTCTATCTGCCAGCCAACGGTTTTCAGCGGGTTAAGGCTGGTCATAGGGTCCTGCATTACCATGGCTATTTCCTTGCCGCGTATTTTGCCCCATTCCTCGTCCGTTTTCAGCGCGGCAAGATCCCATGTGTACTTTCCCTCGCCTTCCGCCGCGTTTTCCTTCGGCAGATAATATATGTGTCCGCTGTCTATCCAGCCGTTTTTATCCAGAAGGCCGTTGAAATTCTTTACGAACACGCTCTTGCCGGAGCCGGACTCGCCCACTATCGCAAGGCTTTCGCTTTTATAAAGGTCCAGCGATATTCCCCTGAGGGCGTTGAGCTGCTGCCCTCTCAGGCTGAATTTTACGTTTAGGTCACGAACGGAAAGAATTACTTCCCTGTTTGCAGCATCCGTCATGTTATCGCCTCCTTAAACGTGGTTCTTAGGATCGGCCGCATCGGAAAACGCATTGCCGATAAGGTAAAAGCATATTGTTATTATAGACAGCACCACCGCCGGGAAAATGAGCTGATACTGCAAATTGGGTGCGGACATGAGCACGCGGCCGGTGTTTACCAAATTGCCCAGCGACGGCGTTTCTATCGAAAGGCCAAGGCCTATATAGGTAAGGAACACCTCCCAGCCTATCGCCCCCGGTATGCTTAACGCCATGCGCAGCATTATAACCGATATCATCTGTGGCAAAAGATTTTTCACTATTATGCGCCGCGTTGGCGTGCCAAGGCAGCGGGATGCAAGGTTGAAGTCCCTGTCCCTTATTATAAGCACCTGATTCCTTATGAATCTTGCAAGCCCTATCCAGCCGGTTATTGTCATTGCCACTATCATGGTCATCACGCCCGGCTCCATAACGTACGTGGCAAGTATCAATATTATGGTTGTGGGTATGTTGCTTATAACGTTGTATATTTCCGTAAACAGGAAATCAAGCTTCCTTACATAGCCCCATACAACGCCCGCCACCGTGCCTATAAGCGCCTCAAGCAGGGCAACAGAAAAGCCTATCGTAAGCGATGTGCGCGTGCCGCTCCAAATGTTTGACCACAGGTCCTGCCCTATCGAATTGGTTCCGAACCAGTATTCCGCGCACGGTTTAAGGTTGGACGCAGGCTGGCCGGCAAGCGCGTGGCCTTGGGGATAATTGTTTATCATCACGGCGTCCTTCTGCCCGGGTATATAAGGCTGGATGAACGCGAATACGAGCATTACGATTATCACCGCCAGCAGCGATACCGCAAGGCGATTTTTGCAGAACATGCGGAACGTGCTGCGCCAATAGGAATAATTGGAATAGCCGGTTTTTTCGGCGTTCGTTTCGCTGTATTCGGCGCGGCGGAATTTTATTTCCGGCAATGCCGCTATTTCATCCGCCGAAAGGTCGTCCTTTTCATCCGCCGCGGATTCAAGATTTTTCAGCAAACTGTCCTCAAGCGGATTTGCTATTGTTTCCTTTATAGAAAACTGCTTCATTACCTTGATCCCTCCTTTTTAACAAAGCTGATGCGCGGATCCACCAGCGCCATAAGCATATCGCCCAGTATCAGGCCCAGTATGCCTATTACGGAATATATTATTACCAGCGCCTGCACCATTGTATTGTCCTGCCGTTTTATAACGTCCACAAGCAGGCCGCCCATTCCCGGTATGGAATAAAGCGATTCAACGTATATGGAGCCGGATATTGTCATAAGTACCGAACCCGGTATCAGGTTCACCATAGGCGTTACGGAGTTGCGGAAAACATGGCGCAGCCATATCATGGCATTCGGCACGCCCTTAGCCTTGGCCAGCTTTATATAATCCTTGTTGGATTCATCCACCATGTAGCGTCTGAGCCACATGGCATAATTGGCAATGCTTGGCAGCGCAAGCGACAGCACCGGCATCACCATGGTAAGCACATTCTTTTCGTTATAAAGCATGCTTGCGCCTATCGCCCGCGTGCCGTATAACTGAATGAACAAATAATAGACGGCGCTCGGTACGGCCTGAATAAACACAATGAAGAGATTCCCGAATTTATCCCAAGCGCCGCCCTTTTTGCGGGACATGAATATGCCCAGCAGCATGCCCAGCGGCAAGCTGATTGCCACCGCAGAAAGGCCGAATTTCAGTGACACTATTATCTTCGGCCCAAGTATATCGGTTATTGCGGCATTTCTGCGGTATCTGTTGGATACGCCAAGGTCACCGCGCAAAAGGCCGCCCATGAACTTAAAAAGCTGCTTGGGAAGCGGGTCCCTAAGACCCATCAGCGTTAGCTTATTCTCTATTTCGCTCGGGGTAAGCTTGTCATAATTATCAAAGTAGCCTTCCTCGGGCATTAAACGCAGCAAAGAAAATATAACCACAACGATTATGAGAAGCGTTACCAGCGACCTGAGCAGGCGTTTGCACATGTATTGGAGCATTCAGCGTTCCTCCTTCAGCATACCGGCAGCCGTATAAAATGCGAACGGCCCCGCCGTGCCGGCATGGCAGGGCCATTCTTAGAGGCTCTACATTATCCACTCCCTTATCGGGCGGATAACAAGCTTATCTGAGTCATTCTCCGCGCGCCGCTTCCCAGGAAGCCAGTTGGGAGGAGAACATGTCTCCGCTCATCGCGGTATCGTACACATATAGGCCCTTATACTTCAGGTATCCCCATCCACAGCTTGAATATACTCCTTCAAAGGGATTCAGCTTCGTGCCGTTATATATGCCCCCGGTGGCTCTGTAAGGTATCACCATGGCATGGTCTATATAATACGCCTCGGCATTTGCAAATGCGGTATAGCGTGCGTCAACGTCAATAGTTTCAAGCTTTGCCTTCTCTATCAGTTCATAGTATTTTTCAACTATAGCCGTTGTTTCGGCGGACTTGGTGCTCTTTTCAAAAACATCGGTGGTATCGAACGCAAACGTATAATTGTTGCCCTTCTGCGTCATAAACAGCCAGGTTTCCGGGTCAACATAGCCTGCGCCGCCGTTAAGGCGCTGCATTGCGTAATTGCCGCAGCGGCGGGTTCCGCTAAGGAAGTTCTGTGCGCCGAAGTTGTTAATGATTATCTCTATGTAGTCCGCGCCGAGCAGAGCCTCAAGCTGCTGCTTCATCACCAGGCATTCCTTTGCCCATGTAGCGTCGCCGTTATACTGCATCAGTATCTTTACCGGGAATTTAGCTCCAGCTGCCGTCATTTCCTCAACCGCCTTCGCCTTGTATTCAAGGGCAAGCTTTTCATTAAAGCTATCGGTTTCGGTTATCTTTGCAAGGTCGCCGTAGGTGGTGTAATCCTTGTTCCCATTGCGTGCAAAGCCGCTGGGGGTTATGGAATTGCTCACCATGTCGTTGGCATTATTGGGGAATTCGACCTGCAGCGCCCTTATGCGGTCAAGGCCGTGATAAATGGACTTGCGGAAGTTTTCGTTATTAACAGCTATGCGCCAATTGTCCGGTTCATACTGTTCATCGAACATGGGTTCAAAGTTAAAGCCGAAATAGAAGGAATAGTTGGTTTGCTTTATCGTGGGGGAAACAAGCTTGGCCGTGTCCTCATTGCTCATCCATTCGGCAAGCAGATCGGAGCTTATCTCGGTATAATCGATTTCGCCGTTAAGGAACATGGTTGGCGCAAGGGTGCCGGCTTCGGCGTTGTATTTGCGCTCAACGCGCTCTATATGCACGTTTTCGGCGTCCCAGTAATTGGGGTTCTTAACGTAAACATGTACCTGCTGCGGGGCGAATTCGTCCATCAGGTACGCGCCGCAGTACCACATGCGCGTGTTGTCTATGCCAAGATCGGCGCCGTTTTCCTCTACGCAGGCCGCGCTCATCGGATAGTAGCAGCCAAACTCAAGCAAACTCAGGAAATATACGCGCGGCTGGGTAAGGGTATATTGCAGTGTGTATTTGTCTATTGCCTTCACGCCTATCGAATCCGCGCTCACGGCTTCGGCCGGGGTCTCGCCTTTAACGATGGCGGAGGTATAATCGTAATATTCCTGCGCGCCGGCTATATAGCCCTTCATCATGTGGGAATTGCTGGAATCGTTCGCCGCATTCAGCACCCATTCCGCGCCCGTTACCCAGTCCTCCGCGGTAACCTCGCCCTTCTCCGCGCCGGTATAGTCATACCATTTCATGCCTTCGCGTATTTTCAGCGTCCAGGTCAGTCCGTCGTCGCTTACCTCCCAGCTTGTGGCCGCAGCGGGCTGCAAATTGCCGTAGCTGTCGCTTGAAACCAGCGTTTCAACGCAGTTCGCGCCGAATATCATGTCTATTTCGGACGCGCTGTAAAGGTAATTCAGGGTGGAGACTTCGCTGTTGTAAAGCATGCGGTATGTCTGCTCCGCGCTGCGTGTTCTGCCGTCCGGCCCGGTGGAGCCGCCGTTATTGCCGGCGGATGGATCGTTGCCGTTTGCGGGGCCGGTGCAGCCGGCGGCCACGCCAAGTGTCATTACCAGCGCGCACAGCAGTGCCAATAGTTTCTTCATGTCGTCATCCTCCTTATTATGATGTATTTTTTAAGATTTAGGTTTTCATGCCGCCGGTGTATGCAGCGGCGTTCGTTCTCATCGGGAGTCGTATTGTCACAGGCTCCCGGGGCAAATGGTGTTGCGTAGTTATCATCGATCGTTTTTGTGGTTACAAAGCGTATGCTTTAATAAAAAAATAATAAACATCAGCCTCTTTGTCAAGGCTAACAGGCGTTTCTTAGCGCATTTCTTAGCATTCGCGTGCTTTTCTTCGGCATCCATGTATAGTAGAATGTATATGGAAAAGAATTCTGTTTGCCGCATTATTATGCATGTGCCGCGCGTCCGCGCCCGGAGGAAAGATTGAATATATTTGACCACAAGCATTATAAGGCGCTGCTTATGCGCATACTTGTGCCGCTTATACTGGCGCCGCTTTCGCTTATGCTAAAGTTCATAGGCGCGACGCACGGCGTACTGAGCGCCGCGGCAGTGCTTTTGCTTATCGCAACGCCGCCATCCCCGCCGCGCACAACGCCGCTGTTTTCAAACACAACGCTTTTTGTCATATGCTATGCGCTCTGCGCGGCGTACCTTTCCGCAAGCGCGGCGGAAATACTGTCGGTGTGTGCAGTGCTTATAGCCGCGGGCTATATATCGGCCAAAATACGCATGCAAATGGAAAGCGAGCACCGCAAGAACATTTCAAGCGCGGAGCGCACCGCAAGGCTTAATGAGCTTAACACGCTGCTGCTTGCCGCGCACAGCACGGATGAAATACTCGAGCTTGTGCTTGGCTTTATGCACCGCGTAAGCGGCCGCTCCATAATTCTTTTTGAAACGTCCCGCTCCATCCGCCGCGTATCCGCCGCGCCGCAGGGGGTTATAATATACGGCCTTGATACCGCCGCCATAACGCAGGCCGCCAATACCCAGCGCATATGCGGTAAGGGCTCCGCCGTATGCCCCGGCTCCGTATACCGCTGCTATCCCGTCCCCCTCGGCAAGGACATAGGCGGCGTTATAGCCATAGTTCTCGGCACGGAAGAATGCGATGCGGACATGATAGCCTTTATGGATCAACTTATGCAGCGCGCAAGCATTGCGCTGGACAGGCAGCGGCTTATAGATACCCGCCAGCAGATATCCATAGAAAAGCAGCTTGAGCACATGCGTTCCAACTTTCTGCGCGCAATATCGCACGACCTTCGCTCTCCCCTTGCGGCAATAGCGGCCGCCTGCTGCGCGCTGGAGCAAACGCCCGATATGTCCGAAGGTAATTTGCGCCTTATATCGGACATTCAGGAGGAATCCGAATGGCTTATGCAAATGGTTGAAAATCTGCTTTCAGTAACCAGACTTGATACAGGCTGCCCGAAGCTCAATTTCACCTCCGAGGCAATGGAGGAAATAGTAGGCGAAGCCGCATACAAGTGCAGAACGCGCTTCCCGGAACTCGAGCTTGAGGTAAAGGTACCTGACGAGGTGATAATACTGCAAATGGACGCTATGCTCATAACGCAGGTTATACTCAACTTGGTTGAAAACGCGCTTAAATACGGCGGCGAATCAAAACGGGTATTGATAACCGTATCCCGCGGCGAGCGCGAGGCGCTGCTTACCGTGCGCGATCACGGCATGGGCATACTGCCCGAAAAGCAGGATACGCTTTTCAGCGGGCGCGCCATTCCGCGGGACGATTCACGCCACGGCCTGGGCATAGGGCTTTCCATATGCAAAACAATAGTAAACGCGCATCACGGCCGCATATGGGCCGAAAATTGCGCCGACGGCGGGGCCGAGTTCAATTTCACATTGCCATTGGAGGAAACAGATGGATAAAAAGCTGCTGATAATAGAGGACGACCCATATATAATGCGGGCACTGTCATCAATACTGGAAATAGAGGGCTATGCGCTGGACTGCGTTACCACCGGCGCTGATGCGCTGAGCAAGGCCCGTTCAGACCCGCCGGATATTTTCCTGCTGGATCTCGGCCTGCCGGACATGGACGGGCTTCAGGTGATTCAGCAGCTGCGCACCCAAACTCGCCGCCCGATAATAATTCTTTCCGCCCGCGCACAGGAAAACGAAAAGGTGCTTGCGCTTGATTACGGCGCGGATGATTACGTTACCAAGCCCTTCGGCGCAAAGGAGCTAAAGGCACGCATACGCTCCGCATTGAGGCACACATATATAAGTCAGGAAAGCGAAAGCCTTGGAAGATACCGCTACATATGTGGTCCGCTTACGGTTGATTATCAGCTTGAGCGCGTATTCAAAAACGGCGAGGATATGCACCTGACCAATATAGAATATCAGATAGTTGCGCTGATATCCCGCGCATCCGGCAAGGTGCTGACGTATCAAACCATAATTGCCGGCATATGGGGCCCGTATGCGGACGCGGAAAACAACCGCATACTGCGCGTGAACATGGCGAACATCCGCCGCAAAATAGAGGAAAACCCCGCCGCACCCAAGTATATATTTACCGAGGTAGGCGTTGGATACAGAATGGCGCCCGAAAAGCGGCCCGACATGAACTGAAACGGAGGAACTGAAAAATGTATGATCTGCTGATAAAAAACGCATATGTGCTGGACGGTACCGGAGCGGAAGGCTTTCATAGCGACATAGGCATATCAGGCGGCAAAATAGCAGCCATGGCGCAGGCAATAAATGCCCAAGCCGAAAGCGTTATAGATGCCTCCGGGCTCACGCTTGCGCCCGGCTTTATAGACGCGCACAGCCATCAGGACGTTATAGTTGAAGAATACCCCGAATGCATCTGCGCCGTGGAGCAGGGCATAACCACGCAGGTAACCGGCATGTGCGGCGACTCCGCCGCCCCGGTTTCGCCGCGGCATATAGATGACGCCCTTCGCATAATAAGCTCCCTCAAGGGCGGCGCGCTGCCGTCCCCCGTTGAAAACCGCTTCACGTTCGGCGGCTATCTTGACCATATTGATAAGCCGCTCGGCACAAACATGGCGTTCCTTGTTGGCCACGGCATGATTCGCGCGGCGGTAATGGGCTTTGAAAACCGCAAGCCCACGGCATATGAGACAGAGCAGATGAAGGCCCTTGTTCAGCAGGCCATGGACGGCGGCGCGTTCGGCATATCGTTCGGACTTATATATCCGCCGGGATCGTATTGCGATGCGGAAGAAATGAGCGAGCTTTGCAAGGTGGTTGCGCAAAACGGCGGCGTTATGACCGTGCATGTGCGCTCGGAAAGCAGCGGGCTTATAGAAGCGGTGGAAGAAATGCTCGGCGTTGTGCGCGCAAGCGGAGTGCGCTGCGTAATATCGCACCACAAGGCGACCGGCGGCAGCGCAAACTGGGGCAAAACCGCCAAAACGCTTGAACTGATACAAAAAATAAACGCCGAAGGCTATGACGTTTTTACGGATCAATATCCATACACCGCCTCCGCCACCGGCCTTTCCACAAACATTCCGGACGATATGTTCACGCTCGGCACGGATAAGCTTATCGCCATGCTGTCCTCCGCGCAGGGGCGAAACGAGCTGCGTCCGCTTATACTCGGCGCGTTAACGCCCAAGGAGCGCTTTAAGTATACCATGATAGGCTCTTCCCCCGCGCATCCCGAATACAACGGCAGAATGCTCAACGACATAGCGGATGAGCTAAACATTGATCCATACGAGCTGCAATGCGATATTCTGCGCGACGATAAGCTGCTCACCGGCGGCATATACCATACCATGAGCGAGGACGATCTGAAGCGCGTTATGCAATACCGCCGCACTATGGTGGGCACGGACGGCATGTGGTACCCCGGTTGCGGCGGCTGCCACCCGCGTTCGATAGGCACGTTCCCGCGCGTACTCGGCCGCTACGTTCGCCAAAAGCAGTATATCACCCTGCCGGAAGCCATACGGCGCATGACCTCACTGCCCGCGCAGGTGTATGGGCTTAAAGACAAGGGGCTTATAGTAAAGGGCTATGATGCGGACATGGTGCTTTTCGACGCGGACAAGATTATAGACCGTGCAGATTACGGCGCATTCCGCACCCGCTGCGAAGGGCTTAATTATGTTATAGTCGGCGGAAAAACAGCGGCGGAAAACGCCGTATTCACCGGCGCTAAAGCCGGGCGGATAATACGGCGGCCGTAAATCCGTATAATTACTGAGCAAGCATCCAGTTTATAATATCGAATCTGTCGCTGTGGTATATCCAGCGTATTTCATGGCCCTGCCCGCTGAGCAGGGTCAGTTTGCTGCTGCCGCCGCAGCGGTTTATCATTTCATGCGCCTGAATAACGCTGAAGCCCATGCCGCGGTCAAGCTCCCCATGGAATATCCACACGGGCATTTTTGTAAGCAGTGTACAGCTGAGCGGATCCACACTGCCGCACACCGGCACAAGGCATGTTACAACATTTGTTTTTATTTATTAATATCTTCTTGATTATTTTAATAAAGTTTCAACTTGTTTTTAATAGTAAATTATGTTATCTTATAATTAAGCAATTGCTTGTGTTGTAATCGTTAAGACGTCTGGTTTTTGTGTTCAATGTCATATGGAGGTGGTATTAGGGCTTAGGTAGTATTATACATTGTTAACAGTAACTCAGGAAACAGTTTTTGGACTCACAATTTTAACCGAGAGGAGACATGTGCATGAAAAAATCATTGATGATTTTGCTCGTTTGCACGCTGCTCACGATTATAAGTGCATGTGCAAACAACAACCCGGGGCTTGCGCCTTCCGTTCCCCAATACGATTACGAGTACACCACGCTCGAACAGCTATCCGAAAATGCGGATAACGTCATCATCGGTACAGTTGATAGCGTGGAACAAGCCGATGACCTCCACAGCTTTTTCCACATAAAGGATCTTAAGGTCTTATGCGGGCAGGATGTGGACTCCGTAAGCATATACGGAGTAGTAGGGCTGATGGAAGAGGGTGGCAGGTACTGCCTGTTCCTTTATCAGAACGACTCCGAATTTTGGCCCATGCCCCTCACCCTGTTCGTTGACCGCGAATCGATATTTGAAATACAGTCCGGCAAAGTTGTTGCGCCCGATAGGTTCGGTATGACCGGCATGAGCGAAGATGAATTGATCGATGCTGCAACAAAATTGTCCATGCGCGAAAATACCGTGCCGACCGTTACAGACGAATTGCCGTACGACAAGCTGATAGCCGAAAGCGAAGCCATATTCACCGCCACGGTCAAGGAGTTGTCCTATTCTTCGCCATATTCGGGAGGCAGTGCCGCCGTCACGGTAAACAAGGTATTCAAGGGGACCGCAGAAAAAAGCCCCACGGGGCCCGCGGAAGAAAACGAAATAAGAATGCTTGTGCCGCAAGGCTTGCAGGTAGGAGAAACATATTTGTTTTTCAGGACAAACGGCCTGGCGGGTATGCCTACCCGCAACAACAGCGTGATAAGCGTTGAATCCGAAGAGTATGCTCAGATAATTGAGCAGATACAGTAGATCGGATGCAGAATCGGATGCAGAAGCTTAGCATCCGATCTTTGTTGGTTTTTCATTTCAGCTTTATTCAAATCCGTTTTTTACAGCCCGTCCCCCGGCAGTTCAACTCCGGCGGCGGCTGCGGCGGCTATGGCGGGGCCAAGCTCGCCAACGCGCTCGGGGCTGTGCGCATCGCTGTCCGGGCGCATGACCGCGCCTATTTTGGCTATCAGCCGTATGTCATCCGGCGAAAGGGTTACGTGGCGGGAGTTTATCTCTATCATCGTGCCCAGCTCCTTCGCCCCGCGGGCAAGGGTTTCTATATCGCACTTCACATATTCGCCCGGATGGGCAAAAATATCTATCCTGTATTTTTCCGCCGCGGCAAGCAGCGCCTTCGCCGTCAGCTCCGGTTCGCTTTTGTGCAAGCCTGCGGCCTCCATGGAGCGCTTCAGCAAAAAACCGTCCCGCGGCACAACGCCCTTGTGATACGCCAGCAGAAGCACATCGAACATGCCCCTGTCCTTGGGCGCGTCGCATTCGCCAAAACCGGTCAGGTTGCATTCAAGGCCGAATAGGACCTCTATATCCCGCGCGTAAACGCTTGCAAGGCGCTCCGTCTCCTTCCTAAGCCGCGTCAGCTTTTCGCCGCGCACGCCGTAAAAAACGTGCCCGCCCGCGTGCTCCGTTATGGCTATACGTTTAAGCCCGCAGCGTATCCCTGCACGGACTATATCCTCAGGCGAGCCCTTGCCGTGCGAAAAATCGGTATGCGTATGCAGGTCGCTCAAATAGCTTCCCATGCTCATTTTCTATTTTTGCTCCCCGATATGCTCATGCCGCGGAAGCGCGCCACAAGCGTTATCAAAAGCGTGCTCAGCGTTATTGTGGACATTGAATTTTCAAGCCTGAACGGCACCTTGGCCGAGCCTATGTGCGATGCGGTGAAGAAATAGTCGCATGTTTGCGCGGCCTGATTTCCGGCATAGCTGCTCAGGTACACCGTGGTCGCTCCCGCGGCCTTGGCGGCGATTATTTCATCGAATATGTCCTTATTGCGGCCGCTGCGGCAGAAGGCTATAACTGCATCGTCCTTTGTGAAGCGGGTGCGGTATATGCCCATACTCACCTCGTCGCAAAGGGCGATGGCTTCCATGTTCATCATGTTAAAGCTGTGCACCATGTCTTTTGCAAGCAGCTCCGATTCGCCGCATATGAACACGCGCTTTTTGCCGGCAATATTCTGCGCCGCGGCGCAGAACGCATCCTTATCCAGCGCATGATATGTATCCTCAAGCGACATTATGCTGTATCCGCACAGCTTGTCTATAACGGTGGAGTCGCTGTCCTCGTCGCTCACGGGGGAAAGCTTCTGCGTTGCGCCGTTTGCGGCCGCTCCGCCCGCCAGCGCCACGCGGAAATCAAGGAAGCCCTTGTATCCAAGCCTCCTTGCAAGGCGGGTAACGCTCGGCACGCTTACGCCGGCAGCCTCGGCTATTTCGTTGATGACCATGCGCATGGCGCGGTCAGGATTGTCCAGGATAAAGTCTGCAACCTTGCGCTCCGCCGAAGGCAGCGTCACATACGCGGAGCGTATCTTGTTATTTGCGGGCATTTTCTTCTCTCCTTTTCATCTATGTTATAGTAAATTTATACACTTTAAGTACATAAAACCCGCCTCCTATACAAGCGGCGGTTTCAATTCCCACGATGTTACATGGTATTTGTATTATACACGGATTTATTAAACTTTACAATGGCATAATTATGAATTTGTGCAAACTTCACATTCGCCGCCCGCGCACATAAGCTTCCGCACATAAATTTCATATAAAAAATTGCGCATAAAAAGGGGCATGCAGCCCCGCTCTTCGATTGACAGTAGGGATGTTAAACATTATAATGATACATAGAATGCCTGTACCGGGCCGAACATGTATACAGGCCCGGGAATACACCAAATACATCAGGAGGATATACTCAAAATGGCAAAGACAATGACCATTGACGGCAATACCGCTGCGGCGCATGTAGCATATGCGTTCAGTGATGTTGCAGCCATCTACCCCATCACTCCCTCGTCTCCCATGGCCGAGGTTGCCGATGAGTGGGCGGCGAACGGCAGAACCAATCTGTTCGGTCAAAAGGTAAGGATAGCCGAGATGCAGTCCGAAGCCGGCGCCGCGGGCGCTGTGCACGGCTCCCTCAAGGCCGGCGCCCTGACCACCACCTTCACGGCTTCCCAGGGCCTTTTGCTGATGATTCCCAACATGTACAAGATCTCCGGCGAGCTGCTGCCCGGCGTGTTCCACGTGTCCGCCCGCGCGCTTGCTTACCATGCGCTGAGCATATTCGGTGATCACAGCGACGTTATGGGCTGCCGCCAGACCGGCTTTGCCATGCTTTCTTCCGCCTCCGTTCAGGAGGTCATGGATCTTGCGCTGGTAACTCACCTTTCCGCCATCAAGGCTTCCGTCCCCTTCGTCCACTTCTTCGATGGTTTCCGTACCAGCCACGAAGTGCAGAAGATAGAGGCCATAGATTACGAGGATATGGGCAAGCTGCTTGATTACGATGCAGTGGCCGCCTTCCGTGCGCGCGCTCTCAATCCTGAGCATCCGCACCTTTCCGGCTCCGCCCAGAACCCGGACATTTACTTCCAGAATCGCGAAGCCTGCAACACCCGTTACATGGCCGTTCCCGCAATAGTTGAGCATTACATGGAGGAAGTCGGCAAGCTGACCGGCCGCCATTACAATCTGTTCGATTACGTTGGTGCGCCCGATGCGGACCGCGTAATAATCTCCATGGGCTCCAGCTGCGACGTGGTTGAAGAGGCCATAGACTACCTTAACGCCCGCGGCGAAAAGCTGGGCCTTATAAAGGTTCGTCTGTACAGGCCCTTCCGTGCGGACAAGCTGCTTGCCGCCCTCCCCGCCACCTGCAAGAAGATCGCCGTGCTCGACCGCACCAAGGAATGCGGCTCCCAGGGCGAGCCTCTCTATCAGGACGTGGTCAATGCCTTTGCCGAGGCCGGCAGGTTCGATGTTAAGATCATCGGCGGCCGTTACGGTCTGGGCTCCAAGGAATTCACCCCCTCCATGGTCAAGGCCGTTTATGACGAGCTGAAGAAGGACGACGCCAAGCCCCGCTTCACCGTAGGCATAGTTGACGACGTGACCAATCTGTCCCTGCCCGTGACCGAGCAGGTCAACGCCGCTCCCGAAGGCACCATCGCCTGCAAGTTCTATGGCCTTGGTTCCGACGGCACCGTTGGCGCGAACAAGAACTCCATAAAGATAATAGGCGACCATACCGACATGTATGCTCAGGGTTACTTTGCCTACGACTCCAAGAAGTCCGGCGGCTTCACCGTGAGCCATCTGCGCTTCGGCAAAAAGCCCATACAGAGCCCCTATCTCATCGATGCGGCTGACTTCGTGGCCTGCCACAACGCTTCCTACGTCACCCGTTACGACGTGACCGAAGGCATCAAGGAGGGCGGCACTTTCCTGCTCAACTCCGAATGGACGCTTGAGGAGATGGAGCATGAGCTGCCCGCCAAGATGAAGAACGCCATCGCCAAGAACCATCTCAAGTTCTATAACATAGACGCCGTTAAGCTGGCCAAGGAAGTCGGCATGGGCAACCGCATCAATACCATAATGCAGTCCGCCTTCTTCAAGCTGGCAAACGTTATCCCCGCCGACCAAGCCATAGAGTACATGAAGGCTGCCGCCAAGAAGTCCTATGCCAAGAAGGGCGAGGACGTCGTGGCCCGCAACTATGCCGCCATAGACGCAGGCGCCAACGCCATAGTTGAAATCAACTATCCCGAATCCTGGGCCACCACCACCGAAGGCGCGGTTGTGAAGCCCGTGACGGATGATCCGTACTTCACTCAGTTCATTTCCCCCATCCTGGCCCAGAACGGCGACAAGCTGCCCGTTTCCATAATGAGCCCCGATGGTTCCGTGCCCACCGGCACCACCAAGTACGAAAAGCGCGGCATAGCCGTTGACGTACCCGCGTGGATACCCGAAAACTGCATACAGTGCAACCAGTGCTCCCTGGTCTGCCCGCACGCCTGCATAAGGCCCGTGCTGGTAAAGGACGAGGACAATGCCCCCGAAACCTTCGTGACCAAGCCTGCCACCGGCAAGGAGCTTGCGGGCTATAAGTTCCGCATGCAGCTCTCTCCGCTGGACTGCACCGGCTGCGGCAACTGCGTGGACGTTTGCCCCGCCAAGACCAAGGCGCTCAAGATGGTTCCCCTGCACACCGTACAGGAGACCGAAGGCGCGAATTGGGACTTCGCTGCCAAGCTGCCCGAGCGCGAGCTTGACATGAACAAGTACACCGTTAAGAACAGCCAGTTCCTCAAGCCCCTGTTCGAGTTCTCCGGCGCCTGCGCAGGCTGCGGCGAGACCCCGTACATCAAGCTTATAACCCAGCTGTTCGGCGACAGGATGATAATTGCCAACGCCACCGGCTGTACCTCCATCTACGGCGGCAGCGCGCCCACCGTACCTTACACCACCAACGAAAAGGGCCACGGTCCCGCATGGGCCAACTCCCTGTTTGAAGATAACGCCGAGTTCGGCTTCGGTATCAACCTTGGTACCAAGCAGCGCCGCGCGCATGTTGCGGAGCTTGTTGAAAAGCTGATCGCGGTTGACTACTGCGACGCCGATCTGAAGGCCGCCGGTAAGGAATGGCTGGAGAATATGGACGATGCGGAAGGCTCCAAGAAGGCGGCTGCGAAGCTGGTTGCCGAGCTGGAAGCGAGCGTCGATCCCGATCTGACCGGCACCCAGTGGGAAGAAGCATGGCTCAAGAATGGCAAGAAGTGCCCCTGCGAAGCGTGCACTCTGGGCCGCGAAGTGCTTGCCAATAAGGACCTGCTCGTCAAGAAGTCCATATGGATATTCGGCGGCGACGGCTGGGCGTACGACATCGGCTACGGCGGACTTGACCACGTTCTTGCCATGGACGAGGATGTAAACGTTCTGGTCGTTGATACCGAAGTTTACTCCAACACCGGCGGACAGTCCTCCAAGGCTACGCCTACCGGTTCCGTTGCCAAGTTTGCTGCGGCCGGCAAGCGCACCAGCAAGAAGGATCTGGGCATGATGGCCATGAGCTACGGCTACGTGTATGTTGCCAAGGTTTGCATGGGCGCCAATCAGCAGCAGCTGGTCAAGGCCCTTGCGGAAGCCGAAGCTTATAAGGGACCCTCCCTCATAATCGCCTACGCTCCCTGCATCAACCACGGCCTGAAGGTAAAGGAAGGCATGGGCAAGAGCCAGGCCGAGGCCAAGAAGGCCGTTGAAGCCGGTTATTGGCAGCTTTACCGTTACAATCCGGAGCTTACCGCCCAGGGCAAGAATCCCTTCACTCTGGACAGCAAGCCCGCGACCATACCTTACCGCGAGTTCATAATGGGCGAAGTTCGCTACGCTTCCCTGCTGGCTCAGTTCCCCGAAGTGGCCGACAAGCTGTTCGACCGCGCCGAGCACGAGGCCAAGGAGAAATACGAATACTACAAGAAGCTCAACGACATGCAGTAATGCATTGATTAACAAAACCCGGGACGGCAATCGCCGCCCCGGGTTTTTGTGTGCAGATAATCTATAATGTTTGATGAAGTAAAATAAGCAACTCACATCTCATTGCTTGTTACAACCCCTCAGTCACGGCTAACGCCGTGCCAGCTCCCCGGCCGGGGAGCCTTTTGGGGGGGCTACCATTAACCAAAAGCTGTCCCCGCGTGCGGGGAAAGTGGCATAGCGAAGCCATGACGAAAGGGGAACGACTCAAAGCTGCCAAGTGCTGCGAGATGTTCCCCCTCAGCTTCGCTTACGCTCAGCAGCTCCCCCATAAATGGTGGCGCCTTTGGGGTACAGTACAAGCACGGCGTACAGTGCCGTACCCCTTCGCGGAGCGATCGTTTCAATGGGGTTACGGGGGTCGCCAGGGGGCCTAAGGGGAGAAATCGAAATCTTCCCTGGCCCCCTGGCAAAAAAAGTTATAAAGTAGCTCACAGCTATTTGTTTGTCTCAACCCCTCAGGCAATCCGCCTTACGGCGTATTGCCTGCTCCCCGTAAAGGGGAGCCTTTTGGTGCGCCTTATCAGCTTTTTTCTTGCAGTTCCGCATTGCCGCGCCGATATGCAGGCAAATTATTGCCTTCATCTCATTTTCATGATATATTTGAAAGCTAAATCACCACAAGGAGTCCGCCATGCAAAAGCTGCTTATTGTTGACGGGAGCAATCTGCTGTTCCAAATGTTCTATGGTATGCCCGCGCGCATAGTGGGCAAAAGCGGGCGGCCCGTGCACGGAACTATTGGCTTTGTGGGCGCGCTTATGAAAATAATACGCATGGTGCGGCCCACGCACGCCGTTGTGCTGTTCGATGGTGAGCATGAAAACCCGCGCGCCGCGCTTGACCCCGCATATAAGGCCAACCGCGTGGATTACAGCCAAATGGCGGAGGACGACACGCCGTTTTCCCAGCTGGCGGACATATACTTGGCGCTTGATTTCATGGGTATAAAGCATACCGAAACCACGGACTGCGAAACGGATGACATTGTAGCGGCATATGTGTTCAGTCGAACGAATGATAGCGAAATAGTCATTTCGTCGTTCGACAGCGACTATTTTCAGCTTATCTCCACCAATGTGAGCGTGCTTAGATACCGCGGAAAAAATACCGCACTTTGCGGCGAAGAATATATATCGGAAAAGTTCGGCATAGGCGCGGACAAATATGCTGACATGAAGGCCCTTTGCGGCGATGCATCGGACAATATCCGCGGCGTGCCCCGCGTAGGTCAAAAAACAGCGGCGCGGCTGATAAACGAATTCGGCTCGCTTGACGGCATAATGCAAAACGCGGACCGCATAAAGCAGCCCGCGCTGAGGGAATCAATATTGATAAACTTAGACAGGCTCCTGCTCAACCGGCAGCTTATAACGCTCACAGGCGGCGCGGCATTGCCGTTTGAAACGGAAGAGCTTGAGTTCATAATGCCCGAATTTACATCGGTTCAGGCGCTAAAGGCGCTCGCCATCATTTAGCCGCAATGGCTATCAGCTCCCGCGCGTCGCTTATTTCATAATCCGGCCTTATGCCGTGCTGCTGCATGTATTGCCTCAGCTCCACGTCCCGCGCGTATTCGGCCGCCGTCCAGCTTGTTATGGCAAGCAGCTTGTTCTTATAATCTTCGTTTTCGCACTTCCTGTGCATCCATACTGCCGTAACGCCCGCCATCTTGGCCATGTACATGTCCTTTGTAAGGTTATCGCCAAGGTACATTACTTCGTTTTTATCATAGCCCTCGCCCGTGCATATGCGCTCAATTACAGCAACGTCCGGCTTCTTTGTCTGCACCGTGCGCACCTTTTCGCTCACGGCGTATGCGCTCTTGAACTGGCTTTCAAACGTGTACACATGCTTAAAATACGGCTCTATCCCCAGCTTCATAAGCCTGTAAAACCCGTTTTCTTTGGAGGATTCCGTATAGGCTATGAGCGTCACGCCCATTTCCGTCAGCGCGCGCAGCATTTCCTCCACGCCCGGCAGCAGGTGCAGATGGCTTTCCCTGACGGAATTGAACACGTTGAACGCGGGCCTTAGCGCCGCCTTCAGCTCCTCCGCCGGGGCATTGTTATAGTATGCCTTTATGCTTGGCAGCTCAAGCGTTGCATAAGGGTATTCAACCGAGCCGAGCCGCTGATGCGCCGCCATGTATTCATTCAGCAGCTTTTTTTCGTCTATGCCCGTCATGCGGGCTATCTCGTCCGCCATGGCGTAAAATGCGGGCACGAAAAAGCCCGTCCAGTCGTATAAAGTATCGTCAAGGTCGCTTATAAGCAACTTTATCATAGGTGTTTTCACCGTCCCGAATTATTAGTGCAGCTTGCATATTACCCTATCCCCACCGATAAGTCAACAGCTCCGCGCGCGATATAAGTAAAAGCGAAAGCAAATGTTGTTGCATGTTTTTATCAAACATTGTACAATTATGTATGATTGCGCGGCTCATGTATATGCTGCGCCTGTTTTAACGAAAGCGGCGGCATTTCGCCGCGGAAACGGAGGGAAGCCCATGTTCGATTTGCAGAAAGCAAGCATGCTCAAGCGTGCGTCCGCCTGGCTGTTGGACGTTATTCTGCTAAGCGTACTCGCAACCGGGTTCGCGCTTTTGCTTTCCGCTGCGTTCGGTTACGATAATTATAACGATAATTTACAGCGATACTATACGGAATACGAACAGCTGTATGGCATTGATTTTAATATTTCGGATGAAGAATATCTTGCGCTCGGTGAAGAGGATCGGCTCCGTTATGCTGATGCATATACAAAGCTTAACGATGATACCGATGTCAGCCGGGCGTTTTCTATTATAATTCAGCTTTCGCTTGCAATAATGTCGCTTTCGGTATTGCTTGCGTATATGGCGCTGGAGTTCGCAATACCCGTACTGTGGCTGAAGAATGGGCAGACCATTGGCAAAAAGATATTCGGCCTTGCCGTAATGCGGACCGACTCCGTGCGCGTGAAGCCCATAGCCATGCTAATACGCACACTGCTTGGCAAATACACAATCGAAACAATGGCCCCGCTGCTGATAATATTCCTTATATTGTTCGGCAGTCTCGGCACGGTTGGGCTCATAATGCTTGCGGCGCTGGCGCTGCTGCAAATCGTGCTTATCGCGGCCACGCATACCAATTCCGCAATACATGATATATTGGCGCAAACGGTAGTTGTGGATATGGAAAGCCAAATGATATTCGATTCCGCCCGGGAGCGCGAAGCGCGGCGCAGGGAATATGCCGAAGCGGACAGCGCACGATGGGGTCAATAAACAAGGGTAAACCAAGATATACAAAATAAACTAAAAAGGATCGAGGACGAAAACGATGAAAGTTGAACTGCGCAACGTGACCAAGGCTTTCCCCAGCCGCAACAAGAAATCGGGCGAGGAGGTAATAGCCGTAAACGACTGCAGCTTTACCATTCCCGACGGGAAGCTGATAGGCCTGCTCGGTCCTTCCGGCTGCGGCAAAAGCACCACGCTCTATATGATATGCGGCCTGCAAAAGCCCACAAAGGGGCAGATATTCTTTGGCGAGGACGACGTTACCGGCCTTGCGCCGGAAAACAGGGGCGTTGGCCTTGTGTTCCAGAACTATGCGCTTTACCCGCACCTTACCGTTAAGCAGAACATACTTTTCCCGCTGCAAAATCTTAAAGGGGCGGACAAGCTAAGCAAGGAAGAAATGCTCAAGCGCGCCTACGAAACCGCAAAGCTTGTGCAGATAGACGAGCTGATGGACCGCAAGCCCAGCGAGCTTTCCGGCGGCCAGCAGCAGCGCGTTGCAATAGCCCGCGCGCTGGTCAAGATGCCGCGCGTGCTGCTGCTTGACGAGCCGCTCTCCAACCTTGACGCAAGGCTCAGGCTCCAAACCCGCGAGGAAATACGCCGCATACAGCGCGAAACCAAGATAACCACCGTTTTCGTTACCCATGACCAGGACGAGGCCATGAGCATATCCGACTTTATAGTGGTCATGAAGGCGGGCGTTGTGCAGCAGATTGGCAAGCCGCAAGCCGTTTATGACGATCCAGACAATCTGTTCGTTGCCAAGTTCCTCGGCACCCCGCCCATAAACGTTTTCAACGGCTCCGTCAAGGGCGGCAAGGTATATATCGGCGAAGAAGCCGTGCTCAGCGTGAACGGCGTTAACGACGGCGAAGTTTACGTCGGCATCCGCCCCGAAGGCTTTATCCTGGACGAAAACGGCCCGCTTGGCTGCAAGCTTATAAACGTTGAAGTAATGGGCAGGGACGTGAGCGTTGTATCCTCCAACCCCGCCTCGCTCAACCCCACCATCCGCTCCATAATCAATGCGGACGCGGGCGTGGATCACGATGCGGAAACCGTGCGTTTCTCCGTAAAGCCGCATAAGCTTTTCCTCTTCGACAAGGAAAGCGAAAAGCGCATACGCTTCGAGGTAAAATAAAAAATGGTAGAAGGCAAGCAAAAATGGAAGGCGTGGCTGTACCTTGCCCCGGCGATAGTATTATTGCTGGTATTCACGGTGTGGCCCATAATAAACACGGTGCGCATGGCCTTTCTTGAAGGGTACAGCGGGCTGAAGGTTGCCGGCGGCGAAAGCTTCGCATTCGGCGTGGGCAACTTCGTTAAGGTAATAAAGTATCAAAAGTTTTTGAGCTGCCTTAAAAACACGGTGCTGCTGTGCGTGCTTACCGTGCCCATATCAAGCCTGCTCGCGCTGCTGGTGGCGGTGTTCCTTAATTCAATAAAGTGGCTGCAAAAGCCTTTGCAGACCATATTCTTCCTGCCCTATGTTACCAACTCCATCGCCATAGGCATGGTGTTCGCCGCAATGTTCAACATTGTCGGCAGCTTTTACGGCACGGAGAACGAAATAATCGTTACCGCCGGCATTATAAACAACATAATTGAATTCTTCGGCGGCAAGGCCGTGAACTGGATAAACTACGGCTCCTCCTACGCGGCGAATATTACCGTTATGGTAATATACATCGTTTGGAACGCGCTGCCGTTCAAAATACTTATACTGCTGGGCGGCCTGCAGAGCATCAATAAGCAGTATTACGACGCCGCCAAGGTGGACGGCACATCCCGCCGCCGCATATTCGCGCGCATAACCGTGCCGCTGCTTTCCCCCATGCTTGCCTATGTTGTGATAACCGGCTTCATAGGCGGCTTTAAGGAATACACCAGCATAATCGGTATATTCGGCGAGGCTATGGGCCCTGCGGACGCCGCAGGCAGGCTGAACACTATGGTAGGCTTTATATACGACGCTTTATCCACCAATAATCAGGGCCGCGCCAGCGCAGCCGCGCTGATACTTTTCGGCATAATACTGGCGGTAACGCTAATCAACCTTCAGGTCAGCAAAAAGCGCGTGCATTATTGAGGTAAAATATGGCTAAAGAAACGATAAAAACAATGCATGAGCGGGATATTTCCGCCGAGCGCACCCGCTCAAGGGCGGTTGGCATAATTGCAAAGGCGTTCTGCTATGCGTTCCTTATATTCATGGCGCTGGTGGTACTGTTCCCGTTTTACTGGATGATAAATTCATCTCTCAAAAGCCTTGAGGAATACCGCCAAAGCGTGCCCACGTTCTGGCCGCAGAAGGTGCTGTGGTCAAACTATGCGGAGGCCTTCACCGCCGCAAGCCTGGGCCGGCTGTTCTTCAATACGGCCTATGTGGGCATAGTATCCACCATACTTTCGCTTGTTATAACAATTCTGTCCGCGTTCGCGTTTGCAAGGCTGGAGTTCAGGGGAAAGAACCTGCTTTTCTCCGCGCTGCTTGCAACAATGATGATACCGGGTGAGCTTTTTACAATAACCAATTACAGCACCGTTACCAACCTTGGCTGGATGAACACATACACGGTGCTTATAGTCCCCTTTTTGGTAAGCGTGTTCTATATTTATCTGCTCAGGCAAAACTTTTTGCAGATACCCAACGAGCTTTACCTTGCCGCAAAGGTGGACGGCACAAGCGATTTCAAATACCTTTGCAAGGTTATGATACCGTTGTCGCTGCCTACGCTCATATCCATAACGATTTTGAAGATGATGGGCGCATGGAATTCATATATATGGCCGCGCCTCGTTGCCAACGACGATGCGCACAGGCTCATAACCAACGGCCTTAGGAATGCATTCACCGATACCACGGGGGACGTTAACTACCCCGTGCAGATGGCGGCGGTAGCACTGGTGTCCGCGCCGCTGTTCCTGGTGTTCATATTCCTCAGGAAATATATTATGAAGGGCGTAAGCCGAAGCGGCATAAAAGGCTAAATAAATTTATGCTAAGCATAAAGAAAGGCAAGGAAAACAAAAAATGACAAAACGTATCCTGGCAACCATGTTGGCGGTACTTATGGTATTCAGCGCGCTGATGCTGGCTGCCTGCACCAACAGCACCCCCGCCAACACCGGCGATCAGCAGACCGCCGAACCCACCACTACCGACAACGCCGGTACCCCTGCCGGCAACGATCAGCAGACGGCCGAGCCTGTGAGCGAAGGCAACTTCACCGTCCCCGAAGCCGGTTACGACGGAAGCGAAGTCAACCTGACCTTCTATCACACCATGGGCACCAACCTGAGCGATGTGCTGAACCTTTACATCGAGGAGTTCAACAAGCTCTATCCCAATATCCACATCACCAGCGAAAAAATCGGCAGCTATGACGACGTGCGCGACCAGATAAGCACCGAGATCACCGTTGGCAACCAGCCCAACATAGCCTATTGCTATCCCGACCATGTTGCGCTTTACAATCTGGCCGGCGCTGTTGCCACGCTTGACGGCCTTATCAACAGCCAGATCGAGGTTGCCCGCGCGGACGGCACCACCGAAATACTCGGCCTGACCGACGAGCAGAAGGCGGACTTCATCCCCGGTTACTATGCCGAAGGTACCCAGTTTGGCGACGGCCTCATGTACACCATGCCGTTCTCCAAGTCCACCGAGGTACTTTACTACAACAAGACCTTCTTTGACGCCAACGGCCTTACCGTCCCCACCACCTGGGAAGAGATGGAAGCTACCTGCGCCAAGATAAAGGAAATCGACCCCAACTCCATTCCCCTTGGTTACGACAGCGAGAGCAACTGGTTCATCACCATGTGCGAGCAGTACGGCTCCGATTATACCAGCGCCTCCGGCGACCATTATCTGTTCAATAACGAAACCAACCGCGGCTTCATAAAGATGTTCCGCGAATGGTACCAGAAGGGCTACCTGACCACTCAGAAGCTCTACGGCGCCTATACCTCCGGCCTGTTCACCTCCACAGATGAGGTCAAGAGCTATATGTCCATCGGCTCCTCCGCAGGCGCAACCCATCAGCGTCCCGCGGCCGACGCAAACGGCAACTATCCTTTCGAAGTTGGCATCAGCACCATACCGCAGCTTGGAAACGGCAACAACAAGGTCATTTCCCAGGGCCCCAGCGTATGCATATTCAAAAAGGCAAACGAGCAGGAGGTCGTGGCAAGCTGGCTGTTCATCAAGTTCCTGACCACCAGCGTGGATTTCCAGGCCGAGTTCTCCATGGCCTCCGGTTATGTTCCCGTACTCAAGAGCGTTGCCGATAACGAAGCCTACGCTTCCTTCATCGCCCAGGCCGACGGCGGCAAGTACATCTCCGCCCTCAGCGCCAAGGTCTGCCTTGAGCAGGAAGATTACTATTACACCTCCCCCGCCTTCAACGGCTCCTCCACCGCGCGTGATCAGGTCGGTACCCTGCTGACCAAGTGCCTTACCGCGGACGACGGCGGCAACGTGGACGCCATGATAGAGGCTGCCTTTGCCGAGGCCGTGGACGAGTGCGAATACAACGGCTGATATAAGCCCGGTTTTTAAGGAAGTAACGTTATGAAAAAGCTTGCCCCGGCATTGGCGCTGATAATACTGGCGCTTTGCATATTCGGCTGCACGCCGCAAAAGGATAAGGACGCTTTGCCCACGCCCGTGCAAACGGACGCCGCGCAAACGCCCCCCGTGAGCAGCGCGCCCGAAGCCGCGCCCTCGCCCGCTGCCGCGGCAAGCGAAAGCATTGACTATGCCGCGTCAGTGAAGCCTTCGGGCGCGGATACAGCGAAGCAGGAGGTTACGGTAAAGTCGTTCGTGGACGGCGACACCGTGCATTTCTTCGTGCCGGAAAGCATAATGCCCTCCGGCGTGCTGAAGGCCCGCTTCATCGGCATAGATACGCCGGAATCCACCGGCAAAATAGAGGAATACGGCAAGGCGGCGTCCGAATTTACAAAGGAAAAGCTGTCCCGTGCCCATTCCATAATGATCGAATCGGACGACGGGAATTGGGATTTCGACTCCACCGGCGGCAGATACCTTGTTTGGGTGTGGTATAAGGCCGAAAAGGCCGGCGAATACCGCAACCTTAATATAGAGCTGCTGCAAAACGGCCTTGCCCGCGCCTATTCTTCGGCAAACAACCGCTATGGCTCAGCCTGCACCGCGGCCATAAACCGGGCCAAGGCGAACAAGCTGAACATCTATTCAGGGCAGAAGGACCCCGATTTCTATTACGGGGACGCCGTGGAGCTTACATTAAAGGAGCTTAGGTGCAGCATAGAAAGCTATAACGGCAAAAAGGTAGCGTTTGAGGGCGTTATAACCATAAACAGCGGAAACGGCGTGTTTATCGAGGATTATGACGCGGAAACGGACAGGTATTACGGCATAAGCGCCTATTATGGCTACGGCCTTTCGGGCGCGGGGCTTGATATACTTTCCGTGGGCAACCGGGCGCGGATAGTGGGCACCGTTCAGTATTATGAGGCCGGCGGCTGCTATCAGGTATCCGGCCTAAGCTACCGGCAGATGAAGCCGGACGATCCGAATAATCTGCAAAAGCTGAGCGAGGGCAACGCGGCAGGCTATGTCAGCATAAGCGCGGATGATTTTGCTTCCGCCATGGTGAGCATAGAAACCGAAGCCGGTGCGGCGGAATATAAGCTGAGCGACATCGCCATGAACACCACCGTTGAGATGGACGGTTTAACGGTGCAAAGCGTTTACGTTGCCGAAAACGGCTGCGCAACGCTCACCTGCGCCGCAGGCGATGCCGAAGTTACCGTAAGGCTTGAGCCGCTTAAAGTAAACGGCGAGGCTTTTGACCCAAATACCCTTTCCGGAAAAACGATAGACGTGCGCGCAGCCGTGGACATGTATGACAATGCGCCGCAGCTGCACGTATTCACGGCGGAAGGTATTTCCATACACTAAAAATAAACCTGAAAAGAGGGAGAAAACATGAAAAGGATAGTAGCATACATAATTGCGCTGGCGCTGTTCGCAGCGGCGTTTGCCGGCTGCTCCGCCCCCGTGGACGAGCCCATCCCCACGGTAGAGCCCAGCAACGAACCCACAGAGACCGTTGAGCCCAGCGCCGAACCCGTTGTTGACAACACTCAGGCGCTTGAAAACGCCGCGGCTTACATAAAGCTGATGTATAAAAAGAGCGCGGTAAAGACCCCTGCCGATTATCAGGTTGTCGGTTTTGCCGTGGTTGACGGCGTATCCTATCAGATACAGTGGACCGTTGAAATCACCGGCGGCGCTGAGGATGCCGTAGTCGTTGGCGAACTGGGCGAGGACAAGATGGTCACCATCGATGTTAACGAAGCCTGCGCCGAGGATTCCGAATACACCCTTACCGCCACCATAGCGGACGAAAGCGGCGCTTCCGTTTCCGAAAGCTTTGCCCACATGGTTCCCAAGGGATTCGATCTTGGCACCGCCAGCTATGACGAAATAGTCTCCGCCGGCTACGAGCTGGAAGAAGGCGCGGCGCTTGAAGGCACCCAGCGACTGTTCGGCACCGTTGTGTCTATCGACACTCCGTTCAGCGCCGAATACAACAACATAACCGTAACCATGGCCGTAAAGGGCATGGAGGAATACCCCGTGCAGTGCTTCCGCCTTGCCGGCGAGGGCGCGGATGCCTTGGCCGTTGGCGACGAAATAACCGTTGAAGGCACCATAAAGAACTACAAGGGCACCATCGAGTTCGACGCGGGCTGTGCATACATAGGCAAGGGCGAGATACTCAACCAGGCTAAGCTGCTTGAGAACGCCTACGCGCTTGAAGAAGGCGCCGCCATGCTCAACGCCACCGCGCTCAAGGGCGTTATAACCTCCATCGATACCCCGTTCAGCGCAGAGTACAACAACGTGACCGTCACCATGGTTTGCGACGGCATAGAGGATAAGCCCATACAGTGCTATCGCCTCAGCGGCGAAGGCGCTGACAAGCTGGCCGTCGGCGACGAAATAGCAGTGTTCGGCATTATAAAGAACTACAAGGGCACCATTGAGTTCGACGCGGGCTGCACCCTTATCCCCGCCGACGCCGTGAGCAGTGCAAAGATAGTCGCCCGCGCTTATGCCCTTGAGGACGGCGCGCAGCTGATGGGTACCAAGACCCTGACCGGCACCATCGCCTCCATAGACACCGCCTTCAGCGCGGAATACGGCAACATAACCGTTACCATAGTTGTGGGCGGCCTGAACGACTATGCCATACAGTGCTTCCGCATGAAGGGCGAGGGCGCGGATAAGCTTGCCGTGGGCGACGTGATAACCGTTACCGGCGTAATAAAGAACTACAAGGGCACCATCGAATTCGACGCCGGCTGTACCTTCACCAAATAACAAAAGCAAATAAAGCTTAAATGCAGCGAATACCCGGCTTTGCGGCCGGGTATTTTCGTTTATATTTAACCATTGTTGACAAGGCGTTGTGCATCGTGATAAGCTTTGGGTAATTCATGCGACAGGAACACGGGATCGCCCCCCAAGCAGCCATTTTGGGCTTGCCTGTCCTTGTCAACTGATGATACCATTAGTCAGCGTCGGGAGAGTATATGAAAAGGATTGATTGGAGCGAGCTGCGCCCGCAGATATCCCTGGTATGGCGGCTCAGCCTGCCGGCGATACTAACGCAGATAACTACCATAGCCATGCAGTATATCGATTCCGCAATGGTCGGCGCGCTCGGCGCGAATGCGTCTGCGGCAATAGGCCTTGTTTCCACAAGCACCTGGCTGTTAAGCGGCATAACCTACGCAATAACGGCGGGCTTTTCCGTGCAGGTTGCGCATCATATCGGCGCAAAGCGTGACGAGGACGCGCGCACGGTTGTTAAGCACGGCCTGATAAGCGCGCTTTTGATATCGGCCCTGCTGTGCGCATTGGGCGCCGTTATAAGCGATCCTCTGCCCGTGTGGCTTGGCGGCAGCGAAACAATACACCGCGATGCATCGCTGTATTTCCTTGTATTCGCGCTGGAGATGCCGTTTTTGCAGCTCAATTCGCTCGCCTCATCGTTTTTGCAGTGCAGTGGGGACATGGTAACGCCCAGCATACTTACGGCCGCAATGTGCATTTTAGACATTATATTCAATGCGATTTTCATTCCCAAATACGGCGTATTGGGCGCGGGCATAGGCACGGCGCTTGCCTGCGCGGTGGTATGCCTTGTAATGCTGTGGTGCTGCTGCGGCAGGGATAAGCACCTTAAATTGAACAGGGCCGACAAGAGCCGGTTCGATTCTTCCATACTTAAAAAGGCGTTGAAGATCGGCCTGCCCGTGGCGGTTCAGGAGGTTGCCACAAGCGGGGCAATGGTAATAACCACAATGATAATAGCTCCGCTTGGCGAAATTGCAATAGCCGCAAACTCCTTCGCCGTAACTGCGGAGGGGCTATGCTACATGCCCGGCTACGGAATAGGCTCCGCTGCCGCAACGGTCGTAGGCCGCAGCGTGGGCGCGGGCGAGGATGAGCTTGCCCGCCGCTATGGCAACATATGCATTGGCATGGGCGCAACCATAATGGGCGTATTGGGGCTGATAATGATGTTCATATGCCCGCTGCTGTTCGCCATGCTCACGCCCGATCCCGCCGTGCGCGAGCTTTCCGCGCAGGTGCTTAGGATAGAGCTGCTTGCCGAGCCGCTTTTCGGTGCGTCGATAGTTGCCGCGGGCGCCCTGCGCGGCGCGGGCGATACGCTTGTGCCAAGCGTTATAAACCTTGCCACGATGTGGGTGGTGCGCATAGGCCTTGCGCTGATACTGATAAAGCCGCTCGGTCTGCTCGGCATGTGGATAGCCATGGCTGCCGAACTGAGCACGCGCGGGCTGCTCATGCTCTATCGGCAAAGAACAAGCAGGTTTTATGCAATGTATGCAGGGCAGAGCAAGGCGTAGGCATATTGAAACGTTTGGGTTCGCATGGTTGGCGAAAAGAAGAATTCGGAGGGGCAACGCAGCCCCTCCTGTTTTCGTTAACCCCTCAGCCGCCTTGCGGCGACAGCTCCCGCCCAAAAAGCCGGAGGAATTACCCTCCGGCTTTTAAGCTATTTAACTTGCTTTGGTGTTCTTTTATTCCTCTATGCGTTCCCATACGCGGCTGCCTACCATTACGGACCAGGCCTTGTTGTCGCGGATATAGAAGCGCATACGGTTGGCAACATCGCCGTTGCGGAGGCCCTGGAACCACGTTTCGCCGCAGTATACCATGTCCATCGGCCCCATGGAGGTTTCGCCTATCAGCTTGCCCTCGTCGTTTATATATACCTTCAGCGTGGAAGGAATACCTTCGTGGCAGATATAGGAACCGACTATGGTTTCGGGTGCGCCGAAGTCATATCCTACGGGATGCAGCCAGCGGTGGCTGTTCTCTATGGGATCGCCCATCATCATGTTGTACATCATCCAGCACAGGTCGTCCGTATCGCAGTCGCCCTGGTTGCAAAGCGCGGCAAAGCCGTAGCCTTCGCCCTTGAGGAAGCCGCCGTGGGTAGATACGCCGTGCAGTCCGCCGGAGTGTTCGCATATAACATGGCCGTTCTTGGTGCGCTTATAAAGGCCGTAGCAATAGATGGGCTTCTCTTCTTCGCCGAAGCGGTTGCCTACCATTATTTCAACCGCCTTCGCGGGGATGGCCTGCACGCCGTCTATCACGCCGCCGTTGCCAAGGCAGCTATAGTAGCGCGCCATGTCGTGCGCGGTGCTCTTTACGCAGGCGCATGCGCGGAACGGGGGCAGTATGCTCCAGCAATCGTCCGCAACGCTCCGGCCGTTTACTTCTTCAAAAAGGCTGGTGATGTTGCCGTCGGAAGCTATCTTCCTGGCTTCCGAGCCGTCTATGTCAAGCACGGTCCTCGTCATGCCTATTGGCCCAAACACGCGCTCGTTAAGGAATTGCTCAAGCGGCATGCCCGCCGCCGCGTCAACTATATAGGATATAACGGCGTAGCCTTCGTTGGAATAGCTCATGTATTCGCCCGCCGCGCCAAGGGTCTTATACTTGCAGTTGGCAATGTAATCTATAACCTGCTCAATTTTGTCCATCTGGTTGGGGGACGTGCGGCGCATCTGCAGCGCCCAGCTGTCGCTTTCGTCCGCGGCGGAGTATACGTCCTTACCAACGGTCTCTTCGCTCGCATCGGAGAAACGATCGGTGCTGTTCATGGCGATGGACCATTCCAGCGGCTCCATGGGCGGTATGCCGGCGGTGTGCATGGCAAGGTGCCTTACCAGCACCGTGTCCGTGGGGTTGCCGGGTATGCGGAAGGAGGAAATGTACTTGGTCACGGGATCGTCATAGCTGAACTTGCCTTCGGCTTCCAGTATTGCAAGCGCCAAAGTGGAGGTGGACTTGCTCATGCTGGCTATGCCGAAAATGGTGTTTTCGTCAATCAGCTTGGTGTGTTCATTGTTGCCGAAGCCGTAGCCTTTTTCGAATATAACGCCGTCGGGGCCGTATATCGCGCAGCTCACGCCGGGCAGCTTCTTCTCCTTTATCCTTGCGTCAAGCGCCTTATCCAGCGCCTTCAGGTCGTAGTTCATTGGTGTTCTTTCCTCCTGCTGTAAAATAAATGGTTTATTATCGCCGCCCGCTTAACCGAGCATTGTTTTAAGTTTGTCCGCTATTGCCGCGGCAAGCGCGGCGTGGCCTTCGGCGTCCATGTGTTCGTTATCAACCGGCGAAGGCTCGGCATACTTTGCCGCATCCAAAAAGTCTATCCCTATTCGCGCCGCCGCCTGCTCATAAAGCGGGGCGAATTTGAGCGATTCTTCATAGCCCGAAACGCTCAGCGGGCTTTGGTCCGTCTCGGCTATTTCGCGGCCTATATGTATGGGGGATACGAGCAGCAGCCGCGGCGTATGCGCATTAAAGTGCAGCGCACCGTTCATTACCATGCGCGAAAGCGTTATGCAGCCGCGGCTCGCTTCCCAAGCCGTGTGGCTATGCATCAAATCGTTCGTGCCCAGCATTATAACAACCGCATCCAGCGGCGCGTGGCTCATAAGGCAGCACATAAGATGGCTTTTGCCGTTCAGCACGCTCCCGTCAAAGGGGCTGTCAAAAACGGTCGTGCGGCCGTTTAGCCCTTCTTCTATTATTCTGTATCCGTCGCCAAGCAGCCGCTGCGCGGCGCCTGTCCAGCGCACGGCGTACTCATAGCGGCCCTTGCCGCCGGGGATATAGCCCCATGTATTCGAATCGCCATAGCATAGAATGTTTTTCATGGGTATCAGTATACCATAAATCGCGCATTATGTATTGTTATAATCTAAAAAAACGGATATAATTATAAATGTGAATATCTTGTCACTTACTTATAATAACTTAATCAGGAGGAGCAGCAATGGATTATCTTATAAAAAACGGACGCATAGCCGATAAGAACGGCTGCTACGAGGCCGACCTTATAATAAAGAACGGCAAAATAACATATATTGGCGATGGGCTGGACGCAACGGGCCTGGAGGTGATAGACGCCGCCGGCTGCTATGTTTTGCCAGGATTCATAGACATGCATACCCATTTTGACCTGGACACAGGCTCCGCCGTGACCGCGGACAATTTTGATACCGGCACCCGCGCGGCAATACTGGGCGGCACAACAAGCATACTGGACTTCGCCACGCAGGAGCGGGACGGCACGCTTGGCGAAGCGCTTGTCCAATGGCAACGGAAAGCTGAAATTGCGCACTGCAATTACGGTTTCCATATGGCAATAGCCCGCTGGGATAAGCAGACGGAGGCCGAAATGGCGGACATGACCCGCGAAGGCGTTACATCATATAAGATGTATATGGTATACGACGCGCTGCGCGTGGACGACGGCAGCCTTTACTCCGCGCTGAAGGCGGCAAAGCAATACGGCGCACTGATAGGCGTGCATTGCGAAAACTGGGATACGCTGCTGCGCATTACGGAGGAAGTGAAGGCGCGCGGCATACTGGGGCCGGAGGGGCATCCACTTTCCCGCCCAAACGATATAGAGGCCGAGGCCGTGGCGCGGTATATGCGTCTGGCTAAGCTTGCGGGGGCGCCTGCTTACGTTGTGCATCTTTCCACGCATGAAGGTTTGGAGGAGGCGCTGCGCGCGCGCAAACGCGGTCAGGAGGTTTACCTTGAAACCTGCCCGCAGTATCTTTTCCTTGATGACGAACGCTATCTTGACGCGGACGGGGCAAAGTTCGTAATGAGCCCGCCGCTCAGAAAACCCGCCGATAACAAGGCGCTCATGGCGGCATGCGCTTCCGGCGATATAGACACAATCGGCACGGATCATTGCTCCTTCACAATGGCGCAGAAGCTTGCCGCAGGCGATTTTTCCAAAATCCCCAACGGCGGCGCTGGCGTAAGATGGCGCGGGGAGTTGATGTATACATACGGCGTGCTTGCAGGCCGGATGAATATGCAGCGCTTCTCCGCCCTTATGAGCGGCAACGCGGCAAGCCTGTTCGGCATGGCGGGCCGCGGCAGAATAGCCAAGGACTGCGCGGCGGACGTGGTAATATGGGATGGCTCCGTAAGCCGCACCATATCCGATACGGACGGCCAGCATAATTGCGACAACACACCCTTCAACGGCATGGAAGTTAAGGGCGGGGCGAAGCACGTTTTCCTAAACGGCGAGCTTGTTGTATATAACGGCGAGCTCATAGCGGAAAACCGCGGCCGCTACATCCGCCGCAGGGCGCACGGCAAGCTGAGATGAAAATTGCCGCCGTACTTATGGCCGCGGGCGCGTCGAGCCGGTTTGGCGAATGCAAGCTTATAAAGGAGTTTGCGTCGCGGCCAATGTTTGAATATGCATTGGATGCGCTGCCGTACAATAAGCTTTGCGCGATAGCGGTTGTGTCCGGACGGGCGGAGATACTTGCCGCCGCTGAAGCGCGCGGCTTTATACCAGTGCTCAACGATAGGCCGGAGGATGGCCCGCCGCGCACTATACGCCTTGGCATGGAAGCAGTCGGCGATGCGGAGGGGATAATGTTCATGGTGGCGGATCAGCCGCTGCTGCGGCGCGAAAGCGTTGCCGGGGAAATTGACTTCTTCGCAAAAAACGCGGGCAGCATCGTTGCCATGGGCCACGGCGCGCGCAGGGGCAACCCGGTAATATTCCCGCGGGAATTCTTCCGTGAGCTTAGGACGCTTGAGGGCGAGCGCGGCGGCGGCGCGGTCATGGCGGCGCATAGGGAAAGAATAATGCTTTATCAGCTTGAAAACGAAGCGGAGCTGATGGACATAGACACGGCTTCGGACTACATTATGCTTCAAAAGGAGAATGGGCGATGAATTACGGCGGAATAAAGGGAACCATAATCACCGCGGATGCGAACGACAAAATAAACATAACCGAAAACGGCGTTATAATAACCGATAAAGCGGGCGTTATACAGGGCGTGTTCGCTGCGGATGCGCTGCCGCCCGCATACCAAAATGCGGATATAGAGAATTTCGGCAGCCGAATAATAACCACCTCGTTTTGCGACATGCATCTTCATGCGCCGCAATATCCCATGCTGGGGCTTGGTATGGATCTGCCGCTTATGCAGTGGCTTTATAACTATACCTTCCGCACGGAGGCCATGTTTAAGGACGCGGATTTCGCGCGGGAGGTTTATTCCGTGCTTGCAAGGGAGCTTATTGCGCGCGGCACAACGCATGTGTGCGCGTTTTCCTCCGTGCATACGGACGCAAGCCTTGTGCTGATGGAGGAGCTTGAGCGCACGGGCGTATACGGCTTCGTGGGCAAAATAAGCATGGACAGAAACACCACTGATGAGCTGCGCGAAACAACCGAGGGCGCGCTGAGCGAAGAACGCCGCTTTATCGTGGAAGCGCTTTCCCGCTTCGGCGGCATAAGGCCCATAATAACGCCGCGCTTCACGCCAAGCTGTACGGATGAGCTGATGGCGGGGCTTGGCGCACTCGGGGCAGAATACGGGCTTCGCGCGCAGTCGCACCTGAGCGAAAATTTTGAGGAGATAGCCATGGTGCGCTCGCTTTGTCCGGACTGCGAAAGGTATTATCAAACCTATGAAAAGGCCGGCCTTTTCGGCAAAAATACCGTTATGGCGCACTGCGTACACAGCGACGATATAGAGCGCGCGGCAATGAAGGCGGCCGGAGTATGGGTTGCGCACTGCCCCAATTCAAACACAAATATATATTCCGGCATTACGCCCGTAAGGCGAATGATGGCGGAGGGCTTGAAAATCGGCCTTGGGTCGGACATTGCGGGCGGGGACAAGCTGAGCATGCGCCATGTTGCCTGCGCGGCGATAAGGGCGTCCAAGCTAAGATATTATTATGCAGACAGGGCGGCCGAGGAGCGCTTCCTTGAGGTCGGCGAGGCTTTCAGCCTTGCGTCCGCCCGTCCGCGGGAGTTTTTCGGCCTAAGCCGCGGCTTTGCGGCGGGGGAAAAGCTTTTCGCCATAGTGCTGGACGATTCATCCCACGGCCCCGCAATACCGCTTAACGCTGCGGAGCGGTTTGAACGGCTGATTTATTCCGATGATCTTCACGATATTTTTGCAGTTTATTCCGGCGGAATCAGGCGCAAATGATGATATAATATAAAGCACAAAAAGCGAAAGGAGATAAAACCATGCTTGAATATAGATATGATACGCAATTATTGATTGAAGGCAGCGGCCTTGACGAGGACGCAATAAACGCCTATTTTACGGATAATTTTAAGGGCGACTGCCTGCTTGCCGTGGGCGACGAAACACTGATAAAGATCCATTACCATACCAATGAACCGTGGAAGGTGCTGGAATACTGCGCCTCCCTGGGCGAGATATACGACATAGTCGTTGAGGATATGGACCGCCAGGCACGGGGTCTGCAGGGGTAATGCGGACTTGCGTCCGCAGTGAAATTCTGCTGATAGAATATTAACAAGCTGACGATAAGAATTGTATAAAATACCATAACCGATACCATAAACGCTCGGCTAAAAGTGCTGAGCGTTTGTGATATGAATAGTAGATTGTTTTATGTTTTTTTGATATACTTTATTTAAGCAAAAGCTAAAGGTTCTGGATTACGAACCAAGATATATTTATCACTATACTATATAGTGTGGAATGGAGCAAACTAATGGGAAAGTGTATGATTTGCGGCAAGCGTGGGCTCTTCTTAAAAGTTGATGCATTGGGGCGATGCAACGAGTGTGCCCAAAAGGAAAGAGAAAAAGAAGCAGCAGAAGCAAGAGAGAAGGCCGAAAAAGAAGAACAGGAATTTGAGTCATATTATTCAAATATGTTATTCTGCTTAAAAAACTGCAAGAAGATATTGAAGTTGATGACAATCCAATAGAAGCGTTAAGTATTATTCCGCTAATAAGAGATAAGGTATATGAGTGCGAGATCTTAAAAGCAGAGATTCATAATCCTCAATATGAAAACAAACTGTTTGACAAACTCGTTAAAAGCATTACATATAGTGATGACTTTTCCAGAAAATATGGCATAGGGAGATTGGAAGCGTTTGACATTGGAGTCCGCGTTAATTCGATTTCAAAAGAATACTCCAAAGATGAAATCTTTTCAGATATTGATAAAAGAATAAATGCTCATGCGAGGTTTTTGAATAATATAATAAAAAGTATACAGAATAGCGCGGCGTTCCAGCAAAAGATAGATGCCATTGCTGAAATCAACGTGGAGAAATCAAACACGAATCACAATAAGCGTGAAGCATCAGAGTTGGAAGAAATTATAAAGTATAGTAGTATTACTGCGAAGACATGCTTTGAACGACTTGGTGATTTTGTTGTTATTGATACAGAAACAACTGGGTTAAGCCCCACAAGAGACAATTTAGTAGAAGTTGCAGCAATTAGGTTTGAAAATTGGGTCCCAATCCAAAAATTCCATACCTTATTAAATCCGGGTAAACATATCCCAGATAAAGCATCAGCTATTAATAATATTACGGACGATATGGTAGCTGATGCGCCAGCATTCATGCAGATTATCGATAGCTTGAATGCTTTTGTAGGCAAGTCCAATATCGTAGGTCATAATCTTCCATTTGATTTGAAGTTTTTATACCGGTACGGGTACGATTTCACGGCTAACAAAAGGCGCTATTATGATACATGCGAAATTGCTAAGAAGACATTGAAAAAGCCAAAACTAAAATGGGATAAAGATTTCGATGAATATGTCATTGATTACGACTGTGATTACGATGTTGAAGACTATAAACTGACAACGCTTTGTGATTACTACCAAATTCGTGATAACATGTTTGCACACAGAGCACTATCAGATGCTCTTGCGACTGGAGAACTGTTTAAGTGTCTTGCTAAAGATAGAATCGGTATTTGATTCTTAACAAAACACTTTCTCTTCGCTTACAAGTTTAGCAAAAGCCCTTCGCATGAATAAAGCATGCGAAGGGCTTTTTCGTGTTCATTCCCTCACTATATACGGATCCAGTCTGCTGAAATCCGCCGGATCGGACAGGCAAAGCTCAACGCCCTCTATCTGCCCGTCCTGAAACATCTGCGTCAGCGCAATGTATTGGCACAGCGTGGATTTCAGGTTAAGCCTGTCCCCTTCCCCCGTAACAAGCTCCACGCGCCCGCGGCACTCGCTGACGGCGCTGAAGAACTTGTTGGGTTCGGTTATGTTTAATATTTTCATTTGCTTACTCCCATTCTATCGCGCCTACGGATTCAAGGTATTCCTCCGCAAAGTCAAGATAATCCTCGCTCAGGCGCATTGCAAATTCCTTATATTTTGGCCAGCGCTTCTGCATTCCGGCGAATATCAGCTCGTATGCGTCGTCGTCGTCATAATCCGCGCCCTCGTCCGCGCCGCTCTTGGCCATGTATTCGTTGTCAAGGTCCATCAAATCGTCAACCATCTTGGCAAGCTCGCCCTCCTCAAGGAATTCAAAGTCGCCCTCAACGGTGAACTTATTGAGTATATATGCCTTCATGGCGTCTATGTCTATATCGATGTACATTTCTTGGTTCTCCTTTTATTCCTGTGTGTTATTCGTTTTGTTATAGTCGCTCTTTTCAACGAACTCCGGCACTTCCGCAGGAGTTACCGGTTCGTTCTGCGCTTCGGGTGCATATTCGTTCGCGGGTGCATCGCAAGTCTGAGCCTGCACGGGCGCATCGTGCACGTAGGCATTGGGCGCGGGGTCGTTCACGCTGCCGCGGGTATAGGCATCGTAGTAAAGCACGGTGTAAAGCGCGGCGGAATAGTTGACCTCTATCGCCGCAAGGAACAGCATGGCTATCGCCATAACCACGGCGCATATCACCACCGCCGCCGTGCTGCCCGTGGCAAGGCATATCCCCAGCACAACGCCGAATATTGCCGAAAGTATAAGCGCTATCAGCATGAACACAAGCGCCACTATGAGCGATACGCCGAGTATCCTGCCGTAACGCTTGAACGCAAGGTTAAGCCCGCGGCCGAGTGCGGAGAAGTTCTTTTTATCCTCGTTCACCGCAACGGGATAGGTGAAGGCAAGCGGCACCGTGGCGCATATGGCAAGCACCATGTTTATCAGCCATATTATAATAAATAATGCTATGAATCCTGCGCCGAGCGAGGCAGCTTCGCTTATATCCTGCACCGCGCCGCTGTCAAAAAGCCCCTTGCGCGCAGCGCTCATTATTGCGCCCATCATGCCGCCCGCGGTAACTATGCCCGTAAGCACGCTGCTTATAAGCGAAACGGCAATGCCCGCCACAAGCCGGCCGACGTATTGGCAAAGGTTAAGCGTGAAATACCGTTTAAGCGTGTAGCCGGTGCGCTTAAAAAGCTGAGAAAGGGTGGAGCTTTGGCCGTATATGCGCATGGACATTTCCGTATAAAGCCCGCCGTTCATTATCGGCCCCAGCACGAGCCATATCGCCAAAGCCGCAACGAACATAAGTATTACGCTGAGCGCCACCAGCGCCGCAACGCCGCCTTCCTGCCCCGCGTTATTCGCAACTATGCCGATTACTGCCGGCGCCGCGCACAGCGCCAATACCGCCGCGGCTATAAGCACCCATATGAGCGTATACATAACGCCCGCGAAGAAGTGGCGCTTGGTAACGGCCCACGTTATGCCGAACGCGCCGCGCATGGTAAGCGGACGCATGGGGATGGGTTGATAATCTTTGTTCATCAGGTATGCCTCCTTTGTGTTGCTTTATTTTAACTCAAAGCAGCTTTTTCGTTTGGATGTAAACGTCTCCGCTGCCTATTGTTACAACAAGGTCGCCCGCGTTCGCATGGGAATCAAGATAATCCCTTATGTTTTCAAACGTTCCAAGGTACGTTGCGTGCCCGCCGCCCGCGTTTATGGCGGCAACCATGTCCCGCGCATGTACGGAACCGTCGTCCTTCTCGCGCCCGGGGTAAATATCCGGCACCAGCGTTTCATCCGCCAAATTGAAGCAGGTTACGTCGTTGAGGAACAGCGTTTTGGCCCGCGTATATGAATTGCACTGGAAAACGCAGAAAAGCTTATTATGCTTAACGTTGCTTGCGGCCTTCATAGTTGCGGCAATTTCCGAAGGATGATGACCGTAATCGTGGTAATACTTCACTCCGTTGCGCTCGCCGTAGTATTCAAAGCGGCGGCGGGTATTGCGGAACGCGTTCAGCGCCGAAACTATGCATTTATCATCCGCGCCGATCTCGCGCGCGACCGCCGCAGCCGCAATTGCGTTCATCACGCTGTGTTCACCCGGTATTCGAAGCTGAATATGCATAAGCTTTTCGCCGCGGAACATGATATCAAACCCGGGGCAGCCGTTGTCGTCATAGTTTATGTTAGCGGGGGTATAGTCCGCATCCTTCATGCCGTAGCTAAGCTTGCGCCCCGTATGCTCCGCCATCAGCGCGCGCACGCGGAAATCGTCCGTATTGCCTATCAAAAGGCCGTTTTCGGGCAGCAGCGCGGCAAATTTTTTGAACGCGGCAACAATGTGCTCCATATCGCCGTAGTAATCAAGGTGATCGTTGTCAATGTTGTTTATAAGGGCTATTGTTGGGCGCAGCGTTAGGAAGCTTTCAACGTATTCGCATGCCTCTGTTATGAACATATCGTGCGCGCCAAGCCTTACCCCGCCGTTAAGGAAATTCACAAAGCCGCCTATATGCACCGTTGCGTCCGGCCCGCCCTGTTCGCAGATGAGCGCAAGCATGCTGGTTATGGTGGTTTTGCCGTGGCAGCCGGCTATGCCCACAACGCTTTCGTAGCCTTCCGTAAGCTGGCCCAGCGCCTCGCTGCGTTCAAGCTCCGGTATGCCGCGGCGCTTGGCCTCCGCCCGCTCCACGTTATCGCTCTTTATCGCGGCGGAGAATATTATAAGGTCGCAATCGCCTATGTTCTTCGCATCATGCCCTATGAATACGGGAACGCCCAGCTCCTTCAATCTTTCGGTAAACGGGGATTCCGCCCTGTCCGAACCCTGAACGTAGTAGCCGCGGTTTTTAAGTATGCTTGCAAGGCCGCTCATGGAGCAGCCGCCTATGCCTATAAGGTGTATCCTTTTATGCTCGGTTATATGGGTCATGTATCTTTTCTCCCTTCCGATTCCTTAAATAATTATTATATCACATTTGTTCCGCATTACCAATGCCCGCGCACGCATGGCAGAAGGCCATATCGCGGAAAGTCTCTGCCGCCCGCTGCGCCTGCGCCAGTGTTTCAAATATGCCGAAGCACGCGCTGCCGCTGCCGCTCATCTCCGCCGCAAGCGCGCCCGCACTTTTAAGCCGCCGCTTTATTTCGGCTATGCTGCCAAGCTCCTTTTCGGCCGCCTTTGCAAGCCCGTTCGATACCGCCGCCGCAAGCGCATCCGTATCGCCAGCGCGTATCGCCGCCGCTGCCTGCTCGCTTCTGCCCTCGCCATATGGCGGCGTGAGTGCGGAAAACAGCTGCCGCGTGGATATGCCCTCCGCGGGCTTTACTATAAGGTAGCACAGATTGATATCCGGCAGCGGCTCTATTCTTTCGCCACGCCCGCGGCAAAGGGCCGTTGCCCCGTGCAGCAGAAAAGGCACGTCGGAACCAAGCTCCGCCGCAAGCGAATACAGCTCCGCTCCGCCCATGGCATTATACCGCCGCTGCATCAGCCTTAAAACCCCCGCGCCGTCCGCGCTGGAGCCGCCAAGGCCCGCCATTTGGGGAATATGCGCGCATATTTTTATATGCGCCCCGCCGCAGCCCGTGCGCCGTGCGTATTCATGCGCCGCGCGGTAGGCAACGCTGCCCTCCGGCAGGTCAAAATCCGCAGTAACGGCAATGTCCTCATGCGCAAAGTCCGCATAAAGCTCGTCATACAGGTCTATCGTCTGCATAATGGTTGAAAGCTCATGGTAGCCGTCCGCGCGTTTTTTCAGCACGTCCAGCGTCAAATTGACCTTTGCAAAGGCCCTTGTTTCGGCAAAATCGTTCATCATTTTTATATTATACTATGCATTCACGAAATTTTCACTCGCCTTGGGACTTTTTTGGCGGTATAATGCTTTATATGGAAAAGAACATGCATGATTTTGACGAAGAATACGTTCCCGGGGTGCGGAAGAAGCACAACCCGGCCAAATGGATAAGCCTTGGCGCGGCGGCGGCGATGGCGATAGGCATTGCGGCGGCGTGCATAGTGCGCGCGCCCGAAATCTACCCGTATGCGGAGCCTACCCCCGCCCCAACCGCTGCACCCACGCCAACCCCAACGGCTATCCCAACCGCGGAGCCCACGCCCAACGTTGGCGCGATTGTCCCCGCCGCATCCGCCACGCCCGATGCGCAGTACGTTGCCACGGCAATAATGGTGGACGGCAAATGCATAGGCGTGCTTGCCAGCCGAGAAGCGGCCGAAGAGGTGCTGGACGAGGCCGTTGCCGGCTTTGAGCTGCAAATAAACCTGCCGGGCAGCATGGATTCGTATATAACCAACGACGTGGAGCTTATCGACGCGGCGGACAATGCGGACGCAGCAGCCATGGAAACCGTGACTTACGAGGCTATGCTTGCCCTGCTCACGGGCGAGGATACGCCCATCGAGGTTGAGACCACGCTTAGCGAAAGGCACACGGAGATAGTGGTCCACGAGACCGCCACCGAAAAGGACGATACGCTTATAAAAGGCACGCGCGTGGTTTCAAATTACGGCACTGACGGCGAAAGCCGCACCGTGGTGACGACGAAGTACATAAACGGCGCGCAGCAGGGCAAAAGCCAAAGCGAAACTTTTGAAATAAGCAAGCGTGTGGATGCGCTGATACGCGAAGGCACCATAAAGGCGGACAGCCACGCCGAGCCCGGCAAGCGCGAGGGCGCAAAAGGGCCGGATGCAGGCGAACTGAGCTTCATCCGCCCGACAAAAAGTGGGGAGATAACCGAAAACTTCGGCCAGCTGAAGGGTATAATGCACCTTGGGCTGGACTTTGCCGCGGCCGAGGGGGACGAGGTTTACGCCGCCGAGGCTGGCACGGTGGTTTGCGTAATGGAGCGCGGCGGATACGGGCTGGTGGTTGAAATTGCGCACGAAGGCGGCTTCCTCACGCGCTATGCAAATCTTGGCGAAGTCAAGGTTTCGCTTGGCGACGCCGTGAACAAGGGCGATACCATTGCCCTTGCCGGCAGCAGCGGCAACGCCGCCAAGGCAAAGCTGCATTTCGAGCTGCGCCATAACGGCACGGCATATAACCCAAGGAATTATTTTAAGTAGCCCTTATTCCGGGAATGCAAAAGGGCTCCGCCGCTTTGCCTCATTCTTCCTCCCGCTGCCATGAACGGTCTGTTAACATAGCTTCAATCCATCGGTTCTAATTAGCCCGCTCAAATTGCAGTATAGCATAAAACCGGCCCGGGGACATCTCCCCGAGCCGTTTTACATCGCCGCGTCAGCAGCGGCTTATTTTAACGTTTTTGCCCATCTCTCTAAGGCTGCTTATAAGGCGGTTGATTACTATCGCCTTCGCGTCCATGCCTATGTCAAGGTCGTCGTTGGCGGCGTTTTCGGCCTTGCCAAAGAAGAAGTTTATATCCGTGGCCTGCTCAAAAAGATACGCGCACAGGAGCGATACGCCGTCGTTGCCGCTGTTTATGGTTATGCTCAGCCTGTTGTCGGAAACGTATTGCTCCGCAAGGTCCGCCACCTGCTGAAGCGTTATTATGCCCTCCGTCACCAGATCCATGCCCTCTATCGTGGCTATGGCAGGCACCTTTTCCGTGCCGCTGTCCTCCACGGGTATTATGGGCTTGTTCAGATAGCGGCTTATCATGTGCGCGGTGGAGCCGCCGCAGCATATGTGGCTGCCCTCTTTTGCAAAGAAAAGCTTCAGCACGCGCGCGTCGTCCTTGGGGTCGGCGGGCGGGCCTATCATAACGTTTACGGCGCGGCGCGGGCGCACCTTGAACACAAGCGCGGTCATATCGTCGTCGTTTGAATCCATGCACAGCACGTTCCCCGCCTCCACCAGCCTTGCGGCCAGGTTTTGGGGCGATATGTCCGGCGTGTACCAGCGTTCAAGAAATTCTATTACCTCCTCGCGCTTCCAGCCGCCCGGCGAAAGCTTGCCTATGCCGGCGTTGGTTATGCCGTCCGTCATCAGCACCAGCATGTCGTTTTCCATAAGGCTTATGGTGCTTTCGCATATCTTCTTTTCGCCTATGAAGTGTATGCCTGTGTCGTAGGCATAGTTTTTGCCGTTCCTCAGCAGCACCGCGTCCGGATTATCGTACTGCACAAGGCGCACGGTGGAATCCGTAAAGCAGGCGAGAGTGAACGTTGAATACGCAAGCTTCCTTTCGCGGCACATGGGCAGCGTGCTTGCAACGGTCTCTATGCATTCGTCAATGGGCAGGCGGTTCAGCATCATTGTGGAAAGCATGTTCGCGGTCAGCGTTGAAAGTATGTTCGCCTTAACGCCGCTGCCAAGCCCGTCGCTCAGCACGGCAACGAGCTGCTCCCCGTTTTTCTTTATTGAATACGAATCCCCGCATAGCGTTTCATCGTGCTTATTTATGCTGGCATGGCCGCTTTCTATGAACAGATCGACCATTTACTGCTCCTCGTTCTCCATCATAACGGCTTCCTTCAGCTTGGATATGGCAACCTTTGTTTCCGCGGCCGATTCGCCAAGGAGTGACGCTATTTCGTGCACTATTCTAAGCTGCTTATCCACAATGTCGTCCGCCATGCCGGCAACCTGCGTTTTGTGCCGCATTACCATGTTCTGCCGCTGCTTTTCGCGGGTTATGTTCTTCATTATGCATATCACTATGCCGCTTGAAGCGTCGTAATAAAGCGATTGCTTGAGATAGAGGTTATATTCCGCCAAATACGTGAACTTTTCCTTTGCGGCTTCCCCGCTTGAAATAAGGTCGACAAAGTCGAACTCGTCCACCAGCGCGCTCACGCTTTGGCCCACTATGTCGCTTGGCTGCACGCCGAACATTTCGCACGCGGCGTTGTTTATCTGCTGCACGCGAAGATCCATGTCCACGGCCAGTATAGCGTCCGGAGTAATACTGAGTATTTTGTCCGAGAATGACTCCGCGCGCTTTTTCATATACGGCATGCACATGGTTATTTCCGCGCGGCCCATTATTACGGCAATGGCCTTATCGCGGCAGGATGCGTAGCCGCACATGCCGCAGTTCAGCTCATCCTCCGGCCCTTCCTTGCCCATTTTTTTGAACACGGCGGCTATCTGCTTTTCGGTGGGCTGCATATAATATGTGCGGCTGTTCTTAAAGTGCGCCTCCATGTCCGGCGCGGGCGCAATGTCAAAGTCCGCCTCTCCTGCGGCATCGTGCGCCACTTTAACGTAGCTTGCCGCGGCGGAGCGGTTAACGTTGCGGAAAACCGGCCCGCCTATGCAGGAGCCTTGGCAAAAGCTCATCTCTATAAAGCAGCCGTCAAGCTTGCCCGCCATCGCGTCCTTAACGGCAGCCATGCAGCCTTCCGGCCCGTCCACGGCAACGTAGTTCACACCGCCCTGCTGCGTCATGGTTTTCAGTATGCCGCCGGATACGGGAAAAAAGCGCGAAAGTCGCTGCTCGCTCTCCGCTGCGGGCATAATGGTTATCTTCGCTTCGCCGAGCCAGTCGTCCAATTCATCGAACGTTATTGCGTATTCGAGTTCGCTCTCTTCCTGCTCGCACTCGGCCTTTTTGGATATGCAGGGCCCTATGAAAACCACCGCCGCGCCGGGTTCATCGCGGTGTATCACCCTCGCATGCGCCTGCATGGGCGTGATCACGGGGGCCAGCAGCTCTATCGCGTCCGGATAATGCTTCTGAATATAAAGATTAAGCGTTGTGCAGCAGGATGATATCACCGGCTTTTTTATGCCGTTAGCAATAAGCTTTTCGTATTCGCTTTTTACTATATATGCGCCCTCGGCTGTTTCCCGCGCATCATAAAAGCCCAGCCCCTTCAGCGCGGTGCGCAGCGCTTCAAAGCCGCAGCCGTCAAAATACGCAGCGTAGGAAGGCGCAACGCTTGCAATCACCTTCCTGCCGGAGCGTATAAGCTCCTTTACGGAGGCGGATTCATCAGTGCCGTGCTTTGTATGCTGCGGGCAGGCTATCGTGCAGTTTCCGCACAGTATGCAGTCCCGCTCAACTATCATGGCGCGGTGGTTTTTGACCTCTATCGCCTTAACGGGGCATACGCCTATGCATTTGCAGCAATCCTTGCAGTTTACGCTTTCAAACTGAAGTATACCCATTGCCGTGTTACCCGCTTATCCTATGCGCGGCAGCACAAGCTGCTCCCATGTTGCGTCCACGTTATCTTCGCACATGCCAAGCACAATCTGATCGTCTATCTTTACGGATACGCCGTTTGCGCATTCGCCCAGGCAGAACACGGGCGCAACGTTCACCTTGTCCTCTGCGCCGTGCTGCTGCACAAGCTGCTTAAAGCGGTTCAGTATGGCGTAGGAGCCTCTTTTATGGCATGCGCTGCCAATGCATACGGATACGGTTATCATCGCTGTTCCTCCGGCTTATTTATTTTGTATGTTCTATTTCTTCTATTTCCTTTTCAACCTCGCCGTCGCCCTTCACGTCAAGGGCGGGGTTGAGTATCTGCATAACCCTTATGGCGTCCGCGATGGTATTTTCCATTGAGGATTTGCCGTATGCGTCAACCTGCGCGAAGTTTTTGGAGCTGTGGCTCAGGCACGCCGGGCCGCCTATGCAGCCGTTTACGCACGCCATGCCCTCAATAAAGTTCTCCTTCAATATGCCCTTCTGCTTTTTGAAAAGGGCGGTTTTGCATTCCGCAATGCCGTTGCAGGATACGGCGTTGAGCTTGAACTGCTCCTCGCTCACGCCCTGCTCCTTGAGCGCCTCTGTCACGGCCTCCGCCAGTCCGCCGCAGCGGGCGAATATGCGCCCGTAGAAGGATGCGTTGTCAAGCTCCGCCTTGTGCATGGTGGTCACGTCTATTCCGCGGGCGGAGAACATGGCCTGCATCTCTTCAAACGTTATGGTATAGTCAACGTACTTGCCCGCGTCGGTATACTTGGTTTCGGCCTTTTTGGCTATGCAGGGCCCTATGAACACAACGTGGCAGTTTTCGTCCGTTTCGTGCAGCCATTTTGCCATCTGCGCCATGGGGGAAAGATTGTGGGACACATGCTCCTTGAGCGATGGGAAATGGCGGTTTATATAATTCACGAACGCCGGGCAGCAGGAGGACGTGAGGAACCCTTTTTCAACAAGCTCCTGCGCTTCAAGCCACGCCACCATGTCCGCGCCCCACGCGGCCTCAACCACCGCATGGAAGCCCAGCGCCTTTATGCCGGCAACCACCTGCTCCGGCACGGCGTTGGGATACTGGCTGGCCATGCTGGGGGCTACCACGGCATAAACATGATAATCCCTGTTCAAATTGGAATCGCGGATAAGGGATATTACCTTTGTTATGTCGGACTTATCGGTTATTGCGCCGAAGGGGCATTGATACACGCACGCGCCGCAGGAAATGCACTTTTCCTTATCTATAACGGCCTTCTCGGTGTTCTGATCAATGTGTATGGCCTGCGGCTTGCAGGCATTTACGCAGGGGCGCGTGTGCTTAACTATTGCCGAATACGGGCAAACAGCCATGCACTTGCCGCATTCTATGCATTTTTCTTTGTCTATAACAGCCTTGTGGTCAATTATGCTTATGGCGTCCTTGGGGCAGTTATCCTTACAGCGGTGCGCAAGGCAGCCGCGGCAGGCATTGGATACCTGAATGCCGTCAACGGGGCATTCGTCGCACGCAATGGGCAGCACGCCTACTACCGTGCCGTCCTCTTCCCCGCCAAGGGCCATGCTTACGCGCTCGTTTATAATGGCGCGCTCTTTATATATGCAGCAGCGGAACATGGGCTTGCCTTCCGGAATTATTCGCGGGGCAATTTCCATTATTCTCTGCGGGGTCAGTTCATCGCGGTAGGCAAGCTTTGCAACTTCCCTAAGCACGTTGTACTTCATTTTTTGTACATGGGTATCGAATAACAGGGCCATTTTTATCTCCTTTTTTTCCGGCACGTCACCCGGCCAAAATACGACACAATAATTATAAGGTATGCTTATATGCTTTGTCAATTACACCTAACTTATAGCCGCATATTGTTATAGTTATAATGATTATATGTAAAAAAGCTTTTACCCGCGCACACAGAGCCCGTTTGCTTGCATCGGGCCCGGTATAATGCTATTATACGAACAGAGTATTCATAAGGCTGAAAGGAACAGGCGCAATGGCCGGAACGGACGAACTTTACGGCGTGCTGTGCGCGCACGCGGCGCGCTATCCGCTTATGCGGCCCACGGATGCCGTGAAGCTAATATATCAGGGCGAATTCGGCAGCGGACACATGATAAAAAACGAGGCTGCCGCGCTCGAGCGGCTGAAGGCTGAATACGACCAGACCGCGCATGACGAGACAATGCCGCTGTATGAATACATAGGCTGCGGCATAGCAAGGGTGAACATTGCGGCGGTGGATACGGCTGCGCTCCCGCTTGAGCGGCTGAATGCGGCGTTCGCCGCCGCGGCAAACGGAGTGCATGGCAGCACGGCCGGTTTTAAGGCGAAGCTGGATACGCTGAAGGCAGTGTGCACCGAAGGCCGCTTCGGCTTCGGCACGGCGGAGCTTAACGAATATTTATGCAAATATGAAAAGGCAGGCTTTCCGCCCGTTTCCCACAGCGAAGCATACAGGCAAGCCTATAAGCCGAGTTACAGAATAATACGGATATAAAAAAGAGCGGCGCGAACCGCTCTTTTCTATTGTATAGGGTTATATAAGCAGCATCCTGTCGTTATCCAATGCTTTGCCCGATATTTCGCGAAACCTTAGCAGAAGATCGTTCACCGTAAGCGCCGCGCGCTCATTGCCGGATACGTCCATAACTATTTTGCCTTTGTCCATCATTATGGTGCGGTTGCCCAGCTCCAATGCGGACTGCATATTATGCGTTATCATAAGGCAGGTCAGGTTATGTTCGCGTATTATCGAATCCGTAACGCGCAGTATCTTTTCCGCCGCGCCTGGGTCCAGCGCCGCCGTGTGTTCATCCAGCAAAAGGAGCTTTGGCGGGTTTATGGTTGCCATAATAAGAGTAAGCGCCTGCCTTTGTCCGCCGGAAAGGCCGCCAACGCTTTGGTCGAACCTATCTTCAAGCCCCATGCCGAGCATGGATACCTTTTCGCGGAAAAGCTCCCTGTCCCGTTTTGAAACGCGGCTGAGCCATTTTCCGCTGCCCGCGGCAAGGGCAAGGTTTTCTTCAATGGTCATGCCCGGCGCGCTGCCGCGCATGGGGTCCTGAAACAGTCTGCCTATGCTGTGCGCGCGCTTATATTCGCTCATAAGCGTTATGTCCCGCCCGTCAAGGGTTATCGTGCCGCTGTCGGTTATGAAGCTTCCGGCGATCGCGTTGAACAGGGTGGATTTCCCTGCGCCGTTTGCGCCTATTATTGTTATAAAGTCGCCTTTTTTAACATTCAGGCTCACGCCGTCCAGCGCGCGCCGCGTTTCCGTGCCGACGGAAAAGGATTTTGTGATACCGTCTATTTTAAGCATTGGCGTTGCCCTCCCGTTTGCGGCTTTCAAGCCTGCGCTTTATCAGCGGAAGCTGCTGCTTTATATACGGTATGGATATGGCTGCAACCACTATTACGCTCGACACAAGCTTGAGCATAAACGCCGGCATATTGAAGCGCAGGGCAATGGTATAAACAAGGCGGAACACAAACGCGCCCAGCACCATGCCGGCTATCCTGAGCGGCATTTTCTTTTTGCCCAAGAATACGTTGCCTATCAACAAAGAGGCAAGGGCTATGGTCACCATGCCGCCGCCGATGTCTATATTCACGGACTTCTGCGCCTGCGCAAGCAGGCAGCCGGAAAGCGCCGTGAACGAATTGGCAACGCACAGGCCTATTATGGTCGTGAAAACGGGATTGATGGATGAGGAGCGCACCATATCCGGATTGTCCCCCGTGGCGCGGATGGCAAGGCCAAGCCGCGTTTTGAGGAAAAGCCCCAGCAGCACCGCTATTATGATTACCGCCGCCGCGGCAACGACAAGCTTATATTGCTCGCTCATATTTATCCTTGCAAGCGCGGACTTAACTGCCGTGAACACGGTATCGGCCTTGTTCATGTTCAGTATGCTTGATCCGCCCATTATGGCAATGTTCACGGAATACAGCCCCGTGTTTACTATTATGCCCGCAAGCAGGCTGTTCACGCCCATTTTGGTTTGCAGTATGGCGGTTATAAAGCCGGAAGCCACGCCCGCAAGCATGGCCGCCGGTATGGATAAATACGGGTGTCCCGATATGGCCACCGCCGCGCCCACCACGGCGCCCAGCGTAAAGCAGCCGTCCGTGGAAAGATCGCACACGTTAAGCATTGAATAGCTTAAAAACAGCGCCAGCACCGTAAGCGAGGATATAAGCCCCAGCTCAAGCGCCGTCTGCAGCAGCGCCAATATCTGATCAAGTCCCATTTTTCTTTGCCTTTCTTAGGTTTGTTATTTCACTTCGTCAAAGCTTTCCGCCGTAACTATGCTCTGTATCTTGGTGCAGAACGGCTCGAACGCCTTGCATATTTCATCATAGTTAAAGCCCAGCTTTTCGCAGGTTTCGGTGTTTATGGTGGCGCAGCCGTTGTCGAATGTCTTAACTGCCGTCTCCGCGGGCTTTGCACCGTCAAGCGCTATATCTGCCGCCATGCTTGCCGTTTCAACGCCCAGCGCCGCGTAATCCACGCCGTAGCCTAAGAATGCGCCGTTGAGTGCAAAGGAGTCCGCACCGGTGTAGTGCGGTATGCCCGCCTCCTGAAGCATCTCGTATATGCTGAGCTCGGATTTCATTATGGTGTTGTCCGTGGGGGTGAACACGGCGTCCACGCCGTCCGCTATAAGCGCCTGCACGGCAAGGGTAACCTCATCCACTGTGGTACCGGTGTATTCGCCGTAGGCAATGCCGTTGGCGTCAAGATATTCCTTGGCGTGGGCTATTGCGGCGGTGGAGGAATCCTGCCCGATGTCGTAAAGCAGGGCTATGTTCTTCACGTCCGGGTCTGCGGCGGTGATGAGCTGCATAACGGCCGCCGTGTCAAGATAGTCCGAAGTGCCTGTAACGTTGCTGCCCGGCGCTTCCATTGATTCTACAAGGCCCGCGCCCACAGGGTCGGACACGGCTGCGAAAACCACGGGAATGCCGTTGTCCTCGGTCGCGGCCTGCATAGCCATTGCAACCGGCGTAGCCACGCCTATCATTATGTCCACATCGTCCGCAATGAAGTTTGAAATTATCTGCGTAAGCAGGTTCGCGTCCGCGTTGCAGTTATCGTAGGATACATCGAACGCAACGCCCTTTTCATCGCCTATCTCTTTAAGGCGGGCCTGAATGTTTTCAACAATCTGGTTAAGGGAAGCATCGTCAACGTAATTGCATATGCCGACCTTTATGGTTTTGCCGTCCGCATCGCTTGCGGGGGCGGGGTTTGAGGGGGAACATGCGGCCATGCACGCCGCGGCCATTATTATGCTGAGCACAAAAGCGAATATCTTTTTCATTGTTTTATCCTTTCTTGGTCAATGGTTTCAGTTTCTCGGTCAAATATCAAAATATGCTTGCGATACCGGCGCGCCGCGCCATCGCCTTCCCTTGCGAAACATTGTCCATCTACCTCCTTGGGTCAAAAAATCTTAAAATTAAAACTCCCGCCCGCAGCGACCACAACTGACTGCGATCGCTGGGACAGGAGCAATTCTTCTAAATAAATTCCTGCGGTGCCACCCGGCTTGGCGCATATATTAAAAACGCGCCCTCTCGTTGCGTACATTCATACGCCGGCCTTTGGTAACGGAGAGCCTTTGCTCCGGCTTGCATACTCGGCTTTCGCTTTTCCGCTCGCCCTCAGAAGTCCATTCGGCATTGCCATGCTCTGCCGCGATTTCACCGCCCGCGGCTCTCTGCAAGAACAGAATCAAAGCTTACTTACTCTTCCTCAACGGTTTTGTGCATTGTAGCACCGCCGCACGCCCGTGTCAAGGGGGTACGGCGAATTATTTTTATGCATTTTCATGCATTTTTATTGTTTATATATTCATGTATAAGCGGCAGCGCAAGCACGAACTTTTCGTTCATCTGCTTATTCTCCGGCCTTATGCTTATAGTGCGGATGGTATTGGGCACATCGAACTGATTGCCCATGTTGAACGGGAACTTATATATCCCCTCAAGCGGAAACGCATAGCGTATCGGCTTGCCCTCCGCCGTGCCCTCGTATATCAGCTCCGTATGCGTAAGCGTTGCCGTGCCGCGGCCCACGTCCGTATGCGCGGTGGTGTTGGGGTTAAGGTGATACTGAATATAGCACGGCGCGCTGAGCGCAAAGTCATCCTTCGCTATTTCGCGGCGCAGCGCGTCCCGCTCAAGCTCCACCCAGTCCGGCACCATTTCCGGTATAACGCTGCCTTCGCCCACGGGATGCAGAAAGCCGTATTCATCCACCGTGCCGCGGTTGCCGCAGGCGGCGCAGTATATGTCGTTCCCATCGGTGCGGGTTGTTAATTCGCCGCCGCATTTGGGGCAAAGGTATAATAGGTTTTCCAATCCCTTGGCCCTGTTTTTGCCGCCGAAGGATATCATGCGCCGCTTTTGCCATGCGTAATCGTCCACGAACAGCTTTTGCTCTATCCGTGCGTAAAGCTCATCCATGCTCAGGCTTTTCACTTCCTCCGCCGTGGCGATGAGCTCTATTTCCGTTTCCACCTTGCCGCGCCGCTGTACCGGGTTCCATTTGGGGCGGGTGAAATAGCCGCCGTGCGTGCGCACGGCGTAAAGCGGGGCCTTGAGCAGCTTTGCAAGCTTGGCTATGCTGTCGCTGAAGGGGGCGGTGCGGCCCGTGCCGTTCACCTCGCCCTCGGGGTATATCAGCAGGCTTTCGCCCATCTCTATCGTGTTCTTCATGCGGGCAATGCTCTCCACGTCCGCGCGGAACTGCTCCTTTTTTATGCAGCGGAACAGGCTCAGTAACCATGCTATGCGGCGGTTGCGGTAAAAGTGCGCCGCAACAACGGCATGGAACCGCTTTTGCCTAAGCGTTGCCAGCGCAAAAAGAAAATCCAGATTGCCTGTGTGGCTGCCCAGCAGCACAATCGGCCCATCGGGCAGCGCGGGAACATTCTTCGGCACGCGGAAGCGGTACTTCAGCCGAAGATACGGCCTCAGCAGAAGCGTGAGCATATCGTATATTGGCTTTATATGCGGCTTTACGGCGTATTTAGATCTCATTTTATCCCCCTCTGTCAGCTCAGCCGAATATGAGCATAAGCACAGGCACGGCTATAAGGCAAAGTATTGACGTAAAGCCCATGCCCAATGCGTTGTATTTTTCATCTGCGCCCGCGTAGGCGGAAACCACCACGCTCTGCGTCATAACGGGCATTGCCGCCTCTATCATAAAAACGCTCTGCGCCATTCCGCCTATATTGAATATGCGGCACATTAAAAGCATTATCAGCGGCGATATTATGAACCGCATACCGCTTACGACCCATATGCCCGCGTCGGGCTTAAGATTCTTCAGCCCCGTTTCGTATATCAAAAAACCGATGTATATCAGCGCAAGCGGCGTTACCGTGTTGCCCATATAGTTGGTGAAGCTTTCAAGAAGGCTTGGCAGTTTAACGCCCATAAGCAGCAGCGCTACCGCCGCAAGCAGCGAAATAAGCGGCGGGGAGGCAAGCTTTTTGCCTATTTCCTTAATGCTGAGTCTGCTCTCCCCCGCGCTCATGTATATCATGGTTGCGCCTATCGCCCAGAAGAAGAACGTGTTCATCATATAGAAGCACATAACATACGGCGTGCCTTCCGCGCCGAAAAGCTCCGTGCATACGGGATATCCCACGAACAGGGAATTGGACATGGCGCACATTACCACAAACCCGCCGAAGCGCCTATGGCTTATTTTCATGGCCTTGGCAGCGGCAAGGGCTATAAGGATCATGGCAATGTTGAAAAGCATGGGCGTAAGCAGCAGCGCGCCCGCGCTTTTTATAAGCTCCACGGAAAAATCCGTAAACACATTGCGTATGCACATGCAGGGAACGGAAATATTCACAAGCAGCTTTATGACAAAGCTCTTGTGTTCCTTTTTCATCAGGCCTATTCTGCCCATTATGTAGCCCACGGCAATGAGCATAAGTATCAGCACAACGGCCGATACGCTGTCCGCTAAAGAATTCATGCTGTTGCTAAGTATAAGCCAACGGGGGCGCGCAGCATACTGCCGCCCCCGCCGTGGATTTTATTTTCCGGGAAATTATTTGGAAATCTTGCGGCACTCAAGATAGTACCGCTTTTCGTTCGCCTCGCCCATTGAGAAGGTTTTGCGGGGAAGGGCGCCGTCGAATATAACGGTCTTAAAGAAGGCGCTCTTGCCCATGTTGGGCAGTATGAAGCCTATGTTATTATCCTTGCGGCCAAGCTCGTCAACAACCTGCTCGCCATGGATATAGTCTATGGTCGCGCCGTCGGTCTCCTTTATGAATATGTCCAGCGCGTTCTGCAGCGTGCCTACCTCAAGCTGCGCCGCGGGGTCGCTCACCTTAAAGTAGCCGTAGCCTTCCTTTATCATAAAGGGCAGCAAGTGGCACTTAGAACAGGCGTTTGCGGCCATGGCATCGTCCCGCTCGGCCTTGGAGCCGTAAAGGTGCATTTCGGTTTCGCCGTTCTGCTCGCTCAGCTTTTCGCTCAGCCATGCTATGGCCTTATGCGTATCCACGCCGAACACAACGCGGTGTATGGGTTCGAACTCTATGCCGGAATCGTGCACGTTTTCAAGTTCCACCAGCGCATAGCGTGCGGGATGGTTCGCCGCCTCCTCGGGCGAAAGGGTTTTCTTTATCTGTTCCCAGTTGGCCTTTGCCGTGGCGAAGGAATGGTTGCCGTCTCCCATGGCGAAAAGGAGACTTGGCGCGTCTGTACCGTACTTGGCGGAGAAAACCTCGGGGCTTGCCAGCGCCTCAAGCGCGCGCAGCGCGCGGTCTATGCGTGCGTCGTCCTTTATGAAATAGCCCTTTATGTGGCCACCGCCCTGCATCAGCTCAAAGTCGTAGCGTTTTTCGCTTTCGCCCACGCTTTCGCCTATGGGCTCTATCACGGTGCGCTCGGGATCGTCTATAAGCACCAGTATGTGCGGCAGCTCCACAGGCGCGTCCTTCCTTATGCGAAGGCGGGGCGGTATACGCTCAACTATTGTGCCTTCCGTAGCGCGGATAAGCGTGGTTGAGCCCTTGGAATAATCATAGCATTCAAGGTCCAGCGCAACCATTATGCCGTGGCGCACGTTCGCGCCCGCGCGGCGCTCAACATACATTATGCCCCGGCCTATGTTTTCAAGCACGCCCGTATCAAGATAGCTCTTCATCGTGGCGTTTATTTTCTCTATGCGTTCGGCCTCGTCCGGCTTTTCAAGGTACATTTCCGGCAGCATAAGCCTGAGTGTGGAAGGAGCGTCGCCCACTATGCTCTCAGTCTCCTGCCAATAATCGGGCTGGGAGGTGAACTGGTCGCACGCTACCACGGCCCACTTGGTCATGTCCGTCCCTTCCTTAGGGAGCAGAATTTCGGGGATAAGCACCCCAACGCTGTTTTCATATTTGTTCATGCTGTCCTCCAGATGATATTTATATTGTGAATGTTTATTAGGTTATGGTGGTGCCCGCGCGGCCCTCGATAGCGTCCACGGCCTTGTCAAGGCTGGTAATTATCGCTATGCGGCCCGGCTTGCTTTCAACGAAGTTCAGCGCGGCTTCAATCTTGGGCAGCATGCTGCCGGGGGCGAAGTGACCTTCCTTTATATATTGCTTAGCTTCCGCCGCGCTCATGCGGTCAAGGTCCTTCTGGTCTGGCTTTTTGAAGTTTATGCTCACCTTTTCAACCGCCGTCAATATAACAAGCGCGTCCGCGTCCATGTCCCGCGCAAGCTTTTCGCTGGCAAGGTCCTTATCTATAACCGCGGCAACGCCTTCAAGATCGCCCGCATCGTTGCGCACAACGGGTATTCCGCCGCCGCCCACGGTGACCACCACAAAGCCCGCGTCGTTAAGCGTTTTCACCGCGTCCAGCTCAACTATTTCAACCGGCAGCGGCGATGCGACCACCCTGCGCCAGCCGCGGCCCGCGTCCTCCTTCATTGTATAGCCCTTTTCGGCGGCTATGGCCTTGGCTTCTTCTTCGGTATAGAAGGGGCCTATGGGCTTTGACGGCGCCTTGAACTTCGGGTCGTCCTTATCCACCACCACCTGGGTAACAATCGTGACCACGTTTTTGTTTATTCCCCTGTGGCGCAGGACTTTGGAAAGGCCCTGCTGAATATGATAGCCTATCATGCCCTGGCTCATGGCGCCGCAAACGTCGAACGGCATGGCGGGGGTGGATGCGCTTGCAACCTCGTTCTGAATAACTATTCTGCCCACCTGCGGGCCGTTGCCGTGCGCAACTATAACTTCGTAGCCGCGTTCAACAATATCCGCTATGTATTCGCTGGTCTTTTCCACCACCTCAAGCTGAGCCTGCGCGGTTGCGGGCTTTCCGGCTTCCTGCAATGCGTTGCCGCCAAGGGCTATAACTAACTTTTTCACTGGGGCTTATCTCCTTAAAAATCGGTAATATGGCGCGCCATAATGCGCTAAATGTACAAATATAGTATAGCCGCCCGCGGCGATGTCTGTCAACACGGTTTGTTGACACGGCGGCAAACAAATGTTATCTTTTTGATTAGCAAAAACCAAGGAGGGCGACTGCCATGGAAGAAAAAAAATTTGAATTTGACGAGCGCGCGCCGTATGCGTATTTTCAGAATTCCGCCTGCCCGTATTTCCCCTGCCACGAAAAGGGGAATAAGGAGTTCTTCAACTGCCTTTTCTGCTACTGCCCGCTGTATGCGCTGGGCGATAAATGCGGCGGCAATTTTGTTTACACCGAAAATGGTGTAAAGGATTGTTCAAACTGCCTTATACCCCATTCCAAGGGCGGCTATATGTATATAATGAACAATTTTTCCAAGATATCGGAGCTTGCGAAGCGCAAATAAGGGGCGATGGCAATGGATATGCGCTTTGACGGGGTGAATTATTTTGCGGCCGACGCGCGGCTGCATTACGGCAGCGTAAGCATAAAGGATGGGTATATAGACCGCGTTGACATGGCGGACGCCGCGCCGCACGACGGGGCGAAGCTGCTTTTGCCCGGCTGCATAGACACGCATACGCACGCCATGCTGCAAAGCGAATACTTTGCCGAGGATGAAGCCGCATCGGCCGCCGCACGCAGGGCGCTTGCGCAGAGCGGCACAACGGCCTTCCTTTTCGCCACGATGGCAATGGATGAAGAAAGCCTTGCCCTTCGCTGCCGCGCCGCGGCAAGGGCCGCGAAGCAAAGGCCGGCGAATGAGAGCCGCTGCCTTGGCGTATATCTTGAAGGGCCGTTCCTTTCATATGAAAAGCGCGGCGCGCATAATCCTAAGTTTCTGCACCTGCCGGACGGGGAGATGCTGCGCCGCCTTGATGACGCGGCGGAGGGCTGCATACGCGCGGTATGCATGGCGCCGGAGCTTGACGGGGCGATAGACCTTGCAAAAAAGCTGAAGGGCAAAAAGCTGGTGTCCTTCGCGCACAGCGCCGCGGAGTACGACGTTGCCATGCAGGCTTTCGAGGCGGGCTTTTCCAACCTTACGCACACCTTCAACTGCATGCAGCCCATGCTGCACCGCGCGCCCGGGCCTATCGCCGCGGCAGCGGATACCAATGACGTTACGGCAGAGCTGATAGACGACGCGCTGCACGTTCAGCCGCCTATGATACGGGCTCTGTTCAAACTGATGGGGCCTGAGCGCATAATACTGATAAGTGATTCAATAGCCGCCTGCGGCATGGCGGAAGGGGTATACCCTTCGCCGGACGGCATGAAGATACGCCTTGCGAACGGCCGCGCCACGGTGGACGGGACGGACACGCTGGCGGGCTCCGTAATGCCGCTGTTTCAGGGCGTGCGCCGCATACACGAATCGGGCATACCGCTTGAGCAGGCCATTGCCGCGGCAACGCTTAACCCCGCGCGCAGATACGGCCTTGAAAACAAACTCGGCGCGATAGCCGAAGGCCTCCGTGCGGACGTGCTGCTCTGCGGCAGCGACCTTACGCTTGAAAAGGTGTATATGTGGGAGTAGTGCGGCGAAATCTGTTTGTTCATGCCGGCTTTGGTGCGCTATACAAACTTACATATTAAGCCTGCCCTGAAAGGGGATTCGAGCCGAGCGCGCCCAGTGGGCGATGCAGCGAGGTTCGGAGTTGAGCGCCGCCTGTGACGGATGAAGCGAAACGGAGAACGGGCAGGAACAGGGAGAATTACGAACGGTAGTGAGTAAGACGACCTTGTTCCAACCGGAGTGTTAACTCATATATCTTGACACATATGTAGCGGCAGCGCTGCAAGACGACCATATTCCAACCAGCGTTGTGGGTTTCGCACAAGCGAAAGCCTGAGGGGTTAAAAAGGAAGAATCTTCTCTGGGTATCGTCAACCCCTCAGTCTCACTTCGTTCGACAGCTTCCCCGCAAGCGGTGGCGCCTTTTGGCTTAGCGCCCCCCTACTTCCTCCTAAACTCCTTTTTGAACAGCCGCGAGAGCGGCTTATACACCACGAATGTTACGACCGAGTTTATTGCGGCCTTGGCGGAGTTAAACGCCACAAAGCTCCACATTACGCTCCATATATAGCCCTGCGCGTCGGCATAGGTCATGCTCTGCCCGCTTACGAATATAGGCGTGAGGAAATAATTCAGCGGCACCATTACGGCTATCATGGTTGCGGAGCCTACGAGCAGGCCCTCTATTGCGCCGCGCATATTGTGGCGGCGGCGGTATATTATGCCCGCGACCACGGCAAACGCGCCCGTTGCGAAAAAGTGCATGGCGCAGCCTACCCAGCCCGACCCCGCGGACACCGTAAGCGCCTGAAGCAGGCTGACCACCGCCGTGAGCAAAAGCCCTTCAAGCGGCCCGAACATAAACGCGCCTATCAATATTGGCACGTCCGCCATATCGTATTCCAAAAAGGGCAGCGTGGGTATGAGCGGGAAACGCACAACATACATCAGCACCAGCGACATTGCGCACAGCAGCGCCAGCTTGACCAGTTTTTCCACTCTTTTGTTACGCATAAGGTTTTTTCCTCCAAATAAAAAAATTCCTCATGCTTTGGGGAATTCAATAAAACACGCGTTAAATTAACGGCTTCTACCATCCGGACTGTAACCGTCGGCCCCGGGTTCACACCGGCTCGGCCCGCAAAGCGCGGGTTCGCGGGCTTGTCGGCATATGCCGCATCACCGCCGGTATGGACTTTCACCACACCCCGAAGCGCCTTTATTATATGCCATATGCACTAACTATGCAACAGCAAATTTCTACCCTATCAATCCGGCAGCTTTTTGCCGCAACTGCGGCAGTATTCGTAGCCTTCTTCCGCCTTCGCCCCGCAATACGGGCAAAACCCGCCGCCGTGCACTGCATTTGCATCGCCGCTGCCCGCGCTCTTTTTCGCGCCGTAGCGCTCATTGAGTGGGTCGGGCTCCTCATTCTCATCGGTAATGTCAAATTCGCTGTATCGGTTTTCGCTTGTCGCGTTTCTGTAATTATACACGGCGTTGTATACGCCCATGCCTATGAACACAAGCCCGAACAGCGGGAAAAAGAACGGCGCGCCCATGCTTAGAGCCGCTATCGTCCATATTATGCCGAATACTATGCCTATCACCGCTCCAACGGCATTATACCGGCTGCGCCTGCGGCCCGGCTTTATGCTTTTCATGCTAATTCCGCTCCTCCTCATACCTCTCTATCCTTACGCCTGCCATTTCAAACATCTGCATCGCAAATTCGTCCGGATACCCTTCGCCGTACACAACGCGGCTTATGCCGGAATTGACAATCATCTTTGCGCATATAACGCAGGGCTGGTGCGTGCAGTAAAGCGTTGCCCCCTCTATCGATACGCCTAACTTGGCGGCCTGTATTATGGCGTTCTGCTCGGCATGGATGGCATAGCAAAGCTCGTGCCGCGTGCCGGAGGGTATATTCAGCCTGCGCCGCATGCATTCGCCGCGCTCCACGCAGCTTTTCACGCCCGCGGGCGCGCCGTTATACCCCGTGGTCAATATGCGCTTGTTCTTCACTATAACCGCGCCTATTTTCCTGTTTTCCTGGTAGCAGCTTGCCCACTGCGCAATTGTGTGCGCCAGCTCCATGAACCGCGCGTCCCATTTGTCAAAGCCGTGCATAATAATGTCTCCTTTCGGGGATTTATTCATAGTATATCATGCCTTATGCGAACATTTAAGCAGCATTTTCGCAAAAATGGAAAGGAATTGTGAAATATGCATATTGCCCTTGAATTGGCGGCGGTATTGGGGTATTATACCCATTGTGGATTAGCACTCAACCAAGTCGAGTGCTAACAGCTAAAATTGTAATCAATCGATATAACATAAGGAGGCATTGAACCATGAAACTCAATCCCTTGGCCGACAGGGTCGTGCTGAAGAGCGCAGAAGTTGAAGAAACCACCAAAAGCGGCATTATACTTACCGGCAGCGCTAAGGAAAAGCCCGTTGTGAGCGAGGTTATAGCAGTAGGCCCCGGCGGCGTGGTAGACGGCAAAGAGGTTAAGATGTATGTTAAAGCAGGCGACAAGGTAATATTCTCCAAGTACGCCGGAACAGAAGTGAAGCTGGACGGCGAGGAGTTCATAATCGTCCGCCAGAGCGACATACTTGCGATAGTTGAATAATCAGGAGGAAACGAATTATGGCAAAGCAGCTTAAATACGGTGAAGAAGCCCGCCGCGCACTTGAGAGCGGCATTAACCAGCTTGCAAACACGGTAAAGATAACCCTTGGCCCCAAGGGCCGCAACGTGGTGCTGGACAAGAAATACGGCGCACCGCTCATCACTAACGACGGCGTGACCATCGCCAAGGAAATAGAGCTTGAGGATCCGTTTGAAAACATGGGCGCTCAGCTCGTGCGTGAGGTTGCCACCAAGACCAACGATGTTGCCGGCGACGGCACCACCACCGCCACCCTGCTTGCGCAGGCCATAGTGCACGAGGGCATGAAGAACGTTGCCGCGGGCGCCAACCCCATGGGCATCAGGCTCGGCATAGAGGCCGCCGTCAACGAGGCCGTTGAGGGGCTGAAGAAAATATCCAAGCCCGTTGAAAACAAGCAGGCCATAGCCCAGGTCGCAAGCATTTCCGCGGGCGACGAAAAGGTCGGCGTGCTGATAAGCGACGCTATGGAAAAGGTCGGTAACGACGGCGTTATCACCATCGAAGAATCCAAGACCATGAAGACCGAGCTTAACGTTGTCGAAGGTATGCAGTTCGACCGCGGTTATGCTTCCGCCTACATGGTGACCGATACCGATAAGATGGAAGCGGTGCTGGATAATCCCTATATCCTCATCACCGAAAAGAAGATAAGCAACATTCAGGAGATACTGCCCGTTCTTGAAGCGGTTGTACAGCAGGGCAGGAAGCTTTTGATAATTGCCGAGGATGTTGAGGGCGAAGCCCTTGCCACCTTGGTGGTCAACAAGCTGCGCGGCACGTTCACCTGCGTTGCGGTCAAGGCCCCCGGCTTTGGCGACAGGCGCAAGGCCATGCTGCAGGATATAGCCGTGCTCACCGGCGGCCAGGTGATAAGCGAAGAGCTTGGCATGGAACTGAAGGAGACCACGGTTGATCAGCTTGGTACCGCCCGCCAGGTAAAGGTGGACAAGGAAAACACCACCATAGTTGAAGGCGCAGGCGATCCCAGCGAGATTAAGGCCCGCATCAGCTCCATCCGCGCCCAGATAGAGGAAACCACCAGCGAATACGACAAGGAAAAGCTTCAGGAGCGCCTTGCAAAGCTGGCCGGCGGCGTTGCCGTTATAGCGGTCGGTGCGGCTACCGAGGTTGAAATGAAGGAATTCAAGCTGCGCATTGAGGACGCGCTCAACGCTACCCGTGCCGCTGTTGAAGAAGGCATAGTCCCGGGCGGCGGCGTTGCCCTGCTCAATGTCATTCCCGCCGTCAAGGCGCTTGCCGCCAAGGCCGAAGGCGACTACAAGACCGGCGTGAACATCGTGCTCCGCGCCCTTGAAGAGCCCGTGCGTCAGATTGCCATCAATGCCGGCGTAGACGGCAGCGTGGTTGTTGAGAACGTAAAGCGCTCCAAGAAGCCCGGTTACGGCTACGACGCCAAGCTTGACGAATACGGCGTGATGACCGACCGCGGCATCATAGACCCCACCAAGGTCACCCGCAGCGCGCTGCAGAACGCGGCCAGCATAGCGGCCATGGTGCTCACCACCGAAAGCCTGGTTTGCGACATTCCCGCTCCCGAGCCCGCGGCTCCCGCGCCCGGTGCAGGCGGAATGGGCGGCATGTACTAAGAGAAACGCTTAAACAGCCTTTAAGGAAGCGGCTTATGCCGCTTCCTTTTTACACTATAATTTCATTGGCCGATAATCCGGCAAATTAAGGAGGTATACGCCATGATATTCACTCAGCATTACGATTCGCCCTTGGGCGGAATATTGCTTGCCGCGGACGAAACCGGCCTTAGGGGACTTTGGTTCGATGGGCAGAAATACTTTGCCCGCGATTTGAGTGCGGAGCGTACTGAGCAGAACACGCCCGCCCTTACCGAGGCTAAGCGTTGGCTGGATATTTATTTTGCCGGAAAAGAGCCGGACTTTCTGCCGCCGCTGCACCCCACAGGCTCCGCGTTCCGCCAAAGCGTATGGGAAATTCTTTTGAAAATTCCCTACGGCCAAACCATTACCTATGGCGATATTGCGCGGCAGCTTGCCGCAAAGCGGGGGCTTGCCAATATGTCCGCGCAGGCCGTTGGCGGCGCAGTGGGGCACAACGAAATTTCCGTCATCATCCCCTGCCACCGCGTAGTGGGCGCAAACGGCAGCCTTACCGGATACGCCGGCGGCATTGACAAAAAAATAAAGCTGCTAAAGCTTGAGCGCGCCGACATGGCGCAGCTTTTCGTGCCTAAAAAAGGCACGGCACTTTAATTTTCCTCAGCACAAAAAAACGGGCCGATGCTATGGCCCGTTTTTCAGCAAGATCTATTCTGTTTTGTTTACTGTCTGCCTATTGTGGCTACCATTACGGCCTTTATGGTGTGCATGCGGTTCTCCGCCTCGTCAAACACCTTGGATGCGGGGGAACGGAACACCTCGTCGCTCACTTCCATTTCCGTAAGGCCGAACTTTTCGTGTATGTCGCGGCCCACAACGGTCTCAAGATCATGGAAGCTGGGCAGGCAATGCAGGAATATGCAGTCCGGATTGCCGGTTTTGGCCATCATCTCCGCATTCACGCGGTAGGGCTCAAGCAGCTTTATGCGCTCGGCAAACTGGTCCTCCTCGCCCATGGACACCCAAACGTCGGTATATATAACGTCCGCGCCCTTCACGTCGTCTATGTTTTCGGTAAGCGTTATGGTAGCGCCGGTGGTCTTTGCGACCTCCTTCATCTCGTCCACAAGCTCCTTGCTCGGGAAAAGCTCCTTCGGCGCAAGGCCAACGAAGTCCATGCCCATCTTTGCCGCGCCTATCATAAGGGAATTGCCCATGTTGTTGCGCGCATCGCCCGCGTAAACGAACTTAACCTTGTTCAGCGGCTTATGCACATGCTCCTCTATGGTCAAAAGGTCGGCCAATATCTGCGTGGGGTGATAAAGGTCGGTAAGGCCGTTCCATACGGGAACGCCGCTGTACTTGGCAAGCAGCTCAACATCGCTCTGCTTAAAGCCGCGGAACTCTATTCCGTCATAGAAGCGGCCCAGCACCTTCGCCGTGTCCTCAAGGGATTCCTTTTTGCCCATTTGGCTGTTTGAAAGGAATGTGCAGTTTGCGCCTTCGTCATATGCGGCGACCTCAAACGCGCAGCGCGTGCGGGTGGAGGTTTTTTCAAACAGCAGCACTATGTTGCGCCCTTCAAGCAGGCTGCCCTTTATTCCGGCGCGCTTCTTGGCCTTTAGATCGTGCGCCAAGTCAAGAAGATATCTTATCTCCTCGCTTGAAAAGTCCTTCAGTGTCAAAAACGAACGTCCTTTAAGATTTACAGGCATACTCTTTCTCCTTTTTTGTTTGATTTGATTATATCAAGGAATGTATACTTTGTCTACATATACACCCGAATATACATTCAGCAGTGCGCCGTAGTTCACGCCGAAGCGCAGCACATCGCCCACGGCAAAGCTGCCCTTTGCTTCCGTAAGGTTCACAATAAGGTGATCCGAGCTTGCGCCCAATATCTCCGCCCCTTCGTCAAGCGGGGTCAGGCCGCCTATGTCCGCATCCTGCCGGCCTATGGCAAGTATTGCGCGCAGCATCTCTCCCCTGTCTTCAAACTCAACGCTTTCGCCGAAGGCATTCATGCCGCTTTTGCCTATGGGCTTTGAGGGTTTGCGCTTCAGCTCCGCAATGCTCGCCTCCAGCGTGAATGCATCGCCGTAAAGCCCTTCCATAACGCTGCCGGTGACCGTTTCGTTGCCAAGCAGATACCCTTCACCAATTCTAAGGTTGGTTATGCCCTTGGGCATGCGGCCTTCCTTAAGCATTATAAGGCTGCTTGAATTGCCGCCGGATACAAACGGTATGCCAAGCCCCGTTTCGCTCCGCAGCCACTTCGCCGTTTCAACAAGCCCGCACAGGTTGTTCTCGTCCGGTATTATGCCGCCGAAGCAGGTAAGGTTCACGCCTATGCCGAACAGCTCCAGCATTTCCGCTTCCTTCACGGCGTTGGCAATGCGCAATAGCTCATCGCGGTTTTTATAGAATACGCCTTCGCGCAAATCGCCCATATCCACCATCAGAACTATTCTGTGCCGCTTATTCTGCCGCGCGGCTTCCTCAGCGATTAGCTTAACGGTGGAAAGCTCGCTCTGCTGGCTTATGTCGCTGTATGCAACAACGTCCGCGGCCTCGCACGCCTGCGCAATGCGCAGAAGATACTTCGGCTTTTTGGTTTTTATGTTCTTCAAATTCAGCAGGCGGGAATCGGCAATGAAGTCCGCCTCCGTTTGGTTCATCAGCTCTATTATGGGCGCGTGTGCGCATACGCATTTGCTCACAAGGCCAATGCTTATCCCCTGCTCATGGCCCATGGCTATCAGCGCGTCCATATTATGCTTCAGCTTTTTCGTGTCAACAACTATGCGTGGGTACATGGCGGCCTCTCCTTATATGCCGAGCGAATGCTTAAGCAGCGCCAGCGCCGCGTCCGGATAATGCCTGCTCAGCACGCCGAGCGACGCCATAATATAATCGTCGTCAAACAGCGTCCTTAGCTTGCCGGGCTTGGGATAAAGCATCATTCCCGTTGCGTTGCAGTCCGCCAGCGCGCGCAGGAGCTGCTCCCTGTGCGGCAGCCTTGTCAGCGCACCGCCCGTGCCTATTATTGTCCGCACGGCGGTCAGGTCCTTGCCCTCCGCCACGGTACGGCGTCCGCTCGGCGTATAAACGTATCTGAGGGCGCCCGCGTGGCGCTCAAGCGCCACAAGCCCCGCTTTCTTACAGAGCCGCTCCGTCAGCTTAAACTGCTCCGCGCTCTTCGGTATGGGCAGATAGTTCGCCATCACCGCATCCATATCTATGCCAAGCTCCGCGCTCAGCGCATCCGCGCCAATGCGCTCAACAAGGTTTTTTGCGTTTACATAAAGGCCAAGGTCGCCTTCCACCGTGCGCTTTGCGAAGGGCTCCGGCGTGGTGAGCAATATGCCTATTTCCTCGCTGCCGCCGGTAACGGAGTGCACGTCCGTGGTCGCGCCGCCTATGTCCACGGCCACAACGTCCCCGATTTCGTTATAGGCAAGCTGCACGGCCTCCATCACCGCTCCCGGGGTTGGCATTATGTGGCCCGTCACCATGTCGCGTATATGCTCCATGCCCGGGGCTTTTATGATATGCTCCTCAAACACCTGATGGATTATCTTTCGCGCGGGTTCAATATTAAGCTTGTCAAGCTTAGGATACACGTTTTCCGTAACGGTGCAGCTTATGCCCGCTTTTTGGAAAATATCCTCCACCGCGCGCTTATTCTGCACGTTGCCGGCGTATATTACCGGCGCCTTAACACCGCTTGCTGCTATCATTCGGGCGTTGAAAAGCGCGGTTTCCTTTTCGCCGTAATCCGTTCCGCCCGCAAGCAGTATAAGGTTCGGCTTTGCTTCTTTAAGATCCTCGATATCGTATTCGCTCAGCTTGCCCGCCGTGGCCATGGTAACTATCGCGCCCGCGCCAAGCGCCGCGGCTTCGGCAGCCTTAACGGTCATATCATACACAAGGCCGTGTACGCACATCCTAAGCCCACCCGCCGCGCTGGACGTGGCAAGCATTTCGCCGTATTCTATTTTATTCGCGCCAAGGTTGGCTTTAAGGTTCTCTATGGCGCCGTTCAGGCCAATGCGCACGTCGCCTTCCAGCACGCTGGTTGGCGCCTGCCCCTGGCCGATGAACCTCGGTTCGCCGCTCCTTATGCCGCAAAACGCATTGATAAGCGTTGTGGTGGAGCCTATTTCTGCAACAAGAACGTCTGCTTTCATGTGTACCTGCTATGAATAAAATTGTGTGGGGGGGAAGTCCGTTGGCTGGTGGACGAACTCCCTCAGTCAAACCTTCGGTTTGACAGCTCCCTCTTAGAGGGAGCCTTTTGGCATTGTGCTTTTTTACTGTTCCCCCTCAGTCACGGCTTGCGCCGTGCCAGCTCCCCGTCCGGGGAGCCTTTTGGTTTGTGCAACCACCGCCCAAAAGCCTGCCCTGAAAGGGGAGGTGGCAATGAGCGATAGCGAATTGACGGAGGGGTTACATCGGGGCTGCTCATTTTTCCGTCAACCCCTCAGTCACGGCTTGCGCCGTGCCAGCTCCCCGTCCGGGGAGCCTTTTGGTTTGTGCAACCACCAACCCAAAAGCTGTCCCCGCAAGCGGGGAAAGTGGCACGAAGTGCCGAAAGTGGTGCGGCTTGGGAGGTGATTTTCGCGTGAGCGAAAGCCGGAGGGGTTAAAACCCCTCGCTGCTTTTTGTCCCTTACATCTTCCCTTCTTTTTCCAGTTCCCAGCGCTTCTTTACAAGGAAGGTGGCAACGTGGTTGCCGTGGCTGCCGCGGCCGAAGCCTTCGTCCGCGCCGTTGGCGCGCGCCTGAGCGGAGGCCACCTGAGTGCCGCCGGCCACGAATATGACCTTATCGCGTATACCCATTTCGGTAGCGATGCGGTTTATTTTGGATATGTTCTTATAGTGTATGTCGTCGTGGCTGATTATGGTGGAAGCAAGCATCGCGTCCGCATTCAGCTCAACCGCCGCATTGACCAGCTTTTCGGGCGGCACGCTGGTGCCAAGGTAATGCACCTCTATGCCGTATTTCTCTATGCCGCCGTGCTTAATGTCAATTATCTCCCTAAGGCCCACGCTGTGCTCGTCCTCGCCCACCGTGCCGCAGACGACCTTCATGGGCTTGCGCTCTATATCGGCGCGGATGGCGTCGTCGCTCATCACGTCCGGCTCCTTGGGCAGCACCAGCCTGTCTATTTCTATGCTGAAGGGAACCTTGCCCTTGGCCTCTATGCGCGTGCCCTCGGCGGGATGCATTATTTCCTTGGAAATAACCTCTATGTCGGTAAGCCCCATGCGCTTGCAGCATTCTATCGCCGCCGCCTCCGCAATAAGCTTGTTTGCCGGGAAGAACATTGTCAGCATAACCGTGCCGTCCGCCAGCCATTCCATTTCGGGGCGTATAAGCTTTGCGCCGGGCTGTGCGAACTCCTTAACCTCCGCCATGCGCACGGTGCAGTTGTCCTCGTCGTCCAGCTCGTCTATGAACACTATCTTGTCCGGATTTTCCAGCGTGCAGCCGCCTATAAGGTCGCTGGGGTTGGCTGCGCCGTACTGGGCAATGTTGTTATAGCCGTAATGCGCGGTAACGGGGGCCATGTAATCGCTTTCGCGCTTAACTATTGTGCCCGCGCCTATGCCGCCGTCTATCTTCCTGGCAATGCCGTCGTTGTTGCGCTCCGGGAACATTCCGCTGTCCACGAACATGCCCGCTTCAACGGCGTTGAAGTAGCCGCCCATTTCAACCATTTCCTCAAGGAACAGCACCGCGCGTTCCTTCAGCTCGCGCGCCTTTTCCCTAAGGTAGCCGTCCTTTTTCAGCTCAACCATTTCCATCAGCCCGTCCATGCCCACAAGCGCCTGCTTCGCCGTGTCGCACGCTTCAATATTGTATATATGCCACGGCACGTTGCGGCCTTCGTCAGGCGTTATGGTTGACTGTATATCGGCGCTGGTAAGCTTTGATATCATCATGTTCAGCACATGGGTAACGGTGGCTTCGCGCGTGGAGGATTCGATATACTTGGTGTTCATCTGCGCGCGCATACGGTATTCATGGAAAAGATCGCGCAGCGCAACAGCGTAGGGCAGGTCTATATGTATGCAGGGTGCGGGGGTAGCCGTGGGGGGAACGGTGGAAAGGCAAATGTTCTTCTTATCCACGCCTACCTTGGCGGAGAATATGGCGTTTATGCCATGCTGAACCATAAGCTCCGGCATGACCTTCCATGCGTCGCGCGCGGTGGCGTTGGCATTATGCGCGCCGTCTATCTGTGCCTGTCCGGCCCATGCTATCAGCTTTTTGCTCTCGCATGCGTCAACAAAGCTCCTTATCATGTTTATGTTGCGGTAAATAACGTTGTACTGCGGGTCCTGATGAACGCCGTTCACGCCTTCTTCCGCGAACATTACCGCTATATCCGGCCCCGCAACGCCGGAAACGTAGCTGTGGTAATTTATGGGGCGGCCCACTTCGTCCTCTATCATGTCCAGCGCCTTGCGCTGCGCGCGCACCTGCTTGCGGGTAACGGGTATGCCGCCCATGCCCTGCGGGGAGCCTTCTATAAGCCCGTCAAAGTGGCTCTGTCCCGCCGTGCGGATAACCATAATGTGGTCCGCGCCGTGGTGCGCAGCAAGCCTCATGCGGCGTATGTCGTCCTCAAAGCGGCCGGATGCTATTTCCGTTGTTATCGTGGGCAGCGGCTGCGGGTCTATATCGCCAAAGTAATGCGCCGGCGGCAGGGGTACGCTTGATTTAAGGGGTTCGGAGCAGTCCTCGTAGGTGAACTGGCCCAGCTTCAGCCCTGGCGCGGGCGTGCGCCACGTCCACCCATGGCGGCGCGGATGATAATGCTCAAGATCGTCCAGTATTTCGGACACGTTTATATTGTCGTTAGGGTCCAATCTATAATCACTCATGCCTTACCTCCCATTAAAACTGCGCCGCGGCTTCATCCCAAAGCCTGCCCTCGCAAAGAGCCTTGCCCGCGTCAATATAGTCCATTTCCTTGGCCTTAGCCAGCCTGTATACCACGTTGCCCGCGCCGTGGCCCAGCAGATTATGCTCAACGCAGCCGTCCGCAATGGCCTTGGCCTCTATTGAGGAAAAGCCCATTCTCAGCAGCACGCTGCGCTCTATGGCGGGGGATGTGTTTTCGTAGCCAAGTTTGAGCAGCGGGTCAACTATCTGCTCCGCAAGCTGCCAAAAACGCTGCTCCAGTTCCTTGTCGCTCAAATTTGCCACGCTTTGGCGGCGCACTTGATAATCGTCATCTCTTTTCATCAGTTACTTTCCTCCCGATAATATAATGCTTGCCGCGCCGCAAAATGCGCATCTCTCCTTAGCCCTTTGCGGCGCGATGTACCAATGATTGCTTATTTCTTCAGCCCCGCCAGCACGGCCTTTACATATGCTTCGTCGCGCTGCACTTCTTCCGCAAGGAAGCGTATATCCTCTTCGGTGGGGGCGTGGTCAACGCTTGCCACTGCGTTCTTTATAAGCGAATGGCGCATATGCTCAATGTTGAAGTCCCGCGCCTTTATCAGCGAAGGATGCGCCGGCAGAATTATGCTCTTGCCCGGCACTTCCTCGGCAGGATCGCCAAAGTGAATATCTATGCCGTTTTTGCGGGCGAACGCAAGCTGCGGATTAACGTGCTTGCCTGCGCCGGTGTATTCGGTCTCCTGAACCACTATACACTGATCCTCGTCCATCTCCTGCGCAACGCTGAACGCCGCCGCAAGGGAGGTATCGCCAGCGGGGCCGCGCTCCAGCCCCTCAAGGGAGGCGAGCATTTCCGTCATGTAGAACACCTCCCCCTGCGCAACGGTAACGTAGCGGTCCATGTACCTAAGCGGCCTTGCCGCGCTGCGGGGCACGTCGCTCCTGTCCGGCCAGGTGGAGAACGGTACGCCGAATCCGGTATGGCCGGTGGTGAAGGATTTTTTGTTGAACTGGGTATCGCTTGCCATGTGAAGCCCGCTCAGGTTAACGCTTGCGGCTATTACCTTAGCGCTGCAGCCGGCCTTGCGCAAGCCGCGCGCGGTGCCGGTCAAATTGCCGCCGCCCGCGTTGGTGCATACCACGGCGTCCGGATCCTTGCCGAAGCGGGCGCGGAACTGCTCCGCAATTTCGTAGCCCAGCGTTTCAACTCCTATTATGCCGTAAGGCGTATAGAGGGAGGCATTGAAGTAGCCCGTATCCTCAAGCATCCTCAGCGTTTCGTAGAAAAGCTCCGGCCCTACGGAAAGCTGCACAACCTCCGCGCCGAAGGCTTCGCACTTTCTGGCCTTTTCAATTATTTCCGGCTGGCCTATATACCTTGAATCGTAGCATTCCTGCACTATTATGCACTTAAGCCCCGCCATTGCGCATATGCTGGCAACGGCCGCGCCGTAATTGCCGCTGGTGGCGGCTATTGCGCCCTTATAGCCCATTTCACGGGCGGTATATATGCTGGTTGCCGCGCGGCGCGCCTTAAAGCTGCCGCTGGGGTTGCAGGCTTCATCCTTTATGAATATGCGCGCGCCTTTGCCCTTGGGCGCCATTTTGCGCGCAAGCGCCGTTATGTTTTTAAGCTCTATCAGCGGAGTATGGCCGATGGCGAAGCTTTCCTGTATGCGGCGCACCTCGTTTATGTCAAGGCCGGTGGCCTTCATCATGCCCTCGTAATCGAAGGCGATAGAACCGGATTCAAAGCGGGAATAATCCATGCCCACGGCGGACTTTATTATTTCCGCCCTGCGTCCCATTACCGCATTATAGCTCATGTCCTTCATTTGTCGTCACCTCCGAAAAGTATGCCGCGCACGGTGTCGCCTATTTCAAGCAGCTCAGGCACAAATTCGCCGTAGTCGTGAGTATAGCGCGGGTTTACCTCCAGCAGCTTGCCGCGCACATGCCTGCCCGTGCGGGTTATTATCTCCACCTCGTCGCCTATTTCGGCATCCGCCGTCAGGTGACCCTTTACCCACATTTCAAGCGGCACGCCGTGCGTATCCTCCGGAACCTGCGGCGCGCGCTGCTGCGGCGTAAGAATAATATTATGGGTCAATACCCAGTCGCCCTTTTTTGCCATTTTTTCTCGCCTCCCGATGCGTAAAAATGCTTATTTTTCTATCATGTCGCGCATGTCGCCCATTATGGCGCGCGGAACGGGCAGATCGAGCATGGTTTTAAGGCCCGGCCGTGCGTTTATAACGTGGGGTATCATGTTCACCATCATTGCTATTGTGCCAATGCCGCCGTCAACTTCGGGGTTTATGGCCATGCTCACGTTGGGCGTGCCCTTTAGCACTATATAGTCGCCCGTATGCGTGCCTTCCATTTCAGGCTCTATCTGCTGGGGATGTATCATGTCTATCTTCAGTTCGCCGTTAACGTAGCCCTGACCGGTCATGTTAACGCCCGCAACGTCGCCCGCCTTTGCAAAGCCATAGGGGGATTTGCGGTCAACCGTTGTTACTATAGGCTTCATCTGCTGCTCAAACTTATCCACCTTCCAGCCAAGCGCTTCGGCTATCATGCCCACGGATTCCGCAAAGCCCACGTGTCCCGCAAGGCTGCCGTCCTCAACGCCCTGCTCAAACGCCTTTATGCTCAGGCCCACGCCCTGCTCCTCCATTACCGCCGGGCCGAAGGGGGAAAGGCTGTTCACGCGGCGGCACTGCACGCTTTCAACGTCCGTCATGCAGCCGGAAAGGCACACCGCAAGCAGGTCCATCATAAGGCCGGGGTTTATGCCCGTGCCGAGTATGGATACGCCGTTGGCCTTGGCCAGTTTATCCATTTCCTCCGCAAGCTCGGGCTGACTGGCCTTGGGATAGCTCATCTCCTCCGCCGTGCATATAACGTTTATGCCGTTTTCAACAACCAGCTTTATCTTCGGGAACACCTTTTTGGTGAAGGAATCCGTGGCTATAACGCATATATCCGCCGCGCCGCGTGCAGCAACCCTGTTTATATCGTCGCAGACCACCACGTCCCTGCGCTCTCCGCGCTCAACGCCAAGCAGTTCAAATATGCTCTTGCCCACGCGCGCGGGGTGGATATCGCACACTCCGGTTATTTCAACGCCCTTTTTCTCAAGCAAAACCTTTGCTATTCCGCCGCCCATCGCGCCGAAGCCCCATACGGCAACCCTGATATTGTCCATAGTTCTCCATCCTCCGTCATTCAATTGTTCTTTTAAATACGTTTGCGTTTAAGTTCAATGATCCCATTGGTACTTGATTTATTATACAATGCGCCCGCCTCCCCCGCAGGACGCACGTTAGCCCTTTTGCGGTAATAAACGGCCGCCTTTTTTGCGTGCGTATGGCCGCCGTTCATTGCACAAGCACGCTTTTCCGCCGTCCGCGGACAGCAAAGCGCGGCATTCTGCACCAAAACGGACATTAAGACGTGCAGAATATATACAATAAAAATCAGCCTGTTTGTCCTTTTTATATTGAAAAAGCAAGCGAAGCGGGCTATTATTATGCTAAGCCATTCATGCGCACGGCGCAAAGGAGGACATATGCCGGATATTATACAGATGCAATCCATGGCGCGGTCACGGCTTGACCAAAGCAAGCTTGCCAGCTTCGATCAGGAGGTTATAGAGGCCCCCACCCGCCCGCTTATCCATCAGGAGGCGCGCTTTTTGCTGATACGCAAAGGGCGGGGGGAAATGAGCATACAGTCCCGCCCGTATAAGCTGGAGCCGGGGTCGCTTGTGGCGGTGCTGCCGTGGCAGATAACCACCGTAACCGCCGTTGAGGAGCCGCTGCAATATTATCTTTTGGTATATCATTTGGATACGCTAAACCGCGTTATGAAGGCGTTTTACGATGCGGGCGGCCTGCCGGCAATGTGGATGCGCGATGTTGACGCTTCCCCCGTAATAACGCCGGACAAGCGCATGGGCGCGCAGATAGACCGGCTGTTCCTTGCGCTGAGGGATGAGCTCGGCATGGAATCCACGCTGGAAAGCCCGGCAAAGCCGCTGGGGAGCATATTCGTTATGAATAAGCTTGTGGAACTCATTGTCATGTTTGAGCGCAGCTGCGCATACAGCGGGGCGGTTGATTACATGGAGCAGGACGACGTGCCGGACAGGAGCGAAATACTGCGCTACATGTATGCCCACTGCAACAAAAAGCTTACGCTTTCCATGCTGTCCCGCGTGTTTTACATGAGCGAAAGCAGCATAAGCGCCTACATAACCGGCATAACGGGGCTAAGCTTCGTTGACCTGAGGAACGAAATGCGCATTGGCAAAACGGCAAACTATCTGCTGTATACCGATTTTACGGTGGAGGAGCTTGCGGAGGTTCTTGGCTATGTTGATTCGTCCCACATATCAAAGGTATTCTCCGCCCGCGTTGGCATGAAGATAAACGAATACCGCAAAACATACGCCCGCGTGGGCGAAATATGCAAGGTGGACGACAGCCGTAAGGCATATGAAATAGTGCGCTACATATACCGCTATTATGACCAGGAGCTGACCGCGCAAAACACGGCCTCCCGCTTCGGCATGAGCGTGCAGGAGCTTAACCGCGTGCTTATGTATCAGCTTGAAAAGAACTTTGGAGAATATCTCAACTCCGTGCGCGTGAACCGCGCCTGCGAGCTGCTTGTATCAACCGACGCAAGCGTTATGGACATTGCCCTTGAGGTGGGCTACCACAACGCCAAAACCCTTACCCGCAACTTCGTAAAGCATAAGCTGATGACGCCGCAGTCGTTCAGAACGGCGGCAACGGAAAGGTGAAATCATAAACCCATTTATTACCATCAGTTGATAAGAGCACACAAGCCCTAAAGGTTTGCTTTGGGACACTCCTGCGTTCTCGTCACTTGAATTACCTCCAGTAGTACTGCGCTCCTCGGCCTTGGATTGCCCTCAAAGCAATTCCTTTAGGGTCTTTGAGTTTTAGGAGCCAAAGAGTATGGCAGAGCAAGGAGGACGAATGCAGGAATACTAGAGGTCTTTCAAATGAGGACGACACAGCTATGCCGTGCTATTTGGCCCCTAAAACCTTGTGTGTCCTTGTCAACTGATGGTAGGTTTTGCCCTGAAAATACGGGCAGTTTTTGCCAAGGCACTGCTTGTTTTCGGCAGAAAAGGCGCACGTTACGCGCGGCGGCATATCAAGCGCGGTGCCAAGCTCGGCTTCAATCAGCTTTGCCGCCTCTATAACCGCTGTAAAGCTGTCCCGCTTGCAGCAGCGCGGCCCGCCTATGCGGCCTATCGCTTCCAATGCGCGCGCGGTTGTGATGTTTGCCAGGCCCCATGTTTTGCCGCTCAGCGGCGTTGTGCCGGTTATAATGCTCATGCACATGCCTGCGCTCACAGCCGCGCCGCAGCAGCCCCAGAATCCGCATGAGCCGCCTGGGCAGCGTGCGCCGCGCTTCTTCATTTCCGCAAGGCATGCGGTCAGATCTATGTCCCCGCCCGCGTTCCTGTATGCCGTCATGAGCGCCGCGCCAACCATTGTGTGATGCTCCGGCCCGTGCATATGTATATACGGGTCGTTCATCATGTCCGTAAGCATGGCTATCGGATCGCGCCCGGCGGCAGCGGCACAGTAGCGCATTATTGATTCTATGCCCTGCCTGGCGTGGCATGCATCGCAAACGTAATGCCCCGCGCCGCATTTGGCGTAGCTTGGTTCTTCCTTGCCGCAGAAGCTGCACTTCATCATTTCCGCCTGTTTCAGATACACAAGCGGCTCGCCGCATATAAGGCACGCGCCCTTTTGCCTTTGCATAAGTCTCTCCTTAAACAAATCCCCCGCACATCTCATGCGGGGGACAAGAATGCATATGCTATTATACCATCTACGCTTCCTGCGCGGCAAGGCTGCACTTGGCGCCGCGCATGGGTATAAGCGCGCCTATCACGCCGCCGAGCACAGCGGGCAGTATCCATGAGAGCTTGACCGAGTCAAGCGGCAGATATTGCAGGAACGGCAGTTCCACGCCGAAGCCGGCTATTACATCCAGCGTGCATACTATGAACGCGCCTATCGCCGCGCCGCGGTACACGTTGTCGTTGGCTATCTTCTCGTTGAAAAAGGAAAGTATTATCTGCGTAAGTATTATTGGATAGATTATGTTCAGTATGGGGGACGCAAAATCTATCATGGTGGAAATACCCACGGTGCTTATAACCAAGCCAACCGCGCAGACTATGCCGACCATTACTGGATAGCTAATTTTGTTCTTTGTAAGGCGGGAGAAGAACTCCGCGGAGGATGAGGTAAGCCCTATTGCCGTGGTAAGGCAGGCGAAAAGCACTATCACCGCCAGCAGCACCACGCCGAAGCGCTGCAGCAGCAGTTCGGTTATTGTCACCACAAGGCCGGCCTGATTCACCGCGCCAAGCTCAAGCTCGGACGACGTTGCACCGAGGAAGCTGAGCGCGCAATACACGAAAAACAGCCCGAGCGCAGCAACAATGCTGGATTTTGATATTACGCTGAAGCGGAGCTTTTCTTCGCTATACCCTTTTTCCTTGACCGTGTTCACGACCACAAGCGTTATGGCAAGCGCGCCGAACACATCCATTGTTTGGTAGCCCGCAAGCAGCCCCTCCTGCGCAACGTTTACGGCGGGCGCGGCGGTGCTTATTGTGCCTATCGGGTGGATTACGCCCTTCACAAACAGCACCGCAAGGGTCAAAAGCAGCGCGGGCGTGAGAAATTTGCCTATTATGTCAATAACGGCGCTGGGCCTTACGGTGAGTATGAACACCGCGCCAAAGAACAGCGCGCCGAAAAGCCACGGGCTGCATTCGGGGAACAGCGGCAGCACGCCCATTTCGAACGTGGTGGCGCAGGTGCGCGGTATGCAGAGCAGCGGCCCCACGCACAGCATGGCAACCGTGGCAAGCACGGCGGCAGCGGGCCTATGAAGCCGCCTGAGCATGCTCCAGACCGTGCCGTCGTAGCGTATCATGGCAAGCACGGTCATAACGGCAAGGCCGGCATCGGCTATCATAAAACACAGGAAGCCCTTGAACCATTCCTGACCGGATACCATGCCAAGGTACGGCGGGAAAATAAGGTTGCCCGCGCCGAAGAATATGGCGAACATGGCGAAGCCGACAACAATAACATCCTTCAATGAGCTCTTTGCGTTTTTCTGCATAAAATAGCACCCTCCGCTGAATATCGCTAAATTAGGGGATCTGCGTTCTTTGTTAGGATACATTTCAATCGGTCCTCGGCGCAAATAATATACTTTTCGCTTAGCGAAACTCATGCAGGAATTTGTTTATTCACAGTAGAATTATTTATACATCAGCGGTATGATATGCCACGTTGTGGCATAATTCTGCCGTCAAAAGCGCATAAAGTTGATTTATGCGAAACTTTTGTATGCATTACACGGAGGGGACACTTACATGAACGGGATAAACGCGCGCGTGGGCGCGAGAATACGGCTTTACCGCCGGGCAAAAAAGCTGACGCTCGTTCAGCTGAGCGCAATGATACACAAAAGCAAGGCCACCCTTTCAAAATATGAAACCGGGGACATTGCAATGGACGTTGAAACGCTTTACGACATTGCAGCCGCGCTTGACATACGCATGGAGCAGCTGCTTGACCAGCGCACGTTCACCCACGGCGAGGCGCACGGCGAATCCTGCGCGTTCTTCCAACAGAGCCGCATATATGTTTACTTTTACGATGGGCGCATAGGCCGCTGCGTAAAGAATGTGCTTCAGCTCGACAGGGCGACCGAGCCCTGCACGGCGGTGTTCTATTTGGACGTGCCAAGCTTTGATGACGATGCGCTCTCCTCCTGCCGCTCGCTCTATTACGGCACGGCGGAATATTTCGATGCTGTAACGAATTTTTCGCTGGACAATCAGACCAACCGCATGGAGCATGCCTCGCTCTGCGCCGTGAACCCAATAGACCGCGTGGAGCAGGTGCAGGGCATGCTGACGGGCATTTCGCGCTACCCAATGCTGCCGGTAAGCCTTAAATGCATACTCTCCCCCGTGCCGCTGACGATAGACGATGCGCTCATGGAAAAGCTGATACTTTCCCGCCGGGACATGAAGCTGATACGCCAGCTGAACATGTTCGCCGTGGAACAATAGGGCCGATATAAAAACGCTCCCCCGCACGGAGGAGCGTTTTTTGATTTTAGCTTAGTTGCCCTTGAGAATCATATACATGCTCTGGTTCTTGGAGCCGGACTTATCGGCGCAGGTGATTATTACCATCACCTTGTCGCTGCCGGAGATGCTGCCCAGAGTTGCGCCCAGATACTTGCTGTTGCAGTAGCTCATCATGGTATCTACCCACTGCTGCTTTGCGCTTCCGGTAAGGGTGGAGTTGAAGGAAGCGTAGGTCTGTATCTTCTTGCGCTGTGCGGCGCTGCTCATGGTGGAGTTGGAAAGCTCAAAGAAGCCTACCAGGGTCCAGCTGCTGCTGCCGTTGTAGTTGATGTCGAACGTGGAGGTCTTGGCGCCGGAGCAGCTGCGTCCGCAGTATTCGCACTTGGCCTTGCCAAGCCATGCGTTCTGAACATGGTGCAGCTCATGCAGGCCCAGATTGGTGGTCTGCTTCTTGGCGACCTTCCTCATGTTGTGGCCGTATATAACGGCAATGGGGTCGGTCAGGTAGCTGAGCGCGTACAGGTTGTTCTTGGAGGAGCTGTAAGCGTTGTACACGAACTGGCCCTTGTTGTTTACGGCGTTGCAGTAGATATTGTCGTTTATGTTCGTGCCGGCAACGCTCATGCTGCCCCAAATGTCAGCGGAGGTGCCGGTGTACTTGGCATACTTGGTGCCGTTGGAAGATACGCTGCCCACGTTGTTTCCGGTGCTGCCGGGGGTGTTTACGCCGCCGGTGCTGCCCGCGGAGCCGGGGGCGCTTGCGCCGCCGCCAACAACCCTGACGTAATCCGCGCTGAGGTAGCCGGTGTAGCTCTTATAAGTTACCTTGTACCAGCCGTTGGTCTGCTCCAGTATGGTAACGGTTGAGCCCTTGGGAACCTTGGCGCAGCCGGAAACCTTGCTATATCCGGTGCCCGGGCCCTGACGGAAGTTCACGTTGCCGGTGGTGGTGCCGGTGGTGGCAGTGGCGGAGGAGCCGGAATTGTTATTGCCGGAGTTGTTATTGCCGGTGTTCCAGCCGGTGTTCCAGCTGCTGCCGGAGGTATTGCCGGAGTTATTATTGTTGCTGCCGGCGTTGTTGTTGGTCAAAGTGACCTTGAGGTACTTGGCGCTGAGGTAGCCGGTGTAGCTGCCATAGATTACCTTGTACCAGCCGTTGTCGCTGCTTGTGTACTCAAGCAGGGTAACGGTGGCTCCCTTAGGGACCTGCGCGCAGCCCGTCACCTTGCTGTAATTGGTGCCGGGGCCCTGGCGGAAGTTGATTGTTCCGGTGGTAACGGCGGTGCCGATGGACTTATTGGAAGTCACGTTGCCGGAGTTGTTATTGCCGGTATTCCAGCCGGTGTTGTTATTGTTGTTATTATTGTTGTTGCCCCATCCGGTACTCCAGTTCGGATTAGTGTTCGCGTTGGAGTTGTTGTTGGAATTTACCCAGCCCACACCGGGAACATAAGTCTGTCCGGAGCTGCCGTTGTTTGTGCCGCCCGGAGCGGGGGTGGCCGTGGTGCCGGTTATGCGGACATAAGTTTTGAGTACGAAGCCGATATAGTTGCCCGCAGTCACCTTATAATAGCCGTTCTGCTCGCCGGTTACGGTAACGGTGGTGTTCGGGGTCAGCTTGGCAACGCGCTTGGAGGAGCTGCTGGCTTCCGCGCGCAGGCTCACCCAGTTGGTGCAGTTGTAGATAACGCCGGTAGTGGTGGTTGTCGTGGTAGTTGAACCGGTGGGGCCGACCGTCACGTTGCCGCTGTTGCCGGAGGAAGCTATGCCGCTCTTGGCAAGGGTAGCCTTTATGGAAGCGGTGGTGCCGTTCCTCAGGGTAACAAGGTCGTTAAGGCTGCTGGTCTGGATAAAGCCCATGTAAAGGCTGAATCCGATATAGCACCATTTGCCGTCGGCAGTTATGCTGTAAATAGCGACTTTGGTTCCCGCTGTAACCTGGTTCTTGCCCTGCACGAAATCATAATTGGTGCCGGGACCCTGATAGAAGAAATCTGTATCTTCTACCGTAGTAACGCCGACATAGTTCGTTGGCATATCGGCTGAGGCGAAGGACGCCGCGCCAAGCGCAGTCATCAGCGCCATCACCAGCGCGAGGATACGAAAACTCTTTTTCATTTCTCAATGAATCCTTTCCTTGTGTTTTTTTGTTCTTGTATGCTATGCGCTCAAAGGAAAGCCTTTCCCCCATCCGCGCATGTCATCGTTTTGTTACTCGCCGTCCGTCTTGTTATCGGATTCGGGCTTATCGTCGTCCTCATCATCGAACTCGAACGCGGCGCGCATCTTGTTCCTCTCCTTGCGGATCATTTCTTCATCCTGTCTGCGCTGCTCCTCGGCAGCCGCCTTCCTGTCGGTAAAAACAATGCTCAGCACCAGCATGGCTACAAGCGCCGCAAGGCCCAGCACCCATAAAACGCTTCCGACCACCTTAAAGGTTGCATTGTCGTAAAGGAAAAATTCTATCGCGCTGTTGCCCAGCGTGAATACCGCGCCCGCAAGCGCCACAGCGCGCATTATGGTGCGGAACTTCTTTTCCTCTATCTTCAGATGCTTGTTTTCAAGTATCTTGCCCCTGCCCAGCACCGCCACATACAATAGGTATACGGCGATTATGACCTTGAAAATGGGCATGTAGTTCAGCGTACCGTCGCTTGCGTATATGGAGGGATTCGCCTCCAATGCAAGTATTGCCAAAGCGAGTGTTTTCATCCGTTTTTCTCCGTTCTTAGAATATAATACCAATTAAAGCGGCACCTATAAATAGCGCAACGCCATTGTTCAAAGTTTGTTTACTCTTTTCCGCCTATTCATGCGCCGCAATGAAGCGCGCCGCGATGAGCGAAGCGGAAGAGACGTTGAATTCATCGTGCGGGTCAAGCTGATAATCTACCGCGGCGTTGCGTATCCATGCCGCGTCCGTGTCTATATACGGCGCGCGGGCGGCGCTTAATTCCTCCGCAGTTTTGGCGAAAGCGTCAAGCTCCATATTCTCAATCCCTATCCGCACCGGGAAACCCGCGAACCCCGCCGCGCTTGAGCTTGTTGCAACGCACATAACGTTTTGCGGCACGGCTGCGCCCGTGCATTCATTCAGCAGCGCGCGCCACGCGGGCGAATATGTATCCGCGTTTTCCATAAGCAGCATGAACCTGAGCGGCTGCGCGCCAAGGTACGCAAACAGGCTGCGTATCTCCGCGCCGTTCATGGGGCATGCCTGTATTAGCCTCAGCTCCGGGAACTCATCCGCCATGGCGCGGGCAATCGTCGCCTTGCCCATGGCCTCCGGCCCGTATATAAGCACGCAGCTTGGCTTCGTTCCGCGCATGAATGCTATCACCTGCTCGCCAAGCGTTTGCCGCGCCTTCTCCTGGCAGCTAAGCTGCACGGCGCACTCATTCTGCGCCGCTTCCTCAAGCCATGCCCGCTGCCCGTCCGTGCGGCATTCAAGCGTTCTGCTCCTGAGCAGCACCCCCGTTCCTGACGATGCAAACAGATTGAAAAGATCCTGCGCCGCGCTTTTCCAATTATCGCTCTCCGTAAGGCTTATGTATATTTCCTCCAGCACCTCGTCCGCCGCGTATTCGCCGCGCATGCCCTTTTCGCCGTAGCTCCAGGCGGGCCATTCGCCCTCCGCAGGCGGCTGCAACGCCGCTTCCGCAGGCATCGCTTCTTTATTATGCGGCATGGGCTTAGGCTCGGTACCTCCCCATGCGGCGGTGCTCATTACGGATATATCGTCCCTGGCATAGCGGGAACGGGAATTGAGCTCGCGGCTGCGCTGCATGGCCATGCGGCTTATGTCCGCAGAATCAAGCGTGCTCAGCTCCCCAAGCGCGCTCAGGTCGCCCCTGAAAAGCATAAGCTGCGCCTCGTCCAGCATGCCGGTTGCGGAGCTTAACGCGAAGGAATGCTCGTACCCCACGGCAAGGTGGATGAGATAATCCGTAAATATGCTGCCGCTCACGCGGCGCGCAGGGCTTTTTATAAGCGCGCGGCACAGCGCGCAGTGCTTTATATACGCTCCCATGCAGTCGCCGTTTATTATGCATTCGGCCGCGCCGCCAAGCAGCTTCAGCACGTCGCTCGGCTCCTTTTCCCGCAGTATTGTCACGCGGTTCACGAGCGAAAGCAGCCTTGCCGCAGCATCGCGGGCGGAACTGTCGTTATAATTTCGCATGGGCCCATCCTCCCTATCTTATTAACCTATTATATCATACCACATATCGCCTCGTTTGCCATCCCACGGCGGCAACTTTATTTTCCTTTATGAACAATGCATGAATAATGCGGCTGCGGGCAACCATTTTGCGGCTAAATGCGTTATAATTACAGAAAACGGGAAACGGACCTAAGCCCCGCGCAATGCCGCGGAGCGGAAAGGAAGAATATTTGCTATGATCGTAAAAATTGCAAAGGGCGCGCTTGCGCTCCTGCTTGCGCTCGGCATGGCGGGCTGCACAAGCGGAACCTCAACGCCTACGGATTCGCCAATAGCCAATCTACCCAACCCCATGGTCAGCGTGGACTCGGCCGACGCCTTCAGCGCGGCGGGCGTGAACATAGACGCGCCTGCGGACGCGACAGACGTGAGCTATTATATAATCAGCGGCACGCTTGCCGGAGTGCAGTTCACCTATGACGGGGAGGAATACACCTACCGCGCCAGCGCCAAGGACGACAACATATCCGGCATTTACTATGAGCTCACCGCGCAGTGCATAGTAATGGTTGAGTGCGACGGGTTCTGCGTAGATGCCACCGTGTACGCCGCGGAGGACAAGGGTAAGCTGGTTGAATGGGAGCACGACGGCATACATTATGCCCTTTGGCACGCGGGCGACACGGACGACGAAAAGCTGACCGCCGCGCTTACGGGCGTTATGGCGCGCACCTTCGGCGGCGTGCAGAGCGACCCCGTATCCGCCTCTCTCGATTTCAGCAAGGACGGCGAATGCGAGGTTGACCTTGACGGGGACGGCCTTGCCGAAAAGGTGAGCATAGCTGCGCAAAGCGGCGAACAGTATATGATACAGGATTACTGCACGCTGAGCGTTAAGGACGCAAGCGGAACCGAGCATACCATGAACCTTCAGATACAGTGGGCAACGATAGCCACGGCATACGATTTTGACGCGGACGGAAGGACGGAGCTTTTCATAAGCGGGGACATGGAAAGCGACGATTTTGTAAGCTATGTTATCCGCTTCGACGGAAGCGAACTGATACTTGCCGCGCCGGAGGTTCCCTATGACAGCAGCGGCGACATGCTCATCGACGTTGAACCCGGCACGCCTCAGACCGAAGAGCCTTCATTCTATGGGTACATAGAGACTGTGAACGACGGTTCGCTCACTGTGAACCAGACTCTTGACATACTTGGTACGCGCGGCGGCAGCACGACATATCTCATGGATGCGGATTCTTTCCGCTTCGCGAAGGACCCCTCCGCACCCTGGGTATTCAGGTTTGATACGAACAATGCCGAGGACTGGGAATACATGGGCATGGAGACGAGCGCGGAATTCCCCGTGCGCATGGACGGTACGCAGGAGGATGCGACCCTGCCCATAGGCACCGAAATAGCCATAACCGAAATAAGCCTTGACGGCGAAGAATACGTTTGCCGCTTCGTTACCCGCGCGGGCGAGGAAGGCACCATAAGGGTAACGTTCGTCAATACGGATACGGACTACGGCTGCTATATAAACGGCGTTTCCGAATACGATTGCTTCACGGTGCTGCATTACGCCGGCTAATTAAAAAAATAATAGGAACGGCTCATAAGGCCGTTCTTTTTATATTCCGCAAAATATGATACAATATATCAAAAGCAGCATTTTCAGCGCGGAGGGACAGCACATGAACAACATTATGGCCATTGGCATTGCGGGCGGCACCGGATCGGGCAAAACCACGATAACCCGCCTTTTGAGCGAACGCTTCGGCAAGGACGTATCCGTAATATATTACGATAATTACTATAAGGCGCACGACGACCTTACCTATGACGAACGCGCAAAAATAAACTACGACTGCCCCGATGCATTCGATACGGAGCTTTTTCTGGAGGACGTTGCAAAGCTCAAGCGCGGTGAGGACGTGCTTTGCCCCGTATATGATTACACGGTGCATAACCGTTCCAACCAAACCCTGCTTATAAAAAGCGCGCCGGTGATACTGCTTGAAGGCATACTCCTTTTGAGCGACGAACGCATACGCGACCTGCTTGATATAAAGATATTTGTTGATACGGATGCGGACGTGCGCATACTGCGCCGCATAATGCGCGACGTTAAGGAAAGAAAGCGCAGCCTTGAAAGCGTGGTGGAGCAATACCTTACCACCGTTAAGCCCATGCACGAAATGTACGTTGAGCCTTCAAAGCGCCACGCCAACATAATAATTCCCGAAGGCGGCCACAATATGGTTGCCGTGAACATGCTGATGGAAAGGATAAACGCGCACATAAACGCATGACCTTCCCCCCACGCTCTACCATCCGCAGACCCCCAAAAGGGGTCTTTTTTATGTATAATTAAACGTCCCCATGCCGGACGGGGACGCTTATGCCGAAATTTGCAGCGGCGATCAATTGAATATGTTCAGCCTTCGGGCGTAGTTGAACGCCGTGCCGCGCGTGGTAACGACCACGTTATCGTAGCTTGACGAGCAGTGCGCAAACACCGGTTCTCCGTTTTCAAGGAAGCCTATGCATATGCCTATGTGGTTGCCCTGGTCGGTAGGGTAGCGGTTCATGAAGGCCACGTCTCCCACGCGGAGATCGTTATACGCAATGTCCGCGCTGCGATCCCATTGGTTCCATGTGCCGTTGCCAAGCAGCGTTTCCATCTCGCCGAAGTCATAGCCAAGCTGTATGAACGCCCAGCTTACAAAGCCGGAGCAATCCAGTCCGTAGGGCCTAACCTGCCCGCTCGATTCGCTGCCGCTGCTCGTAACCTCCCTAAGCTCTCCCCACGCGGGGTCAACTCCCGCTGCGCTGCTTTTGCCGCCCCAGAAATAGTTCACCTTGCCAACTATGCTGCATGCGGCGCGGGCGAGCTCAAGGCGCTTCTCGCTCGATGCGTCCGCGTTTTCCGCTTCCTTTTCCTCCCCGCGCACAAGTGCGTAGGCAATCTCCTCATCGCTCAGCGCGCGATAATTCTTCGCGCGGATATAGTCCGTCAGCCTGTTTATGCCCATTACGGCAAAGCAGACAATGAGCAGCGCCGCCGTCATTATCACTATGCGTGCGGCTGCGCCCTTTATTGTTTTTGCGGTCTTTTGCCGCTTCACTTCCCGCCGGTTAAGGACAGGTTTATACTCCATAGTAATTCATTCTCCTAATTATTGGGCTGTCAAGCCGCAATTTTGGGCTTATTCGTGCCCGTGCTTATAAAGCTGCCTGTTATCCAGCGCCCACAGCCGCTCCGTAAAGCCGCCCGTAACTATGCCCGAAAGCGCGTCATACATTTCAAACAGCCTTGCGTCCAGCAAGTCTACCTCGCTCACTATTTCCGCCTCCGGAAACATTGGGGGCTTTGGGGAGCCGAACTCGGGCACCCCGTGATGGGACATTACGATATGCTGCAAAAGCATCTTTGTTTCGTCGTTTATCATCAGCTCCGCCGCCGCGCGCTCTATCATCGCCATGCCAAGATCAAGATGCCCAAGCAGCTGCCCTTCGGTGCTGTATGCGCTTGCAAGGCCAAGCTCGCCCACGACAAGCTCCCTCGTCTTTGCAATGTCGTGCAGTATTATGCCCGCGTAAACAAGCTCGCTGCTGAGCGAGGGATAAAGCCGCTTATATACGCCTATTATGGCCTTTGCGCTTTCAAGCATTGTAAGCGTATGGTAAAGCAATCCCCCGCGCATGGCGTGGTGCAGCTTCAGCGCGGCGGGCCAGCGCATAAGCGCCTCCTTATTCTCCTTCAAAAGATACTGCGTGATGAGCTTCAAATCGGGGTCGTTAAACCCTTCGGTAACAGCAAATATCTCGTCGTACATTTTCTGCGGGCTAAACGGTGCGCAGGGCACCAGCTCGCTCATGTCCACTTCTTCATTGGGCTTCAAATTGCGTATGCGGTCTATTTTAAGCTGCTCCCCGTCTTTCCACATGTTTATCGTGGCGCGCACCTTTATGACCGTGTTCGCTTCGTATGAGCCGTGTACCTCCGGCGCGTAATCCCAAAGCTTGGCGTTGCATTCGCCGCCCGCGTCCGCCAGTATCATGTCCAAATACGCCGCGCCCTTCACGTTTGTCTTTATGCCAACGCTTTTAACTATGCAGAAGCCCTCCACCTGGCTTGCAGAAGCGTTAAATACCTTGTCCAGCAGTCTCATGCGACCCATATATAAAACCCTCCGTATCGCTTATTCGCTTTATTATACCAAATTATTCGGCTATATTAAACCCGTCCGTGCGCGTTATGCCGCCGTCCTTGGCTATCCAAAGCGCCTCGGCATCGTCTATCGAGTCTATAAGCGCGCGCCCTTCGTCCGTATCCATTATGAAAAGCGCCGTGCTCAGCGCGTCCGCAAGCGCGCCGTCGGACGATATAACGGTAACCGATGCGTGCTTGTCCGCGCTAATGAGCGTATCGGGGTCTATAATATGGTTATAGCGCACGCCGTTTACGGTGTAATACCGCTGATAGTCCCCGCTCGTTACAACATAGCCCGAGGCTATGCCAACCGTTGCGGCATTATCGCCGCCGCGCGGGTTTTGCACGGCTATTTGCCACGCTTCGCCGTTAGGCTTTGTCCCCGCCGCGCATACGTTCCCGCCAAGGCTTATAAGCGCCGCTGATATCTCCCCCGCTTCTATGCGCGCGTTAAGCTCGTCCGTAACTATCTGCCCCGCAAAGCCCTTTGCAATGGCGCCCACGTCAAGGCGCACCATATCGTCCGTAAAGAATACGGTGCCTTTCGCTTCGTCCAGCACAATGCTGTTTATGTCCGTATGCTCCGCGGCCTGTTCAAGCAGCTCCATGGGCGGAAGTTGAGCGTTCGCTTCGTCCGCAAGCCCCGCTTCCCTGTAATCATGCCAAATTGAAAGCACGCTGCCCATGGCCGCGTTCACCCTGCCGCCGGTAAGCGTATACGCTTCCTTGGCAAATTTAAGCAGCGCCATGGTCTCCTCGCTCACGCTGACCGGCGCTTTCGCCGCGGATGCATTCACCGCCATAAGGCTCACAGCATCGTTGTATTCATTATATATATCGAAAAGCTTGTTCAGATATATCAGCCGCTCATGCGCGGCCTTTGCAGCATCCGCAGCCGCAGCTTCGTCCTTGGCGTATATGGTAAGCTCCGTAACCGTATCGAACACATCAAAAAAAACGTATTGGTATTTCGCATCCCCTTGGGTGCAGCCCGCGCCCGTAATCAGCGCGGCTATAATGAGCAATATTGCCGCTATCCGCTTCATTGGGCGGCCTCCGGCGCAATGTTCGCCTCAAACCAGCCGGTAAGGTCCCTTCCCGCGGCTTCGCTGAAGGCGGCTATAAGCTTTTCCTTTGTGCCTATGCCCATGTAGTTCGCATTATAGTATGTTTTAAGCCCTTCATAGAAGGCGCCCGAGCCAATCTCATTCACAAGCTTGGCGTAAAAATCATGCCCGTAGGCATACACCATGAAGAAATAGTCCGCGCCGGAAAGCTCCTCAAGCGAACCGTCCAGCCGCTTTGTGCGCAGATATTCATGGCGCATGGCATAGTAACGCTCCTGCTCAAGCGCATCCGCCGCATCGCTGCCGGCATACTGCCGCAGGAAATCGAACCCAAGGTATTCAACCAACGATTCGTCCAGCCACGGGGAATACACCTGATCGCTCCCCACAACGCCGTAAAACCACTGGTGCGCCGTTTCGTGCCCCATAACCAGCGCCCCCTCGGTTGATTTTGACGATTTGAAATACGCCTTGTTTATCATTATAAGGCCTGGGTATTCCATGCCGCCGTTCAGATCAAAGGGGACAACGTATATATCGCTGTACGGATATTCGCCTATATTTTCGCTGAAAAAGTCTATCGCCTTTGCAACGCATTGCGCGCCGAACGCCGCATGCGCCTTGCTTTGGCCAAGCGCATGCACCTTCACGCGCCCGCCGCGGGCCGTGGCTTCCGCAGTTGCGGCGTTGGGGATGAGCGCAAACGCAAATTCCCTTACGCTTGGCGCGGCGATGTAATATGTTTCGTATGCGCGGCCGGAATCGTAGCTCATGCGCGTTCCCGTATGCGCAAGGGCAAACTTGGCTGGAATCTGCATGGCTACCTTATAATCGGCAATGCGGCTGTAAAAGCTGTCCCCGTTTGAATAATACGGCTCCGTGCGCCATGCGCCGTTTTCATACATGGCGGCTATGGGCAATGCATTGCCCAGCATATAGCCCGTTGAATTGGCGCCGAAGCGGTCTCCCGTTTCTGGCAGGGTCATATCGAACCGCATGAAAAGCCGAGTGCTTTCGCCGGGCGCTATTTCGCGCGGCAGCGATATATTCAGTATGCCGCCGTCGCTGCTGAGCGTATATGCGGCGGATCTGCCGTCCGCCCCGACGGAGCCTATGGCCATGCAGTTTGCATCCGCGTCGTTCGCGTGCAGGCGCAGAACTATGCTGTACATTGTGTCCGCGCTGCGGTTAACGTATGTAAGCCGCATAAGCCCCCATACGCGGAGCCGCCTGCCCTCCTCCATCGCCTGAATCGAGAATTCGTAAAGGTCGCGCTCGGGAACGTCTCCGTTTTCCGCCGCGGCAGGTACGGCAAAAGCCGCTGCGCATATAAACGCGGCGGCCAATGCAAAAAGCCTTAATATGGTGCTTATGCTTTTACGCCTATGCTCCACATGTTCCCTTTCTTTTTTACTTCATCACTATGCAGCCGGAATAGATATAGCCGTATTGCCCATTCACTTGGCAATAATACCATGTTCCGTCAAGCCTTATCACCGTGACATCGGTCCCTTGGGAGAAGCTGCCTATCACGGGGAAATCCTTGCCCGCGCCGGAGCGCATGTTTGCTATTATGCCCGCTGCAATGCTTGCGTTGGCGCTGCTCTGCGCGGGGGCAGGCGTAGGCGTGGGCGTAGCGGAGGGGAAGGAGCCGTTATTGAACATTCCGCCGCCGGTTGACCAGCCGTTTGACGCGCCGGAGTTATTAGCGCCCGTTGAAGGCTGAGTCACATCCTCAAGCACAGGATATTCAACCGTTTCGCTCTTTATAACATAGCGCGTGCGCATATATCCGTATGTGCCGTTATAGCTGCCGTACCACCAGCCCTTCTTGGGGTTGGATTCAACGTTTGCCTGCGCGCCGCCTGGTATGGTTGCAAGCTTGGCGGAATCCGTGCTCATGGATTTATAAACATATGTTTTGCTCTTTGCGGTGTATGCGGTCTTTACGGCGTTTGCGTTGTCCGGATAGGCCAAAATATATTCGGTCTTAACATAGCCCAGCTTGCCGTCCGCCGTGCGCACCTTGCACCAGTCCGCCGCAAGCTGCAGCAGCATCACCTTATCCCCGCGGGAAAGGGTTGCGACGGTGGTATCCTTGGTTCTTGAAAAGCCCGTGCGCAGGGGCGTGCCGTCGTATTTTATAACGGCGGGTATCTCCGGCGGGTACGCGCGGTTATCCTCCGGCTGCTTATAATCCGCATATGCCGGAATCTCCTTCTTCAGCCTTTTTACAAGCTCCGGATCGGCGGCCTTTTTGCGGTTTATTACGCAGGTGGTTCCCGGCGGGCAATTATAGTATATAAACTGCGCAACGTGCGGCAGCACCCTTACGCAGCCGTGGGACACGGCCTGACCCAGCTTTCTGTATGCCCCGCGGGACATGGAGGTGAGCTTCTTTGAATTATACATTACGGAATGGATGTATATTCCGCGCACTACCTGCGTCCAATACTGCGCATACTGGCCGAACGCCACAAAATAGCCGAAGCGTTCCTTCATATCGCCAAGCTTAAACGTGCCCGCTCCCGTCTGATGCTCCGCATCGCCGGTGGTGCAAAGGCTTTGCAGCACTATGCGGCCGCCTATCTGCCCCTCGTAAACGGTTATTATTTGGTTTACAAGGTCTATTTCTATTGAATATTTGTTGGGGTCGGTATTGTCGTAATCCACCTTGCTGGTCCAGCCGCTAAGGGTCTGCGCGCTTGAAAACGCGGGAAGCAGGGTAAATACGCTTAGTATGCAGAGCATCAGCGCAACGGTTCTTTTCAGCATTCGTAACCTCCGTAAAGCATTATTATTTATATATATGCGCGATATGGCATTATTCCTTCTGCCTGTTCGCGCTTTTAATTTCCGCAAATATATCCGCCGCGTCGGTACTTTCGCCGCCGGTGGGCAGTTTGCAAAGGAAATAGGTTATTATGAAGCACGCTGCGAACAGCGCCGCATCTATCGCCAGCGCCCAGCCGCTCCTTATCCCGGGATAGATGAGCACAACGCTCGTCAAAAGCAGGCCCAACGCGCCGTAGTAAGCGTAGCCGTAGTGCTTATCGAACAGCCGCTTTACCGCCGCGATAAGCGCCGCAACCACCGCCAGCGCCCCAAGCCCCGCGCAGAGCAGCATGGGTATATTGAACGAATTGAACGCGGCAAGGAACGGTTCGTATATGCCAAGGTATATCATAAGGAAGGAGGTGCTTATGCCGGGGATCACCGTGCCGAGTCCGATGAGCGCGCCGCCGAGCGCCGCTGTCCAGCCATTGAAGGGCAATGCCTCTCCCCCGCCCAGATGATGCTGCAAAAGCGCCGTGCCGCCTATCAATGCCGCGCCCGCAAGCGTGCCCAAAAGATAGCGCGGCTTGAACCCGCGGCGGTTCGCCTCGCCTATAAGCGAAGGTATCCCGCCAAGCACCATGCCTATCAGCGCCCACATTGCGCTCACGCGATACGCCGCCAGTATGGATTCCATCACCCGTCCCGTGCCTATAAGCCCCACAACGCCGCCTATGCCAAGCGGCAGAAGGTACATAAAGCAGGGCATAAAGCTTTTGAACAGGCCCGTAACAGCGTCGAGCGCGGGGCGATATACGCCCATGGCAACGGCCAGCACGCCGCCGCTTGCGCCGGGCAGCATGGCCGCAACGCCTATCGCCAGCCCCTTTATGATCCGCGTGAGGAAACCTCCTCCGTTCTTTTGCATAATTGACCCCTCCGCACGGCAAAAACGCCGCGCTTTATCCGAAAATAGTTTTACAGCATTATTTTACCAGAACGGCGACGCATTTGCACCATGTAGGCGAAATTTAACAAATGGTTCATTTATTCGCGGGGAGACAATTCAACTCCCTCAGAAAATTCGCTTTGCAGCGAATTTCCAGCTCCCTCTTGGAGGAATGTCTGAGGGGTTGACGTAACAAGCATAGCCACGGGCGGGCCGCCAATGACGGCCCCTACTTCGCATCTTATAAACTTTTGGCATAAACAAGGGGACGGTTTCCCGTCCCCATAGCTTTACAATCTCACGCGCTCACCCGCCGTAAGGCGGATTTCACATGGCGGAGCCATATTTCATCGCAGGCGTAAGCCCGCTTAGCCTCCCAAGTACGCCTTCTTGACTTCTTCTTTTTCAAGCAGCTCTCTGCCCGTGCCGTTGAGCGTTATTTTGCCCGTTTCAAGCACATACGCGCGGTCTGTTATCTTCAGCGCCTTGTTCGCGTTCTGCTCAACAAGCAGTATGGTAACGCCGCTTTCCCTAAGCTCATATATTATGGAGAATATCTGCTCCACCAGTATGGGCGAAAGGCCCATGCTCGGTTCGTCCATCATTATAAGCTTGGGCTTGCTCATGAGCGCGCGCGCCATGGCAAGCATCTGCTGCTCGCCGCCGGAGAGCGTGCCCGCCTCCTGCTTGCGCCGCTCCTTGAGCCGCGGGAACCGCGTGAACACGTCCTCAACGGCTTCCTCGGGCGCCTTGCCCAGTATGTATGCGCCCATCTCTATGTTTTCCATAACGCTCATGTGCGCAAACACGCGCCTGCCTTCGGGAACATGCACAAGCCCCTTGGTAACAATCTTGTTCGGCTCCATGTGCGCAATGTCCTTGCCCATGAATTCTATTGTGCCGGACTTTGGATGCATCAGGCCGGATACGGTTTTAAGTATGGTGCTTTTGCCCGCGCCGTTTGCGCCTATAAGGGAAACTATCTCCCCTTCGTTCACCTCAAAGCTTACGCCCTTGACGGCGTGTATCTTTCCGTAGTAAACGTGAATATCGTTCACTTTAAGCATGGCAGCCATTTTTATTCGTCCTCCTTGCCCAGATACGCCTCTATAACAACGGGGTTGTTCCTTATTTCATCCGGCGTGCCCTTTGCTATTATGCGGCCGTAGTTCAGCACCGCTATGCCTTCGCATATGCCCATTACCAGCTTCATATCGTGCTCTATGAGCATTATGGCAATGTGGAACTCGTCCCTTATTTTGCGTATGGTTTCCATCAGCTCCGCCGTTTCAGACGGGTTCATGCCCGCCGCAGGCTCGTCCAGCAGCAGTATGCCCGGATTCGTAGCCAGCGAGCGCACTATTTCAAGCCGCCGCTGCGCGCCGTAGGGCAGGCTGCCCGCCTGCTGCGCGGTCATGTTCTCCATATGGAATATGTGCAGCAGCTCCCGCACACGCTCGCGCGCTTCTTTCTCCTGCTTCCAATATTTGGGCAGGCGCAGCATGCTTGATGCGACGGAGTAATTCATTGAATTATGCAGGCCTATCAGCACGTTTTCTTCAACCGTAAGGTCCTTGAAAAGCCTTATGTTCTGGAACGTTCTTGCGACGCCGCGGCGGTTTACCTCGTCCGTGGTCATGCCGAGCGTGTCCACGCCGTTCACCAGTATTGAGCCGCGCGTGGGGCGGTATACATTGGTGAGCAGATTGAATATGGTGGTCTTGCCCGCGCCGTTTGGGCCTATTATGCCGCAAATCTCCGTGCGCCCTATGGCGATGGTGAATTCATCCACGGCGCTGAGTCCGCCGAAGTCTATGCCTATGCGGCGGCATTCAAGTATCGGGGTCTTGCCCAGATCCCTTTCGGGTATCAGGTTATAGCTGGGCTCTTTCACAAGCTTGTTCATGCTTCCTCCGCTCCTTTCCCGCGGCCGCGCCTGAATGAAGCAAACAGCTCGCCGTTCACGCACTTTTCTATTATCCGCTTCATGGAGAAATCGTACCGGCCGAGCAGTCCGGACGGCTTGAATATCATGGTAGCTATAAGCAGCAGCGAATATACTATCATTCTGTAATCGTCAAACGCCCTGAGCGCTTCCGGCGCCGCCGTGAGCACTATTGCCGCAACTACGCTGCCCGCCATGGAGCCCATGCCGCCGAGAACCACCATTACCAGTATCTCTATCGACTTCATGAAGCCGAAGTTTGAAGGATTAAGTATGCCAAGGTACCCGGCGTAAAGCGCGCCCGCCGCGCCCGCAAACGCCGCCGACAGGCTGAACGCCAGCGTTTTATAATACGTTATGTTTATTCCGCAGGATTCGGCGGCAATCTCGTTTTCCCTGATGGAAAGCACCGCGCGCCCGTGGCGGGATTTCATAAACGTGTGGATAAGGAAGCAGGTAAGCCCCACCATGAGCCATGCGTTCACAAACGTTGTGGTCTTGGGTATGCCCTGAAGGCCCGCCGCGCCGTTAGTCAGCTTAAAGCCCAGCACGGAGTCTATATTCAGCAGCACAACGCGGATTATTTCCCCGAAGCCCAGCGTTATTATGGCAAGGTAGTCGCCCTTGAGCCGGAGCGCCGGTATGCCTATCAGCACGCCGAAAAGCCCCGCCACCGCCGCGCCTATTACTATGCCCAGCGGGAATGCCAGCTGCGCGGGTATGCCCGTGCGGGTCATAAAAATTGCGCTTGCATATGCGCCGACTGCCATGAATCCCGCATGGCCCAGCGGAAGCTGACCAAGGTAGCCCGTTGATATGTTCAGCGACACCGCGGCTATTACCTGAATGCCTATAAGCATGGCAACCTTTGTAATGAAGCCGGGCAGCGCCCCGCTTGAAAACACCGCGTTGCCGCCGATTATGAAGGCCGCAAACAGCGCCGCGTTTATCAAATATGCCGCCCAGTTGGGCAATGTAAACCGTTTTTTGTCCATACTCGCCACCTGCATCAAACCTTCTCGGTCATCGGCCGGCCCATAAGTCCCGTGGGCTTGACCAGCAGCACCACTATAAGTATTGCGAACACAACGCCGTCCTTCCATTCGCTCAGCCCTGCGGAGGATACAAGCGCCTCCGCAATGCCTATTGCGAAGCCGCCCGCCATTGCGCCCGGGATGGAGCCTATGCCGCCAAGCACCGCCGCAACGAACGCCTTCAGGCCAAGCATGGAGCCCATAGTGGGCGTTGCCTTGGGATAGGCGCAGCAGTAAAGCACGCTGCCTATGCCCGCAAGCGCGCTGCCCACGGCGAAGGTGAAGGATATGGTATTGTTTATGTTTATGCCCATAAGCTGCGCCGCGCCCGCGTCCTCGCTTACGGCGCGCATAGCCTTGCCCATGCGGGTCTTTTTAACAAGCACGTTCAGCGCGACCATCGCTATGCCCGCAACTATAACGGTTATAAGCGCGGTGGTCGGTATGGCTATCTGGCCGAGCTGTATGGGCGTATCGTCTATAAAAGTGGGTATAACGTGCGCATTTGCGCCGAATATAAGCTGCGCAACGTTTTCCAAAAAGTAAGAAACGCCTATTGCGGTTATCAGCAGCGATATGCGCGGGGACTGCCTGAGCGGTTTATACGCCGCCTTTTCTATCAGCACGCCCAGCACCGTGCAGCCTATCACCGCCGCAATAAGCGCTATTATGGGATTGGCGGCAAAGCGCGCCATCATCATCCATGCTATGTACGCGCCCACCATTATCACGTCGCCATGGGCAAAGTTCAACAGCATTATTATTCCGTATACCATGCTGTACCCAAGCGCCACCAGCGCGTATATAGAGCCGGATTGCAGGCCGTTTATAAGCTGTTTTATTATCGTAGTGAATACTGACATAACGATAGAGCAAACCTTTCAAAATAGTTGCCTTTGTTTCCTTATATATAAAGGAGTGCGGCGGGTCAAGCCGGGCCCTGCGCCAAAGCATGCGCATGGAGAGAGATTATTTTTGCCCCGCTTGCCCGCCGCGTCCCACCGCGAAAGGTCAAGGCAATAAACCTTCCGCGGTGGGCATGTCATATGGAGAAACCTGTTTTAAGTATGCGCACTTTGCGCTTAGAACATCCTGTCGAACACTTCTTCGCCGCCGGTCACCTTTATGATTACGGCGTCCTTTATGGGGTTGTTGTACTCGTCAAAGGTATAGCCGCCTTCGCTGGTGATGCCCTTAACGTTGGGGCCTTCGGTCCTTATGGCGTCTATAACGGCCTGCTTGTATTCCTCGCTTGCGGGGGCATAGCCGGTTTCCTCGGCCTTCTCAAGCGCCGCGCACATTATCATTGCCGCGTCGTATGCGGTGGCCGCGAACATGTTCAGCGTGTCCTTGCCGTAGGCCGCGACGAATTCTTCTTCAAACTGCTTCACCGCATCGGTAGAGGCGGGGGCATAGCCGGAGCAATAGTAGCTGCCTTCAAGTACATCGGCGGAAGCGTAGTTCTTTACGCCGCTCCAGCCGTCGCCGCCAAGGAACGTGCCGGTTACGCCGACCTGACGCGCCTGGGTAACGATGAGTCCGTCGTCCTCATAATAATTGGGGCAGAACACGACCTCGGGATTCTTGGCCGCTATGTTGGTAAGCTGGCTCTTGTAGTCCACGTCGCCCTTGGCATAGCCTTCTTCGGCAACTATTTCAACGCCAAGCTCCGCGCACTTTGCCTTGAACGCATCGGCAAGGCCCTGCGCATAATCGTTGCCGGTCTGCGCGAACACCGCCGCCGTCTTTACGCCCAGCACTTCCGCGGCGAACGCGGCCATCTTCTCGCCCTGGAAGGGATCGATGAAGCAGGTGCGGAACACGTTGGAATAAACCGTGCCGTCCTCTTTAACGGTGACTGCCGCGGCAGTCGCGCTGGGGGTTATCATGGGCATGTTCACGGCGTTTGCCTCGCCGACCACCGCCAGCGTGTTGCCGGTAAGCACGTCGCCTACCAGCGCGGTAACGCCTTCGTCAACCATTCTGGTGAACGCGGTTACGGCTTCGGTATCATCGCCCTTGTTATCGTATATAACCAGCTCTATCTGCTTGCCGTTGATGCCGCCGGCTTCGTTTACCTTTTTGAAATACAGTTCCGCGCCGTTGCGCACGCCCAGTCCGTATACGGCGTATTCACCGGAATGCGGCCCCAGCAGGCCAACCTTTATGGTATCGCCGCTGCCGGAATTGTTGGAAGCATTGTTGTTGCCGCCGGCTGAGCAGCCCGCGAACATTACCGCGGCCATAACGACCGCCATCACCATTGCAAAAACCCGTTTCATTTTTCTTTCCTCCGTTTTTTGTGCAAACTTAAAATTCTTAAAAAACAAAAGCGGCTCTCCTTTTCTTATCGGGAGAACCGCCTTATTTCTTAGCGTATTTTTATGCGCTATGCACGGCAAGCTCTCCCGCCCCTAATCAGAATGACTATAAGGCTAATAAGGCTGACTATAATCAGCCCTACCATAATAAGGAGAACGCCAAGCATAACGTTCGTGCAGTTTACGAGCGCAGAAAATGCCGCCATTGCTGCAAAAACATTTGCCAATACGTTTGCCATGCTGCGCTCCTTTCCCGCGGCTTTTCGCCGCCCCAGAATTTTGTATATAATATACTAACCTCGATTCAACTTGTCAAGCCCAATTTTTACAAAATGCCCGTTAATAATTATTCACTATCGAGGCATAGCCTGCGCTTATATCTTTGCCCATGCCTATCATCACGCCTACGGGGTCGTTTTCCGTTACAAATACCTGCGCTTCCCCAAGCGCCGCAATCACCCGCGCGTTGGCGGAATCCGTATCGGCGGAGGTATCCGTGCTTATCACGGCTATGCCCGCGTTTACCGCTTCGGCAAATTCCTCCAGCGTCGCGTCGGGGTTGCCGTGGTTGCCAACCTTCAATATGTCCGCCGAAACGTCCGCATTGCGCCTGAGCAGCGTCCGCTCCTCCTTAAACTGCATGTCCCCTGTAAGCAACGCGGTATGCCCGTTGGCGTGCAGCATAAGCACCAGCGAATTGTCGTTATCGTCGTCCTCGTTCAGCTCCGTGGGCGCAAGCACCTCTGCATACGCGTCGCCGCCAAGGCTTATCCTGTACCCCGCGCGGAGTATAGTGCTTTCAAGGCCGACCTTGCCAAGCTTTTTATCCAGCTTCGCCTGCCCCTTTTTGTTGGCCTCGGCAAATTCCGCGCGGTACGCCGCCTTTATGGTGAACGCCTCGGCAACGGCCTTCAGTCCGCCGGTATGGTCGTTATGGCTGTGCGTCAAAAACAGCCCCTCTATCTCATCAACGCCGTATTCCTTCAGCGTGTTTACCAGCGCGTCCGCGTTTTCCTCCCGCCCCGTGTCCACAAGGTAGAATTTGCCGTTCGCGCTTATCAGCGCCGCGTCGCCTTTCTTGGCGTTTACGAACAGTATCCATACATCGTCCGCCGCTTGGGCGCAGCCCGCGCACGGCAGCGCGGCAAGCATTATGCACAATAAAAATATAATCATTCTTTTCATGGCTCTATTATACATCAGCATCCTCTCAAAAAAATATAAAAATTTTGGCGTATACGCAAAAAGCAGGGATTGACAATCGTGCCGACAACCGTTATAATATCTTTTGCGGTTCGCAAAGATGCGGTCATGGCGGAATCGGCAGACGCGTACGTTTGAGGGGCGTATGGGCAACCGTATGAGTTCAAGTCTCATTGACCGCACCAAATAAAAAAGTCATCCAACGGATGGCTTTTTTGTTTGTGCAATATAATAAAGAGACTTGAAAGCCGCGACCGTGCAAGGCACGGGAAAATCGCTCCGGTGGAGCGATTTTAGCGGCCGCGGAGCAGCATAGCCTGAGTGCGCCGCGCGGAGCGCAAGCACGAATGGCTGATATGCTGCGGAGAAGTCTCATTGACCGCACCACAGAAAAAGAAATCACCCAGCGGGTGGTTTCTTTTTTTTGTGCATTTTACCCCTCAGTCTCGCCTTCGGCTCGACGGAAGGAGCGTATCGGGGCTACTCTTGTTTACGTCAACCCCTCAGTCAATAGCTAAACCGAGCCCAGGTTGGAACAAGGTCGCCTTACTCACTGCCGTTCGTAATTCTTCCTGTTCCTGCCCGTTCTCCGTTTCGCTTCATCCGCCACAGGCGGCGCTCAACTCCGAACCCCTTCGCGGAGCGATCGTTTCAATGGGGTTACGGGGGGGTGCAGGGGGGCCTAAGGGAGAAATCGAAATCTTCCTTGGCCCCCCTGCAAAAAGGTTATAAAGAAGCTTATTTGCTTTTTGTTTATCTCACCCCTCATCCTACCCGCTTCCTACAAATCATCCGCATCCTGCACGGGCTTTTCATCCGGAGACACGTTATCCGTGCCGGTGTAGCTGCCCTGCACGTCCGACGGGATGGATTCGGCGCCGGTTTCGGTGAAGGCCGCAACGGCCTTGGCTGCCGTGTGGGGTAAGCTCTTTCTTTTCTTCATATCGTTTTATCCTTTCTTTTTCAATTAGCATGCCCCAAAGCGGAAAAATTAAGAAAATAAAAACGCCGATTGTGCAATTTTGCAAAAATCGGTACATGTTTATGTACCGATTCGGCATTTTGACAAAATTGGTGGTTGACGGAACTATTGTTCGGATGGTATTATGCCGGTACAGCAAAACGAACGGATGTTCTAATGAACGCGAAAGCGATGAAAGGAGAAGGCATAATGCTGACACAACAGATGGATAGGTACATTGAAAACGGTATGCTCGCGCAGAGGACAGCGGGCAGGGGCTGTGATGCGGAGAAGGCCGCCATGCACAGCGCGGAGCAGCGGCTCAGGCAGCTGAACATTGTAAAAGGGCGGCTGGAGGATTCGCGGCGGGAATACAGCGAGCTGAGGGACAAGGGCATTGCGGCGCTGAAGCGGCACGATGCATCGATGGTCAGCCTTATAAAAACGGGCATGCGGCTCAGCCCCGAGGAGGTGCATGCCGTGCAGCTAAACATGCTGCGCCAGCGCATAAGCGCGGATAAATACGAGCTGAAGAAGATGAACAGCGCGCTGAGGGCGCTGGAGACGGACCCGTTTTTCGGCATACTGAAGCAGTATTACGAGCGGAACCTGAGCGATACGGACATTGCGGAGGCCATGGGGTACGACCGCAGCACAATCGCCCGCCACAGGCGCAGGCTTATAAAGCTGATAGCGTTTCGGCTGTATGGTTCGGGCGCGGCATACGGAACGGAGCAGCAATGGAGTTGACACTATACGGCAGGCCGAACCCGCGGCAGGCGGAGTTCTTCGCCTCCACCGCGGCGCATACGGCATACGGCGGGGCGCGCGGGGGCGGCAAAAGCTGGGCAATGAGGCGCAAGCTGGTGCTGCTGTGCTTAGGCTATAGCGGGCTTAACTGCCTGCTGCTCAGGCGCACGCTGCCGGAGCTGAGGGAGAACCACGTTATACCGCTGCTCAAAGAGCTTGGCGACGCGGCGGCATATAACGCCACGGAGCGCGTGTTCCGCTTCCCAAACGGCAGCCGATTGAAGCTTGGCTATTGCGACGGAGCGAACGACGTATATCAATATCAGGGTCAGGAATACGACGTTATAGGCATGGAGGAGGCCACGCATTTTACCGAGGAGCAGATGCGCTTTTTGACCACATGCAACCGCACCACGCGAAAGGACTTTAAGCCGAGGATGTATTACACATGCAACCCGGGCAACGTTGGGCACGGCTGGGTGAAGCGGCTGTTTATAGACAGGCGGATGGAGGACGGCGAGCGGGCGGAGGATTACGCCTTTATACCCGCAAGCATATACGATAACGAAATACTTTTGAGCGCGAATCCGGAATACCTGCGCGCGCTTGAAAGCCTGCCGGAGGATATGCGCCGCGCGCACCTTTACGGCGACTGGGACGCGATGGCGGGGCAATACTTCCGCGAATTTTCCCGCCAAAGGCACGTTATCGCCCCGTTTGAGCTGCCGCGCTGGTGGCGGCGGTTCCGCTCCATGGACTGGGGCTATAACGACCCCTGCTGCGTGCTTTGGCACGCCGTGGACGGCGACGGGCGCGTATACACCTACCGCGAGCTATACGTCCGGCAGCAGCGGGCGGATCAGGTGGCGCAGAGCATAATTAAGCTGAGCGGGGACGAGGAGATAAGCTACACCGTGGCAAGCCCCGATATGTGGCAAAAGCGGGGCGCAATACTGAAGGGCGACGGCTTTGAGGGCGAAAGCCTGGCGGAGCTTTTCGCGCGGGGCGGCGTGCCGCTGGCAAGTGCGGACAATGCGCGCATAGCGGGCTGGCAAAGGGTGCGGGGATACATGGCGGACGGCGCGGACGGAAAGCCCATGTGGCAGGCGTTTGACTGCTGCGAAAACCTTATACGCACGCTGCCAATGCTCATGTACAGCCCGCACAACCGCGAGGACGCGGCCGACGGAGAGGATCATGCGCCCGAAGCGCTCAGATACGGCCTTATGTCCCGCCCGAGCAAAAGCAGCATAAAGGAACTGCCAAAGCGCCGCGCATACGACCCGCTCGGCAGCGCAAGGCCGGCAAAAAGCTTCATGAACCAATAATACAACAATACAAAAAGGAGAAGGTAAACAACATGAAACAGGACGAAGCAAGGATAGAGCGCATATACGCGCTGTTCGATGAATATAGGCAGGCATACGCCGCCGAGTGGCAGCGGCTTGAACGCTGCGAAAGGCTTTATATGGGCGAGCATTGGCACGACGTGCCGCAGAGCGACACGCGAGAGCCGCGCCCGGTTACGCCCGTGCTGCAATCAACAATAGAGAACATTCGCGCGGATTTGATGGATCAAATGCCGGAGGCGATAATTACCGCGGACGACCCCGCAAACGAGCGCGCGGCGCAGGCATTGACCGAAATTTTGGGCGAAAACCACCGCCGCTGCCATTACGAAAACGAATATGCAAAGCTGCTGCACGATTTGCTCATAGGCGGCTACATGGTGCAGGAAACGGGCTTCGACCCCCATGCGGACGGCGGGCTTGGCGGGGCGTTTTTGCGCCATGCGGACGCGCATAACGTTATGGTGGACCCCATGTGCGCGGATATACAGGATTCCCGCGCGGTGTTCAAGTTCGCCCCGTACCCCAAGGAATGGTTCAAAAGCCGCTATCCGGACGATTATGATAAGCTGAAGCCGGACGCGAATACGATAATGCCGCAGAGCGACGCGCACTTGGGCCGCGGGAACGATGAACGCATACTGATGATTGAATGCTGGGAAAGGGAATACGATAAGGAGACGGGCCGCTTCCGCGTGCACATGGCGCGCCTTGCGGGGCGAAGGATGCTGGAGGACAGCCGCATTGTTAAGCCGGAGGGCTACTACGCGCACGGGGAATACCCGTTCGTAATAACCGCGCTTTTCCCGCGCAAGGGCACGGCGCTCGGGTACGGCTATGTGGATATGTTCGCCACGCAGCAGCTTTACGCGGACAAGATAGACCAAATCGTGCTGAAAAACGCGCTAATGGCCTCCCATAATAAGCTGCTTATAACCGGCGCAAGCGGCTTCGATCCTGCGGACATGGCGGACTGGTCAAAGGAAGTGCATCAGGGGGACAGCCTTTCGGGCATAACCTGGTTCCCGACCGCGCCGCTGCCCGCGTACATAACCCAGTATGCCGAGGCCATACGCCAAAGCATAAAGGAGGAATCCGGCTCCAATGATTTTTCCCGCGGCACAACCTACGGCGGCGTTACCGCGGCAAGCGCAATAGCCGCATTGCAGGAGGCAAGCGGCAAACGCAGCCGAATGACCGCGCGGCTTATACACGGCGCGTTTGAGCAGGCCGTAAGGCAGGAGCTTGAGGTGGAGCGGGAATACTGCGCCTTCAGCCGCACGGTACGGCTGAAGGGCAAAAAGGAGACGATGGCGTTCACCTATAAGGATATGTACGCGCTGTCCCCGCTGAACAACGCGCTGCCCATAGAATTTATGATAACCGTTAAGGCGCAGCGGGAGAACCGCTTCACCGTGGCGGCGCATAACGAAACCATACTTTCGCTTGTCAAACTAAATATGCTTGCGCCGGACGCGGCGCTTGAGCTGATGCTCTTTGACGGCAAGGAGCAGGCGTTAAGCCTTATGAAGGAGCGAAACGAAGCGCTCAGCGAAGCTGCATATTGATGAGCACAAACCCGCACGCGGCGCTATTGTCCCTAGTGAGGAGCGCGCTTGCGTAGGTAAGCTCATATGCTTCCGCCGTGCCGGGCGTGCCGGAGCATATCATGCCGTAAACCGTCACGTTATCGCCCTCCGCTGCCGCGTCGTCAATGCGGAAAACATAGTCCGCGTGCGGATAAACGGGCAGCATAACGCTGCCGCCCTCGGCATAGGTGCCGTCCCCGTCGCTGTATATGCTCTCAGGCACGGCCGAAGCGAAGTATGAATAATACGCGCGCTCGTATTCCTCCCTGTTTACGGCAATGGAGCGGGTGTCCTCCGTGCCGCGGGTGAGCAGGCGGGTCATGAACGTGCTTGCAACATAGGGCGCGGGGGAAGAGGAGTCAAAATCGGAATAATCCAGCGCGCAGGCCGCAGCAAGGTCGTTGAGCGGGCCGCGCAGGCGTTCATACTCGGCGGCGGTTATTGTTTCGCCAACGCATTCGGGATAGAAAGCATCCTTGGGGATTATGAACGAAAGCGCGCCCTGCTCCTCGGCAGCTATCGCTCCCGCGGGTATTATCACGCCGTAGCCCTGCTCCGCCGCAAAAAAGCCGGAATATATATCTATCGCAAGCGCAATCGTATCCACCGTCACGTCCCCATATGTTGCGGCTGAAGGCGAAGCTTCTATCATGTTGAATATCTGCTGCGCGGCAAGGGGCTCGGCTTCGTATACCATTGCGGCGGAGGCAAGGGAAAGCCGTTCGCCGAAAGCATCGAGCACTATCGCGCCGAGCTTGGTATCCGCATCGCCGAAAACGGCTGCTTCGCTGAGGAATATGTTAGTAAGCCCGCCCGCGCGGGTAACGCGGGACGCAACGCGCGCATAGGCCGCGCCCTCGCCATCGGCATAGGGAAGGTATTCCTCCGCGGCGCGGGTCAAAAGCTCGTCCTTATATTCGGCAACCTCGGCGTTGGCATTGTCCGCCCCTATGAAGCCGCCGCCGAACACGGGCAGGGTGTATTCAAGCGTGAACAGGGCCGATGCCTCGTCCGCACCTTCGGGATAGAACACGCGCTCCTCATAATATGTCACGCCGTCCGCTTCGCCAAGCTCCGTGCCGCCGTGTGCAAAAATATCCGCCATGCTCCCGCTTTCCTGCGGCGCAGGGGTGGCGGGGATAAGGCTGAACTGCGGCGCGGCGGGCGACTCCGCCGGCGCGGGAGTAGGAACGGAAGCGGGGGTATGCGTACAGGCGCACAGCGCAAGGCCGAGCGCGGCTATTATAAACATGCAAACAAATCTTTTCATATATCATGCACCTCAAAAAGCAGGATACCACATATGCAATGGCATATACAACCGCTTATTTTGTAAAAAGGAGGGATAATATGGCAAAAACACGGGAAGCCACCGTTGAAATATGCATAGCCACGCTTACGGATATATGTACCGATATGGAAGCGCGCGACGCGGACAGGATAGCCGCGGCAAAGCTGCTTATGGACATATGCCAGGATAAAAGCGATACGGCGGGAGAGCTGAAAATAATATTGAAGGACGTGCCGGGAGAATACTTGAAATAGAACATATAATATATATAATATGGATAACCGTTGAATCAGGGCGCTCTTTCGGCGTACAATAAAGCAAAGCCGCCGGAACGGGCGTTTTAGAATATGAATACTTTTACGGGAGGAAAAACTATGCCGGCTTATGCACACAGAATGGACGGAATCACGGGCAGCGCTATAAGGGAGCTGTTCAAGCTGCTTTCAAAGGGCGACATAATATCCTTTGGCGGCGGCAATCCTTCTTCTTCAAGCTTTCCTGTTGAGCAGGTAAAGGAGATAACGGATTATCTTTTGAATGAAAAGGCGGAGCAGATGCTGCAATACGGCGCAACGGAAGGCTACGCGCCGCTGCGCAGCGCCATAAGCGAACATATGCTAAAGCCCAAGGGAGTTGACGCGGATGAAAGCTGCATTTTGCCCACTACCGGCTCCATGCAGGGCATGGATCTTATCTGCCGCATATTTTTAGACCGCGGGGACAAGGTGCTCGTTGAAGCGCCCACGTTCCTTGGCGTGCTGCAAACGCTTAAAATTGCGGGCGCCGAACTGATAAGCGTGCCGAGCGATGATGAGGGCATTATAATAGACGAGCTTGAAAAGCTGATAAAGGAACACCGGCCTAAGCTTTTTTACTGCATACCCACGTTCCAGAATCCTTCCGGCAAAACGCTGGGCCTTGAAAGAAGGAAGGCCATAGCCCGCCTTGCCGCGGAGTACGACATGATAGTTGCCGAGGACGATCCGTATTGCGATCTTCGTTACCGCGGGGAGCCTTTGCCGCCCATAAAGAAATTCGATACGAGCGGAAACGTTATACTGCTAAACAGCTTTTCAAAGATTATTTCCCCGGGAATAAGGGTTGGCAGCGCATACGCCACGGCGGACATAATACGCAAAATGACCATAGCCAAGCAGGGCGTTGACACGCACACCGCCAACCTTACGCAGGCCATAGCGGCGGAGTTCCTTATGCGCGGCCTTCTTCCGGGCCAGCTCAAACGCATATGCCCCGAATACGGCAGGCGGCTTGACGCCATGCTTGACGCGATGGACAGATATTTCCCCGAAGAATGCACCTATACGCGCCCCGAAGGCGGCTTGTTCGTATGGGGCGAGTGCAGGGGGCTTGACATGCTGAGCCTTGTTCCCCGTGCAACGGAGGAAAAGAAGATAGCCTACATCCCCGGCGTACACTTCTATGCGCAGCCCGAAGGGCACGAGGGGACGTTCAGGCTGAACTTCTCCGGCACGGCGTTCGAGAACATAGACAAGGGCATGAAGCTTATGGGCGAGCTGATGAAGGAGGAGCTGGCGCGGTAAGCGCGCTTACGCGCGCGGTGAAATTGCGCTTACGCGCAGTGAAATATTGCTTGCGCAATGTGAAATATGGCTCCGCCATGTGAAATCCGCCTGACGGCGGGTGAACGCGGGAGTTTGTGAGGCTGAGGGGACGGGAAGCCGTCCCCGTGTTTGTTTTATGCCGGAGTTTGTATGGCGCACCAAAAGGCTCCCCGGCCGGGGAGCTGGCAATACGCCGTAAGGCGGATTGACTGAGGGGTTGAGATAAACAAAGAGCAATGAGCCGCTTTATAACCCCTCCGTCCATTCGCTATCGCTCATGTCCACCTCCGTGTTGTGTTGGTTGGTAGCTACATTTTACACCTCGGTGTTCACGTTGTCCTTCTTTTTTGGCGGTGTTGCACTTCGTATTGTAACCTGTCCACCTCCCTCAAGGAGGGAGGCTAATCTATGAGTTTGTAAAGCGCACTAAAGGCGCCCTCTTAGAGGGAGCTGGCAAACCGGAGGTTTGACTGAGGGAGTCCGATAGGCTCCCCGGCCGGGGAGCTGGCACGGCGCAAGCCGTGACTGAGGGGTTGAGATAAACAAAGAGCAATGGGCTGCTTTATAACCCCTCCGGCTTTCGCTACGCGAAACCCACAACGCTGGTTGGAATATGGTCGTCTTGCAGCGCGGTTGCTACATATATGCCAAGATATAGGAGTTAACACTCCGGTTGGAACAAGGTCGCCTTACTCACATTCGTTCGTAATTCTCCCTGTTCCTGCCCGTTCTCCGTTTCGCTTCATCCGCCACTGGCGGCGCTCAACTCCGAACCTCACCCAAAATTCAAAAAACGTTCATCTTTTCGCCCCGCGGGATTTGTGGCTATGGGGCGAAAATTGTTGTATAATGCTTGCATCGGCGCGGCGGTATGCATCCGCGCTGAAGAAAGGCTATACGCATGAAAAAATCGCTTAAAATAATACTCATCGTGCTTGCGGCGCTTATACTTATCTGCGTGGTGGCAATAGGCATATTCTATATAAGAATAAATAACCCCGCGAATGTGTTCGATCATCTGAACGGCACGCCCGCCCCCGTGGACG
>ERZ1034917.33-NODE-33-length-124577-cov-11.361904_pt1 | contig 124577 bp, 110 predicted proteins | sample MGYA00520605_ERZ1034917 | MGnify/ENA primary metagenome ERZ1034917 (study PRJEB33766, sample SAMN09781784) | gut metagenome | biome: gut microbiome | host: Homo sapiens | place: Madagascar | study: EMG produced TPA metagenomics assembly of the PRJNA485056 data... | reverse complement strand
GAAGTTCCGGCGGCGACACATCCGCATTTGAATCCGACGCAATGGCGATCATAGGTACGCCGACAGGAGGCGGCAGCGGCGGAGAATCAGGTGGCGGCGAAGAAGCGGTGACACTTTCAGGAACACTGTTTTACGAAGTCACTGGGACTGCAGGAATAGAAATTACTCCGATCACATTTGATATGGTCGCTTCGGACGGGTCGCCGGTCACTTATGCTATATCATCCGGTTACACGCTGCCCGCCGGTTTGACACTTAACGGCAACACTGTCAGCGGGACACCAACGGAGGCTGCGAATGAAAGCGTGTGTGTCCTGGCAACGGCAGGAGATGTCACGCGGACGATTACACTCAGCCTTGCAATTACAAAACCGCTGGAACTATACCGGTTGGAAGGCACTTCAACATTTAAGCTTGCCGACATTGCTTCTGCCGAAAATTTCAAGGTGGATGATCAGGCCAATGCATATATCATTGACGGGAAACTATACGTCAAAGGCGCATTAAGGCAGGGCGATGGATGGACAGACATCAGCTGCAACAACAATCTGAAATCTACTGACAGTTTTAATTACATGGGGATTCGCAACGGCAACCTTTATATTATGTCTGACAGCGCATATTATGGAGCTGACAATGACTGGAGCAAGGTTTACGGAGCCCCTTATGATATCGGGTGGGGATACGCTGCAAAAAGCAACGGAAATCTATATCGGGTCTTATCCAATAGTTCTGTTACACAAGTTTCCGGTATCAGCGGTGTAACTTCCGTTGTCGGTTTTGCCGGCTACGGCTTTTTGGATACGACTACGAGTGCCAATTGCTATGGTGCTATGGCTATCGCAAGTGGTAAACTTTATTGCTTATGTGTCGTTGACGGTCTAGATCGCTGCACTCAGGCAGGGGATTTAGCGCAATATACGAAAGTCGGGTCTGGAATAAGTGGCGCCTACGGAGAGAGCACAAGAACCTTGGCAATCTGCGGGGGAAAACTTTATAACATTGAAGGCTTCATTACTTCAGATGGGGCAAGCTTTACTGAAAGCCAAATTGGAACAATGACCGACTGGAGCGATGTAGCCGACGATTATGCAATCAGAAACGGAGAGTTGTATTATTACAAATACTCTTTGTCACGTGTCGGGACAGATTCCAAGTGGACAGCCATTGCCGGCACTACAAACGTCTATGGCATTTGCGGCGGCAAACTCTATCGGATCAAATCTACAACGGCTACACAGATCGGCAGCGATACCGGCTGGGAGTCTTTGTCCGGGCAAGCATTCGTTACGGCAATTCGGGATTCAAATGGGCAATCAGCTTAACTTAAGGAGGTTATTTATGGCTTTGAATGATATTTTGACAAGTATGGACGGCGCCCGTGATGCGCTCGTGACGGCGATCAACGCAAAAGGCGGAAGTCTGGCGGACAACGCGACGCTCTACCTGTGTGCCGAAACTGTCGGCAGTCTCTCCGGCGGCACCTCGGCGGATATCGTAAAGCTTACCGTGGCTTCTGGTTCAACTGGGGAACAGATATCTAATGTATTCTCACAAATACCCGATGATCTGCAAGGCAAGACGTATGCTGTCAGGTTTGAGTCCGGGGTATACACACAGACATCAAGCATTATAATGAATCATTCCAACGGTAAAATACTGTTGTATTGCGATTCCTTCACGGACTTCGACAATATGTCCGTAACATTGAACGCTTCGGCTTTAGAATTGACAGAAGGCAGTTATTGCGGATTGCAATTAAACGGCTCGTCAGGTTATGAAATACAGAATATGAAATTTCTGGACACACGTTCCGGCAGTGACAGTAAAAGTATGATTCAGGTAAGGTCAACATCTTCCGTATACTTTAAAAATTGTTGTTTTGAAGGTTACAACGGGGATTACACCAATGATTACTGGGGCATAATCCGAGGTGCCACCACCGGAGAACCTGCTGTTGATGAATCAATGTTGTTCCCCATGATCATATCCAACTGTAAATTTAACAACATACATTATGCTGCGGGGAATACGAAAAATGCCTTCACACTCACCTGTATTCGTGATACCACAGGTAATGTAAACAGGTTTTTCACAACTTTCGGACAGCCAAGAGGTACTTTGATTTATTACAATACTCAAGGTTCGTTGTGGGACACGCAGAACGCTCTGCATTGTGATTTTCCAGTAGACGATGTGTTTACAGATTTGAATAACATCACCGCATAAGGATGATTTATAATGAGTAGCACAGCAACACTTGAGGAAATCGCGGAACTGCGGAGACTCTGCACCGATTATGATCTCGATGGACGGCAGATTCTTGACGGTTATCTGAACTCGGAACTGACACACATCTACAACGGCGCGGGCCCCGACAGTTGGCACGATTGGAGCCGGAAGACTCTGACCGCCGTCATGCGTCTCTACAAGCCTGTGGTTCTGATTCACGATGTGCAGTTCCACGAGTCGGACGGAACACTCGGAACTTTTGATAAAGTCGTCGCGGACTGGAAGCGTAACACACGTAAAATCTTCGACGCGGAATATCCGCTCTGGACATGGCGCATGTTGCGTCCGTCCTACCGCGCGGAACGTGCCTACTGGTATAGTGTAATGCAGGCGTCGAATCTCGGCATCAGCGGCACAACTGCCTGTAACGCATGGCTCGATGCATACGAAAGGAGGATACAGAAATGACACTGTCGATTGAAGCTGTCATGAGCACATTGACTGTGGCTGTTCTTGCCTCGATCGGAGCTTATATCGGAACGATACGGTGGATTGCGAAGATCGATAAAAACAAAGTCAGTCACGATGTCTGTTCACGGCATCGCATGAATTGTCCATGTCTTTCAGATATTGTGGAGCTGAAAGGTATGGTCGGCTATAAAAAAAGGAGAAAGAAAAGATGAAATATGTATTCCTCGCTGCAATTTTTATTCTGATTTCAGTGCTTAGCGCCTGTTCCACTACGATTAATAATTATGGCAATGACAATAAACTGGAACTTTCTCCGGCGCGAAATCTTTATCCCGATGTTTCTGTGATGAACGGATTGTCGGTAATTCCCCAGAGCAATGAAGCGGCGGAAGAAAAATAAAACTGCAACATACGGTAAAGTGGACGGACCGGTTTTCATGATGAATCCGGTCCGTCCTTTTTTCGTGCGGAAATAATCTGATACCGGGTGGACTCAGGCATGTTTTTTTATCATCTTGAAAATACGGCACCGTATGATATATTGACCGGTGCCGCTATACTCAAATACCGAAGGAGGCAGGATCAAGATGTTGAAGGCTGTTATTTTCGACTTTGACGGAACCGTATGCGATACTCTCCCGCTTTGCATTGCCGCTTTCAGAAAATCCATCGAGCCACTGGCTGGCAGACGTTTTTCCGATCAGGAGATTACTGCGACATTCGGTCCGAGTGAGGAAGGCACCATCCGGGCATTGATTCCGGAGTTTTATGAACAGGGGGTTGCCGATTATCTGAAACATTACCGTGATCTCCATGCAATGTGTCCCGCGCCGTTTGGCGGAATTCCGGAGTTGCTTCGGGAGTTGCGGCGGAAGCATGTGATTACTGCGCTTGTCACCGGCAAGGGACGCAGGAGCTGTGATATCTCGCTGGCGTATTACGGGTTTGCAGAACTGTTCGATGTCGTGGAGACGGGGTCTCCTTCCGGACCGGATAAACCCGAGGGAATCCGCCGTGTCCTCAAACAGTTTCGGCTGAAAGAGGAGGAAGCCGTATATGTCGGCGACGCACCCAGTGACATTCAGTCCGCAAGAACGGCGGGCATACCGGTGATTTCCGCGGCATGGGCTCCCTCTGCGGAGCCGGAGGTTCTGCTGAGCCTGAAGCCGGACCGGATTTTCTATTCCGTTGCGGATTTCAGGAGTTATCTGGACTCGCTGACGCATGGTATGAAATAATTCAAAAATTAAACTATTTCCGTTTTTTCATTTGCAAAAAACGCAGTTTGCGTGTAGAGTCCTTTTTTCAGCAATAGAATGAATGAAGGACTCTTTGAAAGATGGATTCGGATAATTCTTTCCCGGAGAAGCCGGACTTCGGCAGGACATGGAAGAAAAATCTTACCATGGTCTGGATCGCACAGTTTTTTTCCCAGATCGGTTTTGCTTTCGGGCTTCCGTTTGCACCGTTCTACATGCAGGAAATGGGGGTGACGCGCGGCAATATTGATTTCTGGGTCGCGCTGTTCGGGGCAGGGACCCCGCTGACTATGATGCTGTTTGCGCCTGTCTGGGGGGCGCTTGCCGATAAATACGGACGGCGTAAAATGCTTTTGCGCTCTTATCTCGGCGGCGTGCTTGTCCTCGGCCTGATGGGAGTGGTTCATGCTCCGGTTTACCTGATTCTTCTGCGACTGGTTCAAGGCGCGTTATGCGGCTCGGTTTCCGCGGCTCAGACTCTTGTCGCAACGCATACGCCGGAGGAACACAGCGGTTTTGCGCTCGGTTCCCTGAACAGCGCGGTGTTTTCCGGCGCTTTGACCGGCGCTTTCATCGGCGGTTTCGCCGCGGAATATTTCGGATACCGGACCGCTTTCCTCATCTCCGGTTTTCTGATGCTGATTCCGTTTCTGCTGGTTTTGTTCGGCGTACATGAATATTTCGTTCCCCTGCTTCACAACCACCGCGGTTTTTTCAGTTCGATCACTCCCAAGAAAAGACACCTTGCGCTGGCATTGCCGCTTCTGTTTCTCATGGGCACCGTGATGTTTGCGCGGCAGTTCGACTCGTCCTTTATTCCATTGTTCGTTCAGGATATCAACGGAGGGATCGACGGAGCGTCCGCATGGACGGGCGCGCTGCAGGCGTTCTGCGGGATTGCGGGAGTGCTTTCCGGTTTTCTTCTGGGATATCTGGCGGACCGGCATCCTCCGGGCGTGATCGCGATTTATTCCGCATTGATTACAGCGGGATTCATGTTCAGCCTGACTTTTGCGCACAGTATGTTTTTCCTGTTCAGTGCCCGCTTTGCGATGATCTTTGCCAGCAGCGGGCTTGATCCCGCACTTCAGATCTGGCTGTGCCGCAAGACGATTCCGCAGACACGCGGGCTGATTTTCGGCTGGGCGGCATCGGCACGTTCTTTCGGGTGGTTCATGGCACCGCTGGCGGGAGGGATTGTCACGAAATATCTCGGTATCCGCTGGCTGTTTGTGGTCGGCCCGGTCTTTTTTATCCTGATCATGTTTCTCATCATGCGCGTCATGAGGCGTTTTTCAGATTTCCGCGAGGAGGAGACATAATCTCTTTCAAAATGGAATCATGCTCCGCAGGTATCTGTCCTGACATTTCTTTTACAAGCCTCCCGCATATGCCGGAGGCTTTTTTCATTGCTTTTAACAGAACTCTAACACTTTCTTAATTTCCGCTGAATCCTGTGCTTGTATATTGTTGGAAAAGAAGCGGGAAAGAAGTTAACGGAACTTTAATAATCGCTTCACAGAGGGCTAATCAACGGGTGTTATCTTATTGGGTATCGACGGCGGAAATGCCGGAACCCAAACAAAGAAACAAAGGAGTTTCCATGAACGACAAATGGTTTCGAATCAGTCTCGGCGGCGCCTGCGGACTGCTGTGCGCAATGGATGCGGCAGCTTTCGATCCCGCTTCCGAAACGAAAGAACCCGCACCGGACAAAGTCCAGAAAATCAGATTCAAGGAGGATGACGCCCAGAATTACATGGTCAGCAAAGTCTACGACCTCAAACATCTCAAGGCGAACGACCTGGTGCCGTTTGTCCTCGGAGCCGTGAAGCGTTATGCTTCCAACTCCACAGTCGACCGGATCAATTATACCTCAGCCAAACAGATGATCGTCGTTACCACCGGCGTCAGGATGATGCCCTATGTGGATGACATGATCGCCAAGCTGGACCGGCCTTCCGCCAAACGCGGTCCTTTCGGTTCCCTTCTCGACGGAACCGGAATTCAGCGTTATGTCTATACTCCGAAATTCCGTTCCAGCCAGGAGATTGTGGATCTCATGATCTCCACCGGAATTCCCTCCAATGCGACGAGCGACCGGAAGCAGGATGCGACTGTCAAATATGATGAAGCCACGAACCTGATCTACTGGAAAGACTCCGAACGCAAAAGCAGCGACCTGATCAAATATATCGGATGGCTCGACCGTCCGCTTCCGCAGGTGAATCTGACATTCCATGTCTATGAGATCCGCGAGAGCACGATGCGCGATCTCGGCGTCGATTACCTTGCATGGAAAAACGGCCCCGGAATGGATCTCATGGCAGCCGGATTCAATCTGACGAGCCTGAAGCTGAATGAGGCGCTGATTCAGAAGCTGCTTCAGATCGCACCCTCGGCTTCAGGCGCATTCTCCTATTCCTACGGCGGATTTTTCGTGGCTCCGGCATTTGATATGAGCTTCATCCGTCTTCTCCAGCAGAACGGAAAGGCGACGCTTGCAAGCAGCGGCAGCCTCACGATTACCAACAAGGAAGGCGGAAGTTACGAACTTGCATTTTCGCCTGAATATCAGAATCTCGTCAAGGACGGCGAAGAAAACGACAAGACGTTCATCCGTTCTTCCAGGCCGGAATTCGCCGTCACGGTCTCCAATCCGGTGATCTGTTTTAACTCCGTCAGGCCGGATAAGGACGGGCTCCTGCCTTTTACAAGGGAGGATTACAGTAAGAAATTCGGCGGCAACGTCAACTTCAACTATCAACTGAATTCTTCGCAGGTCGTCGAGCGCAACAATTACGGCGAGGAACTGACGGAATCCAGTACCGTCGATTCCTATGTGACGATGGCGGTCAATCATGAAAAGCTCCTGACCTCATGGACCAAGGATTCCGAAGTGGAACAGACGATCGGCGTTCCGTTCCTCTGCGAAGTCCCGGTGCTGAAATATATATTCGGCTACACTACGAAAAATATTGATAAAACCCATTTCTTCCTGACCGTCACCGCCGAGTTTGTCCACCCCGATGCGGATATCGCGGAACTCTCCGGCCGCATGACTTCTCTGACGGATCTTGTCCCCGCGAAGAAATAACAGAGGAATGAAGCAATCATGAAAAGAAAGAATATGAAAAGACAGGCTGTCACAGCATTTCTCGCTCTCTGCGGATCGGCGCTCCTTGCAAATGAAATGCCGTCCAATAATGCGAATCCCGCATATTTCCCGTCCATGGTGCAGGCGCAGCTCCGCCTGAATATCAGGGAGGGGGCGGAGATGGTTCATTTCATCCGTGACACCAACGATCCGAAGATCATCACAAAGACTTATCTCCTGAAACATGCCGACGCCTATGCGATTCGCCCCTACCTGCGCGAAATGGTGCAGGCTTTGCGTGTGAACTACAAAGACGGCGATGATCCGAATCAGCCGCACAACTACTACAACATCTATCGCACGAAAAGCGGAATTGCGGTTCCCGCCGGAGTAGAGTGCATCAAATTTGCGGACGGCGTCGGCGCGGTCATCATTTCCGCAGAAGAATACCGTTTCAAGGACAGCCCCAACGGCATGGGAATCGACTCCATCGTCGCCCATCTCGACAAGCCCGGCATGAGAAACTCGTCCGGCCAGCCGAAATTCATCTATTTCCCCGCAAACCGTCCGGCGAGCGAACTCAATACGATGATCAAAAACGTCGGTGCGAACATGTCCGACGATACGGTGGAACTGATCGGAGGCAAGGACAAGGTCGCAGTTGACAAGGGGTTGAACTGTCTCTTCTTCAACACCGCGCTCTATTCCCGCAAGAATATCGAAGACATGCTGAAACTTTACGATGTCCCGCATCCCGAAGTCCGCGTGAAATATATGATCTATGAGATCTACGCGGAAAACGACGGGCGTCTCGGCGCCGACTTCCAGGCATGGAAAAACAATGACGGCGCGGACTTCTTCAGCACGGGCGCAAGATATCGCGACAACTGGTCCGCGACTTTCGGCGGCGGACTTCAGCGCGGCGCAGGCTCCAGCAATTCCCAGTATTTCAATTTCAATCCGAAGTGGAATACCCGTTATCTCGACTTTCTTGTTTCCAGGGGGAAAGGCAAGGTCGCATATACCGGCGAACTTTCCATCCGCAACAATAAAAAAGGCTCTCTTGTGAGAAACACCGGAATCGTCTATGCCAGACAGGGCGATCAGATCAATCCGGCGTTCACAATGCAGCTCGGAAACAACTATGACGAAAACGGCGCCGTGACGCCGGTGACAGACATGGTGGACATGGGCGGAACGACGGTTACGGTCGTGCCCGCGAACGCCGTGATCGGCGCGGCAAAGACTGCCGACGCCAACGGGGATGTCCGCGTGACTCTGACTGCGCACAACGGAGCCCGGTTCTATAAGAACGGACAGGAATGCGGGAAGAAAGTCGTGGTCTCGGACAGTGTGAAAGGGATCACCTGGGGCAAGGATGAAACTGTCCTTTCCGACAGCGGATTCAAAATCGAGGAAGGAATCTCCAACGGCTACCAGTTCAAGATGGATGTGACGCCCTCCGTTACGGCGAATGCCACGATTCTGGATGTGTCCATCAAATCGAATACCCTGATGGGATATCTTTCCGACGGCACTCCGCGGCAGTCGCAGCTTGAGCCTTTGACGACCCGCATCATGATCGGCAACAAAAACAACCGTTTCGTGATCGGCGGCATTGAAAAACTGGATGTCGTGAGAGGGCAGGGCGGTATCCCGATTCTCAAGGATATCCCGCTGATCGGCTGGGCGTTCTCGACGGAAAGCGAGTCCACCAAGAAATCGCAACTGGTCGTGGTGGCGGAATGCGAAAGTGTCCGTCCGGACAGCGCGGTGCCGGAAAATATCAATTCCGATATTCAGGTCATCCGCGATGCGGTCAAAGGCGCCGGAAACCATAATTCCTACGGCTATGGGCAATGGGGCTTCGATTCCGGGAAGAAACTTGATTTGAACACATATTGATGAAAAAATGAGGCAGGGCGGGGAAGACTGTCCTGCCTTGAAACAGACTCAACAATACAGTTTCCCGGAAAAGTCCGGAAGACTGAAAACAAGGAGAAATGGTATGTTGAAACAAACTCTCGCAGTACTGGCAGGGGCTCTTGCATTGAGCGCCACCGCCGCGGACCTCACGATCAACGGAGTCGGCGCTTCGTTTCCCGCGCCGGTGTATCGGGTCTGGACTTACGGATTCAGCAATGTCAACAAGGATATCCGCGTGAACTACCAGCCGCTCGGTTCGGGCGCCGGAATCAATCAGATCAAGGCGGAAACCGCGAATTTCGGCGGAACCGACAAGCCGCTCAAAATTGATGAACTCAACAAATCCGGGTTGCTTCAGTTCCCGATGCTCAGCGGCGGCGTGGTGCTGGTTTACAATCTGCCTGGAATCAAGACAAACCAGTTGAAGCTGGATCAGGCGGTTCTTGCCGATATTTTCCTCGGGAAGATCAAGAATTGGAGCGATCCGCGCATTGCGGCTCTGAATCCGGGGCTCCGTCTGCCGAAACTCAAAATCACCGTTGTGCACAGAACCGACAGCTCCGGGACAACTTACATTTTTACGGACTATCTTGCAAAGATATCGAAAGAGTGGGCGGAAAAAGTCGGCGCCGGCTCCGATGTGAAGTGGCCCGCGGGAATCGGCGGAAGCAAAAACCCCGGTGTCTGCAACATGGTCAGAAAGAGTCGCGGAGCGATCGGCTACACGGAATATACCTTTGCAACGGAATACAGGCTTCCGGTCGCTTCATTGAAGAACAGGGACGGTAAATTCGTCACGGCTGACAGCGGGGCGTTTTCCGCCGCAGCCGCACATGCCGACTGGAAAGCGGATCAGGGCTTTTACCAGATGCTGACCGATCAGCCCGGCGCGGACAGTTGGCCGATTGTCGGCGTCACCTACATTCTGATCCACCGCGACCAGAAAAACGCCGCCGTTGCCGGAGCGATGCTCAAATACTTCAACTGGTGTTTCACGAGCGGGCGCGCCTCCGCCGCGAAGATGCACTATGTCCCGATGCCCGGAAACGTGGTCAAGATGATCGGCGATTACTGGAAAAACGAGATCACCGTCAACGGACAGAAAAACGCACTTTAAGAGAAACGGACCCTGAGGCATGTTTTATCAGTTCGGAAAGAAAGAAAATATCCGGGACCGGATGTTCATGATCCTGACGCTCCTGTGCACCTTCATCCCTCTGGTGGTTGCGGCCGGATTCTTTATCCTGCTGGGGGGCAACTCAAGTGAAGCGTTCCGGACATTCGGTTTCAAATTCATCCTGTCGACGCAGTGGGACCCCGTCCAGCAGCTTTACGGAGCGCTCCCGGCGATCAGCGGAACGCTGGTGACGACGGTGATCGCGGTCGGCATCGCGGCTCCGCTGGGATTCATTACCGCGCTGTTTCTTGTGAATGCGCCGAAATGGCTCGGATATCCGCTGAGTCAGGCTTTGGACCTGCTTGCCGCGATTCCCAGCATCATCTACGGAATGTGGGGGCTTTTCGTCCTCGCCCCCGTGATGCAGGATTACATCCAGCCGTTTCTGGCTGATACGCTCTGCCTCGGGAAAGTGCCGTTCTTCGGCGAGGATTACAACGGGTTCGGCTTCCTGACCGCCGGGCTCATCCTCGCCCTGATGATTCTTCCTTATATCTGCGCCGTCATGCGCGATGTGTTCCGCATGACTCCCGCCCCGCTTCAGGAGGCTGCCTACGGGATCGGCTGCACCTCGTGGGAAGTGGCTTCGCACATTATCCTGCGCTACGGCATCCGCGGGATTTTCGGAGCGGTCTTCATCGGACTCGGACGCGCTCTCGGCGAGACGATGGCGGTTCTCTTCGTAATCGGCGGCGTTGCGGAACTTCCGGTCTCTCTGTTCGGGAGCGGGACCACGATCGCCGCGACTCTCGCAAATAATTTCAATGAGGCGGACGGGCTTCTCCGCAGTGTCCTTTTCGCTCTCGGGCTGATTCTGATGCTGCTGTCCCTCTCCGTTCAGGCAGTTGCTCAGCTCTATCTGAAGAATATGGACAGAAAGAGAGGTGAAAAATGAGTGAAGTGATTTCTGCCGCCAGACGCCCGATGTTTTTCCGGAAACTCCTGAACTCGGTGATGTGGCTTCTTTCCGTGGCGGGCGTCGCGCTTGCGGTTTTCTGTATGCTGTGGATTCTCTGGTCGGTCATCAAAAACGGCGCAGGGGTGATCAGCCTCGACTTCATCTTCTGCGGGAGCAAACCCGCGGGCGAACCCGACAACGGAGTCGGAAATGCGATCCTCGGAACCATTTTCATTACCCTGATGGCGGTTCTGATCGGAGTTCCCGCCGCTTTTGCCGGAGGCATCGGGCTCGCCATCTACGGACAGAACAGCAGACTCGGCAATCTGATCCGGTTTTCCGTCAACGTGATGATGGGGCTGCCCTCGATTCTCGCCGGCGTGTTCGTGTATGCCCTGCTGGTCGTCACGACCGGGCACCGTTCGGGGCTCGCCGGGTCGCTCTCCCTTGCGATCATCATGTTTCCGGTTGTCATGCGCACGACGGAGGACATGATCCTGATGGTGCCTGCCGCCGTTCATGAGTCCTCCCTTGCTCTGGGGATGACGCGCGCACGATCGGTGCTGTGCATCGTCTGCCGGACCATCAAAGGGGGACTTGTCACGAGCATCCTGCTCGCCGTCGCCAGAACCGCCGGCGAGACCGCTCCGCTTCTGTTTACGGCGCTCTGGAGCGATGCCTGGCCGTGGCAATATTTCACACAGCCGACCGCGAACCTTCCGGTTCTCATCAACGAATACGCCACCAATTCACCGAGCGAGGAGATGCACGCCATGGGCTGGGGCGCCGCATTCCTGATCACGATAACATTACTGCTGATGAACATTGTCCTCCGTTACATCTGCAGGGAGAAGAAAAATGCTTGACATGACCATTCACAACGAAGAAAGACCGAAAATCAAAATCGCCGCGAAGAACCTCAACTTCTTTTACGGAGACCACCAGTCGCTGTTCGACAACAATCTGGAAATCCCGGAGAACCGCATCACCGCCGTGATCGGGCCCTCCGGATGCGGAAAATCCACTCATCTGAGAATTTACAACCGCATCTTCGAACTCTACCGCGAACAGCGTGTCGAGGGGGAGGTCATCATTGACGGGCAGAATATCCTTGACCGCAATGTCGATGTGCTGGAACTCCGGCGCAAGGTCGGCATGATCTTCCAGCGCCCGACTCCGTTCCCGATGTCCGTTTTCGATAACGTCGCTTATGGAATGCGGCTTCACTTCAAACTCAGGAAGAACGAGATTGCCGAACGGGTGGAAGCGGCTCTGAGAGGCGCGTCCCTCTGGGACGAGGTCAAGGACAAACTCAACGGCAGCGGACTGGCTCTTTCCGGCGGGCAGCAGCAGCGTCTCTGCATCGCCCGCACAATCGCCGCCGAACCGGATATTCTTCTGCTCGACGAGCCGACTTCCGCCATCGACCCTGTCGCCACGCTCAAAATCGAGGAACTGCTTCTGAAACTGCGCCGGAAATTTACGATCGTGATCGTTACGCACAATATGCAGCAGGCGTCGCGTATCTCGGATTTCACCGCCTTTTTTTACAAAGGGCATATCATCGAGCATGACACGACGGCAAAAATTTTCACCAATCCCTCAAACAGGAAAACGGAAGAATACATCACCGGACGTTTCGGCTGATATCAAAGGAGAAATACGGAAATGAAAACACATCTTTATAAAGAGATCCGCGCGCTGGACCAGAAACTTTATTCACAGGCGGTGGATGTCGCCGAAATGCTTGGAAATGTCGTCAAGGCGTTTTTGAACGGGAATACGCAGGCAGCCGCGAAGACTGTCGAAAAAGACGAGGATATCGACCGGAACGAGATCATGATCGAGGAGGAGTGTCTCAAGCTTCTTGCCCTTTACCAGCCTGTCGCGGGAGACCTCCGCTACATTATTACCGTGCTGAAAGTCAACGGCGAACTGGAGCGCATCGGCGATCTCGCCGTGGACATCGCCGAGTTTACGACGGATGCGAAACTCAACTGCATCGTGCCGCCGCTTCCCGTCGATTTCGAGTCCATGACCGCTTCCGTCCGCCGGATGCTGGATTCTTCGATCAAAGCGCTTTCCAGCCATAATGTGCCCCTTGCCACAGAAGTCATCATGGGGGATGACGTGATCGACGAACTTCATGAGCGTTATTCGGAGCATTTTCCCGAATGTGTCAGGAATGCCCCCGAACATATCGCGACTTATCAGGCTCTGCTCGGCGTCTCGCGCAGTCTGGAACGGATTGCGGACTGTGCCACGAATATCGCCGAAGATGTGATCTATCTGGAGTCGGGGCGGATCGTGCGTCATGCCAATTCCCGCTTTTCCTGCGACGGAGAACACACTTCCGTGATTGAAAAAGAGCTTTGACGCACTATTTTACAATACCATGAGTTTGAGTTGTTTTTAACCTTGAAAGGTTTTGCCCATGAGCAAAGAAAGAATCATGATCGTCGAGGATGAGGAATCCATTCAGGAACTGATCAAGTATAATTTGCAGCGGGAGGGCTATCTGGTGCCGGTCTGCTGCGAAAATGGCGAGTCCGCCCTGGAGAGCGCGGTTACTTACAAACCGGACCTGATTCTGCTTGACCTGATGCTTCCGGGAGTGGACGGGCTTACCGTCTGCAAAAATCTGAAAGCGGATCCCGTCACGAAGCATATTCCGGTCATCATGCTGACCGCCAAAAGCGAGGAAAGCGATGTCGTGATCGGTTTGGAACTCGGTGCGGACGATTATATAACAAAGCCGTTCAGTCCGAAAATCCTGACGGCGCGCATCCGTGCGGTTCTCCGCCGCATCGCCGCGCTTGAGGAGGTGCCGGAGGATGAAAAGGAGCTTTCGCGCGGACCGCTTCACATGAACTCCGCGCGCCGTTCCGTCACGCTGAACGGGCAGGAGCTCGACCTGACCTGTTCCGAGTTCAACATTCTCTACCATCTGGCGAAACGCCCCGGCTGGGTGTTCACCCGGAATCAGATCGTGAACGCGATCCGCGGCGACGATTACCCCGTGACTGAGCGTGCGATTGATGTTCAGATTGTCGGGCTCCGCCGTAAAATGGGGGCGTTCGGCGAGCTGATCGAAACGGTCCGCGGCATCGGATACCGTTTTTCGCAGGAGCCGTAACCCATGAAAACATTCAATTTCAAACTGTTCATCTATCTGCCCCTGATTCTCCTGCTGGCGATTGCGCTTCTGCTGTTTGCCGTCTATAAGCAGGCGGCAAATCTGGAAAAGGGCTATTTCGAGACGATTCGCAATGATCTTGCCGCGCGTGATTTCCTGATGAGTGAAACGGTCGCCGGATACATCCGCAAGGGTGAACTTGACAACCTGCGGGCCTACTGCCGGAAAATCTCCGGAAAAATGGATACCCGTGTCACTGTGATCGACGACAAGGGGAAAATCCTTGCCGACTCGGAGAATGACCCTCATTTCATGGAAAACCATCTGGAACGTCCCGAGGTCGCCTCCGCTCTGGATGGAAAAGCCGCGGGAGCGACCCGGTACAGCAGCACACTCGGAACCTATATGTCCTATTACGCCATGCCGTTGGCGGTGGATGGGAAAACATACTGTATCCGGACGGCGGTTGGAGCCGCGCGTCTCGGCATCCTTCTGAAACAGGCGTTCCGCACGATTCTTCTTGCGGGGATCATCGGCGCACTGGTTGCCGCCGGGCTCGCTTTCTACCTGTTCCGGCTGATTACGCATCCTCTGGATGAACTTCGCCGCGCCGCCGACCGCGTTGCACAAGGCGATTATGACGTGAGTCTGCCAGTTCCGGACAACGGCGAGGTGCGGAGTCTTGCGATTGCCCTGAACTCCATGAGCGAGGAGCTCAAAGCGAAGCTGGCGAAGATCACACGGGAGAAAAATGAACGTGACGCGATTCTGTCCAGCATGACGGAGGGGGTGATCCTTGTGAAAGGCAACGGCATCATCAAACGCTGGAACAAGGCCGCGGAGGCTATGTTCAACTTCTCCGCCGATGGAAACCGGCTCTCCTTTGCGGCGATTGTAGGCAGCCGGGAGTTGATCAAACTGACCGAGGATGCGAAGAATGCCGATGGTATTTTTGAATCGGAATTGACACTCAACATGCCGGATGGCGAACGCAGTTTCATTGCGCGTGCCGGCCGTTTGAATCTCGGCGAAAAACGCAAACCCGGTGTGCTTCTCGTTATTACGGACATTACCGTGATCCGCAGACTGGAGGAGTTCCGCCGTGATTTCATCGCCGATGTCACGCATGAGATCAAAACGCCGTTGACCTCGATTATCGCCGCCGTCGAAACTCTGGAGAGTGTCGGGGATGACAAAGAGGCGCAGAGCCGTTTCATGAAGATCATCACCCAGCAGGCGACGCGCCTGAACGCGCTGGTTCAGGATATCCTGAGCCTTTCAAATCTGGAGCACAAGCGCTTGAGTTCCTCTGATGAAATGCCGGAAATTTCGGTGGAGGGTGCGGTGCGCGAGGCTGTGGAGCTCTGCCGTCCGCGCGCCGAGGCGAAAAACATCAGACTGAATCTTGAGGTTGCGGATAATGTGATGATTCATGCCGACGCCCAGCTTCTGGAGCAGGCGGTCATCAACCTGATCGACAACGCGATCAAATACAGCAATGAAAATTCCGAAGTCAAAGTTACGATGAAACGGAGCGGCGGCAACCTGTTCCGCATTGACGTGCTTGATCATGGAATCGGGATTGCGAAAGAGCATCAGGAACGGGTTTTTGAACGTTTCTACCGTGTTGATAAGGCGCGGAGCCGCAAACTCGGCGGGACGGGGCTTGGACTGGCGATTGTGAAACACGTGGCATTGCTTCATGGCGGAAAACCCGGCGTCGTCAGCGAACCCGGAAAGGGCAGTGATTTTTATATCCAGCTGCCTTTGGAAAACAGGAAAGCGGAATAACGCTCTGACTTTTTGAACCTCTGTATGGCGTTTGCTTTGCAGAGGTTTTTTCTTGCCGTTCTTACACTCAGGAAAGTCCTCTGTTAAAGTTGAAATCCGATGTCTTCGCTTCGCCGGGAACGGCATTTCTCAAGTCGATGAAACGGGAAAAGTCATGGTTGTTCCATTCAATCTTCATCGGACGGTCCGGCAGAATGCAGGTCAGTTTACCGTCTTTGCGCAGGAAGAAACGGTTGTTGCGGATATCGGATATTTCCCGTTCCCTGATCCTGAGTGCCGCCCGCGTGGAAAACAGAAAGGGACGTCCGTAAACATAGAGCTCAAGCGGCAGAACGGAGCGTTTCCTCAGTTCAAGGAGCTCCTCCTTGCCCAGTTCGATCCATGCCTGCGCCCCGGAGGCTCCAAGTTTCTGACATTCCCGAATTGCCAGTGAATTGGTCAATGGCAGAGGGAAGCAGGTGCGGATTGTCACCGCCTTGTTTTTCAGCAGTTCAAAATGAAAAAGGGAAGTGACTCTGAAAATCCTGCTGCCTCTCCTGATAAGATCATTGATTCCGGATTCCAGTTTTTTGAGCTCATCTTCCGTTGTGAAACAGGGCAGTATCACTTCTTCGTCAGGGGAGTGTATTTCATCCCATGCGCGTGCCGTCGCCGTTCCGGTATTGTTCTTTTCACATTTTTGAAGCGCGGTGCAATCCTGAAACGGTTTCAATTCCGGCTGTTTCAGAGCAAAATAAAACTGTGAAAAAAGCCGGAGAGATTCTTTTCTTCTCCATGCCGTCATATCTTCCGTGATACCGGCTTCCGCCCACTGCCAGAATGCCCGCCGGATTTTCTTCAGTTCACTGGCTGGGACAAAAGGATTTTCCGTAATGGCGACATGGGTTTCCCCCAGGGCAAAACGCTCTGACGCCGTTGCAGAGAATTCCTTTATGACGGACTCATTTTGCAACGGATTCTTTGCCGCCTCCTCCAGATTCAGCTCCATTTGCCAACGCATCTTTTCCGGAAGATTTTTCACTTCCGCGGAAATACTTTTTCTGGATAGCCTGATATCCAGATTCAAGGGGATTTTCGCCGTCGGCATGGAGGCGATCCGCTGGGCATAGTCGGAACAGGATTCTCCGGTTTTGTAAATCAAAGAATCTTTTGTGACTTTTTTATCCGTCCGGATAAAACATTGATCGCCGGAAAATGCTTTCATTGCCGGTCTGTCATTGACGCGGATGCTCAGAACGGAAAGAGTCGTCCCGTCGCCGGAATCGGAAAGTCCCTGCACACGGATTGTGTCGCCTACGTGCAGACGTTTTACCAAAGATGCCGTAAAACCGTCCGGACGCACCGCTGTGACTCTGCCGCAATAGAGCCCGGAACCGCCTATTTCATCGCAGCGGACCAATCCTTTCGTTGATACGTCCGTATAAAATCCGAGCGACAGTTTTCTTGTATAAGTTCCCCGCAGGATATTTTTTGCATCCTCCGTTGCCTGAACCCGTTTTTCCCGTCCGGAATCCATGAGCAGGCGATATGCGGATACGACTTTGGAGACATAATCCGCACGCCGCAGCCGCCCTTCAATCTTGAAAGAACATACTCCGGCTTTCCTGAAATCCTCCAGCAGATCTATTGCGCAGAGATCATCCGGTGAAAAAAGAAATTCCCCCTGTTTCCTGCCAGCATCGCCGGCATTGAAATATTGTCTGCGGCAGGGTTGTTTGCATTTGCCTCTGTTGCCGCTCCAGCCTCCGGACCAGGAAGAAAAAAGACAGGAACCGGAGAGGCAGCAGCAGAGCGCTCCGTGAACGAAAACCTCCAGTTCCAGCGGAAGCTTATTTCCATAATCTGTCATTTTGTTGATTTCATCCAATGTGACCTGACGTTCCAGAATAACACGTTTTGCGCCTGTTTTCGAGGCAAGTTCAAGCCCGGCGGAATTGTGAAAACCCATTTGCGTTGAAGCATGGATCGTAAGAGAGGGGAAAAAATCCCGGATCATTGAGAGAATGCCGATGTCCTGCACGATAACGGCATCCGGCCCCATATCCGCGAGCATGGACAGTTCTTCCGCCGCGGCAGGAATTTCCGGCTCTTTAATGAGTGTATTGAAAGTGATGTGAACCTTTTTACCGTTTTTATGCGCATATGCAATGAGTTTCGACATCTCCTGCGGAGTGAAGTTTTCAGAACGGTCCCGCGCATTGAATTTCTTCAGACCGCAGTAAACAGCATCCGCTCCCGCGTCGAATGCGGCAAGTGCGCTTGCCATATTTCCCGCCGGCGCCAGAAGCTCGATCCCGGATAAGTCATCTTTTCTCATTGTTTTTCCTGTTGAAAGTTCCGTTTCCCATGACAGATGAGAATAATATACAGTGTTTTTTGCTGAAATTACAGAGAATGAGGATGAAAAATCATGAAATGAGTGATAATTTATCAGGATAACTCAGAAGGTGCATAAAAGAATGAAAATCAGAACAGAATTTTTCCTGTCGTGGAAATACTTCAAACCGAAACGCAGCGCCGTTTCCGTCATAACATTGATTTCCGTGGTCGGCGTGGCGCTCGGCGTCGCCGTCCTGATCGTTGTTTTGGCGGTCATGAGCGGTTTTTCCGATAAGATGCGCGAAAAGCTTCTTGATACGACCTCACATGCGCAGATCCGCCCGAAATACCGTTCGATGGTGATTGATGAGCCGGAACGTGTCGTAAAGCTTGTGAAAGAAGCGGGCGGCGAGGCGCTGCCGACGGTGATTGCCCCGGTTCTTTTGCAGAAGAACGATACTTTTGTGCCGAAAGTCGTGATCGGATTCGATCCGGCGCAGACCTCGAATAAACTGCGGGTGGATGAGGTCGTTTTCGCCGGAGAATATTCTTTGAAACGCGGAGAGGTGATTGTCAGTTACGTGATCGCGCGTGAACTCGGTTTGAACGTCGGAGACAAAATTCTGGTTCATTCCTCGACGAATATTGCAAAGCTGTTCAGGAAAGGCAGAGACGGCAAGATCGAATTGACGAAGAATTCCGAACTCTACCTGCCGTCCGAATTCAAAATTACCGGAATTTCCAATTTCAGGAAGTATGATTTCGACCGCGACTTCATCTTCATGAATCTGGATGACGCCGATGAACTTTTCTCGCTTGATTGGGGGACGGCGACGGCGGTTTACGTCTGGACCGACGATCCGTTTCATATGGACGGTTTCATGGCGAAAATGGAAAAGAGCCTGAAAGATCAGGCGCCGCTCTACTTCATTGAATCCTGGCAGGAGATCAACGGACGGATTCTCGGCGTGCTTGCCGTCGAGAAGAACATGCAGTTTTTCCTGCTGGTTTTCATCGTGCTTGTTGCGGCGTTCAGCATTACGAACACGCTGATTACGCAGGTGATCCAGAAGACGCGCGAGATCGGGCTCCTGAAAGCGATGGGGGCAAGTTCGGGGACCGTGATGCGCATATTCATATTGCAGGGCTTTTATGTCGGCGTGATCGGCACCGTTTCCGGAATCATTCTCGGATCGCTGGTTGTGATTTACCGCATGAGCATTCTGCGGTCTCTGCGCTTCGTGACCGGGCAGGAAATTTTTCCTCAGGAGATTTATCTCTTCGATGAGCTTCCCGCCCGAATCATCATGACGGATCTGTTGTGGATCGGAGTGATTTCCGTTCTTCTCTGCACTTTCGGCGGGGTGATTCCCGCGCTGCGTGCCGCCAAACTGGACCCGTCAAAGGCATTGCGTTATGAATGAGACACAGGAGAACGGTAAAATGATTTATCTGAGTGCGGAAAAGATATCGAAATCTTTCAGAATAAGTTCCCATAAGGTGGAGGTGCTGAAAAGCGTTTCGCTGACAGTGGAACAGGGGGAATGGGTGGCGCTTCTGGGATCGTCCGGCAGCGGGAAGACGACTTTGCTGGATATCATGGGGACAATCTCGCATCCGGATTCCGGTTCTCTGCTGGTCGGCGGAGTGGATGTGCTTGCGCTTTCTTCGCGGGAAACCGTAACGTTCCGGCGTCATAAGATCGGCTTTGTCTTTCAGGCGTATCACATGCTGCCTGAACTGAATATCTGCGAGAATGTGATGTTGCCGTCGATGCTGGACGGCATGTCGAAAAAAGAGGCGCGTGAAAAGGCTCTTGTCCTGCTCGATCGGGTAGGGCTGGCACATCGCGTCAGGCATCGCGCGAACGAACTTTCCGGAGGAGAGCAGCAGCGGGCTGCGATCGCCCGTTCCCTGATGAATTCCCCGGAACTGCTTCTTGCGGATGAGCCGACCGGAAATCTGGATTCGGTGACGGGGCAGGGGATTCTTGATATTTTCCATGAATTGCGCTCGGAAGGCGGGATGACGATCGTTATGGTTACGCACGATAAATATGTCGCCGGACTGGCAGGACGGACTGTTGAACTGAAAGACGGCATGCTGATATAGAAATTATTTGCATTTAATTGTTTCAGGGATGTTGAAATTTCATATTTTATGTGTTAACTTTTATAAGTCTTGTATAAAAACATTATCTTAGACAAAAAGTAAGGAGGAGAAATGGGTGTGTTGAAAGTCGGTTTGGTCGGGTGCGGAAAGATTGCTGATGCCAATCACATGCCGGAGATGCTTTCTCTCGGCAAAAATGCGGAAGTCACCGCAATGTTCGACACGAAAAAAGGCAAAGCGGAAGCTTTAGCCGAAAAACATAAACTGAAACCGAAGTTCTGCAGCTCCCTGGATGAACTCCTGAAATCCGATGTCGATGCGGTAATCATCGCAACACCGAATCTGTATCATTATGAGCAGACTCTCCAGTGTCTGAATGCCGGGAAACATGTCCTTGTCGAAAAACCGATGGCGTCCAGTGTGGCTGAAGCCGATGAGATGATTGATCTTGCCGAGCGGAAAGGCTTGATTCTTCAGGTCAATCAGTCACTCCGTTTCAGCGCGCTTTACAAGAAGCTGGCGGAGCTTGTCGCGGCAGGTGAGATCGGCAAACCTCTGCATGCACGCTGCCTGCGCGCCGCAACATCCAGCCCGGATGTCGGCTGGTCTCCGGGGGCGACATGGTTCGTTCAGAAGAAATATAAAGGCAGCCTCGTGACGGATATCGCAGTTCATATGGCCGATCTTCTTCAGTGGTGTTTCGGTCCCGTTGACACTGTGATGTCGCAGACAACGAATCTGACGCATGAGGTCCCGGACAATGTCGTAGCTTTGTTCCGTTATAAAAACGGCGCGACGGCGACGCTGGAACTGAGCTGGACTTTCCCGATCGGAGGAAACAAATTCGAGGTTTATGGTCGGGATGGAGCGATCCTGATGACCAATGACAGCTTTGAAATTCATAAGAAAGGCCGGAAAAAACCGAAAGTGATCAAGTTCGCTTCGATCAAAGCGGTTCCGAATTCTCACGCTGTGTTTGCCGCATCCATTGCGAAAGGCGGCGATGAAAACTGGAAAGTCGGACGCGAGGCACTCGCGTTGTGTATGGCTATAATAGAGTCTAACCAAGAACAGAAAGCGGTGGAACCGAAGATGCGTAAAACAACTTCCAAGACATCCGTCAAATCACCGGCAGCCAAAAAAGCAATCCCGGCAGCCAAAAAGTCAACCCCTGTCAAAGCAGTTACAGCAAAGGCTGCTCCGAAGGCTCCTGCGAAAAAAGCGGCTCCTGTTAAAGCTGCTCTCGTAAAGAAAGCGGAACCAGTGAAGAAAGCTGCGCCTGCGAAAGCAGCCCCAGTGAAGAAAGCTGCTGCTCCGAAGGCTGCCGCAAAGAACGTTCCTGCGAAGAAAGCCGCTCCCGTGAAAAAGGTCGTTCCCGCGAAGAAGGCGGCTCCGGTCAAAGCCGCTCCCGTAAAGAAAGCGGAACCTGTGAAGAAAGCGGCTCCTGCAAAAAAGGCTGCTCCGGTCAAGGCTGTTCCCGCAAAAAAGGTTGTGCCTGCAAAAAAGGCTGCTCCGGTCAAGGCAGCTCCTGCGAAAAAGGCTGTTCCGGCGAAGAAAGCGGCAAAGAAGAAATAATTTTTCTGTAATATAAAAAATGCGAAGTTCATGTGTGATTGGTGAACTTCGCATTTTTTTATTCTTTTTGGATTTAATACTCCGCCCATCGAGTCGACTTTGAGACGGAAGACTGCGTGAGCATTCTTCTCAAGTCAAGGGGTTTGCCCCGCCGTGGTACTGTGGCGAACCGCTGGTCGCGCGGAGCACGAGAGCTTCCAGTCCCTGAGCGATTGGATCCGCCGCCGGGGGAATTTCGCCTCCGGCGGCCAACTTATGCCGTTGGATCGCAGCAGGTCAGCGACCTGCACCATACGATTTCGGGCTTTTGCCATCGGTTTGGTTTCCCGATACCCCGTATGTTTTGTATCGGATTCATGCAGCGGCTCCATGTTCAGACGTGGACTGCCGTATCCGCATTGTCAGAGATCATGCCATACGTTTTTGGCTTCGAGAGCTTTGATTCCCGCCGCGACAAGTGCGGCGATTTCGATTGTCTGAGCCGTGTCAATCGGAGATTTTCCCGTTGCGAAGAAGTCAAGAATTTCCGAGAGAAGAATCGGGAAAAAGTCCGAACACTGCGGATTGACAATCATTTTTCCCTCATGGACAAGACGGGTCGTGAACGGGGCGTTCGGGGTATAGGTCACGGAGGCTCTGCGATCATCTTCATACTGTATGACCATGTGTTCCACGTCGTTTGCGCCGCACTGCATGATGCGCTTTGCCCCTGTTCCGAGCACGGAAACGATCATTTCAATCTGGTGAATCGAATATTCCCAGAAAGACCTTCCGCCGCCGGTTGTTTCCATATAAGTCGTGCCCGGCTTGTTGCGGTAGGCGTCCAGCTCGGTGGAAAAGCGGAGGGCGGAACTCGACATCAGCGGGGTATTGTGTTTTGCCGCAAGTTCGAACATCGCTTCCGCATCGGCTTTCGACGGCGCAAAAGGTTTGTCCACGAAAACTGGTTTGCCGCTTTTCAGCGGAATCTCAGCCAGTTCGCGATGCACTTCCGGATTGGACGGCGCAAGCACGAAGACCGCATCCGATTTTTCTACGACTTCTTCCATGCTTTTGAGCGGCGTCACTCCGAAATCCGCACACCATTTTTCAAGCGGGCGTCCGTTTTGCGGAGCTTTTTCCCAGGCATAGGCAAGCTCGAATTCCGTTCCGCGTCTTGCCGTCTTGATCCATGCGGGGTAATTGTTTGCGTGCCATTCGTCGATGAAGAGATCGATGAATCCGAGTTTTTTCATTTCAAGTCTCCTTTTTTTGAGTTTTGTATTGAGAATTTTTCGTTGTATTCAAGAGCTTTCGCGCTGTTCCAGGTGCGGTTCCGGCAACGGGGGCGGGGGAGTGTCCGGTGCGCTCATGCATTCCAGCAGATACTTCATTGCCGTGAATCCGAGTTCGCGGAATGCAAGATCGACTGAACTCAGCGGCGGGTCCATCGAATGGCAGAACGGTGAATTGTCGCATCCGATGATTTTGATGCTTTTCCCGATTTTTCCGGCGGCGCCGAGAGCCCGGAAGCTGCGGAACATTTCCAGTGCGACAAAATCGGTCCATGCGAAAATTCCGATGGTTTTGCGTGCTGCTCTCCGGATGATCGTTTTCAGAACCGCTTCTTTCCAGTCATTGCCTTCGTGAAGGTGCGGCTGTATTTTCTTTTTCCGCAGATAATCTCGAAAACCGGCTTCCCGCTGCCCTCCCTGAATATCGTGTGCGCAGAACGCATGGAATTCCTCGCATCCGCTCCTGACCAAACCGCGTGCGGCGATCACTCCTGCGTCGTAATTGCGCAGGGAGAGGTATTTCACATTCAGGTTTTCCATGGACGGCGAGTTCAGCATGACGACGATTCCGCCGCGTTCCGTAAAATGCCTGATCTTGTCTTCAAATGCGGCAAAACTCGGCATATAGGAGATGATCCCGCAATTGCCGTTGATGCTGACCAGGTCCAGAAAGGAAGCATAATCGCTGTCCTGGAGCCCGTAATAGAAATTCAGCGGAATGTTGTCTTTCAATGCCGCATTGGAGATTCCCATGGAGAGTGCGGCTACGGGAGCATAAGCCTGGTCCGGGAGAAAGACTCCGATTGCAGGATTCTGCCCGCGGCGGAAACATGCCGCCAGACGGTTCGGACGGTAGCCGAGACGTTTTGCGGCGTCAAGGACGCGTGTCTCTGTTTTTGCGGAGATGCGTTTCTGGCGCGCTTTGCCGTTGATGACGTCGGATACCGTGGCGGAAGAGAGACCGCAATATGCCGCAAGCTCCTTCAAACTGATATCCTGATGTGTTCCGTTCTCATTCATTGCCTGTTTTGCCTAATCGTTTAAGCCTCTGATTCTAAATATAGATGAGGAATGCATACTGTCAAACAATGCCTAACAATTAGGCTTATTTCAATTGAGGCGGCGGAGACTCCTGCGGGAATGCCTGGCGGAGATAATTCCGAAGCGTTTCCGCATCCTTGCCGCGTCCTGCTGCATGGTAGGCGAAATGCAGGAAAAGATGCACGAAATACGGCAGGTCGTAATGTTCCGTATCCGGCGCATGGAATGCCGCGAGCGCCCTGCCGATCTCTGCAAGCTTCTGATTGCTCAGCGGAGGTTTCCGGCTGACAAGATATGCCAGCTTGATCATCTGCATTTCAAGGGGTTCTTTTCTGAAATCCGCCAGCGGATCATCGGCTGGCGGGCGCGGCGCCGCGGCATACAGAAAAAGCGGATGCGCGTCATGGCGGTACAGAGTCGGGATCAGGGGCGTCGGAAGACGGAACATCTGCCGGAGCTGAAAACCGGAATCTTCCAGTTTTTTACCGGGAGATTCGGAAACGAGCAATGCGGGGGCGACCATGAAAATGGAAATGTCGTCGGGCATGATGTCATAAATTCCGAAACGGTTGAGCCCCAGTTGCGCGCCCCATGGCTGAATTTTTTTCTTCGGGTGCATCGACCCGTCCTTGTGCAGAATATAACGTGCGCCGACTGCGGCGGAAACCGTATTCATCCGGATTTGCGATAAGGAATCCCTGTCGTTCTCAATGAGACGGACCAGCTGTGTCCGCGGCGTATGATTCAGCCCGTAGAGAAATTGAACTGCAATGGCGCATTGAACGAGAAGAAGCGCGGGGAATGTATATCGCACTGCCTTCCGGGAAAAGCCCTGATGCCAGAGCAATGCCGCGAGCAGGCAGAAAAACGGCAGGACGGGGACGAGGTAGCGGGGATAGGTGTAACGGACCACCTGACAGAAAAAGAGATGAATGGAAAACACCGTCAGCAAAGTGAAGACCGATAGCGGCAGTATCGTTTTATTTTCTTTGAGAGCAGACGGTTTTCTGATGAGCAGCAGAATCGAGAGGAGAAAAAACAGCAGAAGCGGCCAGTCGAGAGCTGTCCCGATATCCTGGAACTGGAGCAGAAAGAGCCGGCAATGCCCGGAAACGGTGTCGGAGACCATGGCATACGAAGCGTCGGAACCGCTTCCGGTGATCCATTTGAAATGCGGCAGAAAGGTCTCTTTCCCGATCAGCAGGTAGATGGATGCTGTCGAGATCAGGAATCCGGCGAGCCACGGAAAAAACGGCATGAGTGCCGGCACAACTTGTTTATGACGCCGGAGTTTCCAGACTGCAAATGCCGCGGCGGGAAGCAGATATGCCGCATAGAGCTGATCCTTGGTGCAGAACGCACAGCCGATCAGAATGCCTGTCATCAGAGAAAGCGGGAGATAGATTTTTTTCCGTTCTGCAAAATATTCCGCGTAAGCCGCGCAGGTGATGGAGGCAAAGAACCAGAACGCGCACGGCATATCCATATTGGTTGTCTGAGAGTAGAAAAGGGAGAGAGGCAGCAGAAGAAAGGAGAGCGCCGCGCAGAGGGAGGGGAGCAGAGGGAGCAGAAGAATTCTGAGTGCGAAAAAGAGAACCAGGAACGCGGTCAGGAGTTCCTGCGACGCCGTGATCCAGCGCATTGTCTCAAGACGTGCGGAACGGTGTTCCAGGATTTGCGCGGACGTCATTCCTTTTTCCGCGATGCGCGGCGTCAGCCAGTCGACGGTGAGATATTGCAGCGGCGGATACTTGAACGTTTCCTTTGCCATCATGGCGCGCGCATTGAGAGACGTATCCGGGGAGATTCCGTCTGTTTCCGGCGGCATGGTGTGCGGCAGTTCCCACGAGATCGTGAAGACGTGCAGCAGGAGCCAGACAAGGAAAATAATGACGCCTCCATAAAGATACGGATGTTTTTCCGGTTTTGCCGAAATGGGTTGTTTCCGCATGATCAAGCTTACTCCTGTTTTCCTGATAGATTACAACGGGTTGCCGGAAAAATCAAGTTTCAGATGGATTTCTCCGTATGTTTTCCGGGAAGTTCCTATTTTGATGAAACTGGCGGGAGGACGGGAAAGGAGTGGCAGCATGGAAAAACCTGGTGACTTGCAAAGGCAATGCTGTCGGTAGAACTGAACTAATGCTTTTCCTGTGCAGTGAATTTGCTTTTTCTGATGACTGTTTCTTCTTTTTTGCAAAATAACTCTTTTTCCCGCTTCATAAATCGGAAAACGGGTGTATATTGACTGCTTTAATCATCATAGAGCGGGATTTTTTATGGAAGAAGAAATCAAGAATATACTGCTTCAGCTCGGGGAGGACCCCGAGCGCGAAGGATTGAAGAAAACACCGGAACGTGTCCGCAAAAGTCTGGAATATCTGACGCGCGGATATCAACAGGATCTGGAAAAGGTCGTCAACGGAGCCATTTTCGAGGTGGAGAGCCAGGATATGGTAATTGTCCGCGACATCGAATTCTACAGCATGTGCGAACATCATATGCTCCCGTTTTTCGGAAAATGCTCCATCGGCTATATTCCGAAAGGAAAGATTTTCGGAGTCAGCAAGCTGGCGCGTATCGTCGATATGTTCGCGCGCCGTCTTCAGATACAGGAACGGCTTTCCAATCAGATTGCACGCACCATTTACGAGACGATTCAGCCGGAGGGCGTCGGGGTTGTGATGGAGGCGCAGCATCTGTGCATGCTGATGCGCGGCGTCCAGAAACAGAATTCGACCATGGTGACGTCTGCCATGTTCGGTTCTTTCCGCAGCCAGCAGTCCACCCGTATGGAATTTTTGAAACTGATTAAAAATTAAAATAAGAAGGAGTAAGTAATATGCAGTGTTTGAAGAAAATTGCTTTGGCTGCCGTTCTTGCGGCGGCGATGGTCTGTTCCGCGAAAGAACTGAAGGTTTTGACGATCGGCAACAGTTTTGCCGACAGTGCGTTTCATTACCTTCCGTCCGTTGTGAAATCCGTCCCCGGCTGCAAAATCGAAATGGACCGCGCGAATATCGGCGGCTGTACGCTGGAACGCCACTGGAATGAACATCAGAAAGCGGAAAAGGACCCGAATTACAAGCCTTACGGCTGGAGCAGGAAGAAACGCACCCTGCGGGAAATCCTGACCTCGAAAAAATGGGATGTTGTGACGATTCAGCAGGGGAGTCACCAGAGCTGGAAGCCGGAATCCTATGAGCCTTATGCTGAGAACCTGATTAAATTGATCCGCGAACTCGCCCCGCAGGCGGAAATCGTGATTCAGCAGACGTGGTCATACCGTATTGACGACGGCCGTTTCAAAAACTGGAAAATCGGACAGACGGAAATGTATGACCGCTTGACAAAATGTTACAGAGACCTTGCGAAGAAATATCAGCTTCGCGTGATTCCGACCGGCGCCGCCGTTCAGTTGACCCGTGCAAAGACACCCGACAGCGAAAAATTCAAGAGCTATGACCCCGCAATCCTGAAAACTTTGAGATGGCCCGATCTGCCGCCGCAGGCTGGGGATGTCGTCGGCAAGTTTTACTGGTATAAGAACAGAAAGACCGGTGAAATGTATATCGCATGCGATGCGCCGCACCTGAATGCCCGCGGCGATTATTTGCAGGCGTGTCTCTGGTTTGCCGCATTGTACGGGAGGAAGACTTCTGACGTCAAGTTTATCCCGAACATGATCGGAAAGAGCGACGCGGAATTCCTTCAGCAGTGTGCCCAGGAAGCGCTTGACACTTTTCCGCAGGCCAAGAAATAATTCTCATGAAGGCGTTGGTTCAAAGAGTGACCGAAGGTTCCGTCTCCGTTGACGGCGAAGTCATCGGAAGTATCGGCAGGGGGCTTGTGATCCTGTTTGGTGTCACGCATGGCGATACGGAGAGGGATGTGGTCTATCTTGCCGAGAAATGCGCGAATCTGCGTATCTTCTGCGATGAAAACGACAAGATGAATCTCTCTCTGCTGGATATCGGCGGCGGGGCGCTGGTCATTTCGCAGTTCACGCTTTACGGCGACTGCCGCAAGGGGCGGCGCCCCGGATTCAGTGACGCCGCAGACCCCGCAGTCGCGGAGAAATTATATGAGCGTTTTGTGGAACTCATGAAACAGCAGAATGTTGCGAAGGTTCAGGCCGGACGTTTCGGCGCGGACATGAAGGTGAAGATTTTCAATGACGGCCCCGTGACGTTCCTGCTGGAAAGCAGAGGGGGAGTCGGCGTATGAAACGGGTTGTGATCCTCGGTTCGACGGGTTCGGTCGGGCGGAATGCCTGCCGGGTTGCGGAGGCTTTGCGTGATCGTGTGCAGGTGGTCGGCGTCGCCGCGAAAACCAATGCGGCGGCGTTGGCGGAGCAGGCGGAAAAGCTCGGCTGTTCCTATGCCTGCATTGCGGAGCCGAAGATGCGGGATCAGCTTTCCGCCGCTTTGCCGGGACATTGCCGGGCGCTTGCCGGGCTTGACGGAATTCTTGAGATGGTGCGTGCGGACAACGTCGATATGGTGCTTTGTTCGATTGTCGGAACCGGCGGGCTGATTCCCGTCATGGAGGCTCTCAGGGCGGGCAGGGAAATCGCGCTTGCCAGTAAAGAGGTGCTGGTCATGGCGGGATCGGTGGTCATGCCGATGGTGAAGCGATATCATACGCGGCTGATTCCGGTGGACAGTGAACACAGCGCCATTTATCAGTGTCTCGGAAGCCGTGCGCCTGCAAATGTGGAGCGTTTGATTCTTACCGCGAGCGGCGGTCCGTTCCGCAAGGCGTCGCCGGAGGAGATGAAGAACGCGACATGGGAACGCGCCCTGGCGCATCCGACGTGGTCGATGGGGCAGAAAGTCACAATTGACTCCGCGACCCTGATGAACAAGGCGCTGGAAATGGTTGAGGCTTCTTTTCTGTTTGACTGTCCGGAGCATCGGATTGACGTGGTGATTCATCCGCAGTCGATTGTCCATTCCATGGTTGAGTTCACGGACGGCGTGATTATGGCGCAGATGAGCGTGCCGGACATGCGTTTCCCGATCCAGTATGCGTTTACCTGTCCGGAGCGCTGCCCCGGAGGACTGGAGAAACTGAACCTGTCGAAAGTCGGCACGCTGGAGTTCGAGGCGCCGGATACGGAACGTTTTCCGTCTTTGGGCTTTGCGCGCGAGGCGTTGAGGGCGGGAGGAACGATGCCTTGCGTCATGAATGCGGCGAATGAGGTTGCTTTCGAGCGGTTCAGGAAAGGCGGAATCGGTTTTACCGGAATCTGGAACGTGATTGAAAAGACGATGCAGGCGCACCGGACCGTGGAAAACGCCGGGTTGGACGATATTCTGGAGGCGGACCGCTGGGCGCGTGTGAAAGCGGCGTCGATTGAGGTGAATGGATGAATATCGTGATCCGCAGAGCCGTGGAAAGCGACTTGCCGCCGATGGTGGAGATGCTTCATGAACTTTTGTCGCTTGAAGTGGACTTCGAGCCGGATCGCAGGAAACAGATGCGTGCTCTCCGGATGATTCTGGAAAATCCGGGGTGTCTGCTGCTTGCCGCCGAGCATGAAGGGAACATTGTGGGCACGTGCAGTGTCCAAACGCTGATTTCCACGGCGGAGGGCGGTCTTTCGGCAATGATCGAAGATATCGTCGTAAGCCGTGAGTTCCGCAAGTGCGGAATCGGGCGCCGTTTTCTTGAGGAGGCGGAGCGGTGGGCGCGCGGGCGCGGCATCACCCGGATGCAGCTTCTTTGCGATGAGACGAATCTGCCTGCCCGGAAATTCTATGAAAAAACAGGCTGGGACAGGACTCACCTGATGAATTATTTTCGTTTTTTGCAATCTTTGGTTGCAAGCGGTCAAAAGTGAATTAGAGTAAACTGTGTGAAAGGAGATAATGGATGTTAGGTGATATTTTATTGAAAATCGGCGCAGTCGCCTTTATGGTGTTCTTTTTCGGCTTTTGCATTTTTATTCATGAGCTGGGGCATTTTCTGGCAGCAAAATGGCGCGGGCTGCATGTGATTGCGTTTTCCATCGGATTCCGCAAGATATGGAGTAAGAAGATCGGCGGGGTCGAATACCGGATCGGCTGGATTCCGTTCGGCGGATATGTGGAGATTCCGCAGGTTGACGCCAGCGGCGAGGCACTGGATGAGGACGGCAAACCTTTGCCGAAAGCGAAACCTCTGGACCGTATGATCGCGGTGGTCGCGGGACCTCTGTTCAATATTCTGTTCGGTTTTGCGCTGGGGACTGTGATCTGGATTTGCGGCGTGCCGCAGGATACGCCCACCTTGAAAGAGATCGAGGTGGAGAGCATTGAAGAAAAGAGTCCCGAATACAATGCCGGTTTGCGGACAGGCGACGTGATTTATAAATTGAACGGCGAGACTTTCGATACCACATGGAACGGTTTTGTCAGCAAGATTCTTTTCACGATCGGTGAAGTGAAGCTGGGCGTGAAGCGCGACGGCAAAGAGTTTGAAGTTTCCTACTTCCCCGCCGTCAATAAGAAAATCAGCCCGGAGGAGGGGATCGCTTACCCGTTCTTTTTCCCGAAGATTCCGGTTTACCTCTATCCGGAGAAAAATTCTCAGCTCGCGGAACTCGGCATTAAAAGCGGTGACCGCCTGATTCTGGTGGACGGCAGGAAGATCAATGAACTCGGAGACCTCTCTTCGATCCTGTTGTTCGAGAGCAATGGAAAGCCGATGACGCTTACCGTTCTGCGTGACGGCAGGGAACTGGTGTTCAAGGACGTCAAACCGACTCTCCTCAAGGAGTCCGACGGCAGTGAGGGAGGTTACTATCTGCGTATGAGTGAAAATCCTTTGCTGCGGGTGCCGAAAGGGTCTCCGCTCGAAAAGGCGGGACTGAAAAAGGGCGACCGGATTGTTTCGCTGGACGGAACAAAGATCAATGAGATATCCGATGTCCGTTCCGTCATAGACAAGACGCAGGGAAAGACGCTCAAAGCCGTTTATGAGCGTGACGGCAGGAGACTGGAGACGGATATCACTCCGGTTTATGTCAGATATTACGCCTTGACGGGAGTGAATTTTGCGATGCTGACCCATCCTACGCCGTGGGCGCAGTTCGAGAATGTGATCGTCATGACGTGGAAGTCTCTGCGCGGTATCGGCGTCAGCATCGGGAAGAAGCTGAACCTGACGGAGAAATACACCACGATCGAACCTAAACACATGAGCGGCCCGATCGGCATCGGCAGGTATCTTTACACGTCCGTGTATTACGGTTCCGTGATTCAGGGATTGATGCTGGTGGTTCTGATTACATTCAATCTCGGACTGCTGAATCTCCTGCCGATTCCGGTGCTGGACGGCGGTCATATCGTGCTGGCTCTCCTTGAGATCATTTTCCGGCGTCCGATGCCGCAGAAGATTCTGGAGCCCATTACGATCGGTTTCGTGGTGCTGCTGGTCAGTTTCATGCTGTTCGTCTCGTTCTATGACGTGAAAAAGCTGGCGACGCCGCTGATCAGGTCCATGGAAAAGGACGGGGAGCAGAAAACGGAAAACGTGGAACAGGAGTCTCAGAATGTCAATGTCAAGGCGGAACCCGTCAAAGCAAATTAAGGTCGGTTCCGTTGCTGTCGGGGGCGGAGCTCCGGTTTCGATTCAGTCCATGACGAATACCGACACGCGGGATGCCGCGGCGACGCTGGCGCAGATTCACGAGGTGTATCGCGCGGGATGCCAGATCATCCGTGTGACGGTTCCCGACATGAAAGCCGTGGAGGCGCTTCATGAGATCCTCGCAAAAACTCCCATACCGGTGATTGCGGATATTCATTTCGACTACCGCCTGGCGATTGCTTCGATCAAAGCCGGCGTCCATGCCGTCAGAATCAACCCCGGCAATATCGGCGGTTCCGACCGTGCGGAAAGAGTCGCGGAGGCGGCTGGGGAAGCGGGCGTTCCGATTCGTGTCGGAGCCAATTCCGGCAGTCTGCCGAAAGGGTTGCTGGAGTCGAAAATGCGCAGCGGCATGACGCGTGACGACGCTATGGCGGAGTCGCTTGTCGAAGCCGCTTTCGAGCAGGTGAAGATTCTGGAGAAGTTCGGTTTCGACCGGATCAAAGTTTCCTTGAAAGCCAGCTCCGTTCCCGTAACGGTTGCTGCATACCGTATGTTCTCCTCCCGTTCGGATCTGCCGCTGCATCTCGGCGTGACGGAAGCCGGAACCGCATTCCGCGGGGCGATCAAGTCCGCCGTCGGAATCGGTTCGCTTCTTCTGGACGGCATCGGAGATACGATCCGTGTGAGTTTGAGCGCCCCCCCCGTGGAGGAAATCCGTGCGGCGAAAGCGATTCTGGAAGCAGCCGGGCTGCGTGCTTCATCGCCTGAAATCGTATCCTGTCCGACCTGCGGGCGAACCTCTTACGATTTGATTTCCCTTGTTTCCCGCGTGGAGAATTTCATTGATTCGATCAAAGCGGACGGCAGGAGAATCAATCTGCGCAAAGTGGCGGTGATGGGGTGTGCCGTCAATGGTCCCGGGGAGGCGTCCGACGCCGATATCGGCATTGCCGGCGGCGCCGCCGGCGGTGAGCTTGTCCTGTTCAAGTCCGGTGTAAAATTTGCAATCCTCCCGGAGGAGGAGGCCGTCAAAATGCTGGAAGACGAAATCCTGAAAGCTGTCGAGTTGTAAGTAAATTTAAATGACAGATACGAAGCACCTGCACCATGATATTTTAGGGGACGGCAAACTTGGTTTGCCGAGGTGCAGGTGATTCTCACCTGCCGCGGAGTTTGAGGGCGCGGAGCCCTCATGTTCTTTCCCCCCGGCGGTTCCACCGCTGACGGACGAGCACCAAAGGTGCGAGAGCCGCCGGGAGCGCGCATGACCATTGGGGATTCCGCCGCAGCTCTCGAACTTGATACTTCAAGTTCTCACCATTGAGCGGATTGGACCGCTCCGTCGGGGAGATTTCGCCTACGGCGACCAACTTGCGCAGTTGGATCGCGGCAGATGCAAAGCACCTGCACCATACTGTTTTTATAAAAGACGGCAAACTTGTTTGCCGGGGTGCAGGTGATTCTCACCTGTTGCGGAAGCCGGAACCTGTTCAGCAGAGAAACAGATTTCTGAATTCCTCTCTGGAGACGGGTTCCCCGTATTCTGAAAACTCGAAGATTTCGGCGCATTTTACCGTTTTGCCCGCATCACCGTAAATCTCGCAGAGAGTATGGCGCGCGAGGTTTGCCGCCGCTTCAAAATGACATGCCCATTTTTCATAAAGCCATGCTTTTTTCTGTTCCCAGCTCATGCCGGAGGCATCGAAGTCCCGGAACCCTTTATCCCAGGGCAGCCATTCATAAAACTGTGACGCATGGCAGTCCATCATACGCAGTTTCGTTTCAAGGACGGAATCAATTTCCACGGCGGCATCGGCGCGGATCGGGCGCGGATCGCGGAAACGGTCATACAAGTAGGCGAAAACCGGATTTTTCGCAGGGATCGGAGTATCCGCACAATAGAGCGGGACTTTGACCAGATAAGCGGCGTCCATGACGAGCTGCGCAATGGCACGGTGATCCGCATGATAGTCGCAGTTGCGGTGGGAAAGAACCACGTCAGGCTGGAAGTTGCGGATGATGCGGATGACCTCTTCTCTGGCTGCGAGCGTGTTTTCTATTTCGCAGTCATGATGATTCAACACCTGATATTCCGCGAGCCCCGCGATTTTTGCGGAAGCCTGCGTTTCTGCGTAACGGCGTTCCGTGAGAGCTTTGCGGTCCATGGACTGATGCCCGCAGTCGCCGTTGCAGGCGGATACAAATTTGACAAGGTGCCCTGCACGTGCCAGTTTGACCGCGGTGCCGCCGAACAGCAGGTCGCAGTCATCCGGATGTGCACCGAAGACGAGAAATTTTTTCCGGTTCATTGTTCTATATCTCCATTGTTTGAATATTGAGGTTCCTGTTCCGGTGTTCTGCTGCATGGAATCAGAATGCGCAGAGGTTCCAGAGCCGGATTCTGCATTCGCTTGTAAAGACGGCGCGCGGCAAGATAGCCGATTCGTTCCGAGGCAAAATCAATGAGCTCCATGGATGGATCACTGTCGTCCATCTCCATTTGCCTGTCAATGACTACAGAAGGCAGGGTGCGTACCGTAGTGAACCGGCGCAGAGGCTGATACGGAATATTGACACAGTAAACTATGCTGTCCACATTGTTTTCTCTGATCTTTCGGAAGAGTTCCAGCACCGTTTTTCCCGGAGCCGCCAGATCTTTGTAATGGACCGTATGGTGAAATACCGTGATTTTTCGGTGAAGCAGAAGCTTTTCCTGAAATGCATTCCGGCTTTTTGCAAATGATGTCATCAGAAAATCCTCATCCTCGAATTGAAGCATCAGGAACAGGGGACGCTTCAGGTTGCGGCGGAGGATAGAGTCTGCCGCACGGTAGCCCGCTTCATCGTAATCGGCGCAGAATACATCTAGGTCGAGCTGGTGATAGGAACCGAGCGCCACGATTTGGGCGCCGGTTTCTTGCAGGAGTGGGAGATATTTGTCCACATTGACGCCTCCCGCGATGATGCCGTCAATCTGCGCCCCGAAAGAACATCCGCTGCGTATGAAGTTCTCTCCGGATTGGACCAGCAGCGTCAGATTATATTCTTCCGCGAAACGGTGGATACCGTGATAAAGCCTTGCTGAAATCCCGGAACGGTCGATGAGATGTCCTTTGATACTGGAGAAAAAAAGAAAGAGGAGTGTCCGTTTTTCCCTTGCCTTGATTTTTGTTCGCTGTCCCCGGCAGCGTTCGATCAGCCTGCGTTCCTCCAGCAGATTCATGACTTTATGCAGATTGGAGCGTGAGGTCATGAACTCCGAACACAGCTCCCGATGTGTCGGAAGCCCTGTCTGCGGCGTATAGAGCCCGTCTTTGATCCGCATTGCGATGGTATCGGCTATTTTTATGTATTTTTTCATGATAAGAGCATCGGGAGCAAGTTTGTTGTTTTCTGTCTGTTCTTAATTTCATATTCAAATCTTTCTTTTTCAAATCCGATGATGAAAAAATAAAAAGAAATATGAGAGCATGACAATGAAATATGAGAGCAGGCGGAATCAGGAAAAAAGGGAGAGGGAGCCTGACGGACCGGCATGGAAGATTTTTCTTTTGCCGTTACATGAAAAAAATCACTATGAAGAGATGCGCAAATATTGAGTTATTTGCTTGCCTTCAATCTCATGAAGAACCATCTTTTGCGGAACGGATGCCGCCTGTAAACGGGAGATACGGGCATTTTTACGTAAAAAATGGATTTACGCCCTGCGTCGGAGTTATTTGTTTTCCGGAATATTTCCGCTTTTCCTGATCCATGAGTCGAATAGGAAAAAGAATACGCCTGTCATTGAAACCAGAACCAGTGCGAGCGTGTAGAGCAGGGCGGCGAAACCTGCGCCGGTCGAATCGATTCCCTGCGCTTCCAGCACCAGCTGCGTGATTTTGTCCCGTGTTCCGAGTCCTCCCGGCGTAACCGGTATCGCCGCCGCAGTCCCGCCGAGCAGAGACGCCAGAACCGTTCCGCCGGTATGAGCCGTTGTCCCCGTGATTCCCGTGACGATCAGAACGAGTCCCGCGACCAGAAGCGGGTGCATGGCCAGAACACTCAGCAGGAACGCCGCAAAAAGCCGTCCGGGGTCTTTGCGGCAGGCTTTTACGGAATCCAGCACCGGGGTGATTCTGCCTTTTGCCATTCTGTCAATGAAGTCAAGGCATGTCCGCGCAAAAGGGATTCGGAAAATCACATCCTGAAGGAAAAGAGCAAGTCCCGCGGCGAGTCCGGCGAGGCAGAGCAGATAGAGAATGAGAACCGGATATTTCACCTCCGGCTGGAATGTCAGCACCTCTTTCATGGCGAAAGTGACCGCCGCCGCCACAAGGAAAAAGAGCGCCAGCATACCGATGACACGGTCGATGAAGATGGAGGTCACTCCGTGAAGCCTTTTCCCTTTCTGAGTCTCTTTGACCAGGAATGCCGCTTTGACGACATCGCCTCCGACGGCGCCGCCGGGCATGCAGAGGGAGAAAAAGGTCCCCTGCATGCTTAATGAAAGGGCGCGTGAAAACGGTATTTCGATCTGCTGGATACGGAGCAGTATCCGCCAGCGGACTGCGCACAGAATCAGTTGTGCCCCGATTACGCCTCCTGCCAGTGCGGTGAAGACCAGGATGCGCCCGGAGGCGATCTGATTCAGTTGCGTGAAATCAATCCCGCGGACGACCCAGCAGATCAGGGCGCCGGCGAGAATGAGCTTGAAAGCCTGGATGCTCCACGTTTTCCAGCCCTGTTTTTTTTCTGCGTCGTTTTCCAAGATGGATTCCTGTTGTTTCAGGCGGATAATATACGTCTTTCCGTTTCAATATGCAAGAAAAATGTCACAGGGATTCAAACTCTTTCCTGCGCCTGCGGAGTCCCTCGTAGACGGCGATTGCGACGGAATTTGCCAGATTGAGGCTGCGCGTGAAGTTCCCCGGCATCGGAATCGTGTAAAACTGTTCCGGATAGGAGTCATGGATATGTTGCGGGAGCCCGGAGCCTTCACTGCCGAAAATCAGATAGGCGCCGTCTTCCATCGGACAGTCCCAGTAAGTTTTTTCCCCTTTGGTGGAGTAGAAATACATCGGCGCGCCGCCTGTGGTTTTCACGAAATCCTCCCAGGATTCATGGACCGTATATTCAATGTGCCGCCAGTAATCCATGCCGGAGCGTTTCACATGTTTGTCGTCGAGAGAAAACGAGATCGGCTTGACGAGATGAAGGTGACAGCGTGAACAGGAACAGATACGGCCGATGTTGCCGGTATTCTGCGGGATTTCGGGTGCGACGAGAACGACGTGAAAAAACAGTTCTTTCATTTTTCAGATTCATATCCTGTGTTGAGAAGTTTGCCGAGCAGTGCGGGGAAGTTGCCGCCTTCGAGTGTCCCCATGCCGGAGTAGGGATAGCCGTAAGTGATGCTGTCCCCGAAACAGACGAGGCGCGAACAGTCGCAGCGGTTGTCCCGCAGCGCCAGATAGACCAGTGCGGCGATGAAACGGTAGCCGTCTTCGGTGGGATGCGCGCCGTCCTTCGTTCCGGAATTGGCTTCGTTGCGGATGAGACTGCGCCTGTCCGCGCCGACCATTCCCGTTTCCGCGAAAATATGGAACAGGTTCAGATAAGGCACGCCGAGCCGCTCCGCCAGCAGGCGCATTGCACGTGCGTATTTCATGATTTCCGGGTTGAGATCCGTATCCGGCGGCAGGTTGAATCCGTAGCGTTCGATCACCTCCGGCGAAAAGACGGGAAGCGGCGAGATCAGCAGAAGATCCGTATCCGTCTCCCGGACTGCCGAGACCATCGAATTCAGATTTTCCGTGAACTCCTCCAGCGGCACAAGCGCCCTCGGATTGACTGCGTCGTTGGTGCCGCAGAGAATTGTCACGCAGCTCGGTTCGTGCGAAAGCACATCCTTTCTCATGCGCCTGAGCATTGCGCGCGTATTATCGCCGGGATATCCGGCGTGAATGACCTCGTTTTTCATTTCTTGAAACCTTGATTTTATACAGATGTAACAAAGTTGCGGAAATCCCTGATTTCCCGTTTCACTGCAATAATGTCAATATATTTCACAAATGCCTAATATTCAACTTGAATTTTATCTCCGGACGATTTAGATTATGGTTCGGTCCGGTCGGGGCGACCCGGCAGATGTCTCCGGCGCGTGCCGGCACATGAATCTTAAACCAGAGAATTTTGTGGCTATGAAATCATTTCTTTCCGCTCTGTTTTATCTTCTTTCCGTCCTGTTTTTTTCTTCCTGCGCCACCGACAATAATGAACGTCCGCTATCCGATCTGGTCATGCATATGGCAAAACAGGTCGGCGGAAACGTCAACGCGCTGATGCTGCCCGATCCCGTCAAGGCGAGCGAGGGGGTATCCATGCTGATTGCGGGGCGCGAAGTCGCGTTCTACAGATACGACCTGAATTTTTCCAAACAGCGCCGTAAGCTTGAGCATATCAGGAATACCGGCATTCTCTATATCAGCGGGATTCCGTTCGAGGCGGAAGTGAACGGTTCTTTCGTCATGATCGACCACGCTACGAATGTCAAGAAGAAAGAGCTGGTCAAAGCGTTCCGGAGTTTTTAAGTTTTATTTATATATTGTTATTATCAGTTCGTGTATCAACCTCAAAGGAAAGGAAACAAGATGGCTAGAAAAGCCCCGATCAAGCGGAAAACATCAGCAGCCGCGGCAGTAAAAAAGTATGTGTATCTCTTCGGCAAGGGAATGTCGGACGGCAATGCGTCCATGAAGGAACTTCTCGGAGGCAAAGGTGCGAACCTTGCGGAAATGGCAAAACTGAATCTCCCTGTTCCCGCAGGGTTCACGATTACGACGGAGTGCTGCGTTGACTTTTTCAAATCCGGTATGCAGTATCCTTCCTGCCTGGAGAAACAGGTGAAAGAGGCTCTCGCGAAAGTGGAGAAAGCCATGGGGATGAAGTTCGGCGATCCCGCGAATCCGCTTCTGGTTTCCTGCCGTTCCGGCGCACGCAGCTCCATGCCGGGAATGATGGAGACCGTTCTCAACGTCGGACTCTCCTCCAAAACGATTCCGGGACTGGTCAAAAAGACGAAGAACGAGCGTTTCGTCTATGACGCTTACCGCCGCCTGATCATGATGTATTCCGATGTCGTGATGGAGAAAGCCGAAGGCATTGAACCAGCCGAAGGCAAGGGAATCCGCAAACAGCTTGACGATCGGCTCGAAAAACTTAAAAAGGCGAAAAAATACGCTTCCGATACGGATCTGACCGTCGCCGATCTCAAGAAGCTTTGCGAAGATTTCAAGAAGACGATCAGGAAAGTGCTCAAGGCGGAGTTTCCGGATGACGCGGAGAAACAGCTCTGGGGCGGAATCGGCGCCGTGTTCAAGAGCTGGAACGGAAAGAAAGCCGTTTCCTACCGCCGCATCGAGGGTATTCCGGACGAGTGGGGAACCGCCGTCAATGTGCAGAGCATGGTGTTCGGAAACATGGGCGACAATTCGGCGACAGGCGTTGCATTCACCCGCGATCCCGCCACCGGAGACAACAAGTTTTACGGCGAATGGCTTGTGAATGCGCAGGGAGAAGACGTCGTTGCCGGAACCCGTACACCGAATCCGCTGAACAACGACACCAGGAACGAGCAGAACAAGAAGCTCAAATCCATGCAGGAACTCCTTCCGAAAACCTACAGGGAACTTGCCGGAATCCGCGCGAAACTCGAAAAGCATTACAAAGACATGCTGGATATCGAATTCACGATTCAGGAGGGCGTGCTTTACATGCTCCAGTGCCGCGTCGGCAAGAGAACCGGAACCGCTGCGCTCAATATGGCGATGGACATGCTGGACGAAAAGCTGATCGACAAGGCGACTGCCGTAACCAGAATCTCCCCGAACCAGCTTGACGAGCTTCTGCATCCGATTCTTGACCCCAAGGCGGAGAAGAAAGCCGAGATCATTACCAAAGGGCTTCCCGCAGGTCCCGGCGGCGCAGTCGGCAGGATCGTGTTCACTTCCGAAAAAGCGGTTGAGCTTGCGGCAAAGGGAATCAAATCGATCCTTGTCCGCGAGGAGACGAATCCGGAGGATGTCGAAGGCATGCGTGCCGCGGACGGCATTCTGACCGCGCGCGGGGGCATGACCAGCCATGCGGCACTTGTCTGCCGCGGATGGGGCAAATGCTGTATTGTCGGCGCCGGCGACATGAAGATTGATGAAGCCAAAGGCACCTTCAAAGCCGGGAAATACACCTTCAAGGAAGGCGACGTCATCAGTCTCAACGGAACCAGAGGCTATGCCTATGCGGGCGAAGTCGGGACGATGGATTCCAGCGAAAATCCCCGTTTCCAGAAGTTCATGAAGATCGCGGACTCTTTCCGCAAGCTCGGCGTCCGCGCGAATGCCGACACTCCGGCGGATGCACAGCGCGCCCGCGAATTCGGAGCCGAGGGCATCGGGCTTTTCCGCACCGAACACATGTTCTATGGAAAAGGCGCGGAAAAACCGTTGTTCGCCCTGCGCAAAATGATTCTCAGCGGCAGTCAGGCGGAACGCCGGAAAGCCGTGGACGAGCTGTTCCCGTTTGTCAAGAAGGACATCAAGGCGACTTTGGAATCCATGAACGGGCTTCCTGTGACGGTCCGTCTGCTGGACCCGCCGCTGCATGAGTTCATTCCGCACAGCCGTGACCAGCAGCTTGAGATTTCCAAAGCGTTGAAGATTTCCCATGACGAATTCAGGAAACGCGCCGACTCCCTCAAAGAGAGCAATCCGATGATGGGGCATCGCGGCGTCCGTCTCGGCGTAACCTATCCGGAAGTGACCGAGATGCAGGTTCGCGCGATTCTCGAAAGCGCCGCGGAGCTCATCAAGGCGAAGAAAAAATGCAAGCCGGAGATCATGATCCCCGTGACCTGCGATCCGAACGAACTCAGGAATCAGAAAGCGATTGTGGAGAGAGTTGCCGAGGAAGTCAGAAAGAAATTCAAAATGAAAGAGCTCGAATACATGGTCGGAACCATGATCGAGATCCCGCGCGCCGCCCTGCTTGCCGACAGAATGGCGGAGGAGGCGGAGTTCTTCTCTTTCGGAACCAACGACCTGACCCAGATGACGTTCGGTTTCAGTCGCGACGATATCGGCTCTTTCCTCGGCGATTATCTGGACAGGAAGATTCTTGCAAGCGATCCTTTCCAGACCATTGACGTGGACGGCGTCGGTTCCCTGATCAAGTGTGCCGTAAATGGCGGACGCTCCACCCGTAAGAACCTGAAAGCGGGCATCTGCGGTGAACAGGGCGGCGAACCGAAATCCGTGGCGTTCTGCCATGCCGTCGGACTGAATTATGTTTCATGCAGTCCGTTCCGTGTTCCGATCGCACGTCTTGCCGCCGCGCAGGCAGCGATTGCGGACAGGAAGAAATAACAGACGGAAATAATACTGGAAATACCCTCATCGACATCATGCCGTGAGGGTATTTTTTTGGGGGGTGATCCGGCTTGTATGGACTGTTGCACTTTTGTAATTTGCCATAAGGAGGCAGAGGGTGGAAAAGAGAAAGAACATAACTTTATATTTCGTCCTTTTGTTATGTGCGGGACTTTCGTTTTTCTTTCTCTTTCTCTGTAATTATTGGCTGGTGAATGAAGTTCTTTTTGAAGGAATGGTCCCGCAGACAAAGATTACCGATCCGGCATTGAAGAAGATATTCAGAAGACTGAATATGAATTCAGATCTTTATCTTCTTGTGAAGCGTGCTCATCCGTCTCATGGCGGTTATAGAATATTCATTGTTGCAAAATTGGATACTCAGTTCAACTGGGACGTGTTTCATAATGAACAGTTCCGGGAAAGTTATTCCGAGGCTGCAAAACGTGTCTTTGAATCTTTTAAAACAAATTTGGGTGATTCATCGCCTTTTCAACAGGTAAATCCTGAAAATATACAGAGAGCTTATTTTATTGAGCCTGATTTTTATCGTTACCCTATTGATATATGTGATGATGTGCTTTATACGTTATATATTCTGCCAGGACACGAACCGGCAGGCTTGCCTGTTGCCATAAGGTTGAAGGATTGAATATTGAGGAAAGGATTGTTTATGGAGTTGACCATTGCCACCGGAAAACAGAATGAACTGATCGACATTACATCGCAGATCAACCGCGCGATTCCGCAGAATCTGAAGTGTGGAATCTGCCTGATCCATTGTCCGCATACAACGGCGGGGTTGACGGTGAATGAAAATGCCGATCCTGACGTGAAACATGATCTTCTTGCCAAACTGGACGCCTTGATTCCGTATCATGAGAATTATTATCGGCATGGCGAGGGCAACAGTGCGGCGCATCTGAAATCTTCCCTGATGGGCGTGAGCCTGACTCTGCCGGTCGTGAACGGACGGCTTCGCCTCGGAGTCTGGCAGGGGGTGTATTTCTGCGAGTTCGACGGTCCGCGGACACGTCGCGTGGAACTCTTTTTCCTGGATGCGCGTCCCGAATGAGCGTCACAATACGCCGAACCGCAGGAGCAGCAGAAGAATCACCGAGATTGCGTTATACAGTATATGTGCGTAAATGGCGCAGGTCAGGGATTTTGTCCTGACATAGACGAACTGGAGGAAAAGCGCCAGAAGAAAGAGCGCGGGAAACGTCAGAGCATTGAAATGGCTCAGTGCGAACAGAAGTGCGCTGACACAGGCGGCGCCCGCAGGACGGGAGATGCGCACGAACTGCTGATAGATCGCATGGCGGAACACGAGCTCCTCGCCGGGCGGCGCCAGCAGGACCGCTGCGGACAGAATGACGAGGACCGAGGGCAGGTCCGCACTCCCTATGAGCGTGACCAGCTCCTGCGTCGCGGCTTTGATATGAAGAAGCGCCAGAAGTTTTCTGTTGAGCAGAGTCACCACGGAGAGGCAGGGATACAGAATCACGACGCCTCCTGTGACCAGCCAGAAAGTCTTGAGCCTGTTCCGGGGCAGGGCAAGGTCCAGTTGTTCCCGGAGAGGAACCTCCGGCTGAATTTTCTTCGCCGGGATGATGACCGCGCAGAGATAGGCGATCTGAAGCGGAAACGTCAGGATGAGAAGCTGGAGCCACATGGGCAACTGGTAGAGCGATTTCGCCGCATATCCCAGGATCACCGGTATGAATCCCAGAAAAAACGCGATGACGCCCATCGAGCAGAGGAATGCTGTGCGGATACGGCGCTGATTCAGATTTTCTTCCATAAACTTTTTCACTTTCTGTAAATGCATATTATACATTGAATCCGGGCAACAGGCAAGAGCGGAAACTGAAATTGGACCCGAAAAACTTGTCCGGACTCCGGGAAAGGACCGGAAAGCCAAGCCGATGACGAAATCCCAAATCGTATGATGCAGGTCCTTGACTCAAGAAGAATGATCATGTATTCTTCCGTCTCAAAGCCGATCCGAAGAAACCCCAAAGAATAAATTTTCAGATTTTTTTTCTCTTTCCCCCTTGTTTTTTTCTCAAAATCATTTATAATTTAGATATACGGAATGATTACGTATCGTAAAATAAATGAAATCAGGGGAATCAGAAGATGAGCCGTCCATGTTCGCTGAAAGATATTGCGCAGGAGTGCGGAGTTTCCGTGTCTACAGTGTCGCAGATCTTGAAGAACAGCCCCAGGGATTACAGTTCGGAGCAGACCCGCGCGAAAGTGCGGGAGACAGCGCGGAAGCTGGGGTACCGGAGAAATTACGGCTATCGTCTGATGCGCGGGCAGAAGACCATGACGGTGGCGATCATGGCGTCGATGGAGCACATGCGTTCGGAGGAACATGTGTCGAAACTTGTGATTGAACTGATGTCCTGCTTCGATCATCACGGCTATGCCTCTTACTTCAATACTTTTGTATATGATGCGCAGGAGAACCTGAACAAGGTGCGGGACCTGCTGGCGCGCGGAGTCGAATGCTTTGTCGCCGTGGGAGCTCCGGTCGGGCATAAGGAACTGGAGCGGGAAATTGAGGAGCAGGGCGGTTATCTGATCAGCACGAGCCGTGAATTCCGCAATCATATTTTCATGAGCGATCTTTCCGCCTCGCGGCGCATTGTCTGCTATCTTTATGAGCGGGCGGGGGAAAATTTCTGCTTCTTCCCCTGTTCCAATCCTCTGCCGGGACGTTTTGCGGCATTGAAAGAGGTCTTCAAACATTTATCGCAGGAAGAACTCCTGCGCCGTCATACCTGTTGCTGCATCAGTTATAAAGAGTGCAGGGGCAATTACCCGGACTTCGCTTTCCGGGAGGGGTATGCCGCGACGGAGAAAGCGTGTGGCATGAATCCGCGTCTGCGTGGATTTTTTTATGAGAACGACGGTTTTGCATTGGGCGGGATCGCATATCTGGTGCAAAGCGGCAGGCAGATCGGACGGGATGTCTGGGTGGCGGGTTATAACAATGATTCCGCGATCCGCAATGCTCCTTATCCGGTATCGTCTGTGGATCATGACTGGGAGCATCATGCGCCTCTTTTTGTTGAGAAGGCTTTGAAGAATGAGCCGTGTCAGACGGTACTGGATACGACCGCGCATATCCGGGAATATATTCCCGGCACGAACCGGATTCATGAAATTGATTTTGTTTCATCGGAGGAAGAATATGAATCATCAAAGTAAATGGAGGAGAAATGAAAGGATGAGAAAAACAAACTTTACACTGATCGAGCTCTTGGTTGTAATTGCGATCATCGCGATTCTTGCCGCCATGCTGCTGCCTGCCCTCGGCAGTGCGCGCGCCCGTGCTTATATGGTTTTCTGCCAGGGAAACTTGAGGCAAATCGGGATTGCTTTTGCAGAGTATACGATGAACTACAAGGAGATGATGCCGAACGGGGAGGGACAGACAAACTGCAGTGGAGCGTATTCATATATAATCCGTAAAGATTATCTGGTGGGGTTGGGGAAACTTGATCTTCAAGGTTTCGGGCAATATACTTTTGAAAATGGTATTGCCATGGCAAAGTGGCCCAAAAATAAACCGAAGGTGTATTACTGTCCCGATGTTGAACAGGGCAGTGCATGGAAAGATATTAAAAATAGTTCCGTAGATTATACCTGGGGTGCAAATACGGACAATCTTCTTTCTACTTACCTTTATATTGATCCTTATACATATGTGAGCAACTGTAATTTTTATGCATTGCGCAGTGGTCCTGTCCGTGAAAAAATTACTAACTCAGGCAAGGTGGGAGATGCCGCCAAAGTAAATGCCGTTATTGCTTTGGATGGTTGCGCCAATGGCCGCTGGAGAGATGTATTCCATCGAAAATCTGTTAACCTCTTATATGTGGATGGTTCGGTTCACAATGCAAAATATAATCCAAACATGGCTTACAAGGGGTATAATACACCTAATTTGCTTTGTGTGATTTTCGGGCGTTGGTTTGGTTCTGCGCCTGAATGGAAATAAGTGCAGGATAAAAAAGGAGATTGATATATGAAAAAGTTTCTTACTGTCATCTTATGGTTCAGTTGTCTGCCGTTTATGTATGCCGATTCTCAAGGGATGCAGAATACGGAAATTGCCGGAGTGAAAAGCGGTGAACTTCGGGAAGCCGTGGCGTCGTGGTGGGGATTCAATTCTGGCGATGCTACAGAATGTCTTCAGAAAGCGATAGATTCCGGCGTCAAAAAACTGATTGTGGACAATACCGGCAGAGAATGGCTGGTCGGACCCATTCGACTGCGTTCCGGTCAGGAGATCGTTTTTGCGGACGGGGTTGTTGTAAGGGCATTGCCCGGCGCGTTTAAAAAACAGGGGGAAAGCCTGTTTACCGCAAAGGATGTAAGCGGGGTGACTTTGCGCGGCGGAAAAAATGCTGTCCTGATGATGAACAAAAAGGATTATCAGGATACTGCCCGCTATCAATGGTCGGAGTGGCGGCATCTGATCAGCCTCCGCGGGGCAAGTGACGTCGTCATTTCCGGACTCACTCTGAAAGCGAGCGGCGGCGACGGTATTTACGTCAGCACCGGTTCCGGACAGAGAGGGTGCCGCAATGTGCTCATTGACAATGTGACCTGCGATGATCATCACAGGCAGGGGATCAGCATCATCAGTGCGGAAAATCTGCTGGTCAGGAATTCCAGATTCAGAAATACCTGCGGCACTCCTCCGCAGTGCGGGGTCGACATTGAGCCTAATACGAATCGTGATCATGTAATCAATAATGTATTTGAGAATTGTGAATTCAGCGGCAATGCCGCCGCGGGAATTCTTCTTCACCTTGCGGCGCTGAATGCGGATTCCAAGCCGGTTTCGATTACGTTCCGGAACTGCCGCAGCTTCGGCAACGCTTCGGATGGAATTGCACTTTACATGAGTTCCACTGCATCGGCAAAGGGAAGTGTTCTCATCGAAAATTGCGAGGTCAGGAGTAATCAGGGCGGAGCTCTTGTCATTTCGAACCAGCAGGATGCCGGAATACAGCTTGCGATCCGCAATACTGTTCTTGACAACCGGAACGGCAGACAGTCCGCCGTCTCACTGAACAACTCCGGCATTCAGAGGGATATTGGCGGAATCCGATTTGAAAACGTGCGCCTTTTACCGGGCAGAAACACTCCTGTGGTTTTTCATGGAATGACCGGCGTGGGGATCAGGGATTTCACCGGCAGTCTGTCTTTGCAGAATGACAATGGCAAGATTACGGATTTCGATCTTGCGAAATTTTCCGCCGCCCATCCGCCCAGACCGGAATTACGCAACTTCTCCGTTATGTCGGTCGATCTCAAAAAACTGCGCCCTGTTGACGTTTCGGCAGCCAGACAGGAAAAGAATAACAAAAGCCGCTTCCGCGGACGTTTCCGGTTTCTTCAGTATTGCCCCGCCGCCGGAGTCTACCCGATTCGTTTCAATGCGGTGAAAGTTACGAAATTCCCATTGAATCTTGAGGTCCGTCTCCGGGACGCCGCCGGTACCGACCTGGGACGTTTTTCCATTACCGAACCGGAGAAAACCTACCTGCTGAAAGCGAACGGGCGCAATCTGTTTTCCTTTGAGATCAATACGAAGGGACATGCCGTAACGGTGAATTCTCCGTATCCGGGACAGGCTGTCCGGGCGGATGACTGGGTCGGGATGTTCGGCGGGCGCAACCATCAGTTTTACTTTGCTGTCCCCACGGGTGTGAAAGAGATCAACATTGATGTCGCCGGAACGTTGAGGGAACCGGTCAGTGCGCAACTGATTTCCCCCGATGGGAAAGTTGTGACGGAGGTGAAGATGCTTGAAGGAATGAAACGTCTGCACCACAACCGTGAAAAAGCGGATGCTTCCGAGATCTGGTGCCTGAAATTTCCTTACGGCAGAGAAGATTTCAAATTCCGGGTCGGCGCTCCGCTTCTGCCGCTGGTGTCATTCGCTCCCGAATTTCTGTTGAAGCAGTAGTTTTCTCGAATTCTGAATTTGTGATGCCTGCCGGGAATGAAGAAAGAAATCCCGGCAGGCATTTCTGTTTTCGGAATATGGATTTTTGCCGACGGCGGGATATATTACTTTCATAAAGATCCAACTCAGTCTGATGTTTTATGATGGGAGCTCGGAAATGAAGAAAGAGGAATTTTTAGTCTGGAAGTCCCCGGAAAAAGGCGTATTTATTCATGACGGACAACACGTCTCTCTGCCGGAAGGATGGGTTCAGATACCCAGCGGGGACGCCGGATTGACGCGCCGCCTCAAAGCCGCGGGGGAATACCGGGTTCTGGTTCACATGCGGCGGAACCGTATGGAAGCCATCGGGTTGTGGGTGCCCGAAAAAATTGCGGATCAAGTCCGGGCGGAACTGGAGAAAGAGCGTTCCGATCCCGCCTGGCAGAAAAAACTGAATGCGTCAAGACGGATGCGGGAACGGAAACAGGCGGAGTATGAAAAAGAATTCCGGGAAGCTGTTTTGAAGTTTCTGGCGTTTGATGAAAAATGGTCCGCTTTTGCGGAGAAGCTTGCCGATGCCGTGACGGCTCATGCGGTTCCGGTCGGAAGCGGCACTGTCGCGCGGACGCAGCTGATTCCTCTGGAACAGCGTGCCGAGGCGGCGGTCATTGCGTGGATGCGGCATCAGACGACCGCCTATGACCGGATGTCGATTGCGCGGATCAAAGGGGAACGCCGGGAAGTGCGCCGCCGGCTGGCGGAACGTTCGCGTCAGCTTCTCGCGCAATATCGTTCCGGCGGTGAGCCCGATACTCTGCGCTGCCCTCTGGCGCGTGCTCTTTGCCGGAATTGAATCCGGGAAATACTCCGGTCGTTTTTTGAAGAAAGGGCTCCCCCGGGCCTGAGAGAGAGAAACCCGGAGGAGCGGGAGAGAGAGCTTTTTGAAAGGCTCCCCCGCCGGGCCGCACCATGCGAAGCGGCGGGAGAGAGGAGTGAGGTTTTTTGCCTCAATTATTTTATTGGTTGCTGAAAATCTGGAACCCGGCGTAAGCCTCCATGCCGTGTTCTCCGAGGTCAAGCCCGCGCAGTTCTTCGTCTTCGGAGACCCGGATGCCGATTGTCTTTTTCAGAACGTAGAAGATTGCCAGTGCGCAGGGAAACGAAACCGCGGCGCAGGCGACGCCGGTGAACTGCGTCAGAAAAGTATAAGCCGGATTGGTCGAGAAGATGCCGACCGCCAGGGTTCCCCAGATTCCTCCGCAGAGATGGACCGAAAGCGCTCCCACCGGATCGTCAAGCTTGAGCCTGTCGAAAAAGAGCACCGCCAGTACCACGATGATTCCGGCGACGGCTCCGATGATGACGGAGGAGGAGATGCTGACGCAATCCGCCCCTGCCGTGATTCCGACGAGCCCGGCGAGACACCCGTTCAATGTCATGGAAAGGTCGGGCTTTTTCAGGACGAACATGCTCGTAAGCATTGCCGTCATGATTCCTGCGGCGGCGCCGAGCGTCGTTGTGACCAGCACATAGGAGACCATAGTCGGATCGGCGTTCAGGACGGAGCCGCCGTTGAATCCGAACCAGCCGAACCAGAGCATGAACACCCCGATCGTCGCCAGCGGCATGCTGTGTCCCATGATGGGCATGCTGTGCCCGTTCACGAATTTGCCGATGCGCGGTCCGAGCAGAATCACTCCGGCGAGGGCTCCCCAGCCGCCGACACTGTGGACAAAGGTCGATCCGGCGAAGTCATGAAATTTCATCTTGTCGAGGAATCCGCCTCCCCATCCCCAGGACCCGATCACAGGGTAGACCACCGCCACATAGATCAGGGTGAAGATCAGAAATGAGTTCAATTTGACCCGTTCCGCAACGGCGCCGGAAACGATTGTCGCGGCTGTCGCGGCGAACATGCTCTGAAAGAAGAACATGGTCCAGTAGGTAAATGCGCCGTTGAATGTCTCCGGGGAGCCGCCCGGTGCCGACAGTCCGAACGCCTTGAACCCGAACAGCCCGGTGACGGCCCAGTGCCCTTCCGGATACATCAGCCCGAATCCGCAGACTGCGAATGTCAGGATTCCGATTGCGGGAACCATCAGATTCTTGAACAGGATGTTCGTGCAGTTTTTCGCCCGCGCCAGCCCGGACTCCACCGTGGCGAATCCCAGATTCATGATGAACACCAGCATTGCCGCGATCATGATCCAGAGATTGTTTACTGTGAACAGGGCGTTTTCCGCCGTCTTTACCGCTGTTTCCTCTGCTCCTTCCACGGAAATCAATGCGCACAGCAGAATGGCGCACGACAGGATCTTCTTCATATTCATGCAAACCTCAAATTCAGTTAAGAGTTAAGAGTTAAGAGTTAAGAGTTATGAGTTAAGAGTTATGAGTTATGAGTTGCCGGAGACGGGAGGTGCGGTTGAGTTTTCACTTCTTCACTTTCCGCTCTCCTTTGAGTTTTATCCGATGGCGTCTCTGCCCCGTTCTCCGGTTCTGATCCGGATACATTCCTCCATCGGGAGAACGAAGATCTTGCCGTCTCCGATGTATCCGGTTCGCGCTCCGGCGATGATGCCTTCGACGGTCTTCTCCACAAATTCGTCGTTTACGCCGATTGCCAGACGCACTTTCTTATGAAGATTCACTTCCACTTCCGAACCGCGGTAAGTGGAGACGTATCCTTTCTGCTGTCCGCACCCGAGCGCATTGGTAACGGAAATCTTGAAGATTTCCCTTGCATAAAGTTCCTGCTTCACGGCATTCAGCCTTTCCGGTTTGATGTAGGCGATAATCAGTTTCATTAATACCTCCTCCTTGTAACATTTTTATCAGGTCCTGAATTTTATGCATCCTCTTAAAGCAAAAGACGTGCCAACTTTTTTGACGGAGTTGCAATATCTTGAAAATAAATATGTTATTGCATGAAACAGACGGATATGCAGTAAAACGAAATCGATACATTTTTGTAACTTTTAAGAAAAAAGCATGAAAAAAATGTAGGATTTAACGGAAAATGCCGTCCTGGCTGGCATTCGTGATGTTTGGAGGTTATATTATCTGGAGAACCATGGCCGAATGTGAATTTTCCCGCCGAAGACGGCAGACAGCATCTGTTTTATTGCCGGAGTGTGGCGGGGCATCCATCGTAAGGAGCATTTATGAAATTTAAATATGCTTTTATTTTCTTGACGGCTCTTTTTCTTGCGCCGCTTTGCGGTCAGGAGGAGCCGGAGGACAAATTGCGGACTGAAGCGCAGAACGGGAATCTGGAGTCGTGTTTTTTTCTCGGCAATGAGTATTTCTACGGCGAGAACCGCAAACAGAATTTCACGCTTGCGGCGCATTGGTTCCGCAAAGCCGCCGAAGGAGGCATTCCGGAAGCGCAGTTCAATTACGCGCATTGTCTGGAGACGGGGCGCGGGACGGAAAAGGATCTTTTTTCCGCCTATCAGTGGTACCGCAAAGCGGCGGACCGGAAGTTCAAACCCGCCCTTTACAGCTGTTCGCGTCTGTTGGCGACGGGTATTTTCAGCAAGGACGGCAAGGTTCTCCTGCGGCCGTCCCAGGCGGGTGCGCTTGAGATTCTGGAACAGTTGACCGCACAGGAATTCGAGGCGGCGGAACTGGATCTTGCCGCTTATCTCCTGCGCCGTGATTCCCCGCTTGCCGAAAAAGCGCGCGCATTTTCAATCCTTACGAAAGTGACTGCCCGCGGGAAATATGATCCCTCCGCACTGCGTATGCTTGCGGACTGTTATTACGGCGGCTTCGGCTGCGCCAGCGATCCCGACCGGATGATTCAGCTGCTTTCCCGTGCCTCGCAGCTCGGAGATGCCGAGGCGAAAGCAAAACTTGGGTTCCTTTATGAATACGGGCGAATCGTCAAAGGCGATAAAAAGAAGGCTGCGCAGCTTTACAAAGAGGCGGCTCTGCTGGGGCACCCGATGGGACAGTTCAAATACGCGGAATCGCTTTCCGGCGGCAAACCGTCTGCGGAGACCATGAAAGAGGCGATGCAGTGGTATCAGAAATCGGCGGATCAGCATTGTGTGCAGGCTCTTTTCAAGCTTGGACTGATCTATTTTGAAGGTATCGGGCAGAAAGCGGACAAACCGCTTGCCGCGCAATATTTCTTTGAGGCGGCGCGATTGGGATATCCGCGTGCGCAGTACAATCTTGCGACAATGTTTGCCGAGGGAAACGGACTGAACAAGGACTTATATGCGGCGTTTTACTGGTTCATGCAGGCGGCGCAGAGGCAGGATCCCGCGGCTCAGCGCCGGGTGGCGGTCTGTTATGCCGAGGGGACAGGGGTTGACAAGAATCTCGTGAAAGCACAGGAATGGCTCATGAAAGCGGCACAGAACGGAGATGTCATCGCCGCGCGGATGCTGGAAACCTCCCGCTATACACAGTGGTGAGATAGCGAGATAGCGAGATAGCGAGATAGCGAGATTGCGAGATAGCGAGATAGCGAGATTGCGAGGTTGCGAGGTTGCGAGATTGCGAGATTGCGAGATTGCGAGATTGCGAGATTGCGAGATTGCGAGGTTGCGAGGTTGCGAGGTTGATCCTTTCAGATCAGAAAGATTTGCCAATTTTGGCTTTTCTCAAAAATCAGGCGAAAAAGACCGCGAAATCGGTCTGTCATTCTTGACTAAACTGTTTTTCAATCTATATTTCATGGTTTATAAATATTTTTAACTTTCGGAGTATGAGGCTATCATGGCTGAAAATGAAATCATATTGGGATATGACGTCGGCGGAACCAAACTTGGAATCGGTCTGGCTTCCTCGGACGGAAAAATTCTTGGCAAGGACAGAATCGAAAACAAGGATACTTATCCGGAAGATATTCTTCCGCAAATGGCTGAAAAAGGGCGCAGGCTTGTTGCCGATGCCGGGCTGAAAATGAGTGATGTCAAAGGTTTCGGGATTTCCGCGCCGGGACCGGCGGACATCGCCAATGGAGTCCTGACCGCCCCGACCAACAATGTGCACTGGCGCAATGTGCCGATTCAATCCTATCTTGAAAATGAGCTTCAGATCAAAGGGTGTTTCGAGAATGATGCGAATTGCGCCGCACTTGCCGAATGGTTTTTCGGCGCGGGCAGGGGATGCCATGATTTTATCTATCTGACGATGAGCACCGGTATCGGCGGCGGTATCGTGACCAATGATACTCTGGTCCGCGGAACCGGTTTCTACGGCGGAGAGGTCGGACATGTTGTCATTGAGGCGAATGACGGGCGCCTCTGCGGCTGTGGTCATCACGGCTGTTATGAAGCTTATTGCGGCGGGCGCTCCGTTGCGCTTTACATTCAAAGGCTTTTGAAGGATCAGCCGGATCATCCGATTGTGCAGTTCGCCGGCGGCAAGGTTGAGAATATTGACATGATCGCGCTGGAAAAAGCAGTGCGCGCAAACGATGCGCTGGCTTTGGAAATCTGGGAGGAAATTGCCCTGCGCAATGCCCAGGCCTTCGGGATGCTCATGAACACTTTCAACCCGAAACGCCTGATCCTCGGCACATTCGGCTGGGCGATCGGTGAACTTTATACCGAGCCGATCAAAAAGTATCTGCCGCGCTTCGCATGGGCGGAGACTCTGGCGCAGTGCGAGATTGTTTCGAGCGAGCTCCGCCGCGATATGGGATATTATGCCGGAGCTGCCGCCGCGATGTATTTCCTGCTCGGCAAACGCGCATAAGCGGAGGCCGCCCGATGCTCACCAAGACCTATTCTGCGGCGCTGACCGGAATTGAGGCGCTGCCGCTTGAAGTGGAGGTCAACGCCTCCGGACGCGGTGAGCAGGATTTTGTTTCGATTGTCGGACTGCCCGATGCGGCGGTCCGCGAAAGTCGTGAGCGCATCCGTTCCGCGCTCTATTCCTGCGGTTACAATCATCCTTCCGGCGCGACGCTTGTAAATCTTGCTCCCGCCGACATCAAGAAAGAGGGCGCGGGATTCGATCTGCCGATTGCGCTCGGGCTGATTGCCGCAACGGGACAGCTCGAGCCGGCGGCTCTGGGCGATGCCATGGTTCTCGGCGAGCTTGCATTGGACGGCATGGTGCGTCCTGTGCGCGGTGTTCTTTCCGCCGCATTGATGGCGCGTGAATTCAAACGGGTTGCGAAACTGATTGTCCCCGCACAGAATGTTTCCGAGGCGGTCGTCGCCGCTTCCAGATTGAAAGTATATCCGGTCGGTTCTCTGCCGGAGGCTGTCGCCGCTCTGAAAGGCGAGGCGCTTCCTCTGGATGCCTCCGCGACGGAACAGCTTTTTGCAGAGCCGGACTGGGACAATATCCCGGATTTTTCCGATGTCAAAGGGCAGACCGCCGCAAAGCGTGCGCTGGAGATTGCCGCGGCGGGCGGGCATCATGTCCTGTTCGTCGGGCCTCCCGGAAGCGGCAAGTCGATGCTTGCGAAGCGTCTGCCGGGGATTCTTCCGCCGATGACCGAGAATGAGACGCTTGAGACGAGCCGGATTCACAGTATTCTCGGGCTTCTGCCTTCCGATTCCCCGCTCCTGAAGACACGCCCCTTCCGTTCGCCTCATCATACGGTCAGTGACGCCGGGCTCATCGGCGGAGGCACAAATCCCGGACCCGGCGAAATCAGCCTCGCGCATAACGGAGTCCTGTTCCTGGATGAGCTTCCGGAGTTCAAGCGCAGTGTCCTTGAAGTGCTCCGCCAGCCGATCGAAAGCGGAACCGTGACCATTTCGCGTGCGTCCGGGAGTTATACGTTTCCCTCGCGTTTCATGCTGATCGCCGCGATGAATCCGTGTCCGTGCGGACACCTCGGCGACCGCCTGCATGTCTGCCGCTGCCGTCAGATGCAGATTCAGAATTACCGCGCGAAGATTTCCGGTCCGCTTCTGGACCGCATTGATCTGCACGTGGAGCTTGCCGCATTGACCGACGACGAACTTCTGAGCAAGAACTGTTCCGAGAGCAGCAGAACGATCCGCGAGCGTGTGATTGCCGCCAGGAAGATTCAGACTGCGCGTTTCGGGCGTTCCGCGAGGCTGACCTGCAATGCGCAAATGGAATCCGCGCATATCCTGAAATTCTGCCGGCTGGATGTTACGACGGAGACGATTCTGCGCCATGCGATTCATGAATTCGGTTTGAGCGCGCGTGCCTATGACCGTATTCTTCGCGTCTCGCGCACGATTGCCGACCTTGCCGGAAGCGAGGAGCTGAAACGCGAACATATTTTTGAAGCGATCGGATACCGTGCGTTGGATCGCCGGAACTGATATAACTTGTCAACCCATAACATAAGGAGTGTACAAAATGTTCAAAACGAAATCGTTACGTGTGATGCTTGGTGGAGCTCTCCTGCTGGCGGCGTCCGCGCTGCCGGCGCAGATCACGGTAAAAAGCGGTGAAAAAATTGCGTTCCTCGGAGATTCGATCACCCAGCAGGGCAACTGGGAGTCCGGTTACATCAATTTGGTCATGTCTGCGCTGGAAGCCAATGGAATCAAAGCTGTCAAGATTCCGGCTGGAATCAGCGGACATAAGTCCATTCAGATGCTGGCGCGTCTGGAGAGGGATGTCCTGAAGAAGAATCCGCAGATCATGACTTTGAGCTGCGGCGTGAACGATGTATGGCACGGCAAACGCGGCGTTCCTCTGGAAGATTACAAGAAGAATATCACGGAGATCGTGGACAAGGCGCAGGCTGCGGGCATTAAAGTTTACATTCTCACCTCGACGATGATTTATGAAAATCCGGACCATGCCAACAACAAAAAGCTTGCCGCCTATAATGATTTTCTGCGTTCGCTCGCCAAAGAGAAAAATTGTGTTCTCGTTGATCTGAACGCCGATATGCAGAAACAGATTGCGGAGATCAAGGCGAAATACCCGAAGGTCAAGGGGAACCTGCTGACGGTGGACGGCGTTCATATGAATGCGCTTGGGAATATCATGATGGCGGAGGGGATTCTCCGCGCATTCGGCATGAGCGGGGAGCAGATTGCAAAAGCGGAGGCCGTCTGGGATAAAAAGACATTTCCGCAGGGGTTCATGCGCCTGACGGTCAAAGAATACAAGACCCTTTCCGAAAAGGCGTTCAAGGTGAACAAGTCCGTGCCTGATTATGTGACCGGACTGGCGAAAAAAGACGCGCAAGCCAGATAAATTTTCTGATTTGGTTGCATCTTTCATAAAGTGTGGGGCAGGGCAAGCTTCACACTTTTTTTGTTTTTTCCGGTTCTTTGTATTGACTTTGTAATCTTGAATGATAATTTATAGTAAACTGTTAACTAAACAACGGGGTTGTTGCTATGAGTATTGCATGGATTTCCCATCGTGGTGAGTCGATTGATGCGCCGGAAAATACATTGAGTGCATTCAAACTTTCTTCTGCAAGGGATGTGGATGGTATGGAGTGTGATATCTATTTCACTTCCGACAAAGTGGTTGTCTGCGCGCATGACAGCCATACGGAACGTACTTCGCAGGGAGTTGTGAAGGCGGAAATACCCGGAACTCCTTTTGCAGAACTGGAAAAGATCAATGTCTGGAACGGAAAGAAGGATTATCCTGTGGAGCGTATTCCGAAATTTGCCGGGGCGTTGAAGACCCTCGGTGCGGACCGGACTTTTTATGTGGAGGTCAAACAGGATGATCCCGCGCTTCTTGAGGCGATGGCGCGCGAGATCGATGAAGCCGGAATTCCCCATGAGCAGATCGTCATGATTTCATTCTTCCGCAACATGGTGAAACTGAGCAAAAAGTATATGCCCGACATCAGGACTCTCTGGCTGACTGCATTCGAGGAGAAGCCGGACGGTTTTCACCCCGATGCCGATGAGATGATTGCCGCGCTGCGGGAATTGAACGCAGACGGAGTGGATGCCCATTGCAATGACAGTGTCCTGAATCCGGAGTATATCCAAAAAGTTAAGGAGGCGGGGTTCTACTTTGCCGTCTGGACGATTGATACTCCTGAACTGGCGGAGAAGTTTGCAAAGATGGGGGTGGATTCCATCACCAGCAACTGTGCCGGGGCTCTCTGCGGAAAACTCGGCCGCTTCGAGAGCGCGAGATAGCGAGATTGCGAGATTGCGAGATTGCGAGATTGCGAGATAGCGAGATTGCGAGATTGCGAGATTGCGAGAGTGCGAGATTGCGAGAGTGCGAAGTTGCGAAGTTGGGTAGGGAATTTATTTTTTCGCGGGGCTGATACCCCGGTGCAAAGCACCAGGGATAGCCTGTTCGGAAATATAAATTGCATTTATCCTATCAAATCCTCCTGTCTGAAAAAACGGAAATCAGAATTGGAGTATTGTAATGCTGCCTGTAAAATGGAGGCATTACAATATGCTCTTGAAACTCCGATGTTCTTCGGGTATTTCCTGTGCTGTATCAGGAGTAGGGGTGGTATAGGTTTATCCTGCCAGACCCGCGAAATTCTGCCTGTTTTCTTTTTCGGGTTCGCAACAGTTGCTGTGTGTGCCGGTGCCGGAAGTTTTTTCTTTCAGCGGAATTCTCAACAGCAGAATGCTTTCTTGGGGAAGCGTCAGGATATGACCGCGTAAAAGAGATTTGACCAGACTGAAACTATGTTCTTTGTCAAGCAGCGTGATTTCCGCTTTTTTCAGGCAGGCGGATGTTTCCAATTCTATTTTCAGCTCTGCTTTCCCGCTGTTTACGAGCATTGCGGCTGCCGCATGTTCATCGGCGGCGGCAAGTGTGAAGATATTTCGGGTGCGGATTCCGGAACATTCAATCCGGTTTCCGAGCTTGTAGAGTTCATTGAACGTTTTGAACGCATAATACGCCGGAGTGACTCTCTGGCTGGGGAAATAGAAGAGCCCGCAGTAGGTGCGCGACGGTTCCGCATCGTAATACATTGCCTTGTCGACGGGGGAGTCCTGCATCCGGCAGAATGCCCCTGCGATGAAGAGAGCCGCGGGGATTTCTTTCATGAAATCGAACTTCGCATATCCTTTTGCTGTTTTATCGATGTAGTTCCACTCGTTGAAGATATTTTCCGTCCGGTCGAATCCTGCTTTCCTGAGCTTCTTTGTGACGTATTCTGCATGCGTGATGAGTTCGTCCAGATCGGATGTATACAGATGCCATGAGTAGAAGTCAAGCGGTGCTCTTTCCTTTTTGGCATAAATCAGGAATTCATCGAACCATGTGATGAAGCTCCTGTAGAAATCGTTCATCCCGTCCCGTGTCACGGCATAGAACCCGCAGGAAGCGTAACCGCCGACTTTGATTTCCGGGAATTGTTTTTTCAGATGTTTCGCGGTAGTGGAATAGAGTTTGAAATATTCTTCCATCGAGCCTGACCACATCGGCGGGTTTTCTGGTTCGTTCCAGATTTCCCAGTATTCGATACCGTAGTGAAATCCCTCCGCCCAGCCGTGGTTGTAGTGACGGATGACGCCTTCGCAGATGCGCGCCCATTTTTTGAAATCTTTCGGCGGTGCGGTCCGGTATGCTTTGATTGCGTAGAAATTTTCAATCGTGATTCCCAGTCGGTAGAAGATTTTACAGCCGGAGTTGACGAGGTTCCGCAGATAGATGTCTGTAAATGCGAAGTCGTAAGAAGCGGGATCATCCGGGTCCGCGTCAAAATCGCGGAATATATTGGGGATGTCGATCAGAGTGCCGCGTCCGTAGGGACCACCGGAATCGTGAGTCCTGACGAATGGAATTCCGGCAGACTCGAATTCCGGTATCTTTTCCTCCCCGAATCTGATCGGACAGTTGTTGACCCCGTGCAGCGGCTTGATTCTGCCGCTGTAGCGATTGATGTCAAGAGCAAGTTTATCAGCTTTTTTCTGCATGTCGTCTGTTCCCTTCAATTTGTTTGCAAGGCGTCTTCAATGATTACTCAACCGGATTACTTTTGTTTCAACGGGTTTCAGGCGGAATGTGAATTTACCATTGCTGCCCTTGTATTTCCATGCGGAATCGAAAAAATCTTCCGCTTCGCATACCGGGTGGCTGAATGTGACATCCGCTGGAGTGTCGGGAGAGATATTGACCATGAGAATTATGGTTTCTCCTTGATAATCCAGTGCCCGGAATGGAACATGACCTGTTGTCGAATTGAGTTCCAGCCTCCGGGGAATGCCATTGCTCAGAACGGGTTCCAGTCTTCGGAACATGGATACGATCGCGCGATAGTAGCTTTGCAGTTCCGGGTCAGTCAGAAAGCTCTTGCGGAATTCGCCCCATGCATAAGCGATAAGCGAGTGGGAGCCGTTGATCCTGTCGAGAATGAAAGTTGCGCGGATCTGATCGAAGGTCGGCATTTCAAGTGTATTGAAATTGAACATCTGAAGATAGGAATCGAATGGCGCATTTGGAAATGCTTTCAGCAGGGCGGTTGTGCGTTTCCGGTTTTCCAGCAGAGAGGTTCCGGGGAAGGGATAGATGTCATAAGAGGCGATATCCGAAGATGGGGCATAGAGGTGAAATTTTGCCGGATCGCAGAGATTGATGCTGACAATGTGATTCGGGTCTTCCTCCTTGATGATCCTGTAAACCCTGATCATATCTTCCGGAGTGTATTTCTGTATTTCCGGTTCATCCAGATGCCATTCCAGCAGTGCAGGGTGGTCTTTTACCCCCCGGACAAGCTGCCGTATTTCATCGAAGTTCAGCGGTTCCTTTTTATGTGCGGCAAATTCCAATCTGACTCGTCCGTAACAGTTGTTCGCCGCAAGAAAATCCAAATGTTCCCGGTATTTTTTTAGCCCCTCTTTCAGAAATTCTCCGCGCTTGTCGTCCCATTGCGGACCGCGCCAGTACCATACAGAGAATACATCCTGACCGAATTGTTCCTGCATCGTTTTTATATAGGTCGTCAAATCCGGCTTGCAATATTGCCGGTGATGGCTCAGAAGTCCCCATGTCGGAGCCGCCGAAGCATAGATCAAAGCATAATTCTTACCATTGATCTGACGCTGTCTTTCCTGCCCGGTGGAAGATTTTATGATTGGTTCATGTTTCGGCGTGGCACTTTTTCCTGAGTTGATGCGCCAGATTTCTTTTTCTTTGGTACAAACTTTTTTCCCGCCGACTGTAAGGGTCGTCTGAAATAGATAGATTCCTTCCGGCAGGGCATCAAGTTTCAGCGAATAATCCAGTTTCCCGCTTCCCTCCGCGTTTTTTATTTCAGAAAAATAATTTTTTCTGCCTCGGACGAGTTTTGATTCAATTGAAGAACCTTTCGGCAAGTCTCTGTATTCCAGGCAGAGCTTTTCTTTTCCGAGATCAAGAGTTTCCCAGTGATAAGTGGTATTTCTCTGCCGATCAGCTTGTTTCAGTGGATCTCCTTTTGTAATCATATAAGCACGTCTGGTCGGGATGTCTGTGAAACTTCCTGCCGCCGGAAAAGATTTTATCTCAATCGGATCGAAAACCTTATTGAATTCAACGATTGAAATGTCATCCCACCATGAGGAACCGGAATTGCCGTTTTCCGTGCGAAGATATAACTGGACTCCATGAGTATTCGAGGCGGTTTTGAATTCCATCTCATAAGTTTTCCATTCCGTGATATTGAGAGGAATGGCTTTCCAGCGCCAGTCATGATAAGCAACCTTGCGTTCTTTGGCGCTGCGGCTTTCGATCAGCCCGAATTTCACTTCCCCGATCTTGATATTGTTTTTATGGCGGACTTTCATTTTGTACCATGTATCAGGTTTGACCTCAATAATTTTCCTGCCGGCCGCCAGTGCAACTTCAGATTTTGGTTTTACCGGATAACTCAGATGTGCAGAGTATCTGCCTTCTCCCGGAGAATCGGATGTGATTTTCAAATTATTGAACTGAATGTTTTGCGGCTGCTCGAAATTCTCCTGGAATACTGTCACTGTCTGGGCTGATGTTGTCAGCCCCAACATCAGAAGCAATCCGGTGATTTTTGCATATTGTGTGAAAATGACATCACACCTTCTTTTGTGAATGGGATTCATAGCATATCCTTATTTTTTTATATTTCAAGTTAAATTCAAAACTCAATCTGCACATTATTCTTATAGGCATAAAGTTTCGGAATGCCCATTCCGTCTGCAAGAGGATTTTTCAGTATCGCTGCACGTAGATTGAGAGGATGCGTGACAGATTCGACATTTCCCATCGCAAACAGAAAATTGCCATTGCTCTTATGAGTGCTGAAAGAAAAATTGCCGGTATCGGTTGCTCTTGGTTTGACAAAGGAACTCTGCCTGGAACCTCCTTTTATCTGGCTGTCCCCCATATTGATAAATGCACTGGGATATTTGATGCGTTTCATAAACCACCCTCGCATTCCATTTGTTGCGCCGCCGTTGTTGTTGAATTTGAAGCTGCGCCCGGAATGAAGCGTGTCACCCAGAGAGAAACGTCCATAGGTGCTGTAATACTCTGTAGAGGTGTAGCTGGTTCCATTTGCGGGAACGGTTCCTTTCAACACTGCTGGGCAATATGCGATTTTCGGATTTTTTTTCGGCAGATATCCCTGTTTGATGTAATTATCCAGCCACCAATCCGTACTTTTTGTATCGTAAAGCAGGCAGCCGTTATAATCATTTTCATAAAAAGAGAAGATATTTCCCATCTGTTTCATATTGCTGACACAGGCGATGTTTTTAGCCTTTTCCCTTGCCGCTCCCAGTGCCGGTAAAAGCATTGCAGCAAGAATCGCGATGATCGCAATCACGATGAGGAGCTCGATCAAGGTGAAAATTCGTATTTTCACCCTGCGAAGTAAGAATCTCGAACAGGGAACACGGAAGGAAGAAGGAACGGGGAAACAATCAAACAATCGAACAGGAAAACATTTGAACAATGGAAGGAAGAAGAAAAAAGAAAGGCAAAGGGATTGATTCCATCCTCTTTTGGAAACCGTTCCCAGCCGCGAATTACGACAGATTTCGGTATTGGAAACAAAATCATGGCGGGGGACTCGCTCCGCGAGGTCCTGAAAAACATTTTCATCATGACATAATTCCGAATTCAGGTTCAGACTTATTCTTTGCGTCCCGCGCTGCTCGTGCTCGCCAGGCGAGTCTCCCGTCATATTATGAACGTTCGCAGATTCACAGTCCGCGGTGCGAAACGAAATTCGCTCCTTGTCTTGCTGCTGCGGGGATGAAGCACCTCTTTTATAAAGTTTTCTTATAAGAAATTCTATCAAGGTGAATCCTGTGAATTCGTAAGTGGGTGAATGAGGGCGAAGATGCTTTTTCCCTGTTCCTTGCTTTTTCTTTTCTCCCAGCCTGCAATGCATTGATGGTCTCCTGAATTTTTGTTTGCAACAATCATTTCTTTCCTCTCTTTTAATTATAACGATTTTTTCTGTTTTGTCAATACCTGAAAGAGAGGATAGTAATGATTTATGTTAAAAATTAACTTTTCAGAGTTGAAAGAGAAGGCCGTATGCCGCAAGCGTCCCGTCAGCGGTACAGCATTCCGTCTGCGCCGATTACGACTTTGCCTCGCAGGTCAATCATCTGGTTGCGCGGCGTGTGGTTGTAAGGAAATCCCATGTAGACCGGACAGTTTACACTGTCGGCAAAACTGCGCATGACCGTTTCCTCCTGATCTCCGCAGTTGCTCAGGCGCCCGAAAACCACTGCCGCGCAAGAGTCGAAAAATCCCGATTTACGGAGTCTTTCCAATGCCTGCTGCGCTCTGGGGGGCGTAAGATCGGGACACTCGATGAAGATCACTCTGTCTTGTGTTTCCGGACGAAAACGGGAACGGTTCAACGTATCCAGCAGCCGCAAATGCCCCGCCAGCGCCACGCCGGACGCTTTCCCTGCGCGCAGTGGGATGAGCGGAACTGGAGAGACCGGTTTCCCGTTCAGAATGGCATGAATGCTTTTCAAGCTGTCATTGTCCGCGCTCAGCAGCGCCAGCAGCGAGGGCGATGCATAAGGGTGCCCTGCTTTTTCCTTCAGCATCGCCATGTGCAGAGCCGTAATGTCGCTGAACCCGAGAACCGGAAGATCGGGGCGTGTGCGCAGTTTGTCCCAGTCCAGCCTTTCCAGAATATCGGAAGTGCCGGCGCCGCCGCGAATGCACAGGATCAGATCGACTTCCGGATCAAGCCATGCCTGCTCCAGATCCGCAACCCGCTTTCCCACCGGGATCGAAGTATACCCCGCAGGTTCTCCGATGCGCGCATTCGGCATGGTCTTTACCCTGATGCCGGATTTTTCCAACAGTGCGATTCCCCGGTCCACCTTTTGAGTCGAGGACCCAGGACTGGCGGGGGCAACCAGTGCGATGGTCCTGATCCGTTCCGGGAAGATTCCCGCCAAACGGTTTTCCTCCGTCAACCCTGCCAGCGGCAGAAAACCGATACACATGATAAATTGCTGAATCCATTTCAGCTTCATCTTAAGAAGCTCCTTCATCAGATTTTCGGGCACATCCGTCTCTTGCTGTTATTATTACAGCTTATTTCGTTTTTGTCAATATCTTAAAAGAGAGGATAGCAATTATTCATGTTAAAAATTAACTTTTCGGAGTTGAAAAGAAAGAGATGGCAGATATAGTAAAATACATGATGAAACACATGATTCTGACCAGCACGAAAAAAAGCATTCGCTCCCAGGTGGTGGAATATTACCGGAGGAAGATCAAATCCGGAGAACTGCCGGCGGGAAGTGTCCTGCCGTCCGCACAGCAGCTGGCGGAGGAACTCGGCACCGCTGAAACGAATATTCACCATGCCATGACGACGCTTGTGCGGGAGGGATTGATTTCGCGGCGTCCGCGCACCGGTTCGGTTGTAATCGAACAGCCTGAAAGGATAACAGGTGCCGCGATCTATCTCGATCATCTGCATCTGAGGCGGGGCGAGTCGTTCACCTATCCTTTTATTGATGCGCTGAAAAAGTCTTTTGCAAAGCATGGCATCACGCCGCATGTTGTCTACGCCTTTGATCCGGAGCAGGGAATGCGCGACCTGAAACGGCTGGCGGAACAGCAGGTGATTCAGGGGTGCATCTTCCGCAGTATCGGCGCCGCGGATTATGAGAACATCTGCAAATTGCCGATTGTCTGCTGCGGGATGTCCAGCATGAGGATTCCCGGCGCGGCATACTTTTTCAATGAGAATCTGGTCCGTCGGTCTTTCGAGGCGCTTCAGATGTCCGGCTGCCGGACGTTCGGTGTGATCGGGGCATTTTCCTTTGATGAGAAGAACAGTCGCTTTACTGAATTATTGCTTCATCATGCCGCCGAATACGGGCTTCGCATCCGGGACGAGTGGAAATATACGAAAGACCGGATTCATGGAAATCGTCCGGTGGTGGATATGAAAGAGTTCGGATATACCGCAATGGAGACATTCTGGAAAATGAAGAAGCGTCCGGAGGGGCTGCTTGTTTATTCCGACGATCTCTCCAGCGGCATTACGTTGTCTCTGTATCAGAACCGGATTCAAGTTCCCGAAGATGTCCGTCTGGTGATTCACCGGACCGTCGAAAGCCGTGAAATCTGTCCGTTCCCGTGTATTTTCGTGGAGAGCAGTATTGCGGAAATGGCGGAAATCCTTGTCAAAAATCTCCGTTCTCTCTATGCCGGAAAAAAGATTATCCCGCATCAACCGGGATGCGAGATAGCGAGATAGCGAGATTGCGAGATTGCGAGGTTGCGAGATTGCGAAGTTGCGAAGTTGCGAAGTTGCGAAGTTGCGAGATAGCGAGATAGCGAGATAGTGGTTATTGATTATTGTTCAGTAAAATCAGTTAAAATGACTATTATCCTTTCCCCTACTAACTGACCACTAGCCACTAATCACTGATCCCTAGCCACTGATCTCTGAAAAAAAGGCGAGATGGTGAAGTTACTTGTGTGTAAATTCTGCTATTGTGAACTGTCTGTTGAAAGAGTGAAAATCATTTGATTCATTAATCGCTTAATGTCCATAACCTGAAAGTCTTGCTTTATCTTTCCACTTTACTATCTCGCAACTTTGCAATCTCGCAATCTTACCTGACGCTTTCCCGTTGGATCAGGAGGTAGGGCAGAACGGTGCGCGGGGGGAATTTCTGCCCGCCGATGCGCGATTCAATGACGTCTGCGACGGAGGACGCCATCGCTTTATAATCCGGCGTGATCGTGGTCTGAGGCGGAGTGCCGTACCGGGAGAAGAAAGTCTGTTCCGAGGCGATCAGGGAGATGTCTTCGGGAATCTGCCTGCCGAAAAGTGAAAGAGCGTATGCCGCAAGGATGCCGCCGCTTCCGCCGGGGCAGAACAGTGAGTCGATTCTGTGGCGCAGAAGTTTTCCGATGATCTCCAGATATTCCTCGTCGCTGCCGAAATGAATGAGTGCGTCATTTGCAGGGAGTCCTTTTTTCTTCAGAATCCGGCAGATCGCTTCATGGCGGATATCCGCGTTTCCCGTGCCCGGTTTGCCATGAATGATGCAGCCGGTCTTGCGGCAGCCTCTGCTGTAAAGATGATCGATGGCAAGCTCCATGCCCTGCGCTTCGTCCGAGCGGACCAGATAAACTTCCGGCGAATTGAGTTTTGCCTCACGGTCGATAATGACCAGAGGCACGCTGAAACGATCCGCCCAGTGCTTGAAATCTCCGGGCTCCGCGCCGATCGCCGCGGCGGCGCAGAACTGAATCCCGTCGAGTCGTTCCAGATTGTCCTGCGGCAGTATTTCGAGCCGGAAACCGCGCCGGGGCAGTTCCCGTGTGAGCGCCATCAGGATCATTTCGACACAGCATTGAACGGGGTAGACCGACTGATACGGCGTGATGATGACCACGTTGCGCTGTTTCGTGGAGAGCCGCGGATGATAGGAATGTTCCTTTGAAATGGCGAAAACACGTTCCCGTATTTCCTCGCTGATATTCGGATGGTGGCTGAATACGCGCGACACCGTGGACGGCGAAACTCCCGCAAGTCTGGCGATTTCCTGAATTTTCATGATAATTTTCCTGTTGTTATGCTTCATTTGCAATATATCATGGATATTTTTTGAAATCAAGCACCGGTTTGCATGATCCTTTTCAGAAAGATGGGAAGATTCTGTTTGTGGAACGCTTTGCGGGATGGTATCTTGAAAGCAGAGAACAATACAGTCTGTCATTCTGAAAAGGGAACCAGCGGAAATGAAACATTGGAAAGTCGGAATCATCAAAGATACTTCAAAGCCGGACCTCGGGCTGCACGGACTCCATACGGCATTTCTCGGTCTGCCGGGCGTTGAGATCGCCGCACTGGCGGATTCCAATCCGCGGATGTGTGAGGATATCATGAAGTTTACGCAGGCGGAGAGACGCTATTACGATCCGGCTGAAATGATCGAACGCGAGAAGCCGGATATCGTGATCATCACCTCCCGCCGTCCGTCTGACCATCTGCCGCAGATCCGCATGGCGGCGGAGCGAGGGTGCCATATCTACTGCGAGAAACCGGTGTCCGCAAGTCTGGAGGAGGCGGATGAGATTGTCCGGATCATTGAGAAAAGCGGCGTCAAACTCTGCATGGCGCATCCCGGGCGTTACGGGACACCATACCGGGCAATGAAGGAGGCTGTAGAGCGCGGGGAGATCGGCACGCCCCTGCGTGTTTCCACTTACGGAAAGTGCGATCATCGCGGGGGCGGGGAGGATCTGATGACGCTCGGAACGCACCTGCTTGACCTGATGATTTTTTTCTTCGGAGACCCGGTCGGTGTCCGCGCGGAACTTTATACGGGCGGGGCTCCGGCACTGAAATCCGAACGGACGAAAACCGTGGAGGAGATCGGTCCCTGCGCGGGGGAGGAGCTCTTCGCCGAATTCCGGTTTGCGAACGGTGTCCGGGGGACGTTCGAGAGTTGCAGAGGGCTTTTCCATTATGATGGCGGAATGCAGACCAATATGGGGCTTTCTGTCACCGGAACCAAAGGCATTTTAAGTGAACGTTTCACCGACGGACTGCCGGATGATCCGGTGCGAATCTGCCGTACGCCGTATCCTGCGGAATACGGAGTTCCCTTTGAACTTTTCCCAGTACAGGAGACGCGGACGGTTCCGGGGGCGGTTCCGATGGATGATTTCGTGCGCACCGTGCCGGGGATTCCGCATACGCAGTTCTTTATCGGCGCGAACCATTTCGCGGCATGGGATCTGATCCGTGCGATCGAAGAAGACCGTCTGCCCGTTTCCAATATCTATAACGCGAGGAAAACGCTGGAAATGATTTACGGTATTTACGCATCCCATCTGAAAGCGGGGGCGCGGGTCGAATTTCCGCTGCGGAACCGGGAGCATCCGCTGGAAAGCGAACCGGGGGAGGAGAGTTCAAGATGAGATGGAATGAAGATACTTCGATGGAACGGCGGTTTGAGAATGCGAAGGGCGAGGCATTGAAACAGATTGAAAACGGTCTGATTCAGGGGGCGGTTTTCACTGTAAACGGCGGTCCCGTGATCCCGTTGGGGAAACAGTGCGTGAAGCCTGTGGAGCGGGCAATGACGGAGAACTCCCGTTTCGATATTGCATCGGTCGGCAAGGTTTTTACGGCGGCGTGCTGCGCTTTGCTGGCGGCGGACGGAAAACTTGACCCGGATGCGCCGTTCACGGAATACCTGCCGGAACATGCGCTTGGAAGGCAATGTGATATTACTGTTCGCGACCTTGCCATGCATACGGGCGGGTTTGACAACAGCAAACCGTATGATTCGGAAGACGTCGATGTCTTCCACAGGGAACTTTTCAATAAACTTCCCGTCCGTCCCCGTCTTGAAGCGTTTGAATATGCCTGCTCGAATTTCATTCTGCTCGGGAAAATTGCGGAGCGGATCTCCGGTATGAATCTGGATACACTGGCGGGGAAACTTGTCTGGGGACCGCTGGGGATGAGCCGGACGCAGTGGATTCCGCCGGGGAAGGGACCGGATGAAGTGGAACACTGGTTTCCGAATCGTCCCCCCGGACAGCATAATGATTCGGTCTGCCGCAACGTGCCGTTTCCGATCGGGAGCGGAAGCTGTTTTTCGACGGCGGGCGACATGCTCCGGTTTGCCTGCGACATTCTTGATCGCAGGTGTTTCCCCGGGGAATATTATGAGCTCATGACGACGTGCGGTTTTGAAAAGAACGGTGCGAGGCGCAGTTTCGGCTGGGATATGTCGGCGGAACATCGCCCCCGGAATCTTTCGGACAGGACGATCTATCATTCCGGCTGGACGGGACAGTCCGTCTGCATTGATCCTGTGCAGGGATTTGCCGCCGTGGTGCTGACCTCCAGAACCGGCGACTGGGAGAAAGCGTATGCCGGAAGGATTCGCATTATTGAAGAATTGCATGGATGACTTTGCAGGAAGGGAATCATATCATCTGAAATCATTGGAGCAGGGAGAATCATGATGGAAAAAAAGTTGCATGGAAAAGTAGCACTGGTTACGGGGGCGGGCGGACTGATCGGGCGCGATACGGTGCGGCGCCTTGCCGAAGCCGGTGCAGGCGTCGCCGCCGCCGATATTGTCATATCGGATGAGCTCAACGGGCTTGTAAGGGAGATTGCCGCCGGCGGCGGAAAAGCCGTTGTGGAAAAACTTGACATTACGGACAGCCGGGAAGCGGCATCCGTGTTTCAGGATGTGGAACGGCGGCTGGGGCCGGTGGATATTCTGGTGAATAACGCGGGAGTCGTCCGCGGGAAAAGCGAGGCGTTCCACCGGACGGCGGAAGAATACTGGAAAAGACTGATCGAAGTGAATCTGTTCGGCACCATGATCTGCACCCGGCAGGCACTCGGCGGAATGATTGCGCGCAGATACGGCAGAATCATCAATATTGCCTCGATTGCCGGAGTGTCCGGGCTTCCCGGGTGGGCGGATTATGCGGCTTCCAAAGGCGGAGTGATCATGTTCAGTGAAACCGTCGCCATGGAAGTGGGGAAATACGGGATTACAGTCAACTGCATCTCTCCGGGAATGATCGGGGGAGAGGCGAAGCCGTGTGAGGGCACATGGCTCGGCAGAACGGGAACTGCGTCGGATATCTCGAATATGGTTGTGTATCTTGCTTCGCCGGAAGCGGATTTCATTACGGGAAGCAATTACATGGTGGACGGCGGGCGCGTGATCGGCCCGAAGAATGCCAGTTGGAATGAATGAAAGACAAGGAGGAACGCAATGGAGTATCCGGAATTCAATGGGAAAACAGCGATTGCGACGGGAGCCGCTTCGGGGATGGCTCTGCTTTTTTTGCAGAAAATGGCGGAGCAGGGGGCGAATGTCGTATTGACCGATGTGAATGAAGATGCGGTTCAGGCGGCCGCCGGGGAAATCCGCCGGAAAGGGGGGAGCGCGGTCGGCGTCAAGGTCGATGTGCGGAAGTATGAGGAGATTCAGAATGCCGCGGATATCGCAATGGAGAAGTTCGGCAGGATTGATTATCTGATGAATTCCGCCGGAGGATGTTCCCAGCGAGTCTGCAAACAGAGCGGCGGTTTTGTGAATGCCTCGCCGGAGAGCATCGAATGGGGGGTGGATGTGAACCTGAAGGGCGCCGTCCTTTTTGTCCGTGCGGTGCTGGGGCGGATGTTCGAACAGAATTACGGCGTCATCATCAACATGGGCTCGATCGACGGTGTCAGCGGCGGTGCGTGCCTTGATTACACTGCCTCGAAATGCGGTATGATCGGATTGAGCCAGGGAATTGCGAACTATGGCGCGGAACACGGCGTGCGTTCCGTCTGTATTTCTCCCGGTCCCGTTCTGACACGCGCGGCGATGGCGAACATGCGGACGCTTCTCGGACGGGCGGCGGAACCGGAGGAGATTGTGAACCTGATCCTGTACGTCTGTTCGGACAAAGGTTCGTTTATTACCGGATGCAATTACCTGATTGACGGCGGCCGGAGCTGTGCCGCCGGGCGTTTCTGAACGAGGCAAAGGAGGTCGGGATGAAAATTTCCTATGTCGTCGCGGAATCTCCCGGAAACGTTGCGCTGAAAACTGCGGAGTATGATCCGCAGACACTGAAGCCGGACGAGGTTCTGCTGAAAAATGAATACAGCGTGATCAGCGCGGGAACGGAACGTGCGTGGATCATCGGGCAGTCCAACAATCCGGGACAGCATTTTCCTTTTTATCCCGGATACAGTGCATCAGGATATGTCGCCGCGGCGGGAAGCGAGGTCACGAATCTGAAAACCGGGGACCGCGTTCTGATTACGTGGGGCGGGCACCGTTCCCATACCGTCAGAAAGGCGGATACGGTTTTCAAAATCACGGATGACTCCATCGACCTGCTGGATGCGGCATTCGCCCATATCGTCTCTTTTCCACTGCTGGGCATCCGCCGTCTGCGGCTTGAGATCGGGGAATCGGTCATGATCGCGGGGCAGGGGATTCTTGGGGTGATTGCACTTCAGATTGCCGCCCTTTCCGGCGCGGTTCCGCTTCTGGTGTCGGACTATGATCCGGCACGGCGTGCTCTTGCTTTGAAGCTCGGCGCGGATCTGGCGCTGAATCCGGCGGATGCGGACTTTGCGGAGCAGGTCAGGGAGGCGACCGGCGTCAGAGGCGTCAACGCGGTAGTTGAAGTGACCGGCGTTGCAGCGGCTCTGAAACAGGCGTTGAAATATGTGGCGCGGGAAGGGCGGATTTCGCTTCTCGGATGCACCAGAGTGCCTGACGCCGCCATCGACTTTTATCAGGACGTGCATTGTCCCGGCGTGACGTTGATCGGGGCGAATACATGGAACCGTCCGCGTTTTGAATCGCGTCCCGGGCAATGGACCGAGCATGATGATTACCGCACGTTCCTGCAACTTCTGGCGGTCGGCAAAATGCAGGTTCGCCCGCTGATCTCTGAAATCGTCTCGCCGGAAAAGGCGCGGGATGTCTATGAACGCCTGATCACGGCGAAGAATCCGCCGCTCGGAATCGTGTTTGACTGGAAACAATATTCTGACTGACAGGGAGAAGATGGAAATGGAGAGGATCAAAATTGCACAGATCGGTGTTTCGCATGAACATGCGGCGGGAAAGATCATCACCCTGCGGCAGATGTCCGACGTCTATGAAATCGTCGGAGTGGTCGATGACAGCGCGACGGCGGCGCCGAAATTTCCGAACGGAATGGAGCATTTCGAGGGGTTGAGAAGAATGACCGAGGAGGAGGTGTTCCGATACCCCGGACTGCAGGGCGTTGTTGTGGAAGTCCCGAATACGGAGCTGGTTCCGACTGCGATCCGCTGCATGGAGCACAATCTGCCGATGCATCTGGACAAACCTGCCGGCGAGGATCTGACGCTGTTCGGAAAACTGCTCGACGGATGCCGGGCGAAGAACCTGCCGCTCCAGATGGGGTATATGTTCCGCGGCAATCCGGCGTTTCAGTTCTGCCTGAAAATCGTGAAGGAGAACTGGCTCGGCGATATTTTCGAGGTCGAGGCGGACATGAACCACAGTTACGGCGGGGAGTCTTATCAGGAGTATCTCGGGCATTTCAAGGGCGGCATCATGTTCAACCTCGGGTGCCATCTGATCGATTTCGTTGTCGCCATGATGGGTGCGCCGGAACATATCATGCCGTTCCTGAAATCGACTCCCGATGTCTCCCCGGCGATCAAAAACAACTGCATGACGGTTCTGGAATATCCTTATGCGACCGTGATTCTGCGGTGTTGCAGCAGAGGTGTCCTGCCGCGGCGCAGACTGAAAATCTCCGGAACGAAAGGCTGGGTCGAACTTTGTCCGCTGGAACGGTTCGACGATGAGGCGCTGCTGCTGAAAATGTCGCTTACGGAAGACCGGGGACCGTATGCCGCCGGAAATCACGTGCTGGATTTCGGCATCCGCAGAGACCGTTATGTGGAACAGTTGGCGGAGCTGGCGGGGATGATTCGCGGCGAAATTCGGAATCCCTATACTTATGAACACGATTATCTGGTTGAAAAAGTCCTTCTGGCGGCTTCCGGATATACTCAATGGAGGTAATGCGATGTATGCAATGATTCTTGACGGAAACAGAAATTTTCTCTGGACAGAAGTTCCCGACCCTGTGCGCAAAGAGGGCGAAGTGCTCATTAAAGTCCATGCCGCGGCGGTCAATCGCGCGGATCTGATGCAGAAGGACGGCTGTTATGCCTCGCCGCCGGAGTGGCCGCAATGGTGCGGGCTGGAGGTTTCCGGCGAGGTGCTTGAGGCTTCGGAGAATGCCGCGGTCAAGGCGGGGGATAAAGTCTGCGCGCTCCTCGGCGGAGGCGGCTATTCGGAACTGGTGACGGCTCCTGCCGGAATGGTGATTCCGGTCCCGGAGGGGCTGTCGATGGTCGAAGCCGCATCCCTGCCGGAGGTCTGGAGCACGGTTTATCTGAATCTGCAGCAGGAGGCGGGGGGTATGAAACCGGGAGATGTCTTCTACATGCAGGCTGGCGCGAGCGGCGTGGGGCTTGCCGCGATTCAGTTCGCCAAACAGATGGGTGCGGAGGTGATCACGACGATTGATTCTCCGGCGAAAGCGGAGTTCGTCCGGAAGCTCGGCGCCGATTATGTGCTGGATTACCGCACGGAGGACGTGCGTCCGGTCATAGAGGCGCATCCGCCGACGGTCGCCCTGGACTGCATCGGCGGCAAATGGATGGGAGAGTGTTTCCGCCACATGGTGTTCGGCGGACGCTGGATCATGATTGCGACGATGGGCGGGGCGGAGACCGTGATTAATCTGGAAACGGTCTGGCGCAAGCGGATCCGCCTGATCGGAAGTACGCTGCGCAGCCGCACTTCCGATGAGAAGAGCCGGATTCTCCAGGCTTTGCAGAAGGAGTTGTGGCCGCTGTTCACCGCGCGTAAACTCATCACGAATATTCATGCTGTGTTTCCGGTCCGGGAGGTCGAACAGGCGCACGGTGTGCTCCGGCGTGCGGAAAATATCGGCAAGGTCGTACTGACATTCTGACAAAGGAGGCGGCGATGGGACTTTCTTTTCTGCACAAACCGTATCCGGTGATCAGCGGCATCATGGCGGGGCAGACTCCCGGCGAGCTGATCGCGGAAGCGAGAGGAGCGGAGGCGGACGGCGCGCAGGGCATCACGGTGGAACTCAAGGATTTGAAACCGGAATTCCGGAATTGCGATTCATTGAAAGGTGTCATTGATTCCGTCAGCCTGCCGTTCATGTTCTGCTTCTACCGCAACGACATGTGGAAGGATTCCGGCGATGAGGAACGGCAGGAACTGCTGCTTGCCGCCGCCGATGCCGGCGCTTCCATGATTGATGTGATGGGGGATCTGTATGACCCGTCGCCCATGGAAATCACGTGCAATCCGGTGGCGGTGGAAAAACAGAAACGGCTGATCGGCAGGATTCATGAGAAAGGCAGTGATGTCGTGATTTCTTCCCACATGGCATGTGCCCGGACTGCGGAGGAGGTTGCGGAGCACCTGCTGGAAGTGGAGAAACGCGGCGCGGATGTCGTGAAGATCGTGACCTGCGTCAATACGGAGGCGGAGTTGGCGGAGGCTGTCCGCACGACGATGCTGCTGCGGCATGAACTGAAAGTTCCGTTTATCCACCTCTGCAACGGCAAGTTCAGCCGTCCGCACCGTTTTCTCTGCCCGCTTCTCGGAACGGCGATTCTGTTTGCGGTTCATCGCTACGATCCTCGTTACGGATTTGCACAGCCGACAATCCGGGCGATGAAAGCGGTTCTGGATCAGATCCGCTGGAATATCAACGACATTCCGCAGTGAAGTCCGTCACAGTTCTTCGCCGAAATCGAATTCCGGCTGGAGCCAGACTCCGGTCGGGCTTTCGATTTTCTCCAGCTCCGGGAAATTGGATACCGTGACGCCCAGCAGTCTTACGGCGATTTTCCCCGCATCGCTGGCGAGGAGCAGTTCACGTGCGACGGATGCGATGACATCCGCATTGTCCGTATAAGAGTCCAGCGTGCGGCTGCGCGTGATGGTTTTGAAATCGAAAAATTTGACCTTGAGGGTGATCGTCCTGCCCGCAAGCGCTTTTTTCTTCAGGTCGTCCGAAACCTCCTGCGACTGCTGCTGAATGACCGGAATCATTTCAGTCAGGTCGGTGACATCGCTCTGGAATGTGATTTCAGTTCCCAGTGATTTCCGTTCCCGGTTTGGCTCGACCTCCCGCGTGTCGATTCCGCGCGCGATTTCATAATAAAACTCGCCGGTCTTGCCGAACATCCGCATCAGTTCAAGTCTGGAAAGCTTCTTGAGATCGCCGCCTGTTTTTATTCCGATTTTCAGGAAATGTTTTTCCGTGACTTTGCCGACTCCGTAAAATTTTCCGATCGGCAGAGTTTCCAGCAGTTCCTCCGCCTTGTCCGGAGGAATCACGGTGAGACCGTCGGGTTTCTGGAGGTCGGAAGCGACTTTCGCGAAAAATTTGTTGAACGAAACCCCTGCCGAAGCCGTAAGCCCGCCCGTCTCTTTGAAAATGCGCGCCTTGATTTCGCGCGCCGTCCGCGTGGCATAGGGAATGCCGCGTTTGTTGCATGTGACATCCAGATACGCCTCATCCAGCGAGAGCGGCTCGACAAGGTCCGTATAGTCGAAAAATATTTTCCGTATCTGCCGGGAAATCTCCCGGTAGACTTCGAAACGCGGATGCAGGAAAACCGCCTGCGGGCAGAGCTGGTGCGCCCTGCTTGCCGGCATTGCCGAATGAACCCCGAATTTCCGCGCCGCATAGGAGCAGGTACAGACCACCCCGCGGCTGTTCGGCATTCCGCCTACAACCACCGGCTTTCCGCGTAAGGAGGGATTGTCCCGTATTTCCACGGACGCATAGAATGCGTCCATATCGACGTGTATGATCTTGCGTAATTTTTCCATACAGGAGAAGATAGATTCTTTTTCCGAAAAATCAAGTGCATTCGATGCCGGGACGGCGGGATCGTATCGGCAGAGCATTTTGTTCAAGGTTTGTATCGCCGATGTTTTTCCGGTTTGCCAATGAAATCCGGCTGTTCCCTTTTTTCTGAACCGGAGCCCGGATTTCCGACTCAAAAAAACTGATGCAGGTTTGGGAGAAAAAATCCCTGTACAGCTTGTAATTTTATTTTTCCATGTTATATTCCCCGCAGTAGGATGATATCTTGAGATTCTGTACTGATGTTCCGCCGTAAAGGAGAGAACAGCAGATACAGAGCTACGGCATTGGAGAGTATTATATTTTGCTTTGTTTCATACATGAATACCTCCTTGTATTTGTTTGATTTTTATGGCGGAAAACGGAAGACCGTGCGCAGATTTGAACCTGCGTATGGATTGATATGATGAGCTCAACAGATATGGAATACTTCTGGAGCGGGGCGTATTTTGAAAGACGTCCGGCGCAAGTGTTTCCTTATTTCAGTTGAGTTTTATTTTTTCAGGATGCAGCAATGGAGTCATTTGGAGAACCTTGCCGGGACAGGAATGAACCGTCTCAGTCTGCCATAGCCAAGATGGAAGGGCGGCTTTGGACTCCGGTTTATACGAAACCGAATCAGGAGCACAGGCTGTTTGATTTCACGCAGAATTCCGGTATCCGCAGTTATCTGCCGCTGATCCGGAAAATGGGACTGTCACGGGGATGCAGGAAAATCGTTCAGCATCCGATGTTCCGCGGCTATGTTTTCTGCTGTGTGAATACGGAGGAGCGCAAACATCTCAAGCTCTCCCATCATGTCCTGAATACCATTTTCATGGATGAGTCTTCCGAAAAGGAACTGATCTGCGAATTGAATGTGATCCGTCAGTTTGAACTGCTTTCCGCCACCCGGGCGATCGAGGTAAAGCCGGAGCTTGTGCCCGGATGTCCGGTTCAGATCATCAACGGGCCTTTTCAGGGGATTTATGCCGTTGTCAAGCGTCGTAACAACGCAATGAAAGTGACCGTGAATCTGGATATGCTCGGACATTCCATCAGCGCAGAACTGGATGCTCTGGACCTTGAACTGGCATAAAATTTTTCCGTTTGTCTGAGCAGGGACGGCTGTCACCGCAGAATTTTTTCTCTCATATTTTCCGTCTTCAACTTTTCTGATCAGAAGCTTTTTTTGAATTATCGCAGTTGATATTTCGGCAATTTATCTTCAAAATCAAAGTATATTATCTATGAAAAAAGTAATGCTTGTATTCGGCACGCGTCCTGAGGCGATCAAGATGGCGCCTCTGGTCAAAGAATTCCGGAAACATCCCGATGCATTTCAGACAGTTGTGTGCGTAACCGGTCAGCACCGCCAGATGCTGGATCAGGTGCTGCATCTCTTTGAGATTGCGCCGGATTATGACCTGAACATCATGAAGCAGGGGCAGGATCTTTATGACGTGACGAGCCGTGTCCTGCTGGGGATGCGCGACGTCCTGCAGGAATCGAATCCTGATATCGTTCTTGTCCACGGGGACACCACCACCTCGACCGCTGCGGCGCTTGCCGCCTTTTACCGTCAGATTCCCGTCGGGCATGTCGAAGCGGGGCTGAGGACTCATAATATTTACAGTCCGTGGCCGGAGGAGATGAACCGCCAGATCACCGGTCGGATTGCCGGTTATCACTTCGCCCCGACGGAGCTGAGCCGGAAAAATCTGCTGGCGGAGGGCATTGCCGATGACAGGATTTTCGTCACGGGAAATACTGTGATTGACGCTCTGCATCAGGTGGTTGCCAAAATCTCGTCCAGCGATGCGATGCGCGCGGAGCTGGATCAGGCGCTTCTGTCTGCCGGATACGACACAAAGCGCCTGGCGAACGGGAAGCGTCTGGTCCTGATCACAGGGCATCGCCGCGAGAACTTCGGTGACGGCTTTCTTTCGATGTGTTCCGCGATCAAGGCGTTGAATGAGAAATACCCTGAAATGGATTTTGTATATCCGATGCATCTGAACCCGAACGTCCGGCGTCCTATCGGGGAAGTGTTCGGGGAGACTCCTCCGGGCAACATGTTTTTCATCGAACCTCTTGATTATCTTCCGTTTGTGTATCTGATGGAAAAGAGTTATCTTGTACTGACGGACAGCGGCGGCATCCAGGAGGAGGCGCCGGGACTCGGCAAACCTGTCCTTGTGATGCGCGACACGACGGAGCGTCCCGAAGCCCTGGAGGCGGGAACAGTGAAGCTTGTCGGCACGGATTACGATAAGATCATTGATGAAGTCTCCCGTCTTGCGGACGACCCGGATTATTACCAATCCATGAGCCGCGCCGTCAATCCCTACGGCGACGGAATGGGATGCGAACGGATACTGAGTGCATTGCAGGGGTGATTGTTGGGAACTCTATGAAACAGTCGGGCAACAGCAGACGAATCGTTAAAAATACTGTTTTTCTGTATATCCGCATGCTTCTGCTTATGCTGATTACGCTATATACGACCCGGATTGTCCTGCGGGTCCTGGGCGAGGCGGATTTCGGTATTTATAATCTGATTGGCGGCATTGTCATCATGATGGCTTTCTTTAACGGGGCTCTGAGCAGTACCACGAACCGTTATATCGCTTTTGAATTGGGAAAGGAGCAGCAGGGGAACGCCGCGACAGCGTTTGCCTCAAGCGTCACAATCCATGTTTATTTTGCCATTCTGATCTTATTGATTGCCGAAACGTTTGGTCTGTGGTTCGTCAATACCAGGCTGAACATTCCGGCGGACCGGATCGGGGCAATGAATTTTGTCTATCAGTTCTGCACATTGTCCTGTATTCTGCAGGTTCTTCAGGTGCCTTATTATGCGGCGATCATCGCCCATGAACGGATGGTTTTCTTTTCTTATCTCGGCATATTGGAAGCGGTGCTGAGACTGGGGGTTGTATTTTTGCTGCAGATTGTGGCAATAGATAAATTGGAAGGGTATGCATTCCTGCTGTTTTTGGTCAGTGCCGGCATATTTGCCGTTTATTTCGTATTCTGCCGTCTGCATTTTCCCGCTTATCGCTTCCGGCTGGTTTACGACAGGGCTTTTCTGCCTCAGATGATATCCTTTTCCTCCTGGTATCTGTTCGGAAGTCTGGCTTTGATGGCGATGATTCAGGGGGGGAATGTTTTATTGAACATTTTTTTCGGCGCGTTGGTCAATGCCGCCGCCGCTATCGCTTTTCAGGTCAATACCGCTGTTACGGGGTTTGTCAATAATTTCCGAATGGCAGTCGATCCGCAGATTATCAAGTCATGTGCAGCGGACAATATTACGTATATGAATCATCTTGTTTTCGGGAGTGCCCGTTTCACTTTTTATCTTCTGCTTCTTTTAACGCTTCCCCTGTTGCTGGAAATGGAGATTATTTTAAAATTATGGCTTTCAAAAGTTCCGGATTATGCGACTCTGTTTACACGCCTGATTTTAATTTATACTCTTGTACAGTCTTTTGATCTTTCCTTCGGTTCTGTTTTCCGCGCCGCCGGGCGGATTAAGGAGAATCAGTTGATGGCAGGAAGTGCATTTCTGCTTGTTCTGCCTGTATCTTATCTATTATTCAAATGGGGATTTCCGCCGGAGACGTTATTCATTGTCCAGATTGCTGCCGGATTTGCTGCTGCATTTTTCGTTAAAATATTTCTGCTTTGGAAATTACAGAATATTTCCCCGGGTTATTATTGCAGGCAGCTTTTGTTTCCGACAGTTACTGTTGCCTGTATTGCAGTGATACTTCCCCTCCTGATTCGTTTTTATATGGGGGAGGGGATTGCGAGATTGGGCACGGTGGCTTTCTTTTCTGTTTTGAGCGTGGCATTCTCGGTCTATGTTTTCGGCATCGACCGGAGAACCAGAGTCTTGATAATGGCTCATTTGAGAAGCCGTTTTTCTATATGATAATTCATGCCGGCGTGAACTCCGTTTGCGCCATATCGAAGCTGTTCAACAAACGATAAGGAGATATTGATATGAGTCTGGATGATTTCATCAAAAGATTTGCCGATGAATTTGAGGATATGGAAGATGGGGCAATCGGCGCTGACACCGTGTTTACTGAGCTTGAAGACTGGAATTCTTTAAGCACTCTGGGGGTTATTGCCATGGTCAAAATGGAATTCAATCTTGATATTACGGCGGATGAGATCAGAGCATGTGACACCGTCAAGGAGCTGTTCGATTTTATACAGGAAAAGAAAAATGCCTGATTTTTCTCTTGCAGGAAAGTATATTCTGATAACCGGAGCCTCCTCCGGTATCGGGCGCGCCGCGGCGGTGGCATGTTCCCGAATGGGAGCGAAAATTATCGGGACTGCCCGGGACAGGGGGCGGCTCGAGGAGACATTGAGCCTGCTTTCCGGCGAAGGACATGCCGTTCATTCCGCCGATCAGAGAAATCCGGCTGAAATCGGAGCTCTGGCGGAAATGCTGCCGAAACTTGACGGGATCGTACATTGTGCAGGCACAACGGATACGATTCCATGTCGGCATATGGCATATGAAAGGCTTCTGGCTTTGTTTGAAACCAATTTCTTCGGAACAGTAAATCTGATGACGGCATTGATGCAGGGGAAGAAGATTTCAAAAGGAGCTTCCATTGTGTTCATATCTTCCTTTCTTGCCGACAGCGTTGCAGAGACCGGATCTGCGGCATATGCTTCTGCTAAAGCGGCAATGGCTGCTTATGCCCGAGTGCTGGCGAAAGAAGTTGCTCACAGAAAGATTCGGGTCAATACACTGATGCCTGGTATCGTTAGAACCGGATTGCTGCAAAAGATGACTTTTACAGAGGATGAATTCAATGAAAATGAAAAGTTGTATCCTTTTGGATACGGGACTCCGGAAGATATTGCGGATTTCATTGTTTTTCTGTTGAGTCCGGCGTCCAGATGGATGACCGGTCAGAGAATTGTCATTGACGGCGGCAGAACACTGAACTGATCAACACAGGGGTGACTATGGACGCATATATTAAAGCGATATCTTATTATTTGCCTGAAAGGGAATTTACAAATGAGGAACTCATTGCGGAATTTCCCGAATGGAATGTGGAAAAAGTTTCTGCAAAGACGGGAATCCTCAAGCGGCATATTGCAGGAGAGTCTGAAACTGCGGCGGATATGGCTGTCAAAGCTGCGGAAAAACTGTTCTCCGAACACGGGATTCAGCCGGCGGACATCGACTTTATTTTATTTTGCACCCAGAGCCCGGATTATTTTCTGCCTACAAGCGCCTGCATCATCCAGGACAGGCTTGGCATTCCTGTAAAGTCGGGAGCTTTGGATTTCAATCTCGGCTGTTCCGGTTACGCCTATGGACTTTCCCTTGCGGCAGGGCTGCTGAAATCCCAGTCGGCAAATCATATCCTGCTTCTGACAGCGGAGACATACAGCAAGTATATTCATCAGAAGGACAAGGGGAATCGTTCTCTTTTCGGAGATGGCGCTGCCGCAACGCTGGTTTCCGCTTCCGGTTTTGCCCGGATCGGAAATTTTGTTTTCGGAACGGACGGCCGCGGGGCAGAGAATCTGATTGTGAAAAATGGTGGTGCCCGGCAGAAATGCCCTGCCGGCGATGATATGGTTGACGAATACGGATTGATTCATTCTTCGGACCATCTGTTTATGGATGGTTCGAAGATTTTTAATTTCACTCTTTCTGTCGTCCCTGAACTTGTGAATGATATTCTGGCAAAGAACTCGATGCGGAAAGACGAAGTAGATTATTTTCTCTTTCACCAGGCAAATAAATTCATGCTGGACACCATCCGGAAGATCTGTAAGATTGATAAGTCAAAATATTATATGAATCTGGAGAACACGGGCAACACTGTTTCTTCGACCTTGCCGATAGCAATCGCCGATGCGATGAACGGGAAACATATCCTTCCCGATTTCAAAGTTATGATTGCAGGATTCGGGGTCGGTTACTCCTGGTCTGGAACAATGTTGTATTTTTAAGGGTAGTTTCATCGGTTATGATTGATTTGAAAAGAAAAGAAAACTGTACCGGCTGCAAGGCTTGCGGTGATATCTGCCCGAAAGGGGCGATCTCTTTCCAGACAGATAAGGAAGGATTCTGGTATCCGGAGGTTGATCCGTCGAAATGCGTTGATTGCCATCTCTGCGAGAAGGTCTGCCCCGAATTGAATTTGAAAATTCAGAAGAAAGCCAGAACGTTCAAACCGGAATATTATGCTGTGGTGAATAAGGACTTGCCGGTACGTCTGGACAGTACCAGCGGCGGCGCCTTTTCCTTGCTGGCGAATCAGGTTTTTCAAGCGGGAGGATATGTCGGCGGCGCCGTTTATTCCGGTGATTTTCATGTTCACCATTTTCTGACGGACAATCCGGCGGACCTGGAACGTCTGCGGAGTTCCAAGTATCTTCAGAGCGATACTGCGGGATTTTTCCGTCAGGTGAAGAAATTGCTGTTGGACGGGAAAAAGGTTCTTGTCTGCGGCAGTCCCTGCCAGATGGCGGCGCTCCGGCTGTATCTGGACGGCGTTGATACCGTTGATTTGATTGTTTGCGACTATGTGTGCAGGGGGATCAATTCTCCGAAGGTTTTCAGGAAACATCTGGATTCTCTGGAAAAGAAATATGGCTCGAAGATTACATATGTCAAGGCGAAAAACAAGGAATTGGGCTGGCGGGAGCTCACTTTCAAGGCGGAATTTGAAAACGGGAAATCCTATTACGGAACGGGAACCGTCGACAACTTCACACGGGGATATCTGAGGTCAGGGATTTTCTGCCGTCCATCCTGTTATGAATGCAATTACAAGAGCGCACAGCATAATTCCGATATTACGCTGGGAGATTTCTGGGGAATCGAGTCGGTCGCTCCGGAGCTGGATGACGACAAAGGCGCCTCATTGCTGATCTGCAATACGGAAAAAGGGATGGCATTCTTTAACATGGTGCGGGAACAGTGTCTCTGGAAAAAAGTTTTATTTGCGGAAGTGCTGGAGAAAAATCATCATTTGCTGCATTCCCTGAAACATCCGGCAGTTTCGCGGGATACTTTTTTCAACGACGTTGACGATCTGCCTTTTGATCAGGTTGCGGCGAAGTATTTCCCGATGACTTGGAAGGATAAGATACCGCTCCGTTTCAAAAATAAAGTCCGTTCCATTTTGCGTCCCCTTCTTCATATGCGTTACTGCATGGGATACAATCCGTTGATTTGGATGCAGTTCATCAGGCTTAATTTTTTTACAAGGGCTGTTCATGCTTCCGTTTTTCATGGAGATTTTATTCTGCCCTGTTCCCACTGTGTCTGGGAGATCGCCGGGGGAGCGGAGGTTAATGTCAAAGGAATGTTGATTGTCGGTTTGAAGAAAATCAGAGGCTCCAGACAGGAAACAAGAATTTATATTGAAAAAGATGCCGTGCTCAGCACTTTCGATGATTTTTCCATCTGGGCCGGTGCGGATATTCAGATTTTTTCAGGTGGGGTTCTGCAGCTTGCCGGAGGGGAAGGCGCCGGATGCAACATCAACTGCCAGATTGTCTGTGCGAAAAGGATTACGATCGGAAGACGCTGTCTGATCGGGCGTAATGTCGTGATTCGTGATTATGACGCCCATACAATTCATCTGAAAGGTTATAAAATTGCATCTTCCGTAAAGATTGGCGATTATTGCTGGATCGGTGACGGTGCAATGATTGCCAAAGGAGTCACGATGGGGAATGGAGCCATTGCCGGAGCACGTTCTTTTGTGTTTTCCAAAATTCCTCCGCGAACTTTGTTTTCAGGCAATCCCGCAGTAAAAATTGAAGAAAATATTGACTGGAGCCATAAATGAGCCTGCCGAAAGAGGAGAAATCTGCGGCTTTCCGTGTTTTGCTGATTGGAGGGACCGGTACAATCGGCAGTGACGTTCTGATGCGTTCAATAGAGAAAGGGCACAGAACCTATGTGCTTAACCGGGGACGCACGAAGAAAGAACTTCCGGAAGGCGCTTTTTTTCTCCAGGGCGATATCAGAACACTGGAAGACAGGGTGCATTCCGTCCTCGGTGATTTGCAGTTTGATGTCGTCGTCGATTTTCTTTCTTATTCCGTCAGTGATCTGGCCAGGACTCTGCGCATCTTTGAGAGACGGTGCCGCCAGCTGATCTTCATTTCCTCCGTAGGTGCATATGACCGCAGAAATGCACAGGGGAAACTCAGGGAAGATATGCCGGCAACGGGAAATCCCGTCTGGGAATATAGTGTGAATAAGGCTGCATGTGAGCATTTTCTGAAAACATATCAATTTTCCGATGATGTTTCTTATACCGTCGTCAGGCCTGCAATTACATATGGAAATACAAGAATTCCCTATGGAATCATGCCTGTCTATGGTTATCACTGGACTTTTGCAGGGCGGATACTGGCAGGCAAGCCGGTTTTTCTTTGGGATCAGGGAAAAGCGCTTGCGACCGTGATGCATACGGAAGATTTTGCATATGCGTTGGTTGATTTATTCGGAAACCCGAAAGCAAAGAATGAGATTTTCAACCTTTGCGGGGATGAACCTCTGTCATGGCGTGAAATACTTTCCATTGTCGGAAAGGTCTTGAATTGCGAACCTCTTACTGTGGATATCCCGTCGGAATATGCCGCCGGCACTTTGCCCGCTATCCGGGGTATTTTACTGGGGGATCGGGCTCTGGATGCCTGTTATGATAATCACAAGCTGAAGGAGGCATGTCCTGATTTTTCCGCTTCGGTCTCCATTTCGGAAGGACTGGAGAGAACTGTGAAATACTACAGGGAACATCATTTCCTGAAAGGGATAGATTATCAGTGGGATGCCATGATGGACAGGCTGATTGCCGGATACCTGCGGAAAAAGAATCCTGGAACTCCGCTGCTTTCCAGACTGGTCTTTTTTGATTATCTTGGCAACGCGACATGGAGAGACCGCTTTTTGTATTTCGTCTATCGGTATATGCCGTCTTTTGTTCAGAAAACCGTTGATGTGATCAGGCGGGCATGCCGTAAGGCGGGACGGTTCCTGATAAGAAAATGAGGAGACAATGAAATATCTGCTGATTGGAATTAATGGAGTATATAACTACGGCTGTGAGGCTATTGTGAGAGGGAGTGTCAATATCCTCCGGGCATTTGACCCGCAGGCTGAGATTACCTATGCCACTCTTTCTCCTGATTATGACCGGAAGATGCTGGCTGACTGCGGGCTGGAGATTATCCCGAGACGTTTCATCAGCCGTTTTTCCTTTCCCCGGTTGGCAAGGCGTCTGACTGCCTGCCTGGGGATTGAGATTCCTGTGATGTTTGATCTCAAAGAGACGGCAACCGAAAAACAATACGATTATGTGCTCTCCATCGGCGGCGATATCTATACGCTGTCTCCCGACAATAAAGAATATCCGTCTGCCTTGATGCTTTTCGGTGATTATTGTGAAAAAAACGGAAGACACTATATTCTGTGGGGAGCTTCTGTCGGTCCGTTTTCCGCCAATCCGGGGGTGGAGAAGAAGGTGAAGGAACACCTGCTCCGCATTTCCGGAATTACCTCCCGCGAGAAAAAGTCAACAGAGTATTTGAATTCAATCGGTCTTGGCGGGCGGCTTCTGGAATGTGCCGACCCGGCTTTTACTGTCGCTGCGGAGATTACAAAAGAGACCGGATCTTTTTCCGGGGCGATACCGGAAAAAATTGCTTTGAATCTGAGCCCGTTGTCGCTCTGCTATACAGGACAGGGACGCAAGAACGGTATTGCTGAGCATCGGTTGCTCGTCGGGAAACTGCTGGAGATGTTTCCCTGTGAGATTATCCTGGTTCCCCATGTCTGCCCGCCGGATGAGGGCATAGACGATGATTATTCTTATCTGAATGAACTTTATCGCAGTCTGCCTGAGACGTTGCGGTCAAGAGTGCGCCTGCTGCCCCGCGGGCTTGGCTTCATTGCGACCAAAACAGAACTGATCAAATGTGATTTGTGTATTGCCGCCAGAATGCACTGCGCGATTAATGCCATGACGGCATATGTCCCGACCGTTTTGCTGTCATACAGTTCCAAAGCCTCCGGCATGGCAGAGTATGTTTACGGCAGCCGGAAATATGTCTGTGCGCTTGAGAATGTTTTGAATTATGACTTTTCCGGGAATATCAACCTGTCCGAACAGCACTGCCTGTTGAAGGCGCGGATTCCTGCTGTAACCCGCGCCGCCTACTCCGCGATGAAAATATTCAAGGCTCACGGCAGGAAAGAATTTTCAGGCTGTTGAGATGTATAAGACTGACTCTTTCTCCGGACACAGCTCTCTTTTTTGTTTTTGCAGATTTATTTTATGACTGACGCTGGTATTTTACAAGAACGGCATCCGCACGGCAAGATATTGTTTTTATCCTATCTTGTTTTCTCTCTGATCGCTTTTTTCTGCGCTGTTGCCGGTATATTCATCTGCCGTTCCGCGGTGCCTTTTGGCGCATGGCTCTTCTGGTTTTGCGTTGTGTCTGCCTTATCCGGCAGAATCTTTGAGAAAGAGATTCGGAAGTATGTCTTACTGAGTTACAGCATTTTTTCCATACTGGGAATGATGGCGCTCTTTACGTATTATTTTACTTATGGATATACTTTCGCGCCGTATGGCGACGATTCCTACTTTTTCTGTAATGCACAGAATATCATATCCGGCATTGAAAATGAGAAGTTTGAGGTTTATGGTGTTTTGATCAGTATTCCGCTGAGGCTGATTCAGCTGTTTACAGATAAATTCCAGCATTATGCCCTGCTGCCTCTGAATTGGGCGGCGGCATCTTTCGTTGTCGGTTTTTCTCTGCGTCTCGGTTATGATCTGCTGCCGGGCAGAGAATGTTCTCCCGTTCCGTTTCTTGCCTTTGCCTGTATTGTCCTGAACAGTATTTTCTGTGATGCTGTTGTTCATCTTTACCGTGATGTCTTCATGTCTCTGTTTGCTGTGCTGTCTCTTCATTCCGTTTTTCGCAACCGCTGGAAATCATCAGTCGTTTTTGCTGTTTTTTCCGGAATATTCCGTGCTGCCAACGGACTGCTGCTGTTTCTCCTGCTGTTTTTATTGAAGGTCCGGCAGAAATACGCCGGTATGAGGAAATTGACTTTTTTTCTTATAATCCTTTTCGTCAGTGCGGTTCTCCTTTTCATTCTCAGTCATGTTTCATTAAATATGAGTTCATTCCTGCAGGCGTCGGAGGTGAAGACCTCGATTCTGGAAACTCTCCGGAACCGGGCGGAAAGTTTTACTTATTATTACGAAAATGCGGGGATTCCGGCAGCCCGTCTGCAAAGCAATTCCGTTCTGTATTTGTTTTCTTTTCTCTTTTCGCCTGTCCGGGTGACTTCCTGGGTGCGTGAAATCCATGAGGGACTGATTTACGTGGGTCATGACGCTCTGGTCTATCCTGCTTTCCGGATGTTCCGGATTGATTATTTCGTCGCGTGCATCGGTATGGTTTTCCAGATTTTCATTGTGCCGAAAATATGTCTTTTCCTGTATGCCTCTTTGAAAGGGCGTAATATGAAGCTGTTTATTCTGGCTTTTTCTTTTCTCTGCTATTGTTTCTTAATCGCTTTTGTTTCCATGCAGGTCAGACACAAGGTTTTTCTGATACTGTTTCTTCCGGCTTTCCTGTTTTTGTATGAACAGCTTTACCGGCGGAAATATCTCACTCAGGAAAGATGCTTCCGCTTTGGCCTGCTGGCTGTTGCTGTATTGGTCAATCTGAGAGATTTCTATCTGAATTATTTGACCGTATCGTAAAAGAACAATAATCATGGAAAGATTCCGGCAATGAGAGTTACAATTGTCTTGAACGGGCGCCTGGAAAGTCTGCCGCCTGTTTTATCCGTATGCCATGCTCTGGCTGAAACAGGGCATCATGTTCATTTGATTACGAACCTTATTGAACCGGAAAATGCCGGTGAACTGCGTGAAAAAGGGGTGAAGATCACGACGTTCAGGAAACACCCCGACATCAGGAATACCTCTTTGCCGGTCCGTGCCTGCCGTTGGCTCTCGTTCCGGTGGCAAATCTGGAACCTCCTGCGGAAGGAACAATATGATTTTCTCTGGATCGCAAGTGCGGAGACTGCGCTTCTGATGGGAAAACGCCTGTTGAAAGAGCGTTACGTCCTGCAGATGCATGAATTGTATGACACCTATCCGGTCCGTATCAGGAAGCTGAAACCGCTGGCGCAAAAGGCATGTCTGGTTTTTGTTCCGGAACTGAACCGGGGGAGAATTTTCCGGGCATGGTTTGATCTGCCGGAGTTTCCTGTCATCTTGCCGAATAAGCCTTACCGTCATCCGAGAAAGAGAAATATTCCTCTTACAAATGAGAAGGTCAAATCTGTGATTGAAGGTTTGGGCAGGGATGCGAAAATTGTATTGTATCAGGGCGGAATCGGAAAAGAACGTGACCTGCGCCCTGTTGCCAGAGCGGTAAGTGAACTGGGAAGTCCGTGGAAACTGGTCATTCAGGGAATCCTGATGGGGAACGATGAATATACGAAAGATTTTCTGGCGAACTATGAGTATACTCTTGTGCCTCCGGTTCCTGCGCCGAAACATCTTGAAACCGCTGCCCATGCCTACATCGGCATTGCCGCCTATGTTCATGATTCATTGAATACGGAATTCTGCGCCCCGAATAAGATTTATGAATATACGGGATTCGGCTTGCCGGTCATTGCAAATGACGTCGCGGGACTTCAGGACACCATCGGGCGTTACCGCGCAGGAATCTGCATCAATTTTGCAACTGCGGATACGGCTGAAATCAAACACTGTCTGGAGGAGATTGACACTGCCTATTCCGGATATGCGGCATGTGCTGCGGAGTTCTATGAAGCCTGTGATTTGAAAGCGATAATCGTCACCGCTTTTGAACGGCTCCGGAATAGAAAATAAAATTGTTTTTCAAATATGATAAAAAAGAATGGATCAATCAATGAAAGTCTTGTTTTGTGTCAGGCATAATTTCTATTCCTCGCCCGGCGGAGCGCAGATTCAGATCTTGAAAACGGTTGAAGGTCTGGAAAAGCTGGGCGTTGCCTGTGATTTGGTCTCAAGTCTTGAGAAGATTGATTTTTCCCGGTATGATCTGATTCATCTGACGGATCTGACGTGGACTTATGACCTGCTGGAGTATTTGAGCGTGTTGAGAAATGTCAGGATTCCGAAGGTTCTTTCCACGATCTATTGGCCTTTTGATGATTATGCCGCCCATGGAGCGCCGTGGATGCAGCGGTTGATTTTCCGTTTCTTCGGGATTAACGGATTTGAATATATGAAAGCTGCATTCAAACTGCTTTTCAGGCGGAATCTCATTTATTTGCGGGGATTGAAAAAATCTTATATCGCCAGCCAGAAGGAGATTGTGGGCAGTGTCGACTGGCTGCTGCCGAATTCCGAGATGGAACTGGCTGCCTTGAATTCGCGCCTGGGGCTCCGGCAGGAAAACTATACGGTCGTCAACAATGCCATTGACGTAACGCTGTTTGATCAGATCATGAGCGGGTCTTCTTTTGATAAAGCCTCTGATACCATTACATTTGTCGGGCGGATTGATGCGAGAAAAAATCAGCTTAACTTTTTGAAAGCTGTTTATCATACGCCTTACCGCATTGTCTTTATCGGGCAGGCGGGGCCCAACAGCAGGAAATATTACAGAAAATTGCGGGAACTGGCTGAAAAACGCGGCAATACCGAATTTGTCTCTCAGGTGCCTCAGCGGACTGTTTTTGAGTTGATGCTGACTGCGCGCGTCAATGTTTTAACCAGTTGGATCGAGACCCCCGGATTAGTCAGCCTGGAAGCGCTTTATGCCGGCTGCAATATTGTTGTGACGGACAAGGGGTCGGTAAGGGAGTATTTCGGAGATCATGCGTATTATTGTGAACCGGATGATCTTGAGAGTATCCGGAATGCTGTCGGAATGGCGATGAAGGCGCCGCCGCCGTCTCAGGAATTACGCAGGAAGATCGTTTCGGATTACTCTTGGAGCAAGGCGGCGGAACAGACTCTTTCCGCATATGAAAAAGTATTGTCTGCCAAATCATAAATTTTTTCCCCGGAATATCAATGAAAAAAGTAGCGATTATCGGTACCGTTGGAATTCCCGCCGGTTATGGCGGTTTTGAGACCCTGGCTGAAAATCTGGTCAGGACATTGTCTTCGGAGTTTGAATTTACGGTATATTGTTCGTCAAAAGCGTATTCCCGGAAACTGCCGGAGATTTATGGCGCGAAGTTGAAATATATTCCTCTCCGTGCAAATGGGATTCAAAGCATTCCTTATGACATCTGGAGTATTCTGTCGGCATTAAAATCTGCGGATGTTCTTTTGATTCTGGGCGTCGGCGGCTGTATCGTCCTGCCGTTCCTGAAACTGTTCGGATGCAGAAAGAAGCTGATTGTCAATATTGACGGACTTGAATGGCGCAGGTCCAAATGGAATCCGCCGGCCAAAAGCTTCCTGAAGTTTTCCGAGAGAACGGCTGTCCGTTTCTGCGATCATGTCATCGGAGACAATAAGGTCATTTCGGATTATGTCGAACAGGAATATCACCATTCGTGCAGCTTGATTGAATATGGCGCGGATCATCAGGAACCGCAGAAGATTTCGGCTGCGTCGCTTGCCGCATATCCCTTTCTGAGTCATGCTTACGCCTTCGGCGTTTGCAGAATCGAACCGGAAAACAATGTGCATCTGGTGCTCCGGGCTTTTGCGGACCCCTCATGTTCCCTGCCTCTTGTGATGGTGGGGAACTGGTCGAAAGGGGCATACGGGCAGAAGTTGTATGAAACATACAGGGGACATGGCAATATCCATCTGCTGGATCCTGTTTATGACCAGAAAAAACTCAATGAACTGCGTTCCAACTGTATTCTCTATATCCACGGGCATTCCTGCGGCGGGACGAATCCCTCGCTGATTGAAGCGATGCATCTCGGACTGCCCGTTGCCGCCTTTGATGTTAATTTCAATCAGGAAACGACAGAATACAAGGCATTGTATTTCGCTTCAAGTGAAGAACTGCTCAGGATCATCGGGGAGAAGCGGGTTACGGAGTGGCGGAAGATAGGAGATGCGATGCGTGAAATTGCCGGGCGGCGTTATACATGGAAACGGATCGGGCAATGTTATGCGGAATTGTTTTAGGCGTTATCTGTGCATGAAAGTCGATACTCCCGTTACGGGGAGCGTCGATGAAGCCACTTCGCAGACTGTGGACATCTGCCGCTGTCTGCTGATTTTGGGGATTGTCTGCATCCACTGCCAGATTGAGGTGCCGCCGGATGCGCCTGCCTGGCTCCATGATTTCCGTTACTTTTTCCAGGTCATTCTGCCCTCCGTCTGTGTCCCCGGCTTTTTTGTGATCTCCGGCTGCTGGCTGTTCCGGAGTTATGACGGCTCTCCGGGGCAATATGCCGGGCTCCTGAAAAAACGGGTGTTCTCTTTAGTGATTCCTTATCTGTTTTGGAATCTTGCGGTTTTTCTGCTGTATTGGCTTGCCCCGAAAATACCCGGAATATCAGCTTTTTTCACAAATGACAAATTCGCAGGGCGAAGCCCGCTGATGGTGTTGGATCTTCTGTTCGGCGTGACAGAGAAGCCGATTGCTTATCAATTCTGGTTCATACGTAATTTATTTCTCTATGCGGCACTGACTCCTCTGCTGTATCTGCTTTTCCGTCTGCCGCTGGGTGTGTTTCTGTGCTTGATCAGTATCTTTTTTATCTGTTCCCGGCATATCGGGGGCGGATTGTTTTTCCTGCTTGCCGGAGGCATTCTTGCCCGGCTTGACATCGTGCGCCGCATTTCGTGGAAAAATCATTATTGCCGATTTCTTTCCGTGCTGTTCCTCTTCTTGTCCATTCTGGCTTTGAACCGGACAGGGGGGATGCGACTTGCCGTTATTCTGTCGGGAATTCCGAGCGTCTATTGCCTGTCGGCTTTTTTATATCGCATTCCCTGGATGTCAAGATTTTTCCGGTATTTGAAAACAGGCGTATTCTTTATTTTCGGCATTCATGCTGTTCTGATTGTCCTGATTGTCAAGATGTTTTTTCTTTTCATTCCTGCTTCGGCTTGCGGGATTGTCATCGGAACTTTGCTCTGTCCGCTGCTGTGTATCGGGATTTCTCTGCTGATCTTCGAAATATTCAGAAAACTTTTCCCGCGTTTTCTGGGTGTCATCTGCGGCGGACGCATATAAACCGGTTATGAATATGGATACTCTGCCGTCAAAACATAACGAAAGAGGAGGAACGTTTCTGAAACGGGTATGCCTGCTGTTCCGCCCGGAAAAGGAATTGACTTCTTTTCAAACATCCTTTCTGCTGGCGCTGATTGGGCTTCTGGCGCTTGCCGTCCGTCTGTTGAGCTTGCGGCTGGAACCGGCGCTTTCCCGTGACGGCTGCCTGTATCTTGAGCTGATTCAGGTATGGCATGACACCGGATCACTGGACGGGGTCTTGAAGCACTGGCCTGAATTCTGGATTCCGCCTTTTCCCCTGTACTTGATGCTGCTGGTGATGAAGTGCGGTTTTTCCGCTTATCTTTCGGGTGTGGGCGTCAACATTTTTCTGGGGAGCCTTCTGCCGGGTATCATCTATCTGATTGCAAATGAAGTCTGCCGCAGCAGGCGTATCGCGTTGGCGTCTGCTTTGCTGATTGCTCTGAATCCGCCTATGATAGAGTTGGCGGTCGAACCGCTGCGTGACACGGTTTATCTGTTTTTTGCCGGATTGGTGATCTGCCTTCTGATCTTCTGCATTCGGAGACAGAAGTGGTATTTATGGGGGATCACCGGCGTATTTCTTGGCATGGCATTTCTCACCCGGTATGAGACTTTGGAATTTTTCCCGCTGGCAGGCATCTGCTGGGGAATTGCCATATGCCGGAAGACAATGGACTGGAAGAAGCTGTTGATTTGCTGTTTTTCCCTGTCCGCCGCTTTTGTTGTCACCGTATGCCTGCTGATATCGGCAATGGGGGCGGAGGATCATTTATATAAAAGCTATGGAAAGTATTATTGGGTAAAGTGGAAAAATATAGAGAAAAAGTTCTGTAAGGAAAACATTCTGAAATGACTGCTGTATTTTTCAGGCTGATTCCCCGTATTTTATTTGAGCCGGTTGCGGTTGCGGCTGTTCTGGGAATCATCACTGCGCTCATTTACTTCTGGAAAAAGCGCAATAATCTTTTCTGGTTCGTGGCTTGTTCTGTTGTTTTCATGATTGGCTGGCGGCTTGTCATCCATATCATCTCATCCCGCTATGCATCGATCCTGATTTATCCGGCGATCATTTTCGGCGTTTATTTTTGCTTTCAATTGGAAGATATCCTGAAACTGGTGCCGAAAGTTCCGGAAAAGGTGAGGCGTATTGTTCCGTGGCTGTTTATCATTGGATTGTCCATAGCCTGCATTGTGAAAATTCTTCATGTAAATCCGTATGCGGATTATATCCCTTACAATTGTGCGGTTGTGAAACAGGATGCCGTGAAGTTTGCCAACCCTGTAATTCTCGCGGAACCGGACAATAAAAGACGTTATCAGTATTATTCCGGTTTGAAAGTCATTCCGCTGGAAGAACTGGAATCCGGGGCTGTCGATGAGACGCGGATGCGTATGTTATTGCCGTATCACGGAAAGAAGTTTGATGCAGTGTATGTGTTCGTGGATGAACGGAGCGGCGATTTGCCGCTGACATCCACTGTTTTTGCTTTTGCGGATGGTGAATGCAGACTGTTGTCATGGCAGTATCACAACCGCAGGAAAAAAAAGCAGCTTCGTGTCTACCGGTATCTTCCGCCTCCCGCCGAAGCAGGAAAAAAACAGTAGTCTCTCCCTTTGAATCTGGAAAAAAGGCATCCCTCCACAGGAGCGGATGCTTTTTTTGTTTCGGGGGTCCGCTTTTGATCTGCCGTCCCGTAGGAACTGCCTGTTTTTTTATCTTGCAAGATTTTATTTTCAGCTCTTTAAAAGAACCGCTTTTGCACTACATTATATCACCCTTATAACTTATAACTTATAACTTGAAACTCTGCCTATGCCTGCTTCAGTAAAAATATCGGGAATTTCCAAATCCTACCAGAAGGGGACGCCCGTTCTTCTGCCGCTTGACCTTGAAATCGGAAAAGGGGAGCTCTTTTTCCTGCTCGGACCCTCCGGATGCGGGAAATCCACTCTGCTCCGGATTCTTGCCGGTATCGTGGAACCGGACTCCGGTTCGATCTTTTTCGATGATCGCGACATCACCTCTCTGCCGCCGGAAAAACGGCAGGCGGCGATGGTTTTCCAGAATTATGCATTGTGGCCGCACCTGTCTGTGTTTGAAAATGTGGCATTCGGACTGCGCGCCGCCGGAGTGCCGAAAAAAGTGATTGATGAGAAAGTCGCGGAGTCGCTGGCGCTGGTCCGCATGTCGGATTTTGCGGACCGCAGAGTCCCATCGCTCTCCGGCGGACAGCAGCAGAGAATTGCGCTGGCGCGTGCGATAGCCGTTGATCCGCAGGTGCTTCTGCTGGACGAGCCGCTTTCGAATCTGGACGCGAAACTGCGTGACGAAATGCGCAGCGAGATTGCACGTATCTGCCGGGAGCGCTCGCTGACCGCGATTTATGTGACGCACGACCGCCGCGAGGCTTTGAGCATGGGCGACCGGATTGCCCTGCTTGACCGGGGAGCGATTCAACAGACCGGTTCGCCGGTGGAGCTTTATAAAAAGCCCCGTTCCCGTTTTGCAGCCTCGTTTCTGGGGGATGTCAACCTGCTGGAAGGGGTGGTGGACGGCGAGGAGAATGCAATGCTGCGGATCAGATCGGAGATCGGCGTGCTTTATTCTTCGCATGTTGAGCTGAAAAAAGGACGGACGGTCCTGATCCGCCCAGAAAACATCAGCGTGAACTCGACGGCTCCTTCCGCAAACCGTTTCGAGGCGGAATACCTGTCCGGGACGTTTCTAGGCGAACGCTGTGAGCTCAAGTTCCGTACGGAGAACGGCAGGATTCTGGATGTGAACGAGGATTCCTCCGAATTGCGCGAGGCGGGGAAACGGTATACATTGTCGGTTCTGCCGCAGAATATCATTCTTCTTGAGGATTGACGGACACGATGAAATACCGGATTATTTTTGCGATTCTGCTTCTGCTGGCTGTGCTGGCTCTGCCGTTTCTGCTGCGCAAGGATGCGGGCGGCGTTAAAACGAATACCGATGAAGCCGATACCGTGGTCATCATCAGCGCCCACAGCGGACCGATGAAGCATGAACTGGAACAGGGGTTCCGGAAGTATTACAGGGAAAAATACGGACGCGATGTCGTGGTGGACTGGCGCGCTCCCGGCGGCACCTCGGACATTGTCCGCTATATCGCCGACCGCTTTGAAGCGGAGTTCCGGCATTACTGGAACAGCGATAAGTCCAATCCCGAATGGAATGCGCACATTGCTTCCTCCTACAGCAATCCGAAAGTCGATTCCGACATTCACGCGGATGCCGAAGCGAAACTTGCACGCAGGAAGTTCCTGGAGTCCGAAGTCGGAATCGGGATCGACCTGTTTGCGGGAGGCGGCACCTACGATCAGGGGAAACAGGCTGCGCGCGGTTTTGCCGTGGACGGCGGGCTTCAGGCGCGTCATCCCGAATATTTCAAGCCGGATGTGATACCGCAGAAATTCGGAGGCGATGTGATCTATGACGCCGGAGGGCGCTATTACGGCGTGTGTCTTGCAAGCTTCGGCATCTGTTACAATGCGGACCGTCTGAAGGAACTTGCCGGGCTCGGCGCGGTTCCCCCGAAGCGCTGGAGCGATCTGGGCAGACCGGAATTTTTCAATACAGTGGTCACTGCCGACCCGACGAAATCAGGTTCCGCGAACAAGTGTTACGAGACGATTCTCCAGCAGGCGATGCATGAGGCGGTTCCTGCCGGAATGAAGCCGCAGCCTGAACACCTTGACAGAGGATGGGCGGACGGCATGAATCTGATCAAACGCATCATGGGGAATACCCGCACGATCACGGACAGCGCGGGCAAAGTCACGCGCGACGTTGCCTCCGGTGCGGCGGCGGTCGGCATGGCGATTGACTTCTACGGACTGACGGAGCAGGAATGGAACGCATTTCAAATGGGCGGGAAGCCTGTGATCTTCTATGTCGCTCCCGAAGGGGGAACGGCGGTTTCCGCAGACCCGATTCAGCTTCTGCGCGGGGCGCCGAACAGGAAGACCGCACATGCGTTTCTTGATTTCATGATCGGACTCGAAGGACAGAAGCTGCTGGATTTCAAGCTCGGGACTCCGGGAGGTCCGCGGAAATACGCTCTGCGCCGGTCTCCCGTCCGCATGGATCTTTACGAAGACAGATACAGGGATTTGCGCGCCGATCCCGATTATTATCCCTACAGGTCCGGTCTTTCCTTTACCTATCATCCCGAATGGACCGGACGTTATTTCAGCATGATCCGCATTCTGATCCGCTGTCTGACGCTGGATGTGCAGGACGAACTGCGTTATGCATGGCGCGAGATCATCAAAGCCGGCGGTCCGAAGGCTGTTCCGCAGGCGATGGAGGAGTTCAACCGGCTGCCGTTTGCCTATCGTGAGGCGGCAGCCGCCGCGGCATCGCTTCAGACTTCCGGCACACGTTCCGCCGTGGATGTCGCGGAAGTCTGCCGGAAGTGGAGCGGGGAGGCGCGGCGGCAGTATTTGAAAGCGGCGTCTCTTGCGAAGGAGGGAAAATAAGATGAATACGGGATTTCTGAAACTGTTGACCGTTGCTCTGATCGTCGTGTTCTTCGCGGTTTTCCTGCTTCTGCCGATTTACACTGTGGTGGAGGAGGGGCTCCGCTGGAACCTGATCTGCGAAGTCTTCCGCAATCCCCTTTACATGGAAGGACTGTTGAATTCGTTTCTGCTGGCAGTCGTAACGACCTTTCTTGTGTTTCTGATCTCTCTGCCGCTTGCCTTGATTTATGACAAGCTGGACTTTCCGGGGAAGGGCGTCTGCAATCTTGCAATGATGCTTCCGATGATCCTGCCGCCGTTCGTCGGTGCGCTCGGGTTCATGCAGATTCTCGGACACTATGGCGTAATCAATACGATTCTTGTGAATTTCGGGCTGGAGCGAATCGACTTTCTCGGCGGGAACGGCCGTTTCTGGTCGATCTGTTTCATTGAGGCGCTGCATCTGTACCCGATCCTTTACCTGAATCTGGTGACGTCGCTCGGAAATATTGACCCGGCGATGAACGAGGCGGCGAAGAATCTGGGCGCCGGACGCTGGTACCGGCTGCGCCGGATTACGGTTCCGCTTCTGAAACCGGGGATTCTCGCCGGAGGGAGTATTGTCCTGATCTGGAGTTTCACGGAACTCGGGACGCCGCTGATGTTCGGCTACACGCGTACAACGGCAGTGCAGGTGTTCAACGGGATTACGGAGCTGGAGACGAATCCTCTGCCTTACACGCTGGTTGTCGTGATGCTGGGGCTGGCGCTGATCATGTACCTGCTGTCCCGCCTTGCCCTGGCTTCGGGCGGAGCCGCTTCCGCAGTCAAGGGACACGCCTCCTCGTCCGCCGTTTCCGCGCGCGGATTCAGGAAGATTCTTGCCCCGCTGGCGTTCCTTGCGGTGACGCTTGCCGCCGTTTCCCCTCATATCGCGCTGATTCTGACTGCGGTTTCCCGCAACTGGTATGGGACGGTTCTGCCGGAGCATCTGACTTTTCTGCATTTCGACAATGCGCTGTCGCATAAGATTGTCCTGCCGAGTATTGTGAACAGCCTCAAGTATTCCTCGCTTGCGATGCTTTTCGCCCTGGCGGTGGGAATCCTGCTTTCCCTGATCGTGGTCCGCTGGCGTTTCCGCGGCGCTTTCATTCTGGATATTCTTGCCATGACGCCGCTTGCGGTGCCGGGAATCGTAATTGCGTTTGGATACCTCGGCATGTCCGTGAAATATTCCTGGGCGCATGAATTGTTCAATCCTGTTGACAATCCCCTGCTTCTGTTGGCGGCGGCTTATGCGATCCGGCGTCTGCCGTATGTGGTGCGTTCCGTGACGGCGGGGCTGGAACAGACTCCCGAAGAACTGGAATTCGCCTCGCGCAATCTTGGCGCGAATGCGTTCCAGACCTTGCGGCGGGTGACGCTTCCCCTGATTACCGCCAACATCGTGGTCGGAGGGCTGTTTGCGTTCAGCTTCTCGATGCTGGAGGTTTCCGACTCCCTGATTCTTGCGCAGAAAGCGGAGTTCTTCCCGATCACACGTGCGATTTTCGAACTCTCGATGATTCTCGGGGCGGGCCCGGTTACGGCGTGTGCATTTGGCGTCTGGACCATGGCATTCATGGCGGCGACGCTCGGCGCGGCGGGAATCCTGCTCGGACGCAAGATCGGCGCCATTTTCCGGCTGTGAAATAATGACAGATTCCTGGATCGAATGTCAAAGCGTGATGGAAATCTCGCCCCGCGGGATTCTGAAGCGGATTTCCATCATGATATGATTCCGAATTCAGATTCACCCTTGTTCTTTGCGTTATATTCTTCAGGTGCTCACTTTGTGATTACTCCGTCCCGTCTTGCCACAGCCGGAACGAAATACTTCTTTGATGAACTTTTTCTCATAAGTAATTCCATCAAAGTGAAGTTTTTATGCGAGTGCTGCTTTTGATGCTTTTTGGGTTTCATATCCGTCCCTCGGGTCGGCTTTGAAGCGGAAGGATGTGTGGGCATTCTTCTCTAGTCAAGGGCTCTGTCTTTGTCGTGGGCCAGCGGCGAACCGCTGGTTGCGCATAACATGAAATCTCCGCCCGGAGCTCTCCGGGACTTCTGTGATCGGGATTTTTCCTGATTCAGTCTTTTCAGAGAAAAAATATGAAATATTGTTGACATATCAACTGTTTAGGTGTAAACTAAATGAGAAGGAGGATTTTTATCATGGCTGTTTCACATTTTAACCGTGATCTTGAGTTTGATGATCTGAATCATGAAGCTCTGATGGGGGTCTGGTGGACCGGAGTGCTTTTAAAAAAGCAGGCGAGGCGGTTTTTCCGTGACACGCTTGCTTCTGAAGCGCAGTTCAACATTATGCTGCTTCTGAAATATGCGGAAACGCCTTTGACGCAGAATGAACTCAGCAGCAGGCTGCTGGTCGATAAATCCAACGTCACCGGACTGGTGAACCGGATGGCGGCGGCGGGACTGCTGCGCCGTGTGCAGGTTCCGGATGACCGTCGGGCGTATCATCTGAAGCTGACTTCCGCCGGACTGAAACTGCTGAATCAGGTGGAGCAGCCTTACCGTGAAGAAATTGCCGCAATCATGCAGGTCTTTTCCTGCGGGGAAATGCGGACACTGAACCGTCTGATGCGGCGTTTGCAGAAATCATTGGAGGAAAGAGAGGAAGATCATGGGTGAACTTTTGGTCAAAGTGCCTGAGTCTGATGAGGAATTTCAGGCGATGTGGCAACTGAACCATGAAGTTTTTGCCGGAGAGCTTGGACAGCACCCGCGGCATCCGGACTGCCGGCTTGTTGATAAGTTCCATCATAAAAACCGCTACCGGATCGCATGGGACGGCAGTGTCGCCGCCGGAATGATCTGTGCGCATTCCGAACCTCCGTTTTCAGCGGAAATGCGCTTCGGGCAGGTGATCGCTTCCCGGATCAGAAAGGGAAGAACGGCGGAGATCCGCCTGTTTACAGTCAGGAAGGAATACCGTTTTACCACTCTGCCGGCAAGACTTGCCGTTCCGCTTCTGCTGGAACTGAAATCACAGGGAATTGAAAATATCATTATTTCCGCAGTGGAGTCCCGCCGAAGATTATACTGCCGCCTCGGCTTCGTTACGCTCGGGGAAAGCGTGATGGATGGAGCGTCCCGGTTTTACCCGATGGCGGCTGAACTGGAATCTCTCTGCCGCCATTGCCAATGTGCCCTCAGGAGATATCAATGAACCGTTACTCTTTCGTACCGACTCTGCCCCGTCTCTTTCCCGCGGCGGAAGATGCGATCCGCGCCGCGATGGTCTCACACCGGAGCGTTGAGTTCGAGACTCTGGTCCGGCAGACGGAGAATCATCTGCGTGTGCTCTGCGGCGATGAGTCTTTCCTGGTGATTCTGGTTTCTGGTCCGGGGACCTTTGCAAATGAGCTGATGATCCGGAATTTCTGCTCCGGGCATCGCTCCCTTGTCCTCTGCAACGGTGAATTCGGATACCGCCTTGCCTCTGCGTGTCCGGAGTGCATTGCGCTGGATTTCGGTTTTGCGCGGCATTGGGAGGAGGAACGGATTCTGGAACTGCTGGACTCAAAACCTGAAATTGACCGTATCATCGGCGTATGCTGTGAGACAAGTTCCGGCATGGTGAACGATATTGCCATGCTGAACCGGATCTGCGAGGCACGCGGAATCTGGTTCACTCTGGATGCCGTCAGCGCTTTGGGGGTGGAGAGCGGACTCTGCTCCTGTTCTGCTTTGGCAATGGCGACAGGGAGCAGCGGAAAGGCATTGGCGGGAGTGCCCGGTATCGCAATCCTGCTTTTGAATCCGCGTTTTCCGCGTTCTGTTTCTGAGGTCCAGCCGAAAATCCTGCAGTTGGAGCCGCTGCTTTCCGCCCGTGAAATGCCGGGGATGGTACGCAATACCATGAGTTCGCTTCTGCTTGCGGCGCTGGAAGCCTCCTGCCGTTCGATTCTTGAACTGGGACAGGATCACTACCGGAGGCGGCTCCTTGCGCTGAAAGACGCGGTCCGGCTTTGTCTGGCTGACTTCGGCGTGAAGGCGTTGGCGGGGAGCGACAGCCCGATTGTTACCGCGTTTCATCGTCCGGAGCCGGAAGTCTGGCGGAGCTGGCTTCGTTCTCTGGATGAAAAAGGGGTGGAAATTTATCATCGGGTATGCTATCTTGAACAACGGAATCTTTTTGAAATCGCCGCTATGGGCGACTGGCAGGAGGAATTTCACAGAATTCCTGATTTGTTGCAGTTATAATAAAGGAAACAGCAGGAAGTTGAGCGGAGGAAAATGATACGGAAGGAAATACGCCTGGTCTGTCCCGTATTCGATGATCCGGATCGGATTCACAGCCTGAAGTATGGAGCACAGGAGCTCAAATGGCATAAATGCCGGGGAAGCAGGCGCTGTATCTTGTATTCCGGGAAGAAGTTTTTCTGCGGAATGCCCGTCACTGCCATTTTAAGGGGGCTGAATCTTCTGCCGGCGAAAGTTTCCGCTCCGCGGCTGAAACCGGTCATGATTTTTGATCCGGTGAGGCGCAGGCTGATGATCCGCAATCCATATGATTTTTCTTTTGTTCAGATCATAGGCAGAGAATTTCATATTGAGACGAGATACATCAAGTCAATTGAGGTCCGTTATGTTCCCAAAGTCATCAACGGGCTTTCTGAACTGTATGTACACGGGCGTAACACGGTCTGGTGGAGCGGTTTATATCTTGTTTCCGATGTGGATGGTAAGGAACGGGAACGGCTGGTTCTGGTTGCGATGGGCAGCCTTTATGGAATTGCGGAGACTCTTGCCGGATATCTTGGCGTGAAAGTACATACTGCCGGAAAAAGGCTGTTATGATGGTCTGGCGGAATCGGAAGGAAAATGTGTTTCGGCAGAAGTCATCTTCAATGGCGGAATCCATAATTTTGGCGGAAAGGCAAAACTGAATGCAGTCCTGACCGTTCTGTTTTCAGAAAACTTCTGCTTGTCTTATTTTCCCGGCTTTTGAGCAGACTATTTCAATCCTGAAATAAGAAATTACGAAGGATTCCTGAAAAACATTTGCAAAAAAGAATTGTCTGTCTATATTAATGAAAGTTCTGAAACCAAAGGGCGTGGAGGTCCTGCGGCGGAAGATCATGCAATTGAAATCGTTCTGAACATTCAGGGTTCGTCCCGGGTGCAAGGCGGTGATAAAGACGGATCGTATTTACCATCCCTGTGCGCCTGTATTCGGAGCACAGGGATTTTTTTATGCGGCGAAAGGAGCTGAAATGGAAACGGAAACCAGAATCGCACTGATCGGGATCATCGTGGAGAATCAGGAGATTACCGATGAACTGAACCGGATTCTGCATGAATTCGGCGAATATATCGTCGGACGCATGGGGATTCCCTACAAAAAACAGAAGGTCTGCATCATCAGTGTGATCGTGGATGCGCCGAACAACGTCATCAGTTCGCTTTCCGGGAAACTCGGAATGCTGGACGGCATCAGTGTGAAGACTGTATATTCTAAAAAATAACCAGAGAGACGGGGTGTGAAAATGAAGTATGATCCGAAATCTTCAAAAGCCGAGGAGTTCATCAATGATCAGAAGATCCGCGAGACTCTTGCGTATGCGGAGGCAAACAAAAATAATCGGGAGCTGATCGACCGGATTCTGGAAAAGGCGCGCGACTGCAAGGGTTTGAGCCATCGCGAGGCACTGGTTCTGCTGGACTGCGAACTGGAAGATGAAAAAGAGAAGATTTTTGCGCTTGCACGCGAAATCAAGCAGAAGTTTTACGGCAACCGCATCGTGATGTTTGCCCCGCTGTATCTTTCAAATTACTGTGTCAACGGATGTACCTACTGTCCTTATCATCTGAAAAACAAGCATATCCGCCGCAAGAAGCTCACGCAGGAGGAGATTGTGCGGGAGGTGATTGCGCTGCAGGATATGGGGCATAAGCGCCTGGCTCTTGAAACGGGCGAGGATCCGGTGCACAACCCGATCGAATACGTTTTGGAAAGCATCAGGACGATCTACGGAATCAAACATAAAAACGGTGCGATCCGCCGCGTCAATGTGAATATTGCGGCGACCACGGTCGAGAACTACCGCAAACTCAAAGAAGCGGGAATCGGAACCTATATCCTGTTTCAGGAAACCTATAACAAGAAGGCTTACGAAGAACTCCATCCGACCGGGCCGAAGCACGATTACGCATATCATACCGAAGCGATGGATCGTGCCATGGACGGCGGAATCGATGACGTCGGATGCGGTGTATTGTTTGGGTTGAACCTGTACCGCTATGATTTCGTCGGGCTTCTGATGCACGCGGAGCATCTTGAAGCGGCAAAGGGAGTGGGACCGCATACGATCAGCGTTCCCAGAATCCGCGCGGCGGACGACATTGATCCCGGGACATTCTCCAATGCGATTTCCGATGAAATTTTCGAGAAGATCGTGGCGGTTCTGCGGATTGCCGTTCCCTATACCGGAATCATCATTTCCACCCGCGAATCGCAGAAAGCGCGCGAGCGGGTGCTCCGGCTCGGTGTGTCCCAGATCAGCGGAGGTTCCCGCACGAGTGTCGGCGGTTATGTGGAGGAGGAAAAGGAAGAGGAAAATTCCGCTCAGTTCGACGTCAGCGATACCCGTACGCTGGATCAGGTCGTGAACTGGCTTCTTTCTCTCGGCTATATTCCGAGTTTCTGCACCGCCTGTTACCGGGAAGGGCGCACGGGCGACCGTTTCATGAAGCTGGTGAAATCCGGGCAGATCGCGAACTGCTGTCAGCCGAATGCCCTGATGACCCTCAAGGAATATCTGGAGGATTACGCTTCGCCCGATACTCAGAAAAAAGGCGAGAAAGTGATTCGGGATGAAATTCCGCGCATTGCCAATGACAAGGTGCGCGCGATTGCCGTCGAGCATCTGAAAGAGCTCCATGACGGCAAGCGTGATTTCCGTTTTTAAGCTGTTTCGCCGCCGGAATTTTTCCGGCGGTAATTTTTTCAAAATCCTGCTTGCAATTCCATAAAATGCGGCTATGTTAATGAATGCTAACATGGAGGAGTTCATGCAGTTGACCGTCAGACAGCAGGAAATCATTGATGCCGCTCTTGCACTGATTGCGGAACAGGGAATACAGAACCTGACGATTAAGAATATCGCCGCGGCATTGAAAATCACGGAACCGGCGATCTATCGCCATTTCGACAGCAAGTTCGCGATTCTGGATGCCCTGCTGGACAGCTTCGATCATGGTTCTGTTTCCGTTCTGGCGGATTCCGCGGCGAATCAGCGTTCTCCGCTGGAGCGTATCGAGGCTTTCGTGCTGGACCGTTACCGGCGAGTGAAAGAGCGTCCTTATTTGTCGAAAGTGATGTTTTCCGGGGAACTTTTCCTGTTCGATGAATGTCTATCAGGAAAAATGCTTGCCATGATGCATCGTCATAAGACCCGGATTTCCGCATTGATCGAGGAAGGGCAGGCGAGGGGGGAAATACGCAATGACGTTTCTCCGCATTCCCTGTGCCGCATGATTTTCGGCTCACTGCGTCTTCTGATCTACCAATGGGGAATGAGCGGCTACCGTTTTGATCTTCCTGCGGAAGGTCTGGAGCTCTGGCAGGATCTCAGAAAAATGCTGAGAAAATAATTTTTTTGATTTGAATGTTAGTGAATATTAACTGATAAAAATAAGCCGTTTCCGTTCATGGGGAGCGGGGCGGCATAAAAACAAACAACGAGGGGAGAAAACGATTATGGAAGCGAAAATGTTCTGTTTTCAGTGCGAGGAAACCTGTGCGAACAAGGGATGCACGATCCGGGGAATGTGCGGCAAGGAGCCGGAAACAGCCAATTCGATGGACCGTCTGATTGCTGAATTGAAGCGGCTGGCTGTTGCTCTGGAAAACAAGGGGATGAAACCGGACGCCGGAACAGGAACCTTTATGATGCAGGCGATGTTTGCCACGATCACCAATGCCAACTTCGACACTCCGCGGATTGAGGAATTCATCCGGGAGACGCAGGAGCGGACCGCGAAAATCGATCCGTCCGTCCCGCTGCCGCCAGTCGGCGTGCTCGCGGAGAAAAACGAGGACATCCGGTCCCTGAAAGAGCTTCTGACCTATGGCTTGAAAGGAATCTGCGCCTACGCCGATCATGCCGCCGTGCTTGACTTCAAGGATGAAACCGTTGATGCGTTTCTTGTCCGTGCGCTTGCCGCCCTGACCAGAGAACTTTCTGCGGAAGAACTTACCGCGCTGGTTCTGGAATGCGGCAATACCGCAGTCGCCGCGATGGCGCTCCTGGACAAGGCAAACACCACAACATTCGGCAGGCCGGAGATCACGAAAGTGAAAACGGGAGTCGGAAAGAATCCCGGCATCCTGATTTCCGGTCATGATCTGCTGGATCTGAAAGAACTTCTGGAACAGACAGCCGGAACGGGAGTTGATGTCTATACGCATGGGGAGATGCTGCCTGCGCACTATTATCCTTTCTTCAGGAAATATCCGAATCTTGTTGGAAATTATGGCGGTTCCTGGTATATGCAGAACAAGGAATTCGGCCCGTTCAACGGCCCGATCCTCATGACTACGAACTGCATCGTACCCGTTCAGGACGCCTATAAAAACCGTATTTTTACAACGGGCGTAGTCGGTTATCCGGGCGTGAAACACATCCCCGCGCGGAAGAAGGGCGGGCACAAGGATTTTTCGGAGATCATTGCACTGGCAAAGACCTGCAAGGCGCCGGAACAGTTGGATGACCTGACGATCGTCGGCGGATTTGCGCACGATCAGGTGCTTGCGCTTGCCGATAAGATCGTGGACGCCGTCAAGTCCGGCGCGATCAAACGGTTCATCGTCATGGCGGGCTGTGACGGACGCTATAAGAAACGCGAGTATTTTACGCAGGTTGCCGAAAAGCTGCCGAAGGATACTGTGATCCTGACTGCCGGTTGTGCGAAATACCGTTACAACAAACTGAACCTCGGAGACATCGGCGGCATTCCGCGTGTGCTGGACGCCGGACAGTGCAACGATTCTTATTCTCTGGCAGTGATCGCGCTCAAACTGAAAGAAGTTTTCGGGCTTGCCGATGTGAACGATCTGCCGTTGTCATTCGACATTGCATGGTATGAACAGAAAGCGGTTGCCGTGCTTCTTGCATTGCTTGCGCTCGGTTTTAAGAATATCCGTCTCGGCCCGACGCTTCCCGGATTCCTGTCTCCCGGAGTTGCCGGAGTTCTTGTCAGGAATTTCGGAATCAAGGGAACGACGGAACCGGATGCGGACATCAGGGATATGGTCGGATAAAATTTCGGCTTGAACACCGCCGGCGGAAAGTGCAAACGCCGGTAAAGGAATATCCGCCCGGCGGATACGGAAAGGGACCCGAAAGAAGGGGCGGAAGCTGTTTCACTTCCGCATACCGGACTTTCAGGTCCCTTGTTTTCAGTATGAGCGCATACTGTCGGCGTCGAAATAAGTTTCGTGCCGCGGAATATCGATGGACTTTCCGTGATCGGAGGAGAGAGGCGGATCTGTTGCCAGCTGGAGACGGCCGGCGGAAAGATCGGAAAGACGCTCCATCGTGTCTTTATAGGAGTCGCGGATTTTTTCGGGCACATTGGTGCCGGGACCGCGTTTGTAAAGCTCGTATTCCGCGATGCGGAGAGTCCATTCCGCAACCAGGCCGTCGGCGGGCAGCGGAACTGCATAGCGGACGCTTGCAAAGCTTTCGACCACGGCTTCCGCACGGGAAAGAATCGTTTCCGCGAGACTTTCCAGTTCGGCTTCCGGGACATTGGCGAGATTCATCAGTTTTGTCGGAGTGACTCTTTCCCTGAAGGTCTCGAATGAAACATATTTTCCCATGTCAGTTTCCTTTTTTGAAATGAGCGGAAATCCGGAGGAAGGAAAAACTTTCTCCTTCCCCCGTGAAGTCGCATTGTCTTATGCGGCGGCTCCGCCTTTGCAGATCAGATGCGGGAAGGCGAGGAACGCTTCGCCGCGCGCATCCGTACCGTAGATATACTCCTTGCGGCAGAATACATTTTCGTCGGTTTCACTGTCGAGAGAGACCAGGTTCGGCTGTTTTCTCTGCTGGACGAAGAGCGGTTTCAGGATACCGTTTGTGGCGGCAAGGAACCAGAGATCCTCATAGTCGCCGGAGAGTTCCGGCAGAACCAGCAGTTCCGCGCTGCCGTTCCACGGGTTGTCCGTTGCGCCTACGCCGGCGGTGAGTTCTTTCAACTGAAGACGGTCTTTCAGAATGCCGAATGCGGTGGCTTCGTTTTTCGGGCCGACGATCAGCAGGTTCGGGATGACTCCGAGATTTCTGCCGTTGTGCCCTCTGAATTCCATCATGCTCTTGCGTACCGCGGCGTAATTTTCCGCGGAGAGTCCATCGGTGGTTTTGTTGGCGATCGTGAATTCACCGTAGGTTCTGGTGGTGGAGAAAAAGTCTGCGTCATCGATCCATTTCGGATTGGAGACGAGCGCTTCCACCGCAAGATCCTGCCAGAGTTTTCCTGCATTGTAACCCATCTGGGCGATGAGCGTGGAGTAGATTCCATACTGATCGTCTTCGATGTCATTGCGCGGAATGGAGACGGTGTCCTCGAAATCGCGGTTGACGACTTCGATTTTCCTGGATGAGACATTTTTGAGCTGACGGTCGCCGATCCATTCGCGCATTCCTCCGAACTGTTCGAGGAAAGGATAAACGTTCGCGGCTGCGCCGGACTGGATTGTGCCGCAGAATTTCTGCCAGGTATCAGGCACGGTTTCAATGCCGGAGGCGAAGTTCATGCTGAAGCTCTTGAAGAGGAAGTCCATATTTTTTCTGTTGATATCCATATTGTGAAAACCTTTCTGTTATGCGATGACCTGATTGCCGATTTCGACGATGACCTGGGAATCCGCATCGATTTCACGGAGGATTCCCGCCTTGATCTTGTTTGTGCCGCCCGCTTTGCCGACCGTGTGGTCGTCGATGGCGTAGACGGTTTTATTGATGTCCGCATGGGTCAGTTTTTCCGCTTCGGCGGAGGCATTGTCGAATTTGAATACGCCGCTTTTGGCGATTACTCTGCCGTCGGCGGTAAAACCTTCGGCGCGCCCGATGACGATGAGTCCGGCGGCATCCGCGGCGGGTTCCGCCTTGTTGGTCGAACCGTTGATCGCAACCATGGAGCCGGTGTAGATTTTTGTATTGTCCTTGACGGTTCTGGTGCGATGAAGTTTCTGCGTGTGGCAGAGGATTTCCGTGGTGTTTCTTGCGTTGGAGAGAGCAGTCATTTGCATGTTCCTTTCTTCTTTTTCATTGCTTTGAGCTGTTTTTCCGTGAGTCCGAGCAGACGGACAATCTTATTTTCTTCCGGTGTGAGTTCCTCCGCGTCTTCCTTTTCTCTGGCGGGGGCTTCTTCGGTGTCCTTGTTGTCGGGAACGATCCGCGGCGCGGCGTCGCTCCATGCCTGAAACGCATTCAGGTCGTTCATTGCGAAGTCCTGCGCCCACTGGCGCATGCTTTCCGTGAGCTTGCCGTCGCTGAACGCCGCCCGCACCGCTTCCTTTGCATCGGACGCGATGAGTTCGTTGAGTTTGCTTTCGGCCTCTTCGAGAGATTTGAGGTCATAGAGTTTGAGAAATGTGGAGACCTTCTCCGCCGCCGCGTTCAGTTCGTCAATTTTGCGAAGGACAGCTTCCTGCTGTTCTTCCTGATCCGCGTCGGCGAGAGAAAGGAGACCGAGTTTTTGCAGAATCCCGTTCATGTTTTTTCCTTTCATGAGGTTGTTGTGTGTGTGCTGCGGCTCCCGATTTGCGTCATCTGCTGCGGAATCAAGGTCGTCGGCTGCGAGAGCCGGAATCATGTGCATCGCAGGATGGTTCGTCAGTGCCACCGAGTGAATTGCCGACACATTTTTCCCGCTTCGGGAGAAATAAAGTGTCGGTGAAAAATATCTGTATTCGCCGTTGAGGAGGAACTTTTCGGCTTCTCTGGTCCAGTATTTGACTTTTGCGCAGAGTCCTTCGGCGTTTTTGTAAAGTTCTCCGATCCAGCCTGCCGCCGGAGCTTTGCCGCCGCTGAGCGACTGATGTTCGAAGTCGATGACCAGATCCCGTCCGCGCGAGGCGAATTCGCGGATCACGCCGTCGGCGTCCTCTTCCCTGAAATCGAATTCCCCGCGTATGCCGCCTTTCGTGAATGCCGTTTTCCCGTAGCGGATCAGGAGCATCGACTCCGGCAGTGTGCGGAGATTGGTGTCCGCGACCGGAGATGTTCCGTCGAAAAATGCCAGTCTGCTGAGTTTCATTTCATATTGCCTTTCTGTTCTGTGTCTGATTGTTTTCTGAGTTCGATTTTGAATGTTTTTTCGATCCATTCCGGTGAGAGCGCAAATCCGCTGTCCGTGAGTGTTTTCACGATCTGCGCTTTTTCCGTCAGATTCTCCGGCGAGGAGTAGTCCAGCGTGAATGCGAGTGTTCCCGCCGTGCCGTAACGGAAACGTTCGAGCGGCGCAAGAATCTGCGCGTTGACCGTTTCCATGAGATTCCGGCAGTCGGCTTCGAGGATGTCGCGGCGGACGTTCTCCTGAATCTGCCCCTTGCTGAATCCGGATGCGCTGTCGCTGGATGCCGTCTGACCGAGGATGAGCAGGGCGAACAGTTTGTCGATGTAGTCCATCCAGGACTGATAATCGGAGGAGGTCCCGCCGGAGGGGTTCAGTATCTGGAGTTCGGAGCCTTCCGTCACGACGCCCGTTCCGTCGGAGCCGATCTTGGCAAGCGACTGGAGGATGGCGGAACGGACACTTTCATTCTCGAAATCGTCGTCGCGGATTTTTGCGATGATGAACGGAATGCCGAATTTTTCGAGATAGCGTGCCCGGTCCCTCATCGCATAATGCTTGAAGAAGTAGAGCCAGACCAGCGGACGGAGCAGCCCCCCGCGTGAACTGATTCCCGACTGGAGCTTGTGCGAGTGCAGGACGAACTGGTTGGGATGGTACTCCGCGAGAGAACGGATTTTCCCGGATACCGTCATGAGCGCCGGATTGCCGGACAGGTCGAACTGCCAGTTGGAGGGATCGATTTTCCTGAATGCGGAGATGTCCGCGCCGCCTTCGCCCCAGATGATTGCCGCGCCGGAGTAGCCGAGCGCCAGAGCATCCAGCAGGTGCCGCATCAGTGCATGGAGTCCGGCTTTTTCAAGAATCGCCCGGACTTCGGCTGTGCGTCTTGCATCGGTTCCCTGAATCGTCCAGTCGCACGCCAGAACCGCAAGGATGCGGGTCTGCATGTGGGCAGTGACCGTCGGCTCCTTTTCTAGCAGGTTCCGGTAGAGCGCCGCCAGTTCGGACGGTGCGCCTTCGTTTGCCGCGGATAGCAGGCGCCGGATCAGCCCCGCAGTCAGTTTCGGGTTGGCCAGGGCATCCCAGGAACAGGTGAATTCGTCGAATTCCGCGCTTGTGTTCCGGGGGACGGACCTGATGTTTTTGTGGACCCTCTCCTCGTGGGAAAGTCCGGACGGAGCCCGGTATTTCATAACCGGCGTCAGTGCTGCTGTTTCTTTTTTTGTTGTCATGAGAAAATCTCCTGTGTTTACTATTCTGCAAGCGTCAAACAAAATGATGGGAAAATCGCTGTTTTTTCCCCTTTCAGGAAAAGGGAAATGGTAATTTTGAACTCAAAAAATATTTTTAAAAAACTTGAAGAGCCGTAAAAGAGAATTAAATTACAGACACCGGAAAAGAGGGGGCATGGTGCCGTTGGAGAATATCCTTTTGTGCGGATTCCCTTGAGAAAAAGAGAACCTGGGAGCTTTCTTATTATGTTGTTTCTTATTTTAAGTGTTGTGATCGTCCTGTCCGTTTCTTTCCTCTGTTCCATGGCGGAGGCTGTCCTGCTGAGCATCAACGTCAATTCGCTGGCATCGGGGCGGAATCGGACTTCACCGGCTGTGATCGCCGCATGGAAGCGCATGAAAAGCAATATCGGGCGCCCCATCGCGGCGATCCTGATTCTGAATACGGTAGCCAATACGGGCGGTTCCGTGGTGGCGAGCGCTGCGTTCATCAAAGTGTTTGGTGAAAGATGGCTTTGGACTTTTTCTCTCGGTATGACGGTTGCGATTCTTTTCGGGACCGAAATCCTGCCGAAGATCATAGGCGTCGGCTACTGCCGCTTCATCGCCCCGCTGCTGACCGCTCCGCTGGAGTATGCCACGAAAATTCTGCACCCCGCCATTCTGCTGACGGAGTGGTTCACGAAACCTTTCAAAGCGAAATCCGAAGGATCGCAGGTGACAAGCGCCGACATCCTGACGCTTGCATCCATGGCGCGCGCCGGAAAAGCGATCGGCATGGAACAGGAGAACATCATCGTGAATGCGATCCGGCTGAGCCACTCTCCCGCGACGACCGCCATGATTCCGCGTGATAAAATTCGTTACATCATCAACGGCATATCCCTTGAGGAGAACGAGAAGCGTCTCGGCGGCGTGCTGACGAATACCCGTTATCCGCTCTGTTCGGAGGACTCCATCGATTCGATCATCGGGACGATCAATCATAAGAAATTCGCTCTGGCGCATGGCGAGAAATCTTCCGACTTTACCTCGATGGCGCGTGAACTGATTCTGATTAACCCGGATGTGACGCTTCTTCAGGCGTTGCAGACGATGATCCGGGCGAAGTCGCATATGATCTTCGTCAAAGGCGGCGACGGCAAAATCGCCGGGCTGCTGACTTTGGAAGACATTACCGATGAACTGGTGGATGTCGCTCTGCCCGATTGAAGAAGGCTTCGTTCTTATTCCGGGGAAAAAGCGGTGATGCCCGTCGGCTAAAATATTTGTAAAAAAGTCTGAATCTGAACTGCATTTTTGATTTTCGCGTTTATATTACTTCACGTATCATCAATAAAGGCGGTTTTGCAAATGGGAATGGAAAGTATCAACGATATTTCAAATCTGATTATTCAGGGATGGGGATACGCGAAAAATGCAGTGGAATTCGCGATCATCACCGTGATGATCTATTTTGTCCTTTACTTCCTGCGCGGGACCCGTGCCGTGAGCGTGCTTGCCGGCATTATCATGATCCTGCTGTTTACGACTTTCCTGAGCCTTACGCTGAATCTGGAAGTCTTCGGCTGGCTTCTGGAAAACCTGTGGACCGTTTTCTCCACGGCTATGATCGTGATTTTCCAGCCGGAACTCCGGCGCGCATTCGCACAGCTCGGCAGTCATATCGGGCGGCATAAGAAGATTGAACAGAAAGAGGCGATCGAGGAGATCGTGAGCGCCGTGATGCAGATGTCGTTCCGCCGCTGCGGCGCACTGATCATTTTCGAGCGCCAGATCGGTATGGCGGCGATCATCAACAGCGCCGTTGCGCTGGAAACCAAAATCAATTCCCTGCTGGTGCAGTCCATCTTCTACCCGAATTCACCGCTCCATGACGGTGCTGTGATTGTGCGGCAGGGCATTATCGCCGCCGCACACGCGATTCTGCCGCTTTCGCAGGATGAGACCGGGACCCGTGATTTCGGGACCCGTCACCGCGCAGCAATCGGCGTGACGGAGGAGACGGACGCGGTCGCCGTGGTTGTCTCCGAGGAAACGGGAACCATCAGCGTGGCTTACCGCGGACGCCTGATCCGCAATCTGTCCGAGACGGATCTGCTGGCTTTCCTGAAGAAGATGCTGATCGATCCGAAGCAGGTCAGTTCGATTTACGAGAAATTCAGCGATCTGGACGATCAGAAGACTCTTGCGTTGAGTTCCGTGGATGACGAGGAGGATCATGATGTCATCAAGTAGAAATTTCTGGAGGCGGGTATGGGACAGGGTCCCGATGTTTTTCAAAGAGAACATCGGGCGGAAACTTGCCGCATTGTTTCTTTCCACGCTGATTTACGGATCGGTCAGGAACAAGGTCGATTCCCATGTCTATATCAAAGATGTGCCGGTGCGGATCACGATGCCGGACAATCTGGTGCTGATGGATGACGCGCCGCGTTTTGTGACGGTCAAGCTGAACGGCAGCAAGATGGTGACGCAGGGGGTGACGGAGAATGACATTTCCATTGATGTGAGGGTGGTCCCCTCTCTCTATAAAAGCGGCTCGAATATTTATCCGCTTACGATTTCCCTGCGGGACATCAAGACTCCGTTCGGCACGAGTCCCGTTTCCGTATCGCCGAGCAAGTTCAATCTTGCCGTCAACCCGCTGGTGAGCAAAATGGTAGAGGTGACTCCGGATTTTGAATCCAAGCCCGGACTGCCGTCCGGCTATGCCATCGGCAAAGTTTCGCTGAACCCGAAAATGGTCAGGATCGAAGGGGCGTCGTCGATCCTGCGGGGGATCACTGACATCAAGACCAAACCGATTCCCCTGGGAGGCATTACGCAGAACTTCGATTACATGGTGGATCTGGCTCTGGACAAGAGTCAGGCGTTGACGGTCAGTCCGCTGACCGTGATGGCGCAGGTCGAAGTGATACGTTCCCACGAGCAGAGGCGCTTTTCGGCGGTGCCGGTCCGTGTGCTGGCTTCCTCGACGGACAGGACGAATCTTGAATATGAGATTGTCTCATCGCCGAATGTCGAGATCACGGTCAGCGGTTTGAAAAACCTGATCGAAACGATGCGCAAAGATGATTTGAAGCCGTATGTCGATATTTCCCGGTTCGACAAGCCGGGACTTTATAATGTTTCAGTGAAATGCTGGTCCGACCGTGACGGCGTGAACATCCGGAGCATTTATCCGGAGTCCATCAGCGTCAAAATTGAAAAATCGGCGGCGAAATAAACGACAGGAGTTTTTTAGATATGAGCGACAATGAAACTGCTCCCGCATCCAATTTCATTCATGAGATGATCGACGGGGAGATCAAGACTGGCAAATCCGACGGCAGGATCGTAACCCGTTTCCCCCCGGAACCGAACGGATACCTTCATATCGGCCATGCAAAGTCGATCTGCCTGAACTACGGCACCGCGCAGAAATACAACGGCACGTTCCACCTCCGCTTCGACGATACGAATCCGACCAAAGAGGACACCGAATACGTGGAGTCCATCATGGAGGATGTCCGCTGGCTCGGCGCGGACTGGAAGGACAAACTGTTCTTCGCTTCGGATTATTTCGAGAAGTTTTATGAGTATGCCGTTCAGCTGATCAAGCTCGGCAAGGCGTATGTCTGCGAACTTTCCGATACCGAGATGCGCGAATACCGCGGCACATTGACGGCTCCCGGAAAAGAGAGTCCCTACCGCAACCGTTCCGTTGAAGAAAACCTTGATCTGTTTGCCCGTATGCGCGCCGGGGAATTTGAAGACGGTTCCAAAGTTCTGCGTGCCAAGATCGATATGGCGTCTCCGAACATTCACATGCGCGATCCGGTCATTTACCGTATCCGGCATACGTCCCATCACAGAAGCGGCGATCAATGGTGCATCTATCCGATGTATGATTTCGCACATCCGCTGGAGGATGCGATCGAACACATCACCCACTCGATCTGCACTTTGGAGTTCGAGATTCACCGTCCGTTCTACGACTGGCTTCTGGAGAGCCTGGTTCCCGCGCCGCGTCCGCAGCAGATTGAGTTTGCTCGCCTGAACCTGACGAATACGGTCATGAGCAAGCGCAAGCTGCTGGAACTCGTGAAGGAACACAATGTGTCCGGCTGGGATGATCCGCGTATGCCGACGATTTCCGGTCTCCGCCGCCGCGGTGTCCCGCCGGAGGCAATCCGTGCTTTCTGCGAGGGAATCGGAGTGACGAAATACAACAGCCTCACGGATCTCTCCTTGCTGGAATATTATATCCGCGAGAATCTGAACAAGACCGCGAAGCGCGTCATGGTTGTCATGAATCCGCTGAAGGTGATTCTTGACAATTATCCCGATGATCTGGTCGAGGAGATGGACGCGGTCAACAATCCGGAGAATCCGGAAGACGGCACCAGAAAAGTCCCGTTCTCGAAAGTTCTTTATATTGAACGCGACGATTTCCGCGAGGAGGCGCCGAAGAAGTTCTACCGTCTTGCTCCCGGAGCCGAAGTGCGCCTCCGTTATGCGTATTTCGTGAAATGCGTCTCTGTGGACAGGGACGGGAACGGAGAGATCACGGCGGTTCACTGCACCTACGATCCCGAGACCAGGGGCGGCAATGCTCCCGACGGACGCAAGGTCAAGGGAACGATTCACTGGGTTTCCGCGAAACACGCCTTCAATACGGAAGTCAGATTGTATGACCGTCTGTTTACGGTTGAGAATGTCGGAGATATTCCCGAGGGCGAGGACTACCGCAGTTACCTGAATCCCGATTCCCTGAAAATTGTCCGTGGCGCCATGATGGAGCCGTCCCTGAAAGAAGCGAAGAAAGGGGATCGTTTTCAGTTTGAGCGGATCGGTTATTTCTGTGTGGACAGCAAGGATGAGTTTGAAGAAAAACCGGTGTTCAACCGCACTGTCCAACTGAAGGATTCCTGGGCGAAGATCGAAGCCAAAAAGAATTGACCGGCGATCGTCTCATGACTTGAAGAACCGCAAGGCAGTCCGCCTTCCGTGTTCTTCAAGTCTTGGGTGCCGGAAGTCGGAACTGTTTCACGTGTTTCAACATCCATTTTTCCGATAAAGCATAACGCACAGACTGTATTCCGGCAGGAACAGACGCCCGTTTTCCAGACGGGCGTCCCCGCGTGCGGAGTCCATCCGGACAAAATGATAACCTGGAACGTGGACAGCGACCGAGAGCTCTTCTTCCCTGCGGTGCGTCAGAACAACAGCCATCCGGTCTTCCAGCAGAAAGGCGTTGCTTCGGATTTGCGGTTCGTCAATCACATAGCCCAGCGTGCTGTTGAAACGTCCCGTCAGCAGGATGTCGGCGAAACGTTCGCGCAGTGCATTGACCTTGCCCAGATATTCCTGGTAATGCGGCGTCTCCGCGATTGTTTCCCGGCATCGGTAGATTTCCACATCGGAATGACTGCCCAGCAGAAACATTTCATTGACTGCCGGCTCAATGGGTTCCCGTTCATCCCGGATATCCCGGTTGGAAAGAATGATTTCCGGGAATGTGTATTTGAAAAATTCAAGAAACGGTTCGATGCCGTGTTCGGAATAAGACCGCACTTTGCTTGCGACGCAGATGTGGATGAAGTCCGCAAACTGTGCCGTCTGGTCGGATATGATTTCAATGCCGATGCCTGTCTCCGGCGATTTTGCTTTAAGATACTCCCGCAGTTCTTTCAGCAGTCTGCGCTTGGCGTTCATGATGCCGGTAAACGGAACCTTGTGCCCATGTGACGGATCATGGCAGGGGTGCTGGATGCTTCCTGTCTGATCGAAGAAAATGCTGTCCACGCCGAGCTCCAGCGCGAAATCAATATGCCGGAAAAGAATTTTCTTCCATGATTCTGCCGCCGGACATGCGACTGTGAAGGCTTTGTTGCCGAACCAGTTCAGCCAGGTGCCTTCACCGCCGAAGTTGTAGAATTCACGGTGTTCACTGCCGTCATGGCGTTTGATGCAGACCGCTTTCCCTTCGCCGTTCCGGTAGTATTCGCTTTCCATGTCAATCAGTTGCCCGTTGAAATAGAGGATGATTTTCCCACCGCATGACTGAATTTTGCGGATTGCCTTTTTCAATGCCTCCGTACCGCCCTGGCGTTCATCCGGCAGGTAGACAGGGTAGCCGGCGTCCATGCCGTCGCGGGTCCAGCCGAAAAGAAACAGAGTGTCTATTCCTGCTTTCCTGCCGTCCTCCCACGCTTTCATGAGCGTGGAATACGGATGGATCAGGTCTCCGCACTGCTGCCTGAGGATGAGGCGCTGCCATCCTTCACTCCGTCTGACGGCTGCCGGTACGGCAGGCGGGCTGAACCAGGTTTTCTCCGCCCATGCCCGGTATTTTGACGCGGCACAGTGCCATGTTCCGCGATAAGGCGAGACGACAAAGAGATCGGTCTGCCATTCTTCCTGAAATGGGAGGAAGGGATAACGTGCCATGTAGAGATTAAAGTCTTCTGTCTTCTGTTCCAGTTCCATGACATGCATGGTTGAGTCGAACTCGGGATCATGGCAGCCGTAGTAAACACCCCAGTCTTTGAAATCAAGGACAAAACAATTCATTGCTCCGACGAGTCCCGGATAGAGATATTGACGGCGCAGATACTTGTTGTCCTGCTGACAGTAGGCGGTTCTCCATTTCTGAATGTTGCTGTAAAAATCATGATAACGTTCCCCGCCTTCAATGGAGTCGATGACACTCATCCGGTTCAACCCGCGCCTGATGCCGAGTATCGGATATTGAAACTCGCGGATGACGGTATCCGGATGAATGTTTCTGACGGTTGCTCCGAAACGGATTTCTTCCCCGGAGAGAGTGATTGTACATACCGCGTCCAGCGGCAGAACTTCCCCTTTGCGCGTCACGCATTGCGTGAAACGGAGTTCCGTCCGGTTGCCGATTGTGTCTATTGCGACTTTGCCGAAGGGACGGGCTTCCACCTCCCGGCAGGAGTCATATTCCATGACCGCCCGCCAGAGACAGTAGGGGCGCAGGGGGTTGATTCCGTTTTCATGAAGAACCAGCTCCGTCAGTTTTCCGGTCTCGTCTATTGTCAGGCGGATGTTTCCGTTGTCGAGAATCGCATTCATTTACTGCTCGCAGTTTCCCGCAAAATAAAAGCGGGCGTAAAAGTTCATGTTGCGGTTGTTGCCGAGAGTCGGCGCGCAGGATGCCGTCTCCGAATCGTTTCTGTTATTGACGATGTTGGCGTGCCAGCTGTCACCGGGAATGGGCGCAGGGGTTCCGTCCAGAGACGCGAATGGGATGAACAGTTCGCAGTACCAGCCTTTTTCGTCGGAACGGACCGCCTTGCGGAGTCCTTTGCATTTCCAGGATGCTTCCAGATCGCGGGGAGGATCGAAGGATTGGAAATAGTCCTCGAATTCCCCTCCGGCGGAGAGGACGAACTGGAAGAGTTTATTTTTTGCCGAACCGGGCGAGAGAAAGAACTCAAAGTTATCGTCGCCCCAGAGCTTGCCGGTCTTTTTATACGGCGCCGGATTGAAGATTCCGATATAGATGCCGCTTCCGTTCCATACGATCCGCGCATCCGGGGCAGTGATCTTCTTTTCTTCTCCGTAATAGGCGGCTTTGAACTTGAGTTGCCGGGCTTTTTTCCAGGCGGACTCTTCCAGATGTCCGTCGACTTTGATTTCTTCTTCCGCGTAGTCCATTTTATACGGCGGAGGAGTTCTGAGTGTCCCGTAAGCGGCGGCTTCATTCATGATCCGTGTCCATGGCATGACGAAAAAGTTCAGGCGGCGTTCTTCGTCGGAACCCTTTTTCACCCTGGTGCGTGCCTTGCCCAGCAGCGCGCGCATCCGGTCGAGCACATCGCGTGGATATGCCTTTTTGTAGAGAGTCTCATAATCCAGCCCCGGAATGCTCCCGTGAGCGATTTTGGCATTTGGAATATAATGGTCATTCCAGCGGGTTATGACGAGATCGTAAAAATCTTTCAGGCATGGCGCCGCCGTGCCGTAGAGAAGTTTCCAGTGTTCGTCGAGCGCCGCCTTGTCATTGAACCCGGGATTCCAGTAGGCACGTGCGGTCAGGTAATGCGAATAATAGTAGTCCCAGCGGAAATAAACGCATGGGAAGATGGCGTAATCGCTGATGCAGGATGCCATTCTGCGCAGGTATTCGCCTTCAAAGCTGCCCCGGATCGCATGGGAGATGCCGCCCTGCATATTGTAGGCGGGATCATAAGGATAAGGGGCGACTTTTTCCGTGACTTTTCTGTTCCATGAGGAATAGGTATCCTTCCAGAACTTTTCGGAAGCCTTGTCGCGGATGAAAACCGGTGTCCCCGTGCAGACCAGGAATCGCGTATTGTCCGGAAAATGATCCACGGATTCCGGGGCGGCAAGGAAGTTGGAGTAAGCCATGAATGCGATTTTCTTATCCGGCAACATTGCCTTGAGGCGTTTTGCCAGATCAAGGTAAAACTGTCCGTTGACTTCGCTCATGACGGCATATTTCTCCTTGCGTTTCGGAAGATGTGCTGTCCGTTCATTGTCTATGACGCAGTGAGCGTCGACGGGTCCGAAATACATGTATTCCGGGTTCGGGCAGAAGATCTTGTCCCAGAGCAGGTTGACCTTTCCTTTGGATTCATAGAATTTCCTGAAACTTTCCGCCAGCAGCCTGGAGAACTCCATATTGCTGAGGTCGAAATAATTTGCCGTATATTGCGTGAACGATTGGCGGAGTCTGCCGTTTCCATCGCGATAGAAACAAGTTTCAAGCTGATCGGGAAAGGCTCCGGCGACCCGGAACGGATTGGGTCCTTCGCTGCACATCCAGCGTGTCGGACGGCTTTGCATCCGGTATGCCGCCGTGAAGTCTCCCTGATCGTCCGGAATATCCTGCCAGGGCCACTCGCTGGTTTTCCCGAGTCCCAGCGGACGCGGTTTTTCTCCTTTTGCATGAAACGCTCCGCCGGGACGCCCGAAGGAACGGGTCAGATACTTTGGTTGGTCGGTGTATGCGACGGGCGTAATGGTCAGCCGATTCTGTTTCGGTGCTATGACGCCGAGTCCGGGATAATAAAAACGCATTCCGAGAAAGCGTTCCAGAAAATCGAATACGGCACACAGGGTTCCATTTGCCGCGTAGTTGCCCATGTCGTTCCACTGATAAAAACCGGGAATCATGGAGCCGTCGCGCCCTGCAATTGCAATACCGCCTTCATAGCTCATGATTTTGAATCCGTCCGGAGGCATCTTCATGATGTCTATACCGAGTTTGTCCGTGTGAATGCTTTTACCGAGCAGGATTTTGAAGGGGTAACTGGAAAGTTCCGGTGAATCGGGGGAGAGAATACGCGGTTTTTCTCCGAAACAGCGTTCCAGATATTTCTGCAGATAGCGCGAGGAGGCATGAAGGGAATGACATGCCGGCTTGATCGGAATATCGGTTCCGGCAATTCGTGCGTTCTTTTCCGCTGCCAGGTCGCAGACGATGGCGAATTGAAGTTTTCCGTCTTTGACCAGTTCCAGTGGACGATGATTCAATGGTGTTTCAAATTTTACCCGGTTCAATGCCGGATTTTCATATTTTTCCATTGCTGTTGCAGGCAGGAAGGCGTAACAACAGAACAGGAAAAAAGCTGTTGCCGAATATCTCATGGTGGTTTCTCACTTGATTTCTTTGAATTCGATATTTTTCATTTCAATTCCCGCCGGTTTTCCGATCGTGCTGAAAATGACGATTTTCACTGTTGCCGTCCCCTGCCAGAATTGACCGCGTCTGGTGCCGATTCCCTGAATGACCGGGGAGACAAGTGTTTTCCATTCTTCCGTGAGAGGATATCCGGTGCGGACATAGAGATAAGGAGGTCCGCTCTGCTGACGTACCGCTGTGCCTGCGGCATATTCCCGGTTGATCGGATGGCGCAGCGAAACCTCCCATTCTTCTCCTTTCTTCTCTATGTGCGTGATGGTGGGAGATGTGCTGCGGTTGGGAAGATCGCTGAAATCCGGCTTTGCATCAAATGCCATGACGCTTGCCCGTTTCACCCAGGCGGAGGCATCTCTGACCCGGATGATGCGGTCACCCTTTTTTACCGGAGCACTGAGAGTTGTCCGGGTGTTTTCCATCGGGCAGGATTGCAGTCCGTTCATCCATTTCCCGTGGTTGTCATAAAGCGCCAGTCCGAAGAAGAGAGGGGAGGGGGACGAGTTTCCCCGTATCCGGCGGAACGTGCCGCTTAATACATACTTCCCATCGGCTTTGACAGGGAAGGATTGTGTGCTGAAGATGTAGAACTCTTTTCCGTCAATCGACAGGCAGTCTGTGCCGGAGGTAAGATTGGAGGGTTTGCTGTCCCTGCCTGTCCAGTCGGAGACCGCATCCGCGGCGGCAAGTGTTCCGGTCAGGCAGAAGAGCGTTGCCCAGGCATAGAATTTTGTTTTCATTTTGTCTTCCTTTCCATTGTTGGTATTTAAAGTCAGTTGAATGGCGAGAAGTTTGTCAGGACGGTTTTCCCCGTGTCCCGTTCCCAGGGGAGGTTGGTGATTTTCCCTGCGGAGTCTCCCCTGTTCAACGGATATTTTGAGGCTTTCCCGAGCCGCAGCCAGGTCTGATCGTCCATGGATACATGTCCATCCAGATAAAGTGCGGTTGAGCGATGGTTATGGCGGAATGCGATCTGCTGTGAAAAGGCGAGGCGGTAAACTCCGCGCCTCCGTGCTGCCTCATCGAATACTCCTGTCTCCGCCCATGCACAGGCATGCGTCAGCTGATGCGCGGGAGATTTGATTTGGCTTAACTGAATGAAGAAACCGTAATAGCCGGTGGTCCAGTCAGGCTGTTGCTGATTGTATGCATAGGCAATTGAATTATAGTTGCCGCTGTTCACCGCAGGCAGATTCATGGATGGACACTGCAAGCCGTGCCCGCGTTTGTATTTAGTGGATATTTTGCGCTTCATGTTGAGGGTGTCCGCCATTAAGTCTGTCCAAAAGATGGAATGCATCGTGTCCACGCTTCCATATTGCGTAGGCGGAAAATATTCCCTGAAATCAGAAAAATAGCCTGCCAGCGCAATCCCGACTTGTTTGGCGTTGGAAATGCACTGAGTCCCCTGTGCGGCTTTCCTTGCCTTATTCAGAGCCGGCAGGAACATACCCATCAGAATTGCGATGACCGCAACTACGATGAAAAGTTCTATCAATGTGAAAATGTTCTTTTTCATATTCTGTTATCTCCTTTCTGTTGAGGAATTTATAAAGATATCGCATCTGGACAACCCATTATAATACCTGGTTTGTTCCGGAGGTGGTCCTTCCGTCTCTCCCGGGTGATAGACAGATTCCAAAACGATCCTGCATTCATTTTCGGTTAATGGGGCAGAGCATTTTCCTGTCAGAAGATATTCCAGTGCATTGGCCATTGCGACTCCCAGCGGTTCCGTGAAACACCCGATTTTCAGAATGGACGGAAGCATTTCCGCCCCTGTAATCGCCAGAATTGAGATCTCTTCGGGAACGTTGACTCCGTGGCGGAGTAAAGCGTTCAGAGCGAGTGTTGCCACCATGCCGTCGATGCATGCCAGAGCGGTGGGACGTTCCTGTTCTATGAAATTCAGGAACGGTTCTGTGGAGAACTCTTGGCAGAAGGTCATTTTCTCGTCGATTTCATGTTCCGCGAGTGCGTCAAGGTAGCCCTGATGACGGAATTCCGTCGCACAGTGCCGGTGCTGTCCGCAAAGAAGCGCGATTTTCCGGTGTCCAAGTTCATGAAAACGGTTGACCAGCCGATGCATCTCGTCACGGGTATCGACGGCAAACGTGGGGAATCCCATGCCGACTGCGCCGGCTCCGAGGAAGACCGCCCGGATATTGTGTTTGCGGCAGAATTCCGCGACTCGTCGCCGCTGTTCCAGCATGGTAAGTGTGCAGATAACATAATGAAGCTGGTTTGCCAATATTTCATCAAATGCTTTTTCCAGTTCATGAACATAGTAAAGCCTGAGCCCGTATCCCATCGCGTTCAGTCTGCTGAGCAAAGCGAAATTACCTTTGGGGTTAGTGTTTTCCGTGGCGAGAAGGACGACCGTGGAGGCGTTGAAACCGGTGCGGATCGTTGTCGCCGAGATATTTTTCAGATATCCCAGCTCTTTTGCCGCCAGACGGATTCGTTCCCGCGTCTCCTCCCGGATTTCCTGTGCCCGCGGATGATTCCGCAACGCCCATGAAACCCAGCTCGGGGATACTTTCGCCCGCTTTGCCACATCGTATATCGTTACGCCCATTTCTGCCTCTCATAATATTTACATAATCGATTATGTAATTAATTATACGCAAAAAAGCGCGGATTGTCAAGGGGGAAAACGGGATTTTCCAGAAAAAAGACTGCAAGCCGTTCATCATAAAGAAACGGCGGGGTATCGGCATGATCGGAAGATATTCGGGCAACCTGTCGCTGAGAAACTTCTGACGGCGAACGTCCTTTCTTTTATTTCCATTTCCTGAGCCGGTATTCTTTGGGGGAGAGACCTGTTCTGGCTTTGAAAAAACGGGAAAAGTAAAAGGGATCGGAAAAGCCGGTCAGTTCCGCAATCTCGTAGACTTTCAGTTCCGTTTCCACGAGGAGACGCCGCGCTTCCTCCAGTTGTTTCCGCAGAAGATAGGCTCCGGGAGAGATGTGGAACTGTTTCTGCCAGACGCGCAGGAAGGTGCGGGGAGACATCCCGTGACGGCGGGCAAGTTCATTAAAATCAATCTTTTCCGTGAAATGGAGATCAAGATGGGACGCGATGCGGCAGATCGCCTGTTTCTGCGGAGAATCCGCTTCACTCTGCGGGAGCGAGGCGTTCAGAATCGTTTCATGAAGCAGTTCCGCACACCGGAAATCCAGGCGGTCCGCATTTCCCGGAAGGCGGATTTCCCGGCAGAGGCGGAAGATCGCATCCAGAATCTCTTTGACGCGCGCCGACGGTTCCAGATGCGTAATGAAATGTTCCGGTCTTGACTGAAAAAATGCGAAATGACGGAGTGCCGTCCGGCTGTAACTGAAAAACAGCTTTTCACACGGCCCCGGATTGCACTGACGGAAAAGCGGTCCCGGTGTGATGCACGCCACTGCGGGGATCGGCGCGGAGTAACGCCGACCGTCCATCTCATAGGACGCCAGCCTGAAGTTTGCGGACAGAATGACTCCGATATTGACGGTATCGCGCTTCAATGCCCGGAATGCCGGCGGGTCCTGAGTGCTGTATCCGATCGACAGCAGCGGCGGCACCAGTTGCGCAAGACGTTTTTCCGAATCCAGCCGAAAGGAGAAATGATTCATGAAAAATTCCTTTTTTTTCTGAAATGATAGCATATATGGCGGAAAAATCCATGTTCTTGTCTGTATTTTTCATGTTTTTTTCTTCTTTTATGGCGTATAATGAATGACAGGAAAAATTAAATCAGGAGCCTGATGATGAAAATAGATGTTCCGGTCGTAAAAAGTGTTGATGTCCTGCTGGTCGGTGGAAGCCTGGAAGGGGTAAAGAACGCCTTGGAAGCGAAAGCGGAAAACCGTTCCGTTTTCTGCGTGACGCCGTATACTTATCTTGGGGATGACCTCTGTGCTCATTTTGATTTTCAGAGCCCGAAGTCCGAAGCATTCCGTTATTTTTTCGGCGATGCGGAGTGTATGGCGCCGATGCGGATCAAATCGGCATTGGAGCGGAGATTCATGGAGAGCGGGATCGGTTTTTTCTATCAGACTCATCCGGTGGAACCCGTTTACGATTCCAATGGCAATGTCGCCGGGCTTCTTGTCGCGAACCGGAGCGGATTCCAGATCATTGCCGCCAAAGTGATTCTTGATGCGACGGAACGCTCCCTTGCCGCCCGCGCCTGCGGAGTTCCCTGCAAAACATTTGTGCCGGGGAAATACCGCATGGAGCGTTTTGTCATGGGGCAGGCGGGGCATGATTCCGAGGCGGCAATCGAAAAACTGCCTGCACAGTTCGAGGTCGAGGACCGGAAGTATGATGTGTTCAAAGTTTCCAAAGAGTTCTTTTTCGCCGGAAACAGCGCTTCGGATTTTGCGCGGGCGGAAGTCGGGATGCGGCGTCTGACATGGACACCGGAACTGGTTGCCGCCTCCGATCTCTGCTGTGTCGATTTGAATGACGGCGTTGCGGACGATTATTGCCCGGTACCATCCGTTCCAGTTGTGATTGCCGGAAGAAACTGCGGAGAGGAAATCAACCGTCTGCTGAAAGAGTCCGTTTCCGGCGAACCCTGCTGTTTCTCCGGGAAGGAGGAATGTCGGGAATGCGACATTGTACGCAAAGATTCGTATTTCCGTTTCAGTGATTGCCGGACGGTCTCTTATGACCTGAACCGGATTCCTGTGACGCAGCATACGGAGGTCGTTGTTGTCGGCGGCGGGACAGGCGGAGCTTCCGCCGTGATTGCCGCCGCCCGTTCCGGAGCAAAGACACTCTGCCTTGAATCCTTGTGGGAACTTGGCGGCATCTGCACCGCGGGAAGAATCTGCACTTACTGGTACGGCAATCCCGTCGGTTTCACTCATGAACTTGACTGCGGGATCGCGGCAATGGGCGGGAATCCGCGTTTTGCGGCGGATTCCGGCAAGGCGGAGATCGAATGGAAGAAAGAGTGGTTGCTGCGTGAAGCCGACGATGCCGGCGCGGAAATTCAGTTTGGAACCCTTGTCGTTGCCGCCGCAATGAAAGACAATGTTGTCTGCGGAGTGGTTTGCGCCGGCCCCTATGGTGTCGGACTCGTAAAAGCCGAAGCCGTGATCGATTCGACCGGCAATGCGGATGTGGCGGCGGCTGCCGGAGCCGAAACGAGGCACATGGCGCCGGAGGAGGCGTCGATTCAAGGCGCAGGGCTTCCGCCTGTGAGACCCGGCGGGCATACGACCAATACGGATTATCAGTTCATCTGCGAGCATGATGTGCTGGACCTGACCCGCGCTTTTGTCATGGGGCGTTCCAAATTTGAATCCGATTTTGACCTTGTCCAGATCGCGGATACGCGCGAACGCCGCCGGATCGTCGGAGACCTGACTCTCCAGCCGCAGGATTTTTATGGGAACCGCTGTTATTCCGACACTGTGACGATCGCCCGGAGCAATTTCGATACTCACGGCTTTATCGTGCATCCGATGTTCATGCTGAAACCGACGGCGCACGACCCGCATTTTGCCAAAGTCCCGTTCCGTGCGCTTCTGCCGAAAGGATTGGAGGGGATTCTTGTGACCGGACTCGGAATCAGTGCTCATCGTGACTGTATGCCGCTGGTGCGGATGCAGCCGGATGTCCAGAACCAGGGATATGCCGCCGGGCTTGCCGCAGCGATGGCGGTTCAGGGGAATGTCCCGCTGCGTGGAATCCCGATGCGCGAGCTTCAGAAGAAACTGGCGGAAAAAGAGATTCTGCCGCCGGGAGTTCTTACGGAAAACGATTGTATTCCGGGGCCCGATGTTTCCGACCCGCACCATGAACTGGCGGCGGTTTTTCTGAACCCGGAACAATGGATTCCCGTTCTGAAAAAACGTTATGCGGAGAAACAGGCTCTGGAAGATGCAGCCCTGCTGGCGTTTCTCGGAGAGACGGATGGAGTGTCCCGGCTGGAACGCGAGATCGAAAAGACTCCGTGGGATGAAGGATGGAACTATAAGGGTATGGGGCAGTTCGGCGCCTCGATGAGTCCTTTGGATACGCTTCTGTTTGCGCTTTCCGCGGTAGCGGACAGTCCGGTTTATGAGAAGAAGCTCCGTGACTTGAAGCCGGATCATGCGTTTTCCCATTTCCGGGCGGTCTGCCGTGCCCTGATGCGTCATCCGCATAAAGAATGCGCCGGAATGCTTGAGACTTTGCTCAGGACTCCGGGAATGGCAGGATGGGCGCAGAAAAATCTTGCCGATACGGTCAGGGCGAACCGTGCAGAGGTGGATGACACGACGGTGCGCAATTCCCAGTTGAAAGAGCTTTATCTGGCAAAAGCATTGGCTGCCTGTGACCCGTCCAATCCGTTTGCCGCCTCCATTCTCAAGGATTACGCAGACGGGCTTCAAGGCGTTTATGCTATTTTTGCCCGTTAAGGTCAGTGATTAGTGGTCAGTGGTCAGTGGTCAGTGGTCAGTGGTCAGTGA
>ERZ1034917.31-NODE-31-length-126473-cov-83.928135_pt1 | contig 126473 bp, 94 predicted proteins | sample MGYA00520605_ERZ1034917 | MGnify/ENA primary metagenome ERZ1034917 (study PRJEB33766, sample SAMN09781784) | gut metagenome | biome: gut microbiome | host: Homo sapiens | place: Madagascar | study: EMG produced TPA metagenomics assembly of the PRJNA485056 data... | reverse complement strand
TATATGTTTTTATATTCCCTTTTTCTGCTTGAGTTTGAATTAAAATAATATTTTATGGTATGCATGTTATATAATTACATTAGATATTTATTTATTTGATACTATTTTTAGAGGGCTGTATGAAACTATCTGACTCAGGAAAATTAAGAGAGATCCTTAAGAAATACAATCCTCAACTTCAAGATACAGAAGAGTCTTTTGAACAAACTTATGAAAAAGTAATGAAAGGTTTTCCTGATATTTTGAAAAAGAAAATTAGGGAAGTTCGTACTGAACATAAGCTAGGTCAGATAGAGTTGGCAAAAAAAATAGGAATTACTCAAGCTACTTACTCTGCTTGGGAAACAGGTTCGCACATTCCAAAAATTGAAAACATAAAACAATTAACTGAAATTCTTGGTGTAGATCCTTCTGCCTTTATTGAATTAAATCCGATGGAAGGACACGATAAAAGGGATCTTCCTATTCTTGATAAGTCTTTCTTTGCTCATAGCTCGTTTTTAGATTTTCAAGCAATCGTAAATAATCCAAAAGCTAAAGGTGTTAGAGCATTTCGTCCCGTGTTCACTGAAGATGAAGCTGAGTTTTGTTTTGATGTTGGTAATTGTTCAGACATGAAGGGCAGGGATGGAATATCTCCATATTCACTGGTTACATGCAAGGCTTCCCATCTAAAAGGTAAAACAAAAGAAGAAATCTTTAATAGCGTAAATGGTTCAGTTTGTGTTGTTAGCGTTAATGGTGGCGAAGGCATATTAAGACAAGTTTTCTTTGATGGATCATTTCTAAGAATTCACGCTTGGAATAAAGATGTTGATGATAGATTGTTCCCTGTGAAAAAGAGTTTTTTAAGCAGTTTAAGCAGCTTTGCTAAAGTTGTTATTTTTCAAAATAACATAAAACAAAATGATGTTCTCTTAGCTGATGATATAGAAATCTATGGTGTAACTATAGAGCAAATCAGATCCATCGCTTTTATTCCACATGACTAATTATTGCTGTGGAAAAGTTGTGGATAACTAAGAATACACCCGATTTTGGTAACGAAAAATACCCGATTTCGGTAACAAAAAATACCCGATTTTGGTAACACAGATTTTATTTAAAATTTAAGAGCAAAAACGGATAAAATTCTATGATATGACTAAAGATAATTGAACGACTAGGTGAAATGAAATTGGCGTGTTTTTTATTATCTTTAAAATTAAATTATTAAAAATCAACATATTATAAATATTTTTGTTTAATCTCCCGCACCACTATGACTATTCTTTTCTTCTCAATCACAAGTTTTTTACGTATTGTCTACTAGTTCAGATCTCTAAGTTTCATTTTGTGTAACCTCAATTCACAGCTTTGTCGCCGTGAGGCTTTCTAGCATATTTGATCATGTTATGAACAGCGATGTTCTCAACATACTTGCTTACAGGCTCTTCTGTATTAAAAATCTTTAGACACTCTCTTTGAGTTTTGACATTGGCTTGATAGTGATGAAACTACCGGCAAAACCTATTTCAGTGATTCAATCAAGCTCCTTGATTATGGTTTTAACAGAGTGATGAGGAACAGGTTTATTTTTATCAAGAAGCTTTCTTAAGTCACGTTCCATTCTCATATAAAGACTTAAGGCAACATATTCAACGAAACACTTGCATACTAAAGAATCTTCACTAGAGGTTCTAAACATGTCACAGCACATCTTTACTTTTAAGTCCAAGAAGCAGTCTTCAACAGTACGTCTGTCCTTATAACCGTAGTAAGCCTGCTTTCCATCTCTGACAGAATCTGATACAAGCACAAATATACCGGCATGCTGGTTTGCCTCTTGGAAGGCTTAGTTATTCAGGGGGATACCACCGTTATCATCCTGTACCAAAAATTCATCAGCAAAGCTTTTGTTGGTAGCATCTAAGGTCATACCATCCTTTAGCATTTGCATGATGTCGTTACGACGCTTTTGAATTTTTTTAGTAAACGCACCAGCTTTTTTTTGATCGTAGAATACATGGAGAAAGAGCTTTTATGGACTGTTTTACCATTGATTTTAAAGTTAGATTACGAATAATTTAAAAAATCTAAAAATGCTTATAAAACAAATAAATCAAATTACGGATAATTATTCGTAATCACGAACCGTATTTAGAACCTTTTATTGAGCTCTGATAGATCGATCTTGTAGATGGAGTCTTCATCTTTAATTTCTTGTTTCAAAAACATTGCCATGTAAATAGGTGCGTAAGTCAGTTTTCCTTCAACCTTCAAATTCGAGTTATTAAAGATCAAAGCTCTGTTTAGATTAAATTCTCCACAATCCATTATATTTGAAAGCGCTCTGTGGACTTTGTAATCTTTACCAGACTTAACTTCTATAGGAAGCACTTCTCCATCATATTCGATTAAAAAATCGAGTTCTCCTCTTTTCTTATTGTTATAGTAGTAAAGATCGTGTTCACAAGCGGTTATTTCTTGAGCTATATAGTTCTCAAAGATTGCGCCATAGTTTAATTTGTCGTCCCCACTAATGATTTTTAGTTGAATTCCTTGAGAGTACTCTGATGCTAAAAGTCCTACGTCACTCATGAACAATTTGAATAAACTTCTAGATTTTGATAATTTTAAGGGGATCTTTGGTGTTTTACGTTGTAAACAGGTAAAGCGAAACCTGCGTCTTTCAACCAGAGAAAGCTATTTTCATACCTATCAAACTTGACTCCTGATTTGATATCTTTGATGATAAAGCGTTTGTTTTGACTGTTAAGTTGAGGTGCTATTAGTTCAAAGATCTGAGCTATTGCAAGCTTATTGTTCTTGTCATATTGAGTAATGTCTTTTTTATAGAGATTAACTATTTGATTTTGTATGTCAATTACTTCATTAAGGTTGTTCGTTTCTATGTACCTGTTTACGGCAACAGGCATGCCTCCTACCACTAGGTAAACTCTAAACAGTTCCATCATTTTCTTATGGATAAAATCATCAACAGGCTTTTTCTCCTTAAAAGATGTTTCAAGATTTTCTAGGATGCTTGAGTTCAATCCGAGATTCAATGCAAATTCTCTAAATGTAAGAGGGAACATCCTTTTTATAGTCAGGTAGCCTACCGGTACTGATCTAAGATCATTGATTTCAATTCCTAAAAGAGAACCAGAGAGAATGTAATTATAAGATCCTTCATCAACAAGAAATTTAATATATGTTATAACTTCTGGACAGATCTATACCTCGTCAAAAAAGATAAGGGTATCTCTTTTTATGAGTTTTTGTTTTGTGAATAGAGACAGTCTTGCAAGAAGATCTTTTGTGTTACTTAGATCTTTGAACAAAGAAATTGCTTCAGGTTGTTCGATAAAATTGATTTCAATGTAGGTTTTGAATTTTTTTCCAAACTGTCTAATTGAGAATGTTTTTCCAATCTGTCGAGCTCCTTCAATTAATAGGGCTGTTTTGGATATTTTAAAATGGTCGATCAAAATTCGATCTACAGTTCTAGTTAGCATTTAAAAGCTCTTTAAAGTTTATTTTATCTAACTTATAGATATGAATTGCTATTTTTCCAACCTAAATTTGAATAAAATTGACATCTTTTCCAACCAATTTGAACTGAATTTTGCCAATATTCCAACTTCTTTCAATCTTGAATGTAGTATTTTGTAAGAAAATCTTTAGTAAGGCTGTATTTGATGTATCAAAATGGTGGATTAAAAGTTGATCTATAATTCTTGTCAGCATTCCAAGATCTAATAACAGTTGGTTTATCTAGAGCATAGACAAAATAATGCCAATTTTCCAACTAAAAATAACTTAAATTGTCCACTTTTCCAACTGAATTATGCTTTATTCAGACCACTTTTCCAACTTTTTAAGAAAATTATGGATACAAAAGAGCAAAGAAATCACTTTCAATATGTGGTCTGAGAACGTGTTTTTAAAGCTCATTTTTGCTATCTGAAAATAAAACTCATCACTAAAAAATACCCTTTAAAAAGCTTGAAGTGACCACACTTGTATAAGTGTGAAAAGAGAATAAAGGGATTGCAAGAAGAAGCAATCCGAGGAGCTTTTATGAAGAACATGAATAATTGCAATAAGAATATGTTAGCAAGAGTTAATGATGGTTTTAATAAGAACTTTGCACCTACACTGTTTGATTTCTTCAGCCGTCCATTAGCAGACTTTGACAATATGTTTACTCCAATGGCAACAGACAATGCTCGTGTAGATATTAAAGATTTAGGTGACCGCTATCAGCTAAAGGCTGATATGCCAGGTGTTAAGAAAGAAGACATCAAGGTTGATTTTGAGAATGGTGATTTAACCATCAGAGCTGATCATCATAAAGAGTGCAACAAAAAAGATGAGTTTGGCTTTATGGTTCATGAGCGTTCAGAAGGTACTTACGAGCGTAGCTTTCATTTTGAAGATGTTGATCCAAAAGATATTACTGCAGCTTATGCAAATGGTGAGTTGGATATCTGCTTGATGAAAGCAAAAGATGCAAAGACTTCAACTTCAATTAAGATCCACTAATTAAAAGTGCTAGCTTTTAAAGCTGAGTCTTACAACCGCGTAACACAATAGTTTACTCTCATAAATAGATAGGGCAGAGCCACGAGGCTCTGCCTTAATCAGTTGCGTTTAGCTCTCATTTAAAGATTCTTTTCAAAGAAAGATTCGATCTTATCAAAAGGTATTACATCCATCTTGTAGTAAAGATCTGTATGTACTGCGTTAGGTACGATGTACAGTTCTTTGTTATCATCTTTTAGCTTTTTGAACGCGTCTTCAGAGAAATATCTTGAGAGGGCTTTTCACCATGTATCATCAGTACAGGTGTTTCAATGTCATCAGCATATGACAAGAATTGGCATGTTCATGAAGGTTGCTGCTGAGGTTACAGTAGCACCTGATGTAGAGCCATATGATCTTTCATGGTAGCCTAATTTTGTTTCATAAAAGTTAGAGTAGTCATTAACAAACTGAGGTATATCAGGAGGTACCTTTGCTGGGACACTTTCTGCCATTGCATAAGTACCGTTCTTATAATCAATAGTACGTTCTGCTGCAATTTGAGCTCTTGCTTTCTGTCTATTTGCTTTTAATTCTTCAGAAGACGTACCTTCATCAAAATATCCATTTGCCATGCCTCTTGTCATGTCGTACATGGTTGAGGTAACGGTTGCTTTGATTCTAGGATCTTGAGCGGCTGCATTTAACGCAAAACCACCAAACCTGCAGATGCCAATGATACCGACTTTGCCATCAGCTACGTTTTCATTATTCAGTAGGTAATCAACAGCTGCTAAAAAATCTTCTGTATTAAGTTCTGGGGAGGAAATGTTTCTAGGCTCTCCGCCACTTTATCAGTAAATGCGGATCAATAGCTAAAGCAATAAAGCCACGAGCTGCCATTCCCTGAGCATAACGACCTGATAACTGTTCTTTTACGGCACCATATGAACCTACAACAGCTAAGGCTCTTAGCTTATCTCCTTTTTTCATATTAGCAGGAGTATAGAGATTACCTACCATGGTGATGCCAAAGCGATTGTAGAGAATAACTTTGTGGTGATGAGCTCTTTTATCCTCAGGAAAAACTTTATCCCATTTTTCGGATATAGAAGATGCGTCTATGGTTAAAGTTGGAGCTTGTGAATCTTTAGCTTAGGATGAGTTGACTGCTAGTGTAAGCAGCATAGTTGCTACAAGAGGGGGTAATACTTTTGCTTTCATAAAATGTTCCTTTATGTATTTTGTATACATGTACTTTAGAACAGTAAAAAGCAAAAAATAGGCACTATCTTTTCAAGTTATTGCCAAATTCTGCTAAAAATTGAGAGTTTTTAAGAGAATTGAGTTAGTTTTTAGAAAGTTTTTGTGACTGTAAATTTACGAAAACAAACTAATCAGATGTTAAATGCTCAATAGGAAGAAGCTTAGTTAGACACATTAGAGCCTGATTTTGAAATTTCGTCGATTAGCTCTTCCACAAGATATTCATCACTCATGCAGTGCATATCAGATACGCCTTCACTTACAAGAGGGTAGAGCTTTGACTTATAGAAAATATCTAAGGCTTTGCGCATGGAGATATGTTCTTTTTTAGCCAACAGAGCAACTACTCTTGAGTACTTCATTTGCAGTAAGATTGGATTTGCGTCCATATATGTATCTATCCTCTATAATCTGGTGGCTTTTATAAAAGTAAGACAACTCAAGGCAAGTTGAGATCTAAAACAGAATTGCAAGTTAGGCTTTTCAAAACGAAGTCTTTTTATGGCTTCAGCTTTATCTATAAGACCATCAAAAAACAGTTCCACTGTGTTAAAAACTTTGTCATTGGCAACGCCACCGATAACAAGATCATAGTTACTTGTGTCCTGTCCGCTTCTGCATCTTAAGATAAAATCAAGCCAGCTTTCAGAGTAGTCATCAAATTTCATTACATTAAGTGAACTTAGCTTGTCTTGAGTGAACTCAAAACTTGAGATAAAGCTGTCTTTGCCTCTTTTTTTAAATTTTAAACTCCATTTTAGAGATTGTTCGTAAATTGGAGTAACGTAAAAACCAGCACCAAAATCTACATTATTCCTTGAGTGTTTTAAATCTGGAGTCTCTACCTTTGTGTAAGACCCATGATAAAGGATCATTCTATAGCCCCTTTTTCTTTCATCAAGGATATGATGTCGTCCACAATGTAATCTTTGCTTTGTGTATGAAGAATTTCATATTCAGGAATGATATAACTGTCTAAAATGTTGCTTTTATCAGTAAGAGCTTTATATACAGAATTAGCTTTTATTCCTAGCTTAATTGCAATGTTCTCGATACAGAAAATAGCAAATTCCAGCTCATTTTGATTTGTTATATCATTTTTCACAGTCATTATAATCTCTCTAGGCAAGTTCTCGATTTAAGTATAGTTGTCAGGACCAACTAAAACAAGATGAGATAACACGTACTCTGTCTTGTCAGTAACCTGTAAGCTTTTATAAAGCTTATCGATTAAATCTTGATGAAAAGTTGATTTTCGGTTGAGAAATAAAGGCAAATAAGCGAAAATACACGCAGTTTTATTTTTGAAAAATCAGTGAAAATGGCAGATAAAAATCTCTTAAATGAAATAAACAAGCGCAGAACGTTTGCGATTATTTCCCACCCTGATGCTGGTAAAACCACCATCACAGAAAAAGTTTTATTATTCGGTTCAGTAATTCAAAGAGCAGGTGAAGTTAAAGCCCGTGGCTCAACCGGAGCCTTTGCTCGTTCAGACTGGATGGATATGGAAAAAGAGCGTGGTATTTCTGTTTCCACCTCTGTAATGCAGTTTCCATACAATAACTGTACAGTAAATCTTCTGGATACACCAGGTCATGAAGACTTCTCTGAAGATACCTACCGTGTGCTTACCGCAGTAGACTCATGCTTAATGGTAATTGATGCTGCTAAAGGTGTTGAGGAAAGAACCCGTAAGTTAATGGAAGTCACAAGATTGCGTACCACACCTATTTTAACTTTCATGAACAAGTTAGACCGTGAAACACGTGATCCTCTTGACCTTTTAGATGAAGTAGAAAAAGAGCTTAACATTCTGTGTGCTCCTATTACCTGGCCTATTGGTTCTGGTAAGTCTTTCCGTGGTATTTATCACTTATTAAAAGATGAGGTAATGCTTTATCACTCAGGTGAGGGATACCATATTCAGAAAGCTCAGACTATTAAAGGTCTTGATAACCCTGAACTAGATAAAGTTCTAGGTGAGGATGAAGCTTCACAATTACGTGATGATATTGAACTTGTAAAAGGTGCTTCAAATGAGTTTGATTTAGATCTGTTTCGTGAAGGTAAATTAACCCCAGTATTCTTCGGTACTGCTTTAGGTAACTTCGGTGTTGACTGCATGCTAGACGGCTTGACCGAATGGGCTCCTACACCTCTATCACGAGTAGCTGATGAGCGCGAGGTAGTAGCATCTGAGGGTAAACTTACAGGCTTTATCTTTAAGATCCAGGCTAATATGGATCCTAAGCACCATGACAGAATCGCTTTCATGCGTATTGTTTCTGGTTCATACCATAAGGGTATGAAACTTTATAACGTACGTTTAGGCAAAGAAGTTATTGTATCTGATGCTGTAACCTTTATGGCAGGTGAGCGCGAACAGGCTCAGTTGGCTGTAGCAGGCGATATCATCGGTTTACACAACCACGGTACCATGCGTATTGGTGATACCTTCACTGAAGGTGAAAAACTTCACTTTAACGGTATTCCTAATTTCGCTCCAGAACTCTTCAGACGTATTCATTTGAATGATCCTCTAAAGCAGAAACAGTTGCAAAAAGGTCTAATGCAGTTGTCAGAAGAAGGTGCGGTGCAGGTATTCAGACCTATCATCAACAATGATCTGATCGTAGGTGCTGTAGGTGTGTTGCAGTTTGATGTGGTGGTATCTCGTCTAAAGCATGAATACAATGTTGATGCAAAGTATGAGAATATCGCTGTAACCACAGCCCGCTGGTTAACGTCAGATGATCCTAAGGCTTTACAGGAAATTCAGGATAAGGTTCCGCAGTCAATTGCCTTAGATGGTGGTGATAACCTAACCTTCCTTGCAACATCTGGTGTTAATTTAAACCTTAACATGGAGCGTTATCCAAAGGTTAAGTTCTCTGCTACAAGAGAACACTAATAATCCTTGCCTTAAGGAAACTTAAGGCAGGTAATTTAAGAGCACATAAAGAGGACATATGCTGTACGATGCACATGTACATGTAGGAATGTTCGATGATATTGAGTCATTGGTAAAGTGTGCTCGTTTGTCAAATATAACTCCCATCTGTGTAGGTATAACCTTAGATGAGAGTTTACATACCTTAGAACTTTTTAAAGCTCAGAATATAAAACTTCCTGTCTTTGTAGGTATTCATCCTTGGTATTTAAAAGACCAAAAGTTTGATTTTAGTCTTATTGAAAAGTTACTTTCCTTTGAAAATGTCGTAGGCATTGGAGAATGTGGTTTAGATAATAAGATTGAAATACCTGTAAACTCTCAACTTGATGTTTTAGAACAGCATTTAGAATTAGCTTCAAAGTATGCTCTGCCAGTCAACCTGCATATACGAGGCTGTCATGGTGAGTTAATAAGAGTTTTAAAAAAGTATCAAGGTCGGGTAAAAGGTTTTGTCCACAATTTTACCTTCTCGTACGATATAGCTAAAAAGTACCTTGATTTAGGCATGATGTTATCAGTGGGACATCACATTACCTTTAATCAGGCAAAGTTAAACTCTGTTTTAGAAAAAGTAGGTCTTGAGAATTTTGTTTTAGAGACAGATGCTGATTTTTTACATACAGGCCCATATGATCCAAACTTAATCAAAAGAGAGTATGAGTGTATTTGTAGCTTGTTTAACCGTACAATGGATGAAACAGAGATTGTTTTAGAGAACAATCTCAAAAGGGTAATACCTAAGATTGCAACTCTATAAATTCATAACGTAAAATTCATAACTAAAAGCAATAGGAAATCGCATGAGCTTTGTTTATATTGTCAAAAAAGATCTCGCATTTGATATTAAAAAGGCAACCAAAAGCGTTGAAGAAAATACTGGTATTAGCTTAAAAGCACTTGCTACAAAAGAATTACATGGTCATGTAGGTGCTTTATTTACAACCGACAATGACAATGCTCATGAATTATGTAAAAAGGCAGTAACTGAAGGCAAGTTTGACTTTGATGTCTTTGCAGCTACCTCTTTTCCAACTATAAAAGAAAAAGGTGAGATTTGTCTTGATATGGATATGACCTCAGTGCAGATTGAGGGCATTGATGAGATTGCAAGACGTTTGGGCGTATATGACAAGGTCTCTGAGATTACCTCAAAGGCAATGCACGGAGGTCTTGATTTTGCTCAGTCATTAACTTTACGTGTAGCCATGTTAAAAGACGGCGACGCCTCCGTAATTGAAGATGTTAAAAGCATTATGAAAGAGACTGATGGTCTTGATGTCCTAATGCAGACTGTAAGCTCACATAACTGGGTAAAAGGTATCTGCTCTGGTGGCTTTGAACAGTTAATATGTGTCTTAGATAAGAAATACTCTTTAGATATGGTGTGTGCTAACTCTTTAGAAATTAAAGATGGCAAATTAACCGGTAAAGTTGATAAGAGAATTGTTGATGCGACAGTAAAGCGTGAAGGCGTATTAGATCTACAGCAAAAATCTAACGTAGAGTCATCACAAATCATTGTCTTAGGTGATGGTGCTAATGATTTAAAGATGATTGAGGTAGCTTCCCTTGGTATTGCTTATCACGCAAAGCCATTAGTACAGCAAACAGCTCCATTTTGTATCAATCATTCTGATCTTAGTGCTGTAGCTTTGCTTTTAGAGTTAAATTCATAAGATGACTAAAACAAAAAGCGTGTTTGTATGTTCAAGCTGTGGTGCTAAATATTACCGCTGGCAGGGTATCTGCTCTGAATGCGGTGAGGCAGGTACCATCAGTGAAACTCTTGTTGATACTTCTCCTAATGCTGGGGCTAAGGTAGCGGCAAGAGCTTTATCTGGTTTTGCTGGAGCAACCGGTAGTGGAATTTGCTCATTAGCTACGGTTGATCTTACCAAACGTCCTAGAATTTCATCTGGCTTTACAGAGTTTGACAGAGTCTTAGGCGGAGGTATTGTCTCTGGCTCTGTTGTTCTAATAGGCGGTAACCCAGGTGCCGGTAAGTCAACCTTACTTTTACAGACTGTAGGCAGACTCTGTTTAAATCATAAAGTACTGTATGTAACTGGTGAGGAATCATTACAGCAGGTAGCACTGCGTGCTAATCGTTTAAAGATACAGGCTAATAACATCAGAATAGCTGCTGAAACTTCAATTGATACTATCTGTGAGATGGCATCAAAAGAAAGACCAGAGGTTTTAATTGTAGATTCTATTCAGGTTATGCATGTAACAGGAATTGAATCAGCACCAGGTTCTGTAAGTCAGGTCCGTGAAGGCGCTGCCGCCTTAACCCAATTCGCTAAAAGGACTGGAATCGCAGTCTTCATGGTAGGACATGTAACTAAAGACGGTACCTTAGCAGGTCCTAAAATTTTAGAGCACTGTGTAGATTGCTCTGTAATTTTAGAAGCTGGTACTGACATGCGATACAGAACACTGCGCTGTCAGAAAAACCGTTTTGGCGCTGTAAATGAGATTGGTGTCTTTGCTATGACAGATACTGGTCTTAAAGAAGTTAAAAATCCATCTGCTATTTTTTTAAACCGCCAGGAAACAGTGGCTCCAGGCTCACTTGCAATGGTGACTTGGGAAGGCACAAGACCTCTATTAGTTGAGTTGCAGGCATTAGTAGATTTGTCCTTATACTCAAATCCAAGACGATTGTCTTTAGGTACTGATCAGAACAGACTTTCTATGCTGCTGTCTGTATTGCACCGCCATGCTGAATTTGCACTAGCAGATCAGGATGTCTTCGTAAATGTTGTAGGTGGAGTAAAAGTTGAGGATACCTCATCAGATGTACCTTTAGCCTTAGCTCTGATTTCATCTTACAGAGACAAGCCAGTAGATAAAGGTACAATTGCTTTTGGAGAAATTGGTCTTACAGGTGAGATAAGACCTGTGCCATATGGTCAGGAGAGAATATCAGAGGCAGTAAAGCAAGGTTTTGTGAGGATCATTGTACCTTTTGACAATGCCCCTCGAACACGCAATCCTGATGTAGAGGTGATTCCGGTAAAGAGAGTTAACGATCTCTTTAATTTAGTCTAAAGTTTTGATTAAGTAACTAGACAATGTAGCTAGTCTAGTTACTTAAAATAGAGACTAGCCTTCAGATACTAAAGAATGAACTAATCTTAGAGCGATAATTAAACGATCCTCGTTTCTAAATCTCTGCTCTAAACATTTACCTGCATTTGCTAAATCATGCTGTAAAGAAGACATCTTTTTCTCGTTAAGATCTTCTGCGTACTTATCAGTAAATCTCATTAAGTACTCTGTAGTAGCTTCAATCTTAGGCATAGTTCTATTAGCAATAGACAATGATCTGCCTGAAGCATTTTCAATTAACTCGATGATCTTAGGATAAAGATCAAAGTGACCATGTGAAATATAGTCAATCAGGTGATTACAAAATGAGGTCACATCCTCATAAGAAGGGTAGCAAACATCATTCTGATTTGAGCTGCGTGATAAAGATACATTTAGGATCTTCATATACATGAGTACAAGATCCTGACGAGCTTTGATCATGTCATTGACCCATTTATATTTTTCATCAACATTCTGTAAAGTGGTGTTGAAAGTCTTTCCAAATTCAGTTGCTTTCATACGCACCTCCTCTTTTGTTCTATTAATCTAAAAGTAAAATATCATAAAAATCAGTTAGTAAACTGTTACTTAAATCAAATAAATAGATATAGAAGGTAGGGTAAAAACAGATAATGCCACGAGTGTGGCATTATCAGAATGAAAAATTTGAATTTTGCCAAAGATAAGCTTAACGCTTAGCCATTAGAGACTGCTGATAAAGTTCACGCTTGTACTTCTTGATGGAAGCGGCAAATGCTTTACGAGATTTTGAATTTAGTTCTACTCTCTGATTATCAAGTTTTACTCTTAATGGGTTTACAGCTCTACCACCGATACGTACCTCATAGTGTAAGTGAGGACCTGTAGAAATACCGGTATTACCAGAACGAGCAATTGTAGCACCTTGTTTTACTCTCTGACCTGGGCGAACTGATAACTTAGACAAGTGCATGTAAACAGTAGATACTGTTGATGAATGTCTTAATACGATAAAGTAACCAGCTGATCTTGAGAAGCCTGCCTTGTCTACAACACCATCGGATGGAGCTGAAATTAATGAACCTACAGGCATACCAAAGTCAACACCGTTATGAGGTCGTACACGACCGGTTACAGGGTGTAATCTTCTTGGATTAAATGGAGAGGTTACTCGTACTCTTGAATGGAATGGGAAACGAGCAAACCCAGCAGAACGAGCTGGCTTTAGACCGCGTTCGTCATAATACTTGCCATCTGCTGTATTTAAGTAGCTTGCAACCTTTCCTCCACGTGACAGGGTAAACTCAACAGCGCAGATCTTGCCTTTACCTTTTGATTCTGTAAAGAGCACTCTCATGCTGTCACCTGCGCGGATGTTACGAGAGAACTGAATCTTTCCTTTGAACATCTGCAAGATCTTGTTGATCTCTGTATAGGTAATACCAGCTTTGTTAGCTGCTGTTGAGAAGCTCTCACCTTTGCCGATATTAACTAAAACCAAACGACCGCGTTTAGCAGCGCTCATCTCCTGAACAGGCTCGTCTTTTACAGCTGCTACCTTAGTGTCTTTTGCTGTGTCTGTCTTAGAGGCTGAGGCTGTTGCCGCTGTTTTAGCATCAGGAGCTTCTTTTGAGGCCATTAACTTTGCCTGTGAGGTGGCATCATCATCCATCTCATAAGAACCTAACCTCTCTTTGACTACAGTGTAGTTACCTGATTTGTCAGTTTTATAGAAACGTAACTGCTCTTTATCTGAGATTGGTTTAATAAATACCAAAAGCTCACCTTTACCATCAACTAAGAAAGAGAGATTCTCACCAATCTTTAAAGAGTTAATTCTTTTAGCAAGTGACTTGTCGGTATCTAAAATTGTCATTAAGGTAGCTGCAGGAATGTTCAAATCCTCAAATAATGAGGAAATGTTATCACCTCGCTGAACACTCTCTGTTACCCATTTAGTGTCGATATCAGAGCTCTGATCTTTATCAATCTTTTTAGCTAAAGCAGAAACTTCCTTATCTAATTGAGCATCTGAGTCTGCTAAATCGGCATCAGGTAAAGAATCATCATAGTTTTCCATCTGACGAGTCTTATCTTTATTTGAGGTTATGCCATAAGCTTGGGTTAAAGGAACAGAATCATCAATATCACTTACATGTTCATCGCTGTAAGCGAACATGTTTGAATTTGAGCTAGAGTCAGTATCTTCACTTGTTGAATAGAAATTCTTATTAGTAGCGATAGATAGAGTCAAGGCTATGACAAAGGTAGCCAAGATAGCCTTGTTATGTTTTTTTGAAAGAGGTCCCTTCCACGCTGAAGAACCAATGGCCTCTTTTGAAATGTAGTCTTCTGAAATCATTTTTGTATCTTGTAAAAAGTCTTCATAAACATTGCATATTGCAGACATAGCTCTCTTCTTAAAGGCATGTGCCCCTAGATCTGCCTTTTGTAATTTTTGCGTAGTTAAGACTTTGTTTAAATTCTTTATAAATAAGCGTTTATTACAAGTTGTAATAACATTACCAATAAACGCTTATTAACAAGGTTGTTATTCACAAAAATATGTGAAATGTTTAATTGTAAAGTTTATGTAGTTATTATGTACAGTTAGCTTTAGTATACTATATTAATGAGTAGACAGCTGATATTATTAGGTGTAATTAATTCACATATTTGAAACAATTTGAGGTAGAGCATGATTTTTGGTGAAAAGTATTACGGAATGTTAAAAAAACTCTCTCCATGGAGACAGAGTTTGTTTTCATTAGTCTTAGCTCAAAGACAATATCCTAATTATGCTCTATGGTGTGAGGTAAATGAGGTCAAAGGGGGAGCTAAGGCTTACCAAAAGACTCTTAACACCTTATGGGAGTTCCATAAAGACAAGTTTAATACAATCGATCTTGAAAAAGTATTAGATGAGTTTGAACCATACTTACTTGATGATGAGAAGAACGACTTATCTGTTGGTGACTTATTTTCATTAGATGCAACTTTGTCACTATCATCTTCTATTCTAGCTATCATTATGCATGAAGGTGAAGAAGCTGAAATGGCATCTCGAGCCTCATTAAGCGGAGTCATTCGTCAGATTGAACAATCCTCAGATCGAGAATATGCAGATGAAGAGTTAAGAGAAATGGAAAGCGTCGATAACGAGGTTAACTTCCAGATAGAACTTTATGAACTCTTAGAAAAATCTAAAAGAGAACCTTCGCTTGTAGATAAACTTTATAAGTTAAGTTTAAACGGTGGTGTAAGTAATATCGGTTTAAGCCTTGAGTAATGAGCTTTTAATAGTGTGGCTTTTAAAGAAAGAGTTTTATCTCCTATTTGTAGAATGCCTCTAAAATTAAAATCACACCACTTAAGATAGATACAGAAGAGAACACAAACTTAACCTTGGCAACCGGCATTTTAATTAAAAGTGTAGTTCCAAGATATGCTCCTGTGAAAGCAGCAATGATCATCACTGGTATCCACTGCCAGTGAATTGAAGTTAAAGCTCCTACAGTAATTGCACCTACTGCATTCCATATTGTAGCCACAAAAATCATAGTATGCATGATAGCTCTTTTAAGCTCTAAGCCAAATACACCCACTAAAGTTAATGTAGCAAATAGACCTGCACCTGATGAAAGTGATCCTGAAAACATGCCGATTATCAGAATACATATGGTGCCTAGGATGGTTCTGGTATAAGAGCGATTTTCAATTCCTTTAGAACCAAATCCTTTTTTGAACATGGTATAGATGCCAGATCCTATGGTAATAAATCCTAAGACTATCTGCGCAATATGAGATGGAACTGAAATAATGATTATTGAGCCAGCGACTACGGCAGGGCAACCTACAAAGAGCATGATAAGACTTACAGCCTTATCAAAGGCAAAGGAGCGGTTAAATCCTTTTTTGGACATGGCTCCAATTCCCAAAAATACTACCGCTACTTTATGAGTTCCTAGAGCTGTAGCAAAAGGAAGACCTAAAAGGATCAGCATTGGAAATTGGATAAAACCAGCGCCTCCACCGGAGACACTGGCAAAGAGATTGGCAACAAAGGTAACTAAAAACAGAACTGACTGATTTACAATTTCCTCTACCACCATAATCTCCATTTTTACTACTTACGGTTTAATGCTCGCCATGCAATATCGTTTCTGTAGAACATTCCATCAAAGTGAATGTTCTTAATGTGAGCATAAGCCTTTTCACGAGCCTTTGCTACATCATCACCTAAAGCTGTTACGCATAAAACACGACCGCCTGAGGTTACGATATTATCACCTACCTGCTTGGTACCAGCCTCAAAGACCTTAAGATCATCTCCAGTCTTAATCTCAAGACCTGTGATCTTGTCTCCCTTACGAGGAGATGCAGGATATCCGTGAGCTGCAAGTACAATACCGATTGCAGGACGAGGATCGTATTTAATATCAACACCATTTAAGCCACCGTTTTTGCAGGCTTTCAAGCATAAGTCTACAAGATCAGATTGCATACGCAGCATGATTGGCTGAGTTTCAGGATCACCAAAACGGCAGTTGAATTCAACTACTCTTGGAGCACCATTCTTATCAATCATTAGACCTGCGTATAAGAAACCACGGTATGGAATACCATCTTCTTTCATTCCCTTTAAGGTAGGATTGATGATTTCATCCATAACTCTCTTGTAAACAGCATCAGTTACAACAGGAGCAGGGGAGTAAGCACCCATGCCACCAGTATTTGGACCTGTGTCACCGTCACCTACGCGTTTGTGATCCTGGGATGTTGCCATAGGAAGTGCGTTCTCAGTGTCAGACATTACAATAAATGATGCCTCTTCACCTTCCATGAATTCTTCGATTACAACTGATGCTGAAGCATCACCGAACTGATGATCATCTAACATGTTGTGAACAGCATCAATCGCTTCTTTTTCAGTCATGGCAACTACTACGCCTTTACCTGCTGCTAAACCGTCAGCCTTAATCACGATAGGAGCACCCATCTTTTTAATATAGGCTACAGCGTCATCAGTCTTAGTAAATACTTCGTAAGCTGCTGTTGGAATGTTGTGGCGTTTTAAGAAGTCTTTTGTAAATGATTTAGATCCTTCTAGCTGAGCACCAGCCTTGCTTGGTCCAAAAATAGTCAAACCTTCTTTTTCAAAAGCATCAACGACACCAGCAACTAGTGGGGCCTCAGGTCCTACGATGGTAAGACCAATGCCTTCCTTTTTAGCAAATGAAACAAGACCTTGAATGTCATCAACACTGATAGCTACATTCTCCATCTTGTCTTCATGAGCAGTACCAGGATTACCTGGTGCTACAAAAACTTTGTCTGCTAATGGTGATTTAGCAGCACGCCATGCTAGAGCGTGCTCACGACCACCGTTACCAATAATTAAAACTTTCATTTAGAACCTCACCTGTTGGGAATTAAAAGTAGGTAGTAAAAGTAGTTTGCAATTTGTAATTAAAGTTACGTGCAACAGCTCTTGTTAGATATATATGCACGTAACTACTTACAAATTAGTGACGGAAATGACGCATTCCGGTGAATACCATAGCGATACCGTGCTCGTTAGCAGCATCGATAACTTCCTGATCACGGATTGAGCCACCTGGCTGAATAATGCACTTAATGCCTGATGCAGCTGCGGCATCAACACCATCACGGAATGGGAAGAAAGCATCAGATGCAAGGGCAGCCCCCTCAAGTGATAACTTAGCATCTTCTGCTCTTAGACAAGCAATTCGTGCTGAGAATACACGGCTGGTCTGACCACAACCGATACCTAAGGTCTTCTTGTGGTTGGTGTAAACAATAGCATTTGACTTAGTGAATTTACATACCTTCCATGCAAATAGAAGTTCATCCATCTCATCTGCTGTAGGAGCTCTCTTTGTTACAACCTTAAGCTCTTCTTTCTTAACAGTCTCAAGATCGGCTTCCTGAACTAATAGACCACCATTCACTCTCTTGAAGTCTAATCTTGGTTTAGCCTGACCTAAAGGACCAGTCTCTAACAATCTTACGTTCTTCTTACGAGCAACTTCAGCTTTAGCTTCCTCTGATACAGCAGGAGCTACGATAACCTCACAGAACTGTCTGTCAACGATAGCCTTAGCAGTTGCGCCATCTAACTCACGGTTGAAAGCGATGATACCTCCGAAAGCTGACTCGCTATCACAGTTAAAGGCATCTTCATAAGCCTGAGTTAAGTTTTCACCTAAAGCTACACCACATGGGTTTGCGTGCTTTACGATTACGCAGCAAGGCTCTTCAAACTGACGAACACACTCGATAGCAGCATCAGTATCAGCAATGTTGTTGTATGAAAGCTCTTTACCCTGTAACTGCTTAGCTGTTGAGATACCAGCATCGTGTGCATAGATATCTGAGTAGAAAGCTGCTTTCTGATGAGGGTTCTCACCATAACGCATGCTCTGTAATTTCTTGAAGTTTAAGTTTAGAGTACGAGGTAAAGTTGATACGGTACCATCTGAAATGCCGTAATCAGGAACTTTAGTACCAAAGTAGTTAGCAATAGCGCTGTCGTATGCTGCGGTGTGCTCGAAAGCTGCAATAGCTAGATCAAAACGGGTGTTCCATGTTAATGAACCATCATTAGCATCCATTTCTTTGATTACACGGTCGTAATCTGATGCTCTAACAACGATAGCAACATCACGGTTGTTCTTAGCAGCTGCTCTTACCATGGTAGGACCACCGATATCAATATTTTCGATAGCCTTCTCTAGAGGACAGTTTGGATCTGAAACAGTCTTAACAAATGGATAAAGGTTTACAACAACCAAATCAATAGGCTTGATGTCGTGCTCTGCCATTACCTTTTCGTCAATGCCACGACGACCTAAGATACCACCGTGGATCATTGGGTGAAGAGTCTTAACTCTACCATCCATCATTTCAGGGAATTTGGTGTAATCAGATACTTCGATAACCTTAACACCATTCTGATCTAGTAATTTAGCAGTACCGCCAGTTGATAAAATTTCAACTCCGCGTTTTTCTAATTCTTTAGCAAATTCAACTACACCAGATTTATCAGAAACGCTGATTAGAGCGCGTTTGATTGGACGTAAGAGGGCTTCCATTTAAAGACTATGCTCCTAAAAAAATATATGCGACTTTAAGGACAGGTTGAGTCCTTTTTAAAGTGCATACATTGTACCAATTTGTTTGAACAAAATCGCTATTTTAAATAACTAACAACAATGGTGCAAAAAGTAAGTTATATGCAACAAGTATAAGAGAATAAGTAATTAGAGGTATGTGTACTATTATTTTTTGAACTTATTACAAAGTAAATTAGACGATGAAAAAAGAGTCTTCGGCAATAAGTCAGAATATGACTGTATAGTTAACTTTACGTGTAGGATAAAGCTTTGAACATAAGCACGACAGTATGTCAAGATCTGATATATAAGCCAAAATAAAAAAAATATATTAAGATAACGGTAAGTGATAAAAAGTACTTAAAGTAGGCATGTCTCAGTGTTTTCGCAAAAAGATCTATCTTTTTTTTTTATAAAATAGCGTATACTAAGCGCGTTTTAGGTGAGATATGCCACTAGATGTGGGCTCATCACAATAGAATTTTATGATTGAGTATATCAATCTACACAAAGTATTTATCGTTATAATCGCTCAAGAAAAGAGCATATTTCAAAGGAAATTGTGAATTATGAATAAGTCTGAACTTATCGAGCAAATCGCTAAGCGTTCTGGTTTACCTTTAGCAGGTTCACGCAAGGCTTTAGACGCATTATTAGAGACTGTTGGTGAAGCTTTAGCTTCAGGCGATCGCGTTCAGTTAGTCGGCTTTGGTACTTTCAAAGTTACTGAGCGTTCAGCTCGTGAAGGTCGTAACCCACAGACTGGTGCTGTAATCAACATTCCAGCAACCAAGACTCCTTCATTCAGCGCTGGTGCTGAGTTAAAGAAGACTGTAAACAAATAATTACAGTTTCATTGAGTGAATAAGAAGAAACCAGATCTTAAAGGTCTGGTTTTTTTATATACAAATTAAGTTTTATTTGGGATCTTAACGTAATTTTTCAACTATGAAAAATACCTAAATTATTAGCTCATAAAAGAGCTAATTTGAGCTATAGTTAGCATGATATAACTTACATAAAATGTGTTTTATCAGCTTGTTTTTAGAGCAAATTGTAGAGTATGCTTAATAAAACTTACATATTCGTGAAGATTTTTGCAATTTTAGATATTTATACTAGATATTGCTCTATTGCTAACTAATAATAGGTGTATTGAGATAGTTGTATCAAGAATTATGGTTAGTTAAATTTTATAAAGGGAAAAAATTATGGCACTGAATCAAAAAGCAGGTCAGAAAGCTAGTTTTGAGGACTTAGACAACATTCCTCGTTTAATGGCTGCTTATTATCTGAATACTCCTGACATGGATGATCCTGAGCAGAGAGTAAGTTTCGGAACCTCAGGTCACAGAGGAACCTCATTAAACGGTTCATTTACAGAATCTCATATTATCGCTATTTCTCAGGCAATTGCTGAGTACCGTCAGAAGCAGGGTATTACAGGTCCTTTATTCATTGGTATGGATACTCATGCTTTATCAGAAGCAGCTTTAGCTACTGCTGTTGAAGTTTTAGGTGCTAACGGTGTAGAAGTTAGAGTTGAAAAAGATCATGGCTATACACCAACCCCATCAGTATCATTTGCTATTTTAAATTACAACAAGGGCAGAACCTCTGGTTTAGCTGATGGTATTGTAATTACACCTTCACACAATCCTCCATCAAACGGTGGCTTTAAGTACAACCCAACCGATGGTGGTCCTGCTGGTACTGAAATTACCTCTGTAATTCAGGATAGAGCAAATGAGATTTTAAGAAACAACCTACAGGGTGTAAAACGTGTTCCTTATACCAAGGCAATCAAGCTATCAAATGTAAAAGAACACGACATGTTAACCCAGTACGTTGACGCTTTAGGCGATATAATCGACATGGAAGCAATTTCAAAGTCTGGTATCCACATGGGTGTTGACCCTCTAGGCGGTTCTGGACTTTATTACTGGGACAGAATTGCTGACAAGTACAAGTTAAATCTTAAGGTTGTAAATTACGCTGTTGATCCTACCTTCTCATTTATGTGTATTGACCGCGACGGCAAGATCCGTATGGACTGCTCAAGCCCATATGCAATGGCAGGTTTAATTAAGTTAAAAGACGACTTTGATATTGCTTGGGGTAATGATCCTGACTATGACAGACACGGTATTGTATGTCATTCAGGTTTAATGAATCCAAATCATTATTTATCAGCTGCAATTAACTACATCTATACTCACCGTCCATTATGGCCAAAGGAGGCTATGGTTGGTAAGACTGTAGTATCTTCAAATCTGATGAATCGTGTAGCAATAGGTTTAGGTCGCAAGGCATACGAAGTACCAGTCGGCTTCAAGTGGTTCGTACCTGGTTTATTTGACAAGTCATTAGCATTTGGCTGTGAGGAATCAGCTGGCGCTTCATTCTTACGTAAAGATGGCAGTGTATGGACAACCGATAAAGACGGTATCATCGCTTCATTACTAAGTGCTGAAATGCTAGCTGTAACCGGTAAAGATCCTTCAGAGCACTATAACGAGTTAATTGAAAAGTATGGTCGTCCATACTATAACCGCGTTGATGCTCCAGCATCTCCTGCTCAAAAGGCTGCTTTAAAGAAACTTGATCCTTCAGCAGTTGAAGCAAGCAAATTAGCAGGTGAGAAGATTGTTGATAAGTTAACTAATGCTCCTGGCAATGGCGCTGCAATCGGCGGTCTTAAGGTTGTAACTGAGAACGGTTGGTTTGCAGCTCGTCCATCAGGTACTGAGAACGTTTATAAGATCTACATGGAAAGCTTTAAGGGTGAAGATCATCTAAAGAAGATCGAAACTGAAGCTCAGGAGATTGTAAACGCAGCCTTAAAGAAAGCAGGTGTTTAATCTAGCTTTCAATTAGGACTAGAAAAGAGAGCAAAAGCAATCGTTAAGGATTGTAATTGACTCTAAATGGACCATTAAGTTCAATCTTATTGGTCCATTTTTCTTTTAATGTGATAATAATCAAAACTGCCCCCGTAATTGAGTACACTTTTTGGCGCTAATGGGCTACAATCGGAACATTCAAAATACTTACAGGATAAATAAATCAAATGAACAAAAAACTGTTATTGTCTTTAGGCATTGCCAGTGCGGTTAGCTTATCTGGCTGTTCAATTCTTTCATCAATGTTAACAACCGAAGATGAGTATTTGGACAAAGCTTCAGCTGCTATGGATATCGATTCAAAAGATCTTACAGTATTACAAGAAACCATTCGTCCTGGTTTGGATGGATTGTCTTATGATCTAAAAGGAAAAGACGGTACCCTTTACAGATGTAGCCTAAAGTCAGGCATTACTGGTACAACAGGTGCAGCATCTTGCAAGAAGAAAGTTGGCAACAAGTGGGAGCCTATTGGTGAACAGCAGGCAGAATCAGATGATGGTTCATGGTTCCATTTTACAACGGGTACGGCAAAGAGTGAGTACGTGCAAGAAGCTCCTAACACAAGAGGTGTCGGTGCTAAGTCTCGTAGTTCTAAGAGAGTAGCTACATCTGGAAAAGCTACTATTGTAGCTGATGATTCAGCCCCTATTTCAAGAGAATACGTAGGTGGTACTTCTTCATCTGAGACTCCAACTATTGTATTTACTCCAAAAGATGATGAATCTGCATTTAAGACCAATCCTACTAAGACCTATAATGGTCGTTTCAAGGTTCGTGATGAGCAAGGTCATTCATACGAGTGCCACTTTGCTAACGTAGGCCAGATTGTATCAGATACTATTGCAGTATGTACAAAACTGTACTAATACTAATCAAAGACTAATTATTTAAAATAGAGCTCTGGCAAGCGACAGTTTGTCAGGGCTTTAGTTTTATTAGAGATTAGATTAATTCTCTAAAATAATGTAGAGTGAGTAATATTACTATATGAATCTTTGTATGGGGCAGATATAAATGGGGGATTACTTAAATCCATCATCTCCAAGATATGAAAAATTAAAAAAATCCAAAGTATTTGTGGATAAAACAGATATTTTTGAGATATTAAATGAGAACCTTGGAAAAGAAAAAAGTTTCTTTTGTTTAAGTAGACCACGTTGCTTTGGAAAGTCTGTAACGGCGCAAATGATCTGCTCTTACTATGCAAGATGTCAAGATAGTTCTTCATTGTTTGACAATCTAAAAATAGCTTCATTTGATGACTATAAGAAGCATTTAAATCAGTATGATGTCATCTTTATCAATATGACAGATGAATTTAATGATTCTAGTTGTGATGTAAATAAAATGATTGCATCAATTACAAAATCTGTAGTTGGTGAATTAAAAGAAGCTTATCCACAAATCGATTTTAAATCCCCAGATATATTACATAAAACTTTAAAAGAGGTTTTCTCTCAAAGCAAGGTTCCATTTGTGATAGTAATCGACGAATTGGATTGCATTATGCGAGAAAAAAAAGAAGATCCTGATAGTCTAAAACAATATTTAGAATGGTTAAAAGCAATCTTTAAAGATAAGCCATATGTTGGTTTAGCCTATATGACAGGTATTCTTCCTATTAAAAAGTACGGTTCTCATAGTGCCTTGAACATGTTTGCAGAATACTCAATGACAGAACCTCTAAACTTAGGACAATACATTGGTTTTACAGAGAATGAAGTTAAAGAAATTTGTAAACAGCATGATGTAGCTTTTAATCAAATGCAACAATGGTATGACGGTTATTCATTTAAAGATGTTCCTCATATCTACAATCCTAATTCAGTAGTAAATGCAGCAACTTATAAAAAGTATATAAGTTACTGGACCAAAACAGAAACCTTTGAAAGCCTTCAGGAATATATTGATATGAACATGGAAGGCTTAAGAGATGACATTGTAAAGTTAATAGCAGGCGAAGATGTTGTTGTGAATGTAGCTAAATTCCAAAATGATATGGTTACATTTAAGACCAAGAACGATGTATTAACTCTGCTCATTCATTTAGGGTACCTCGCAATAAAACCAGATTCAGATATCAGGGTAGATAATATTTCTAAATTTGCAGTTCATATTCCAAATGAAGAAATCAAAATGGAGTTTAGAAATATCGTTGAAGATAATGAAAAATACTCTGGAGTCTACAATCTTATAAGCAAGTCATATGACCTGTTAAATGATATCTGGTCATTAAACTCTGATGCTGTAGCTAAAGTCTTTGATGAAGCTCATCAAGATCATACCTCAATTCTAACTTACAATGACGAGAACTCATTGTTATGTGTAATCTCATTATCACTAGTTTTAAGTACTACTGATACCTATAACGTTATAAGAGAATTACCTACAGGAAAAGGCGTTGCTGATTTAATCTATCTACCAAAAAAAGGTGTAAACAAGCCAGCTCTTTTAATTGAGTTAAAGTATGATAAGTCAGCACAGACTGCTATCACTCAGATTAAAGAGAAGAATTACTTACAGTTCTTTAAAGACTATAAAGGTGAAGTTCTGTTAGTAGGTATTAACTACTCAAAAGATACTAAAACACATCAGTGTATTATTGAGAAGGCAAAGATAGACTAAAAAAACAATAACTGATAAGTGAAAGCAATTTATAAACAATAGACTATGTAGCAACTATTACAAGGAAAACACAGTGGCAAAATATACAATCGATAACTTACCTATAGTAAAGGGAAAGTATAAAGTAATCGCTTTAGATCTTGATGATACCTTATTGCATTCAGATAAGAGTATCAGTGAAAATACCATTAAAACCTTACAAAAAGCTCAGTCTCAGGGCTTTTCAATTGCAATTGCAACAGGTCGTCATCCAAAGAGTGCGGTACTTTACATGCAAAAACTAGGATGTCTTAATGAGAACTCTTATGCTGTATGCTTCAATGGAGCAGGAGTTGTGCGTTTGTCAGACTATGTAGCTTTTGGTAAAGATATTGGTTTCCCTATGGTATGTAAGGAAAAAGCTCCATCATCATTAGTAAGAGAAGTAGCAGAATTTGCCCATGCTAATGACTGTGTAGTTCACGGTTACTCTGTTACTCGTGGTTTATTAGTGGAGAATCATAATCCTCATACACAAAGAGAAATTGATAACGGCAGGGTAGGATTTAAAGATATTAGCTTTACAACTTTAGATGATAACGAAGAGTTCTTTAAAGTATTAGTTGTAGGTGAAAAGGAAACTTTAGACAGAATTAGAGGAGAACTGCCAAAGAAGTTTACCGACTTCTTTGCAGTAGTTCGTTCTGAAGCTAATTATCTAGAATTCATACCAAACCATTCAACTAAAGGTACTGCAATTGTTCATCTCTGTCAGGCTTTAGGCTATACACCAGAAAATGCTATGGCTTTTGGTGATGCTGAAAATGATCTGGCTATGATTAAGTCTGTAGGTCTTGGTGTTGCTATGAAAAATGGATTTGACATCGTTAAAGATGCTGCTGACGTTGTAACTCTTACAAATGACGAAGATGGCGTAGCAGAGCTCGTTAAAAAATATTTGGATTAACTTATGTTTAAGATTTCTATCTTCAAGGATGAGAACGATGCTTCTCTAATGAGAAGCAAATATCATGGCTCAGACAGTCTGCCTTTAAAGGTATCAGTAAAAGCTGCTGCAAAAATGATTAAGCTTTATTGGTCATCAAAAGACAGTCTGTTTTCATGGTTCTTATTACTCTTAATTGTAATTTTAACCTCTGGAGCGATTTATTTAGCAAAGGTATTTAATACCTGGTACAAAGATTTCTGGGATACAGTACAAGAGTACAACTTATCAGGCTTTAAATATCAGCTCATGATGTTCGCTATCTTAGCTACCATTCATGTAGTAGTATCTGTTTATAACGCTTATTTAAGATCACAGCTTTGTATCCGCTGGAGACGCTGGTTTACAGGCAAAGTAATGCATGATTACTTAGAGGGTGATTCTTTTTATAAGATGCAATTAGAGGATAGAAAAACAGAAAACCCTGATCAGCGTATTTCTGAGGATCTAGGCAATTTTGTTAGTCTTACTGTGTCTTTACTTTTAGGTACAGCATCAGATCTTGCAATGTTAGGTACCTTTGGTGTGGTGCTTTGGGATCTATCTCATGCCGTAACCATGACCTTGTGGAATGGTTATGAACTGCATTTACCTGATGGCTATATGCTCTACTTAGCAGTAGCTTATGCGTTTATTGGTACCATTTTAACCTTCATCATTGGTAAGCCTTTAGTAAAGTTAAACTTCCGTCAGCAGCGTTATGAAGCTGATTTTCGTTTCTCTTTAATCAGAGTAAGAGAAAATTCAGAGTCAATTTCTCTATATAACGGTCAGGAGCCTGAGGAGAAAATTTTAAGAAACAGATTCTCTGAGGTAGTTAAAAACTACTTTGCTTTAATTAAAAGAGAAAAGGTTTTAGGTTTCTTTACCTTAGGTTATGCACAGACAGCGGTGATCTTCCCAATGCTAATTGCAGCTCCTATGTATTTTGCTAAGGTAATTACCATAGGTAGCATCATGCAGATTAGCTCTGCCTTTGGTAAGGTTCAGGACTCTTTATCTACCATTATCAGCTCATTCTCAACATGGGCTAACTACAAATCAGTGATCGATCGTTTAGCTTTATTCTTTGACAGCATGGATTCAAGCAATGAAATTGAATGTCTTGCTCCTAAAAAAGAGGGCAGTAAGTTTAGCTTAAATGGTCTTACTGTAAGAACTCCTACAGGCAAGATGCTGTGGAACAATCTGTCATTAGAATTAAAAGACGGACAAAGTCTTTTAATCAGAGGTCCATCAGGCTGTGGTAAGTCTACATTAATTAAAACTATTGCAGGCATCTGGCCACATGCTGAAGGTGAGATCTTAGAACCTGAAAATTACAGCACCTTATTCTTATCTCAAAAGCCATATTTACCATTAGGCACATTAAGAGATGCAATCTCTTATCCTGGTGAGAGAGTAAAAGACGGCAGAATTGAGAAGTACTTGCATGTGTTATCTTTAGATTATCTAATATCAGATCTTGATAAAGAGGATAACTGGTCGTTGATGTTATCTTTAGGTGAACAACAGCGTATTGCTATTATCAGAGCCCTTCTAATCAAACCTAAGATCTTATTCTTAGATGAGGCAAGCTCAGCTTTAGATGAGAGAATTGAATCTGTTTCCTATGACTTATTAAGAACTGAATTAAAAGAATCGGTAATATTAAGTGTAGGTCATCGTTCAAGTTTAATTGCAAAGCATGAACTGATATTAATTTCAAAGAACTCAAACGGAGAGTGGATCTTAGAGAATACTAAAGATGCTGTAAAAGCATAAGATTTTTATAAAGTTCCATAAAAAGGCCTCGAGCTTTCAAAAGTTTGAGGCCTTTTACTTAGACGTTTCTTTTAATTTTTTAAGTTATGAACGTTGCTTCTTTCTTCTATGTAGGGTGTTTATTTTTGCCATACGACCGGTTAACTGCTCAGAAGCTCCAAACAGCGGTCTATCACCTTTAAGGAACTTGCCTTCATAGTCGTCTAATGCTCTTACAACTAGTTTGTATAAGCCAATTACAGCAATGATATTTGGTATTACCATTAAACCGTTGAACATATCAGCTAATTCCCAAACTAGGTTTACCTTTAAGAAAGATCCTGTCATCAAGAAACAGAGCACGATAACTGAGAAAATGTTAATTACCTTGTAACCGAAGAGGTATTTAACATTCTGTACAGCAAAGAAGTACCAGCCGATGATGGTTGTAAAGGCAGCAAAGAACAGACATAAAGCTACGAAGCCTGAGCCTGCAGTACCCATACCTTTAACGAATGCTGCCTGAGTTAATTCAATACCAGTCTTAGTACCATCTAAAGAACCTGTTACTAAAATAACTAATGCTGTTGCGGTAAGCACAATGAAGGTATCAATGAATAGACCAATGATAGCTGCTAAACCTTGCTCAACAGGGTGTTTTACTCTAGCAATAGCATGAGCATGTGGAGTAGAACCCATACCAGCTTCGTTAGAGAACAGACCACGAGCAACACCGTAACGGATAGCTTCTTTTACAGAAGCACCGATTACACCACCAGTTGCAGCAGATGGATTAAATGCACCAACAAAGATCTCTTTGAAAGTAGGCAGAATATCGCCTGCGTAGCAGATCATAATGTAGATAGCGCCTAATACATAGACACCAGCCATTAGAGGAACCATCTTTTCAGCAAAACCTGCAATACGCTTGATACCACCAATGAAGATGAAACCTGCTAATAGAATGATGAAAAGACCTGTAACCTGAGTTGGAATTTCAAATGCAGAATTAAATGCAGTTGAAATTGAGTTTGCTTGCACCATATTGCCAATAAAACCTAAGGCAATAATGATAAGAACAGAGAAGATGGTTGCAAGTGACTTACTACCTAAACCGTGGGTAATGTAGTAAGAAGGGCCACCTGTGATATGACCTTCGGAATCTTTTGAGCGATATAGCTGAGCTAAAATTGCTTCAGAAAAGATAGTTGCCATACCAAAGAAAGCTGCAAGCCACATCCAGAAGATGGCACCAGGACCACCCATTGCCATAGCTGTAGCTACACCTGCAAGATTACCTGTTCCTACTTGGGCAGCAATTGCGGTAGCTAGTGACTGGAAGGAGGTCATTCCGTGGTTACCTGCTTTTTCACCGTTAAATGACAGGCCACCGAATACGTGTTTTACGGCGCGTCCAAATTGACGGATCTGCACGAAGCGAAGCTTAAAGGTAAAGAAGATACCTGCGCCCACCAGTACTGGGATCAGACACCATGGTCCCCAAAGGATCGAGTTGATGTCTGCAACTATTTGAGTTAAAGCATCCATTATTGTTTCCAAATAAGTGAACGAACAAAGGCAACTTTCGTTGCCCAACCGAGCGGTATTTTATAACAATGGAAGCAATAATTTAAGTGAATGTAAGAAAGTTCATTTAAGTGAACATTTGGTACTACTTTCAATCATATCTTTTAAGATATGATTGAAAGTAGTAAAGTGGGACATCAGATGCTTATCTATTTAAGTTTTTTGCAAAACACAAGACAATCCTTTTTACAAAATACTAAGCCATAAGCGTAGATCTCAGTAATCTTTGATTGCTTAATAAATGGTTGTGCGTAGTTCTTCTCTTCAATTTGAGATAAAGCATTTGTTGCAAGCTCATCCATATCCTCTTCATTAGAGGTAGCTTTAATCTCAATGATTACAGCTTTGGTATTACGCTCAGCTTTAAAGGTAATATCAGGATAACCATTACCTGACTCATAATTAGAATGATATTCTGATACGAGTTTCTCGCAGCTTGTGAAGATACCATTTAAAAAGCCATGATAGTAGTTCTCTAAAGGAGCTTTGGTTGCTGTATCTCTGATTGAGACATATTTTTGCAGCATGTCAAAGAAGATGTCATAGATTTCTTTTTGATTGCCACAGGAAAAAGCATCAACTAGCTTATTATGCAGGTTGTGCTCTTTAAAATCATAGCTAAATCTCTCTTTTATATTACTGCTAAAGCACTCTAAGATTTCTAAATTAGGAATTCTTGCAAAGACCTCTTTATTGGTTTTACCGTCTTTAGAAAACTCTGCTTCATCTGTCTTTTCCCAATCTACAGTCAGATAACCTGTATGTAAGAGTAGTGACCAGAAATCATTTGAATTATGTTCTGATAAAGTATCATAGTTCATGGATTCATTTAGCTTGAAGCTAATTGACTTACCATCAACTAAGTCCTGCATTTTTTTGTTGTCGCTGTCAGTTAAATATCCTAAGTAATCATATAGGGATTTATCTGAGGTAGTTCCTAACCAGTAGTTATTGGTTCTAATTGAATCTGTTTCACCATTTAAGTTGTATTTATAGTTCTCATCAATGAAATTGACTACATCCCATGGGCAGAACATCTCTTTATCACAGAATTTATAACCGTCATAATGCTCTTTGACTTTTTCAGAGAAGTTTTCTAGTTCATAGTCTTTTAAGAACTTTAAGGTTTCATCTTTAGTAAAACCAATGATGCCTGTGTATTTCTGTTCTCTATCAACTACAGAACAGACATTAAAGTTATTTACGCCAGTAAATAAGCTGTTCTTTGCTACCTTTAAACATCCTGTAATCACTGCTTTACTAATAGCACCTTCATCACCAGGAGTGGTTTTTAACAAGTCAAAAAAGCCTTTCATTAAGGCAACCATCTTTTCATGGCAGTCTGCCACAAAGTCAGGTCTGTTCTTATATAGAACTTTGTTTACTCTATCGCGGTATGAAGCTGCGGCTAGTGGTACATCGTACTCATCTATTAAAAGAATGGCACGTCTTCCATATTCTTTATATAAGAGTCTTGATAAGGTCCTTAAAGCATCTTTTACAGTTTGCTGATTTTCGATTTTAAGTAAGTAACTTTTGGTGGTTAAGTGTTCTAACTCTTCTTTATCGGATTTATCTAATTTATTACTATTCTTTAGATAGCTGTATCTTAAAGCAACATCATATACAGCTGAGGCAAAACTCTCATAAAACTCTTTAAAATTAGTACCGTCTACTTTTTTTAAAGTAATGGTAATAACAGGACACTGTCCCATGAACTTATCACAGAACTCTTTGTCTTCTAAGATTTTGGTACCTTTAAAGAGCTCTAGTTGTTTTGAGTTATCAAATGGTTTTTCAGGATTGATTTTCAAAAATGAGTCAAACATGCTTATGAGCAGAGTCTTACCAAAACGTCTTGGACGGGTAAATAACATTACAGCAGATTGATCTGTAAATACTGTCTTAAGATAAGGAGTCTTGTCGACGAAGTAACAGTTTCCTTCTCTTAATAGAGGGAAGTCATCCTTACCGTATGGTAATTCTAAGAATTGTTTGTTGCTCATTGTTTGATCCTGTTTTAGATACTGATTTTATGTATAAAATCAGAACTGTTAGCTCTCAGTTATAAATATACATTATTTATAACAGTAGGACTGCTAGATACTGACATATTTTGTCATTTTTGAAGAAAAGATGAGAATAATTGATCTCACTAAAAGGGCAACTATTAGCTTAGATCTTGTTGTCCTTGTCATCAGTATCTGATGCAACTTGATTCATTTTTGAGTGGAACTTCTTTTTTAGAATTACAAATACAACCACGATAACTAATAAGCCTAAAACTAAATAGATTGCTTTTTGTACATCGTGAACATAAGTCATGAGTGTATCAAGATTGTCAGCAAAGAAGAAACCTAAATAGATCCAAACAGGAACAGAGATAAGTGCTGCTAAACCATCCATAATAATGAAAGTTATGTATGAGATACGATGACTCATACCGGCTACTAGGTAAATAGGAGATCTTAAACCAGGAAGAAAACGAGCTACAAACAGTAAGCCTAAGCCATATTGTTTAAATTTACGTTGAATTTGAGAGAATCTTTGAGGAGTAACGATCTTTCTGAAGGTCCTAATCTTTTGAATACGGTAACCAAAGATCCTGCCTGCTAGGAACATGGTGCTATCACCAAATAGTACACCAATGAGACCTACAACTAACATGATATGAGGATTAGCAAGATCAAGCCCTGAAATTACACCGCCTGAAACTAAGGTGATATCTTCTGGTACAGGTACGCCTAATCCGCATAAAACAAGACATGCAAAAACGGCCGCATAGCCGTAACTACCAAAAAATCCCACTAAGAAATCTAGCAATGAAGTATCCTCTTTTATCTTAAAAAGATTGCTGAATAAAACTCTGCAAAGTTTGTTTTATTCAGAGTTTATTAGCAAAGCTTTACTCTATTATTTTTAATGCAGTTTTGACGGCCGATATAATAACAGAAAAACAGCTAAAATTTTTAAATTAATGCGTCCTTAAATCCTAGTTGTCTCCATGCCTCATAGGCAACAACTGCAACAGAGTTTGAGAGGTTAAGACAGCGACTGTTTGGAGCCATAGGGATCTTAATTCTCAGATCATCAGGTATAACCTTATATACCTCATCAGACAGACCTTCTTTTTCTCTACCGAAGATCACATAGTCACCATCTTCAAACTTAAAAGAAACATGTGAGTGGTGTGCTTTAGAGGTAGAAGCAATTAAACGCTTTGGTTTTTCTTTTTCTAGAAATTGCTGAAAGTTGACATGAACTGTAAGGTTGCACAGCTCATGGTAATCAAGACCAGCTCTCATCAGTCTTTCATTATCAAGATAGAAGCCTAGTGGACCTACAAAATGAAGCCTTGCACCGCAGTTTACGCTTAGTCTAATAATGTTGCCTGCATTTGAAGGCATTTCTGGCTGGTATAGAACAATATTGATCATGATTTTCTCTCTTTAGTTAATGCCGCTATTGTAATCAATTTTTGTAAAGTTATTAAGGAAAATCAGAACTAAAATTGCCAGTTGATAAAATTGATTGAATGCATGAATGGTGCTAACATTATCGAGATTTTTACAGCAAGAAATATATAAGCAAGTAAACCTATAAAAATAATAAAAATTTTGATAAAGAACAAAGAATTAGCGGAGGACTCAAATGCAATTTCGCCCAACTCAGGGAGCGGCACATCACAGTAGTATCAGCCTTTTTAGAAAGGTATTGTTTGGCGCGGTTTGTCTTGCAAGTTTGATCTGCATTTTTGTTTTAATTTCATTCCGTAATAATCTCCACAAGGCTATGAGTGGAGAGCTACTGACTAATGAAACCACAGATGGAATAGTAACAACAGCACAAAGTTCCTTTATGGAAAATGTGTTTAATTACTTTGGAAATGTTACTTTTCTGTTTCCTTTGGTATTTGTATTTATAGGTTACAAACTCTTTATCAAAAAGATCGCTCTAAAAGAAATAGACTTCTTTGTAATAGGTCTATTTATCTTAGGTTTTAACATCCTTGTAATTGGTCTGTGCTCATTATTTTCAGGATTGGTTGTAGATACAGAAACTAGTTTAGGTGGCTTTTTAGGCTATTTCTTTATGAGCATGTTTGACTCATTGCCATTCCCAATAGGAAAACTTTTACCTGCTTTAGTTACATTACTAGGCCTTTTCCTCTTTACCTCAAAAGGTCCTTTTTGGTACTTTGACAAGATCGGTAATTTTATATTTGGCTTCATCGATAAAGATAAAAAGCAAGACAACAATAAGAACGAAAAACAAGATCCTCAAGTTAATACTCAAGAAGATGACAGCGTTTTGTATGGCAATATCAAGCTTGACACTAAAAACGGAGAGTTAAAAGAGCCGTTCCAAACCAATCTTGATTTTTCCACAAAGAAAAAAGCAGAAGAGAATACAACTAGCGATCTTTTCAAAAGCACTTCTTTTTCATCAGGTTCACTTCCAGCCTTTGGTGAAAAGAAAAAGATCTTCCCAAGTACAAATAATGAGCAGTCATCAATTGAAAAGCCTCGTCACAATAGAACCCGTTCCGCTGTTGCTCATAGACGAGAACCTGAAGTGAAGAGAATTGAACCTGAATTTGGTTCAATTGGAAACTTTTCTGCTGATAGCAATGCACTAACACAGAATTCAACTTCTCAGGAGGGCTGGGGAGCTCAAGAAGAGTCTAGCCCTTATATTACTCCTGGCGTTCAGGTTCCTGAGTATAAGAAATCATCAGATGCGTCAACTAGCTCAACATCTAGCACGTACTCAAATTCTTATGGATTTGATAATACCTCTGAGGATGCAAATTCAGGTCCATCTACCTACATTTCAGGAGTAAACGCTCCAAATGTAGCTCCTTCATCTAATCAAAATTACGATGATGGTTCAACTAAGACTATTATTAAAGATAGCAGAAATGTACAAGAACCAGTGGTTCATAACACAGTTAAAAAGACTATCATTACAAGACTAGAAAATAGTAGTGATAATCAGAGTTCAAGTTACAGCAAAGGTTATGGAGCTGACTACAGCAATGCAACAGAGCCCAAAGCTTCAACTATTGTTTATAAGGCAGGAGCTGATCACCTTCCTCCAACTGAAGTTGTAGGTAATCCTTCTCGTCGTTCTGAGGTAAGCACTGTAATTACCAGAACCACCACCATACCAACAGTAAACGTACCTAATAATGAGCCTAAGGTTAGCATTAGTTCTGATGGTTCATCTGTAAGTGGCGAATACTCACAGCCTTCATCTGTAATTACCGGAGCTCCTACTTTATCAGAGGATAATAAAGCCTATGGTGAAGCTACTACAACAAGTTCAATGTTACCAAGCCAAGGTGAAATTTCAGAAAACGTAATTAACTTTACTGATCTTACCAAGTCTCAAGATAGTTCAAAAATTGAAGTTGAAAACTTAAGTTCAGCTTTTGTGCCTTCATCTGATGAGAGTGATGAAGAGCTTTCTATTGCTGACACTCAACCAATTAAAGAGTCAGATTCAAGTTATGAACAGTATTCAAAGGTGGCAAGAGGAGTTTTAACTTCACAGAATAATGTAGCAACTGCACCAGCAGATAGTAACTCTCATGTAAATAGCTCAAAAGTTAATAATGAAAACACATCTTCATCTGAAAATAAGGTAAATCAGGAGCCATTAGTTACCCCATATCAGGGAGTAAGTCAGAGTATAGCTACTAGCGCTAATCAAAATGTTGCTGAAGAAAACAAGTCAGGTGATGACAAGTTATTAACTGAAGCTTTACATGCTCAGCAGACAGGAGCACTAACACAATCTTCACAGCAACAGACTCAAGCTACAGAGCCTATGTTTAATCCATACGCTCCATTGCCAGAAAAAGAGAACAGCACTTTGAACTCAGTTATTGAATCAGGCTATTCTGCTAATACTCAAAACAGTGCATCTGTAATGAATATTAACCCTGAGATTAGTTCAAGTGAAAGAGTGAACAGTGTTTCTTCAAATACTCCCGCTAATGTCATGGATGGTTCCAGATATGAGTCTAAACCTCCGTTTGAGTCTATGAATACTTTTAGACCAAATAACATTTCAAATAAGATTGAAATTAAAGGCTCAAACACAAACGGTGCCTCTAAAGCTACAGTCTCTTATGCAAAGGCAACAGAAACATCTCCTTCAAAATTTTATGGCAAATGGAGACCTTCATTTGATTTATTAGAGCAGTCACAGTCTCAAGAACAGGTATCAGCTGAAGAAATTTCAGAAAAATCAGCTCGTATTGATAAGTTTATGAGTGACTTTGGTGTTAAAGCAAAAGTTGAACAGACCGTATCGGGTCCTGTTATTACAAGATATGATATTAGTCTTGAAGCAGGTACCAAGTCTAAGACCATCGTAAATTTAGAAACTGATATGCAGCGAAGCCTAATGAGTCAAAACATCAACATCATCGAGGTGGTACCTGGTACTCCATATGTTGGTATTGAAGTTCCAAATGATAAGCGCCAAATGATCCGTTTAGGTGACATTATCGATTCAGAGGAATTTGTACACTCGAAAGCAAAACTGCCAATGTGTTTAGGTGTAGACACTGTAGGTATTCCTGTTATAGCTGATCTTGCAGATGCTCCTCATCTACTGATTGCAGGTACCACAGGTTCTGGTAAGTCAGCTGGTTTAAACTCAATGCTAGTATCATTGCTCTTTGCAAGATCACCTGCTGAGTTACGTCTTATCATGGTTGATCCTAAGACTGTTGAGTTCTCTCAATACCAGAATTTACCTCACCTATTAACTCCAATTATTACTGATCCTGATTCAACTGTAGCTTCATTAGCATGGTTGATTAAGGAAATGGAGCGTCGTTATAAACTTTTATCCTTGATGAATTTATCAAAAATTTCACAGTTAAATGATTTCATCAAAGAAAAGAATCTCTTAGGTGAGAAAGTTTATGATCCTATGTGGTGTGAAAACACAATTGGTATTCCTCCAGAGCTAAAGCCAGTTCCATATATTGTTTTAGTAATCGACGAGTTTGCTGACTTAATGGCAGTAGCTAGTGTAACTAGAAAAAAAGACGGCAACACTCCAGAAGCTTTAATTGCAAGATTAACAGCAAAGGCAAGAGCGGCTGGTATCCATTTAATCTTAGCAACACAAACTCCAAGAGCAGATATTGTAACCGGTGCGATTAAAGCAAATATGCCATCTCACATTGCTTATACCGTTCAAAACTCAATGGAATCAAGAATTGTTTTAGATGAGACAGGTGCTGAAAAACTTTTAGGTAATGGTGATATGTTAGTTAAGTATCAGCAGTTAAACCGCTCTCAGATGTTCCGCGCACAAGGTCCATTTACAAGCAATCAGGATGTTGAAAAGGTTGTATCCTCATGGATACAGCAGGCAGGTGAGCCTGAATATGTTGAGGGCATTACTGAAAGTGAGGAAGAGGAAAGCGTTGAGAGTGAAGATAGTGATGGTTCAGCACAACAACTAGATGCTAAGTTTGATCAGGTAGTTGAATATGCAAGATCATACTGCTCATCAAACAAGAGACTCTCTGTATCAGAACTACAAACTGCTTTTGGTTTTGGCTATAACAGAGCACGTAAAATTCACCGCCAGATGCAGGCTCAACAAATCATTGATGATAAGGGCTTTTTAATTCAGTAACAGGATAAGAACACAGTCTTCTATCTTATTTTAGTGTAAAGAAGTCTGTTTACATAAAAGGTAATTTTCATGAGATTAGTAACTAGTTTAAAGGGTGTGAAAGTAGCATTCGTAAAAGCTGTAATTGTTGCTTTTTTAGTTTCTGTGTCTTTTCAGGCAAGTGCTGATACAAAAGAAGAGTTACAGTCAAAACTCTCAACTTTAAATGCTTTAAGTTCAACTTTTTCTCAAACTGTTACCAGAAAAGATGGCTCTTTAGTGTCTAAGTCATCAGGAAGACTTTCTCTAAAGAAACCTGATAAGTTCATGTTGCATACTACAAGTCCTGATGAACAGGTTCTATTTACCAAAGGAAGCTCTGTTTATTTCTATGATCCTTTTGTAAACCAGGTAAGCATTTTTGATAAACAGGAGCTTTACTCCTCACCATTCATGCTATTAACCACAAAGAGTGAATCTGTGTGGGGACAGTATGAGGTTGCAAAAGTTGGCAATAGCTATGTTCTAAAAGCTAAAAATCCTGGTCAGGTTGTGTCAATTAAGCTAGAGTTTCAAGGTGATTTAGTATCTGATTTATATGTACAGTTAAAAGATGGTAATACCAATCGCTACACTTTATCTCAAGTAAAGACCCAAGTGTCTGACAGCTCATTTGAGTACAAAATTCCTGAGGATGCTCAGATAGATGATGAACGAAAGTCAAACTGATCTGTTCAGTCAATTTGATCAGGAAAAAGCAGATCATAAAGCCAATGAACAATTAGATAAGGAGCTAAACGACGAGTTTGCTCCTTTAGCCTCAAGAATGAGACCTAAAACTTTAGAAGAGTATGTAGGTCAATCACATCTTTTAGGTGAAGGCAGACCTTTAAGAACTATCTTAAATAAAGGTCAATGCTATTCAATGATCCTCTGGGGACCTCCTGGAGTTGGAAAAACTACCTTAGCATTGCTCTTTGCAAAAGCCTGTAACGCGCATTTTGAGCAAATACCTGCTGTAACCTCAGGTGTAAAGGATATACGTGAAGCTGTAGATAGAGCTTTATTGCGCAAAAGAAGTGGCGTTAAAACACTTTTATTTGTCGATGAGGTTCATCGTTTTAACAAATCTCAGCAAGACGCCTTTTTACCTCATATTGAAAATGGCACTATTACTTTTATTGGTGCTACAACAGAGAACCCATCTTTTAGTTTAAATTCTGCTCTCTTATCTCGAGCTAGAGTGTATGTATTGCAAAAACTCTCTGAAGATGAGTCTAGAACCTTACTTTATAATGCCTTAAACTCAGAGCGCGGTCTTTTAAAAGAAAACATACATTTAGCAGACGGTGTAGAAAAAGCCATTATTGATTTAGCCGCAGGAGATGCTAGATACCTGTTAAATATATTAGAGATGGCATCAGATTTAGCTTCTCCCGTAAAAACAGGTGGCAAAATCTTAACCCTTGCTATGGTAGGAGCTGTAGCAGGTCGAAAACTCATAAATTATGATAAAGGCGGTGATGCCTATTACGAGTTAATTTCAGCCTTCCATAAATCAGTGCGCGGCAGCGCACCTGATGCAGCCTTGTACTGGTATTCACGTATTTTAGAGGCAGGAGGGGATCCTCTGTATGTGGCAAGACGTTTATTAGCGATCGCAACCGAGGATATTGGTCTTGCAGATCCTAGAGCTATGACAGTATGCCTTAATGCTTGGGATATCTTTGACAGAATAGGTGCTTATGAAGGAGAGAGAGCGATTGCTGAGGCTACTGTATATTGTGCTTTAGCTCCTAAGAGTAACCATTTATATGAAGCCTTCCATAAAGCTCGTGAAGATGCAAAACAAAATGGAGAGCTTGATGTACCGATTTATCTCAGAAATGCACCTACTAAGCTTATGGAAAGATTAGGGTATAAAGCAACCTACCGTTATGCTCACGATTATCAGGGAGCATATGCAGCAGGGGAGAGTTTCTTCCCTGAAGAACTAACAGGCACAGTGTACTATCATCCATCTGACAGAGGCTTTGAACTTAACTTATCTAAAAAAGAAGAATATCTAAGACAAAGAGATGAGTTAGAAAAAGACAAGCGCTACCCTCAGGGCTTTAAAGGTAAAAAAGTACAGTATGAGTAACTTTGGCGCACTTAATATTATTTGAACAAATTTTCACTCTGTATGCTAAAATTACCGGCGTATTATTGATTGCATAAAAGCAATTAAACAGAATTCTTTATTAACTTTAACAAATGGCAATTATCCATGCTTGATTCAAGATATTTACGCGCTGATATTGAAGAGGCTGCGAAGCGCCTAGCAACACGTAACTACAAATTAGATGTTCAGAAGATCAATGAATTAGAGTCATTACGTAAAGAGACTATGACTCGCACTCAAGAATTACAGGCTCAGCGTAATTCACTTTCAAAGAGTATCGGTCAGGCAATTAAGGCAGGTCAGGACGTATCTGAGATCAAAGCTCAGGTAGCAAAGATCGGTGAAGAATTGACCGAAGTAAAACAGAAGCAGGATGAGGTATTAAAGCAGTTAAATGACATCGCTCTTACTGTTCCTAATTTACCAGATCCATCATGCCCACTAGGTGCTGATGATACTTTCAATGTTGAAGTAAGAAAGTGGGGAGAGCCACGTAAGTTTGATTTTGACATCAAAGATCACGTAGCTATTGGTGAAGGCTTAGGCATGTTAGATTTTGAAACTGCACGTAAAGTAAGTGGTGCACGTTTTGCTTTCATGAAGGGGCCTATCTGCAAACTTCACAGAGCTTTAGTTCAGTTAATGTTAGACTTGCATTATGAGCAGGGCTATACCGAGATTTACACTCCATACTTAGTAAATATGGATTCATTATATGGTACAGGTCAGATGCCTAAATTTGCTGAAGATTTGTTCCACACCAATCTTGATGGTGACTGCGATGGTGATGGTGTAAATCATCATTTCTGCTTAATTCCAACTGCTGAAGTTCCATTAACCAACATGGTTCGTGGTGAGATTATTCCTGAGCAGGAATTACCAATTAAGATCACAGCTCATACTCCATGCTTCAGATCTGAGGCTGGTTCAGCTGGTCGTGATACCCGCGGTTTAATCCGTATGCATCAGTTTGATAAGGTTGAGATGGTTCAGATTGTTAAACCAGAAGACTCATGGCAGGCTTTAGAGACCTTAACTCATGATGCTGAAGCAGTGCTACAGGCTTTAGAGATCCCATATCACGTTGTTGCTCTGTCAACTGGTGATATGGGCTTTAGCTCTGCTAAGACCTATGATATTGAGGTTTGGTTACCAGCACAGAACTGCTACCGCGAGATTTCATCATGCTCTAATTGTGTAGACTTCCAAGCTCGCCGTATGCAGGCTCGTTTACGTCGTAAGGATGGCAAGGTAGAGTTAGTTCATACTCTAAACGGTTCAGGTCTAGCAGTAGGTCGTACTTTAGTTGCTGTTCTTGAAAACTATCAGAATGCTGATGGTTCTGTTACCGTACCTAAGGTTTTACGCAAGTACTTAGGCGGCTTAGAAGTAATCTCAGCTGAGACTAAGTAATGCTATCAGCACTTGATTGGGTAATAGTAGGTGTTATTGGCTTGTCAGCCATAACATCTATTTTTAGAGGCTTTATTCGTGAAGCCTCTTCTATTCTTTCGTGGATTGCAGCTTTTATAGTTGCAAGTCGGTTTTACCCGCAGTTATCAGAATATATTACCTTTTCAAACGACGATTTAACTAGAAAAGTAATCGCCAGCATTGTTCTTTTTATTGTCACCTTAATTGCTTTAGGTTTTGTTGCAAGTACTATAAGTTCACTTGTAAAGAAAGCAGGTTTATCAAGCTTTGATAGACTTTTAGGTGTGGTCTTTGGAGTGGTTAGGGGAATTTTAATTGTAAGTGCTGTCTTTGCAGTATTACAGATCCTAATTAAACTCCATATTCTTTCTTTTATTACCTATTATCCTTGGTATAAAGATTCAATCTTTGTACCTCATCTTGAAGTAATCGTTGAATGGTTCTTTAATTATTTAGGAACCTCAGGAACTGGAGCATTATAGTTATGTGTGGTGTTGTTGGAATTGTCGGAACTTCTCCTGTCAATTTATCACTTTATAATTCTTTGCAGGTGTTACAGCACCGCGGACAAGATGCTGCAGGTATCGTAACCGTAGATGAATATGACAATTTTCATCAGCGCAAAGCAAACGGTATGGTAACTGAAGTCTTTCAGCAAAGACATATGTTAAGACTGCGCGGAAACATTGGTATCGCCCATAACCGCTATCCTACAGCAGGCTCTTCATCAGCAGCAGAAGCTCAGCCTTTCTATGTAAACTCTCCATACGGAATTGCACTGGCTCATAACGGAAACCTTATCAATTCTAAAGAGTTAAAAGAAAAGTGTAAAAAAGCCCACCGTCATGTTAATACCCAATCAGATTCTGAAATTCTTCTAAATATCCTTGCCTGGAAAATCTCTCAAATCAATAGTGATGTACCAACTGCTGATGACATTTTTAAAGCTATCTCCGGCGTATATGATGAGATTAAAGGTGGTTATGCTGTAGTTTGCCTAGTTTTAGGCGTAGGTCTAATCGCTTTCCGTGATCCATTTGGTATTAGACCTATGGTTCTAGGAGAGAAGAAAGACGAGAATGGCAAGACTGAATACATGGTAGCCTCAGAGAGTGTGGCTTTAGATGTCAGTGGCTTTAAGCTAGTTCGTGATGTAAAACCTGGTGAAGCTTTACTTATCACCAAAGATGGTCAGTTATATTCAAAAATTTGCGCTAAGGATCCTCATTTACAGTCATGTATCTTTGAGTATGTTTACTTTGCTCGTCCAGATAGCATTATCGATGGAGCATCTGTATATGCAACCAGAGTCCGCATGGGCACGAAGCTTGCCGAGCAGATCCAGAAAGAGCATCAGGATTTAAAGATTGATGTGGTAATTCCTATTCCTGATACTTCAATTGATATTGCAGTGCAGATCGCGAGATCATTAGGTGTTCCATACCGTCAGGGATTTGTAAAGAACCGCTATATTGGCAGAACCTTTATTATGCCAGGTCAGAAACAGCGTAAGAAGTCTGTACGTAATAAGCTAAACCCAATTCCAGCTGAGTTTGCAGGCAAGAACGTACTCTTAGTTGATGACTCAATCGTACGTGGTACCACTTCATTACAGATTGTTCAGATGGCTCGTGAGGCAGGTGCTAACAAGGTATTCTTTGCATCAGCATCTCCTGAGATCCGCTATCCAAACATATATGGTATTGATATGCCTACCTCAAAAGAGCTTATTGCTTATGGTAGAAACAATGAAGAGATCTGCAAAGAAATTGGCGCAGATGCACTTATCTATCAGAAGTTAGAAGATCTTGAAGCATCTGTAACAGAGGAAAATCCTGCTTTAACCAAGTTTGATACCTCAATCTTTACAGGAGAGTATATTGTTCCACCTGCAAAAGACTACTTTGAGAATATTGAAAAACAGCGTTCTGATGATGCTAAAGCTGACAAGGCATGGAAAGATAGTTCTGATTCAGAACAGTTAGATATTTTTAACATCTAGCTATAACTTTATTATTTACAACCTAAATTCTGCAGATCAAAGATTAGTAACTATGATCTGCGGAGTTTAGGTTTTTAGCTTGCCATTTCGGATAATTGATGTAAAAGTTTACTCTATCTTGGATAGAAAGTAGCTTTTTCTAAGAATTGTAACTTCTTAGGATCTTCACCTTCAATAAGTTTAATTAAGTACTTAGATAATACTGTACCAATTGAATGGAAGTTCTGTCTTAATCCTGGTATAGGTGGTTGATAGAAAGCAGGTAAATCACTGGTTTCTATGTTAATTACATAAACATCCTTGTTAACTACTAAACCTGCATCAGCAACACCAGCTACACAACCTAATGATGAAATCTCAGAACCACAGAAGATACCATCTGGATGATTAGTTTTTGACATGATGTCACAGAAGAGTTTTCTGTAGTTTGTTTGAACAGAGTAGTCATAGACAATATCTCTGTCTCTATCAAAATCTATACCGTACTCCATTGCAGCTCTTTTAACACCATAGTACTTATGACAAGCATTGGTATATTCAGCTGATGATGAGATCATTAAGATGCGCTTACAGCCTTTTTGGAACAGGTAAGAAGCTGCTTTATAGCCGATATCGTAGTTATCAATATCAGCAAAAGCATGGTCAATACTCATTTCGGTTTGACCAAAGGTAATAAATGGAACCTTATGCTCCTGTAGATAAGTTACTCTCTCATCTCTAGTCTTGGTCGCATTGATGATAATGCCGCCAGCTAAACGTCTTTCAACAGCATACTTTACTGGTTCTAGAGGATCCTGTCCCGGTAGCATTGGAACTACTGAGAGGTTATAAGGAGTGCCAACAAGACCTGAGGTGAGTCCTGAAATTAAAGGTAGAGAGCCCACATCACCAACGATATCACCACTCTTTAACATTGGAAGAACTGCAACAAGATTGTAGTTAATACCTGTTTTTAAGCTCAGCCCCTGAAGATTTGGTGCATAACCTAATTTTTTTGCTGCAGCTTTAACCTTATCGATTGTAGGTTGCTTAACATCGTCGCCGTCTTTTAAGGCTCTTGATACAGTAGTAACTGAGAGCCCTGTATATTCAGCGATGGTCTTTAATGTAACTGCCATAATAAATTTCTGAAAATGTTACTAATAAATTGCTTATTGTTTATATAACTGTAACGATCGGATAAATGGTATCATACATCGCTTAAAAAATATAAGTTTCTGAAAAATTAACCCTAACGATCTAAGGAATATTTTGATTTACGGCAACCAAATAAAGCCGATCAATCTCACATAAATTGATAGCTCGTTTGTCGTCAAAACAGTTAATAAGATCCTGAATCTAAGCCTTACAGGATGCTCTTTAAAAATCAGTGAATTTATATATCTTCTGAAAGGAAATTTGTCAGAGTTGCAATAGGAATATGCACTGTGTATCTCAACAGCGCCTGTATTGATGTTAAGTAAGGAGTTAACTCTCTAAAGGAGGCGTTTCCAGAAACTTAAACAGGTAATTTAAAGTCAGAAGAGGAATACCTTTGAATGTTGAAAACACGTTGTTGTAGGATGTTAGCAGCTTTGCTCTCTTAGCTGTTTCTTTATTGCGGTGTTTAACTCCAGTGAGTTTAGATAAATCCTGTCTGGTTAAAGACAGAATGTTGTATGCCATAGAGTTCAATCCAAAGATTGAAGCTAAATGTTTTTCGTCACAGCAATGCTGCTGGTCTTGAAGTTGAATTGTATCAAAGATGTAGTGATGAGATTCGTACAACTATCTGTCATTGTGAGAATGAACAAACTACAAGCAGCTTACATCTTGAGTCTCTGTCTCAAGAGCAGTAGGAAAACTTATGTGAGTTTAAAACTGTTTAAATAATTTAATAACAACAGTTATGTCGGTATTTTTATAAAATACAATTAACTTAAAACTAGTTTTTTTAAATCTAGAAAATAAATAGAGGTCAAAATGATTGAATTAAAGGGTGTTGTCAAAGATTATGCTTGGGGAGGTTATTGTTATATCCCGATGCTATTAGATTCAGTTCCTGAGGGAAAACCAAGCGCTGAGTACTGGTTAGGTGAGCATCCTTCTGGAACTGCAACACTTTCTAATGGTAAGAAGTTATCAGAGTTTATTGATTACGATCCTAAATCTGTTTTAGGTGAAGAGGTTTGCAAAGAGTACGCAAACAGACTTCCATACTTATTAAAGGTATTAGACGTACGTGAGCCTTTATCTATTCAGGTTCATCCAACTCTAGAGCAGGCAAGAGCAGGATACGACAGAGAAGAGCGTGATAATGTTCCTGCAAATCTGCGTAACTACAAAGATAACAACCACAAGCCAGAGCTGATGTTGGCTTTATCAGATTTCTATCTGTTACACGGTTTTGCTCATAAAGAGACAGCAATTAAGAATCTGTCACGTTTTGCATCTACAAAAGATCTTGCAAAGAAATACGCGGAAGAGGGGTTAAACAAGTTTGTAGGCTATATCTTCGGTTTATCAAAAGAAGCCTTAGATAAGCTCTTAGCTCCAGTAGTAGATGAGAACAAAGGCGATTATCAATCTTCAAAGATCTCTCGCCGTGATCCTCTATTCTGGATTGTACGTGCAGGTCTTCGTGCTCGTGAATGCGGACAGAACTTAGATGCAGGTCTAATCATGGTTCTTATAATGAACTTAATGTACGTTAAAGAGGGGGATGTAGTATTCCAGGGAGCTGGTATTCCTCATGCTTATCTTGAAGGTCAGAACATTGAGTTAATGGCTAACTCAGACAACGTAATTCGTGGTGGTTTAACTCCTAAATTAGTAGATGTTAAAGAATTATTAAAGATTGTTAAGTTCGAAGAAATCACTCCTAAGACCTTAGTTTCAGCAAAGACAGCTGATGGCGGTGAAGAGTACAACGTACCAGTTAAAGATTTCAGATTAACTAAGTATGTATTAAAGCCAAATCAGAAGTTCTCTGTTCCTAAAGATAAGAGTGCATGTATCTGGTTAGCAGTAAGTGGTGAGTTCAAGTTAGATGAGAATAACCGTTACTACGGTAAAGGTAAGGCTTTATTACAGAAAGCTAATGAGACTTGCACTATTGAAGCTGTTAATGACGTAGTTTTATACAAGGCAAGTTCTGCTCTGTAATTAAAACTTAAAGATTAAATCTCATGTTAATGGCAATCTAGGAGATTAGGTTGTCTTTTTATTTCTCAAACGATATAAGGATGCAGATCTGCATCTTGTCCGCAGTCAAATCATATATAAAAACTAAAAGTAGAAAACGAAGATGTGTCTTTCAAGGTAACATACATTTTGAAAAGGGCTCTTCATGGCAATTGACCACAAAGAGCCTTAAAAGGTATATTTATATGAAGTGATAATTTTACATCCCATAATTATGTATTTGCTTTTTGCTCATACATCAATCATCACTAAAGATAAGTTTATTCATTTTGATAAATTAAAACTGTGACTGTGAACTACAAACTTTGACAATATTTCAAAGAAATTGCTCATATTTCTAAAAATATCAGTAAAAACTACTGTTACTCATAATTTTATTTGTTGTAGTTCACATTATTTGATGACGAAAAATGAGTGAATATTTTTCTTTTTTGATCAAATGGTTATATGTTAATTTTAAGGCTTTGATGTAGCTGGTACCATTATCTAGTTGCTATCATGCGTTGTTCGTTGTAGACAGGTCGACATTAATTGTCGTCAGTTTCAGTCTTCAGAAAAGAGTCTCATAAATTTAATTTGAGTCATAAAGTGATAGTAACATGGAATTGAAATGGTTCATGGAATTGAAGTTTTGCAATGTGATTTCAAAGTTTAGTTTTTATTTGTTGAGTTTTTATATTTTTATGTCCACTACCTTTTAGGCGGACACTGAAATAACAGTAATTCCTGTAAGGTTAGGTCACAGCAACTCCTGCTGTGACCTGATTTTAGATAAGTTAGTTTCTTGTCATCTACAAAGCTCTACTCCATCTGGCATCAAGTTTCTTTAAATCTTTATCAAAATCTTTTGCTGTCATCAGATCTTGAATATAGCAACCTGTAAAGAAGTCGATCTTTGATTTGTTAGCAACTTCGATGAACTTTGAAGAGTTAATCTGTGATTGAATGATTTCTGGTCATTACTCTTACATACTGGATATCTGACTGTAGATTGGGAACAGACTAAAAAAGAAGGCTTAGCAAAAGTAAACAATAAAGATATCTTTGTAAAAATACCTAACCTAGAGATACTTGAGTGTTTTGAACACAACATTCAAAACAGATTTAATACAAAGATTGCACCAAACAGTGTTGCTGATACTTTAGCTAATAACCTCTTTGAAGGAAAAGCTGAGATTGCATCTGATACTATCTATAACCTGTTACAAAGCTATATTTCTATAAGAGATAATGCAACTAAGGCACCTCATGAGAACTACTACCATGGTTATTTAAATGGCTTGTTCTCTAACTGCTCTGTAAACTTCTTCTCTGAATACCATTCTAACTATGAATCTGGTGATGGTTATGCAGATATTGTCTTTAGAAATAAACAAGATGAAGTTGTAATCATAGAGATTAAGACCTGCACTCTCTCTGAGAGTTAGAAAGCTAAAGCAAGAGTGGCTTTAGCTCAAATTGAAGATAAAAACTATGCAAAGCCTTATCTTGAGAATGAAGACATATCTTCAATCTACATATATGGTATCTCTTTTAGAAATAAAGAATGTGAGGTTCTTTGCAAGAAGATAAAGTAATGGTTGAGTTTCTTTTACAACAAGATTTAAGTCAGAATATGAGCTAGTAATAAAATCTCACCATCACTTAAATATCAAGCAAGTTTTGAAGGTCTAAAAAAGTCTAACAGCTACCCTTACGAGGCACACTGAATATTAGTCAAGAAAGCTTATGAGCTTACCTTCTCTGATAGAAGGGGACCATTCTCAGTTGCCTAGCGGTGTGATCCTGTGTTTAAAGGTACTATTACTCCACGCGCTATTTCTTACATGAATATTGCCCCAGAGGATTTCATGTCTGAAGAAGAGTGGATGATAGTAACCGAGAAATTAGATTTCTTTAGAAAAGTCAATAGATGAAGATGTTGAGGTTATTGGCTATAACTACAGGTAACTCATGGACAACTTTGAGTGGGCTGAAGGATACAAGTATAGATTTTGTCTGATTTATGTTGATTAAAGAACTCAAAAGAGAACCTTAAAAGACTCTGCTTTCTGGTATAAAAATGTCATTGCCACTAATGGAAATGAACTGTAGGAAAGAATGTTGTCCTACAAGATAGTAAAGTAAGCTACAAAAAGAAGCTCAATCTGTTGTTTTCAGATTGAGCTTGTACTTTTACTCGATACTTTTCTGTATAAGAATTATCGATGACCTAATAGTTTTTAACAATATCTACATTACTGTTATCAACTAATTCAGGTTTGCACAGAACAGAGTCCATGATCTTAAAACCATTGTCATAGGTAAAGTTGTCATTTACATCAACTGGTTTACCTTGGCTGATATCTTTTACCATCTGAACGACAGTGTCACAAAGCTCATTTGATTTATAAATAGTCATGCCTTGTTCACCTTTTTGAATACGTTCTAAAGCAGCAGGTGTAGAGTCACAACCGGTGATCTTTGGCATATTGTCAGCTGTATATCCTCTTTTTTTTAAGGCAAAGACAATACCATCTGCGATAGCGTCGCTAGGAGCTAAAATAGCATCCAGTCTCTCACCATTAGGACCGTAACCTACTTTATCTAAGAGATCATTCATGCGCTTATTTGCAAGATCTGGGCTCCAATTTTGTATGGCGGTATCCTCTTGCTTCACCTCACCTGATTTTACAGTGATATAACCAAGGTCAATAAATCCACCTAGATTTTTCATAGCGCCTTCATAGAAAATCCTAGCGTTATTGTCATCAGGAGATCCTGTAAAAATCTCAATCTGCTTGACGCTGCCACTACCAGGTTGTAGTTGATCAATAATATATTGTCCTTGCAACTCACCAATCATTTCGCTGTCAACAGAAGCATAGTAAGTAGGAGCATCGGTGTTCATGATTAAGCGGTCATAACTGATGATGGGGAGCTTTTTATCTTGAGCTGGCTTTAAGGTATCTACTAAAGAGAAACCATCTATTGACGCAATAACAAGAATATCAACGTTTGAGTTGAGCATTCTTGTTAGTTGCTTTAACTGAAGACCATTGTCAAGATCACCTGCGAAGAATAACTCTGTATTAAATCCGGCTGCTTTTAACTTATTGTTTAGCATGAAGCCTTCTGTGTACCAGCGAGTGTCATTTTGTGTTGGGAAAGCAATTCCAACTGTAAAAGCGTTGGCTACGGTTGATGAAAACGATAATCCTGAGATAACTGCGGTTAATAACCCAAATGTTTTTAAAAATGAATTTAAAATTTTCATAAATGAATTGTCCTGAAAATTGCAACTAAAGCCTAATTATCGTGGTTTGATAGATTGGCTTTGTTACTTTTAGTTCGCCTTAATAAAAGTAAGCCTTATCGTTTGTTTGTATATCGTCAGAATTTTGCTTTTGTTAAATTCTTTGCTATCTTATGTTTTGAAATCTTAAAGATTTATAAAATTTGTTATTAGTAATTATTATTGATGTGTTAAGTATAAATGACATCGTCGTTTTTTAAAGAAAACTCAATAAAACAAATGTGAAATTTGTTACGTAAATCATAAAAAATCTGATCAAGAAAAATTTTAAAAAATTATTAGCACAAATGAGATAAATAAAAGGATAATGTTCACAAAAAGATGTATAGAAATGTGCTTTTTAAAACGATAACGGAATTGTATTATATATAATACAAAAAAAATAGAAGTGAATATTGATATGGTCGCTTTTGAGCATAAAAAAACAGTATCACTACTGCCAATTTTATGGTGCGCCCTAGTGGACTCGAACCACCGACCCCCACCATGTCAAGGTGATGCTCTAACCAAGCTGAGCTAAGGGCGCCTAAAAAAGGTTTGCATATTATATCAAGAAATTTTAAATAATCAATAAATAATTAACTACTATAACTATAAAATTGTATCGTTACGATTATTTAAACATACCTTATGATTTTGATTTACATATACAGTAACATTTTATTTTTCAACTGATTTATAGAAGCGGTAGAAAAATCGCGTATTGGAATTGTAAAGTACTGATAAATTTGCATACAACCTATTTTCCCTTATAACTGTTTTTATATGTAGCAGACTACTGTTTGTAGAACATTAGTTAATGTATTTTCATACCTATATGTAACTAGCTATTTCATATATTTTTTTGTAAAAATTATCCATTGCGCACATTTTCTTAAAGAGAGTATAATCCATTCTGTTTACAGACGGGTTAAGCAAAATTTCTTATATGAGCTTACAGTCTGTGTGTTGTTGCTCTGTGCAAGGCCTTGTCGAGTAGTGCAAGGATAGTTACAGGGGACAGTAACTTCAATATTTTATTATGGAGCCTTGAGATGCAAGGTATGCATCGAGGTTAAAAAATGCCAAAAATTACACTTCCAAACGGCGATATCAAAGAGTTTGATAGGCCAATTTCCATTTATGATCTAGCTTCAGCAATTGGTCCTGGTTTAGCACGTAACTGTGTTGCAGGTAAGATTGACGGTCAACTACATGATGCATGTGATTTAATTGATCACGATGCTGAGGTTTCAATTATTACTCCTAAGGATAAAGAGGGTATTGAAATCATTCGCCATTCATGTGCCCACTTGTTAGGACACGCTATCAAGCAGTTATGGCCAAATACACAGATGGCTATCGGTCCTGTTATCGACAATGGTTTCTACTACGATGTTGATATTGACCACAAGTTAACTGCAGAAGATCTTGAAGCTCTTGATAAGAGAATGCATGAGCTAGCTAAGACAGACTACAAGGTTGTAAAGGAAGTAGTTGATTGGCAGAAAGCTTATGACACTTTTGAGTCTCGCAATGAGCCATACAAGAAGTTAATTTTAGAAGAGAATATCGACAAGTCAGATAAGTCAATCGGTCTATACCACCACAATGAGTACGTTGACATGTGTCGTGGTCCTCACGTTCCACGTATGGGCTTCTGCCAGTACTTCAAGTTAACTCACTTTGCTGGTGCTTACTGGCGTGGTGATTCAAAGAACAAGATGTTACAGCGTATTTATGGCTGTGCATTTGCTTCAAAGGATGAATTAAAGACTTACTTAAAGCGTAGAGAAGAAGCTGCCAAGCGTGATCACCGTGTTTTAGGTAAGAAGTTAGACCTGTTCCACTTCCAGCAGGAAGCTCCTGGTTTAGTATTCTGGCACAACGACGGTTGGACTATTTACCGTATTGTTGAGAACTTCATGAGAGAGATGCTGCACAAGTATCACTATATTGAGGTTAATACACCACAGATCATGGATAGAGTATTGTGGGAGAGATCTGGTCACTGGGATAAATATGCTGAGAACATGTTTACCACCAAGTCAGAGAACAGAGATTACGCAATTAAGCCTATGAACTGCCCTGGTGCAATTCAGATCTTCAATTCACGTACTCGTTCATACCGTGACCTACCTATTAGAATGGCTGAGTTCGGTAAAGATCACCGTAACGAACCATCAGGCTCATTACACGGTCTATTAAGAGTAAGAGGTTTCGAGCAGGATGATGCTCATATCTTCTGTACTGACAGCCAGATCTTAGACGTAGTTTCAGACTGCATTAAGATGGTTTACGACGTTTATGATGTATTCAACTTCCACAACGTTGATATCAAGCTGTCAACCCGTCCAGAGAAGCGTATCGGTTCAGATGAAATTTGGGATAGAGCAGAAGAGGACTTAAAAGAGGCTTTAAGAGCAAACAATCTAGAGTTTGAGTTACAGCCAGGAGAAGGTGCTTTCTACGGTCCTAAGATTGAGTTTACTTTACATGACTCTTTAGGTAGAGCTTGGCAGTGTGGTACTGTACAGTTAGACTTCTCATTACCAGCACGTTTAGGCGCAGCATACATTGGTGAGGATAACCAAGAACACGTTCCTGTAATGATCCACCGTGCTATGTTAGGTTCATTAGAGCGTTTCATTGGTATTCTAACTGAGGAATATGCAGGTTCATTCCCAACTTGGTTATCACCATGTCAGGTTGCTGTTATGAACATCACTGATGACCAGTGCGACTATGCAAAACAGGTTTATGAGAAACTTGATGCTGAAGGTATCCGTGCTAAGACCGATCTCCGCAATGACAAGATTGGCTTTAAGATCCGTGAGCATACCTTAATGCATGTTCCATATTTGGTTGTATGTGGAGCAAGAGAGGCTGAGCAGGGCAAAGTAGCTGTTCGTACCAGAAAAGGTGCAGATTTAGGTACAATGACTGTAGAAGACTTGATTAAACTCATAAAATCAGATATTATACAGCGCAAAAATATGCCTGATGCCGATGTAGAGATTGAAAAATCAAGACAGGAAGCTGAGGCAAACAAGAAAGATTAAAGTTTCTTAATCTTCTAGGTTAAACTTTGTTAGGAGTACTTGCTATAAACAACAACAGAAAGACCGGTAAAGCATTACAAAAGAACCGGATTAACAATGACATCAGATGTCGTGAAGTACGTGTGTTAGATGCTGACAATGAACTAGTTGGTGTTATGCCAACAGTCGATGCATTACGTATGGCTAAAGAACAGGGCGTAGATCTTGTAGAGATCAGTCCAAATGCTGAGCCTCCTGTATGCAAACTCATCGAGTATGGCAAGTATCTTTATCAGAAGAGTAAAGATCAGAAGAGCAAGAAGCAAAAAGTTGTTCAGGTTAAGGAAATTAAATTCCGTCCTGGTACAGATGAAGCGGATTATCAGGTTAAACTACGCAACCTAATCCGTTTCTTAGAAGAGGGCAACAAAGCTAAGGTAACTCTGCGCTATCGCGGTCGCGAAATGGCACATCAGTCCTTAGGTTTAGATGTCCTAAAGCGTGTAGAGAATGATCTATGCGTTGAGAAGGGAATAGCATCAGTAGAGTCTGCTTCACGTGTTGAAGGTAGACAAGCTACTATGGTGTTAGCTCCTAAAAAGAAATAGTTGCAGGGTTTAAAAAGTCTTTAGGTGACTAAAGCTCCTGTACTGTGTTTAACTGCTAATAATGCGGAGTATATAAAATGGCTGGTAAAGTCAAGGTCAAAATGAAGACCGATAGAGGCGCTGCAAAGCGTTTCAAGAAAACTGGTAGTGGCAAATTCAAGTGCCGTCACCAGAACCTACGTCACATCCTGACAAAGAAGACAAGCAAGCGCAAGCGTCAGCTGCGTAGCATGGTTTCTGTTAAGCAGTGCAACTTACGCGCAGTAGCACGTATGTTACCTTACGCATAGTTTGTGGAGGATATGACAAATGGCAAGAGTTAAACGTGGTGTTACCGCACATGCTCGTCACAAGAAGGTTTTAAAGGCAGCTAAGGGCTACTATGGTGCTCGTTCACGTACTTTCCGTACTGCTGTTCAGGCTGTAACTAAGGCTGGTCAGTACGCATATCGTGATCGTCGTCAGAAGAAGCGTCAGTTCCGTGCTTTATGGATTGTTCGTATCAATGCAGCAGCACGTCAGCACGATTTAAGCTACAGCCAGTTAATCAATGGCTTAAAGAAGGCTAACATTGTTATCGATCGTAAGGTTCTTTCAGATCTTGCAATCAATGATAAGGTAGCATTCCAAGCTATTGCTGAGCAGGCAAAGGCTGCTTTAAACGCTTAATTTAAGCGTTTAATATCTTAGATCCCAGATCTCAATCTCAATGAGCTCTGGGATTTTTGTTTTGTGATCCTTTTTAATACATCCTAAAATTTTATTTGACCTCTCTTTTCCTTGTAGTATCTTTTACACATATACAACAATAAAAATAATTCCCAATGTTCACCCAACAATAAGGATCAATTATGAAAATTCATAAGCTGGCCATTATCGGTTTAGGTCATGTAGGTTCAGAAGTTTTAACTAAGGCTGTAGCATCAAATATTGCAGCTGAAATTGCTTGTATTGATATTAAAGAGAATGTAGCTTACGGTGAAGCTTTGGACATCTGTCATTCTATTTCTTCACCAATTAACCGTAATATTAAGGTTTACTCTGGTGGCTTTGACACCGTAAAAGATGCTGATGTAATTATCTGTGACGCAGGTCCTAGCATCCTTCCTGGCCAATATGAGCGTTTAAAGCTTGCTAAAGAGAATGTTAAGAACATCACTGAGATCATGACTGAGGTTGTAAAGTACAATACAGATGCTATCTTAATTATGATCACCAATCCTTTAGATGTTACAACTTATCTAGCAGCTACCAAGTTTGGTTGGAAACACGGTAGATTATTCGGTACCGGTACTACATTAGAGACTTTAAGATTCAAATACATCTTATCTCGTCATTTTGATGTAAACCCACAGGACATCCAGGGCTATATGCTGGGTGAGCATGGTAACTCAGCCTTCCCTGCATGGAGTACTGTATCTATCGGTGGCATCAGATTAAATGATCTGCACAACTACTTTCCAGAGGTTAAGTTAGACCGAGAGTTAATCCACAAACAGGTAGTAAAGACAGCTTATGAAGTTATGGATGCTAAAGGCTGGACTAATACCGGTATTGCCTCAGGTGCTATCCGTTTGGCTCAGGCTGTATTCTTTGATGAGAAGGCTGTTGTACCTGTATCAGTTCCTCTAACAGGTGAGTATGGATTAAAGGATGTAGCCTTATCTCTACCTTCAGTTGTAGGTAAAGACGGTGTTGAAAAGAGACTGGCTCTACCACTACCTGAGGATGAACTAGAGCTTTTATACAAGAGCTCTGAGTGCATCAAAGAGGTTTTAAGAGCTTCTAATCTAATTTAATCTATACTGATTTTATCAGATCTGACTTGATTTAGATTTTGCGTTAAAAAAGCCTGCGAACTTATAAAGTAGCAGGCTTTTTGATGAACTTATTCTTAGAAAAACTACATCTTAGAGAAATTATCTTCTGGACATAGATTTTACGCTTCTTAATTCCTTACCGGTATAAATCTGACGAGGTCGTCCTAAACGTGAATCAGCTGTCTGTCTCATTTCATTCCAGTGAGAGATCCAACCGATAGTTCTTGCAATTGCAAAGATAACGGTGAACATTGAAGTTGGGATACCGATTGCATTTAGAATGATACCTGAGTAGAAATCAACGTTAGGGTATAGATTTCTCTCAATAAAGTACTCATCAGACAGAGCAATCTTTTCAAGCTCGGTTGCAACTGCTAATAGTGGATTGTCATCCTTGTGCAGAGCATCTAGCACTTCATGACATGTATCTCTCATTACAATCGCACGTGGGTCGAAGGTCTTATATACACGGTGACCGAAACCGAATAATCTGAATGGATCATTCTTATCCTTAGCACGGGCAATGTACTGAGGAATTCTGTCTACAGAGCCAATTTCCTCTAACATACGTAAGCAGGCTTCGTTAGCACCACCGTGAGCTGGACCCCATAGAGAAGCAACACCTGCTGCAATACATGCATATGGGTTAGCACCTGAAGAGCCTGCCAATCTTACAGATGAGGTTGAAGCATTTTGCTCGTGATCAGCATGAAGAGTAAAAATTCTGTCTAAAGCTTTTTCAACAATTGGGTTTACCTTGTACTCTTCACATGGAGTTGAGAACATCATGTGCAGGAAGTTACCGGTATAGCTCAATTCGTTTCTTGGATAAACGAAAGGATGTCCTATTGAGTATTTATATGACATTGCAGCAAGTGTTGGCATTTTAGCAATCAAACGAATTGCTGTAAGCTCACGATGCTCTGGATCATAAATATCTAAGCTGTCGTGATAGAAAGCTGATAGAGCGCCTGCAACACCACATAGCACTGCCATTGGGTGAGAGTCACGACGGAAAGCCTGGAATAAAGATTCCATCTGTGTGTGAACCAACGTATGGTGCTTAATTCTGTGTACGAAAGTCTGATATTGTTCTTTGTTAGGTAATTCACCTTTGAACAAAAGATAGCAAACCTGTAAATAGTCACACTTGGTTGCTAATTGATCGATAGGGTAGCCTCTGTACAGCAAAATACCTTTCTTACCATCAATAAAGGTAATTCTTGACATACATGATGCTGTAGACACAAAGCCAGGATCATAGGTGAAATATCCCTGCTTGCCCAATTCTCGAATATCGATAACTTCAGGACCTAGTGTTCCCTTTAAAATAGGAAGTTTTATTGGATCCTTTCCAGGAATCATCAATGTTGCATACTTATCTAGAGTAGGTAGAGTATCGTCTATAGCCATTATGATTGTCTTCCTTAATTACATGTGTGTATAAAAGTATTAGTTCCATTGTAAACACAATCGTAAAAAAAACTATAATTTACACAAAATGCACCAAATGCACTCTAATGGACCGATCATTTTTTGATCAAAAATGCTGAGGCTTGTATATTAGACATATAACCTCATAAAATTAAAAAATATTTTTTGTAAAAAAAGAAAGACATCTATGGAAAAAAGAATTCTATTAACAGAGTGTTCAGATGACGTTGGTTTGATTGCAAAAATCACTAATGTCTGCTCTCTATTCCACTATAACGTTATAAGACAGGATCAGTTCGCTTCTCATGAGGATAACAAATTCTTTATGAGAACTGTAATTGAAGGGGAGTTTAGTGATGAAAACTCAAATCAGACCTTTATTAACACTGTTGTAGGCGTATTGCCTCAAGGCGCTAAGGTAAGATTAACTGACAATCACCGCCGTCGTCTATGTGTACTTGTAACTAAAGAATCTCATTGCTTAGGTGAGCTTTTAATGAAGTCTTACTCTGGCGCAATGGATGCAGATATTGTTTGTGTTGCAGGTAATTATCCTGATTTAGGCAAATTAGCTGAAAAGTTTGAAGTTCCTTTTAAATTAGTATCATGTGATGGTATTACTAAAGAAGAGCAGGAAAAGCGCATGATGGAAGTTATTGATTCATGTAATCCAGATTACGTGATCTTAGCAAAATATATGCGTATTCTTTCACCTGAATTTGTAAATCACTATCCTTTAGGCAAGATCATTAACATTCACCACTCCTTCTTACCTGCTTTTATCGGTGCAAAGCCATATCTGCAGGCTTATAACCGTGGTGTAAAGATCATTGGTGCAACGGCCCACTTTGTAACTAATAATCTTGATGAAGGTCCTATCATTGAGCAGGATGTAATTAAGGTAAACCACCGCTATGATCCTGAGACTTTAGCTAAGGCTGGTCATGATGTTGAGCAGATGGTTTTAATGAGAGCAGTTAACAAGGTTCTAGATGACAAAGTCTTTATTCATGGTAATAAGACTGTAGTTTTCTAAAACAGCTGTCATTGCAAATGAAAAAGGACCTTTTTAAGGTCCTTTTTCATCAAAAGCAGCTCTTTACTTAAAGTTTAAGGTGCTAATCTCTTAGGTGTCTGCCATACACCATCTTCTAAATCATAGATAAATCTGTCATGTAATCTGTTTTCACGACCTTGCCAGAACTCTACTTTAGTAAATTTAACTCTATATCCCCCCCAGAAAGAAGGCAGAGGAATTTCGCCGTTTTTGAACTTCTCTTTTAACTCTAAGAATTTTCCTTCTAAGACACCACGAGCTGAAATTAAATGAGACTGATGAGATGTCCAGGCACCAATCTGACTGCCTCTAGGGCGTGAGTGGAAATATTTAAGATCCTGCAGTGGAGACTGACGGTGAGCCTCACCTATGAACATAACCTGTCTTTCTAGCATGTACCAGGGGAAAAGCATGCAGATCTTTGGATTGCCTTTAATTTGTTCTGCTTTTCTTGAGCCTAAGTTGGTGTAGAAAATTAATTCCTCACGGGTATAGTCTTTTAACAGTACCATTCTTGAGTAAGGCTGACCACTTTGATCTACTGTACTTACAACTACACCGTTAGGATCATACATTTTAGAGTCAATAGCCTGTTGTAACCACTTTTCAAAGAGATCCATTGGATGAGCAGGCAGATCCTTTTCATCAAGACCGCCTTGCTGATAACTACGTCTTAAATCTGCAACATCAATCATACGTTATGCCTTTTCTTATTTTTTTTGCTTAAAAATCAATGTAAGTTTAACTTTATAACACTGTGTTAAATCAATATTACCTTAAAGAGTTGTAAGTGTTAAGTAAGTTTTCTGAACTAAAACAAAGAATATTTATTACAAGTAAAGGCTAAAGTTTAGGATGCAAAATGGCTTGAGAGCTAGATAGGAATAGAAGACAGCTGTGGAGATAAAAAATCCTAAACTGCAGAGCAGTTTAGGATTTCATACAAAAGGAGTTAGATTACTTTACGAAGCTCATTGCTGAACGAGCAATAACCAACTCTTCGTTTGTAGCGATAACGTAAACTTTAACCTTTGAATCAGGAGTAGAGATAAGCTGCTTATCAACACCCATGAATACCTTAGCGTTGTAGTTTGCTTCGTTATCTAGTTTGATGCCGAATGCTTCCTGTAACTCAGCACAAACAAACTTACGAGTGGTAGGACCGTTCTCACCAACACCACCTGAGAATACGATAGCGTCGATGTGACCACCTAGTGGTACATAGTATGAAGCGATGAACTTAGCTAAACGGTATGCGTACATCTGTAAAGCTAGCTTACATCTCTCGTTGCCTTCATTCATACCAGCAACGATAGGACGGAAATCTGATGAAACACCAGATACAGCCATCATTCCTGATTTCTTGTTTAATACTTCTTTAACTTCATCTGGTGTCATGCCCATTCTTTCGCATAAGAAGAATACAACTGAAGCATCAATGCAACCACTACGTGTACCCATGATTAGACCATCTAATGGTGTTAAACCCATTGAGGTATCTACGCACTTACCGCCTTTAACAGCAGTAACAGAAGCACCGTTACCTAAGTGACAGGTAATTAAGTTGGTCTCTTCTAGTGGCTTACCTAAAAGCTTAGCAGCTTCTTGTGATAAGAACATGTGAGAAGTTCCGTGAGCACCGTACTTACGTAAATGTAAATCAGTGTAGTATTCCTCAGGAATAGCATAACGGTATGCCTTTGGAGGCATAGTCTGATGGAATGCTGTATCGAATACTGCAACATGAGGAATTTTAGGAAAGTTTGCTCTTGCAGCATCAATACCTAATAAGTGAGCTGGATTGTGAAGAGGTGCAAAAGGAATAACCTTTTTAATGTTTTCTTCAACTTCATCGTTGATTAGAGTTGGTTGTGAGTAGATATCACCACCTTGCACAATTCTGTGACCGCAGGCAACGATAGAATCTAATAAAGATTGATCTTTTTCAAGAACATTCTTTACTAAAAACTCTAGAGCTTTCTTATGATCTGCTCCAGCGCCTAACATTGTCTCTGTCTTTTCACCGCCATTGAACTTCCATGAAATTCTGGCCTCTGGTAAACCTAAAGCTTCAGCAATACCATTTAAGAAGATATAGCCATCTTCTGGGTTCAAAATGGCAAATTTAACAGATGAGCTACCACAGTTGATAACCAACGCTGTCTTTGGATAAGTATTCATTTGAGCACCTAGCGTTTAACTTATAAAACAAATAATTCCCGCTGTAGGAGAAAATTTTTAACATCTGCATATTCTACCATTTTTACTTGATTTCATCTAAGGTAATTTTCAAATCAACCGTGGTTATTACAAGTTAAGGCTGAGATTTAGACAATAAGTTTTACATTTGAGCTGTGAATTGTGTTTTATGCACAAGTTTGTAATCAAGTTCAAGCTTTTACATTTGTTTTTCTGTACTTTTGTAATCTGCTCTTAGGCTTATCAGGAATGGTCATTTCAATTAGGTTCTGTTCAAGAGCAGGCAACAGGTAATTATGTCTAAATGTTGGTTTATGTGAGAGATGTAATTTCTCCATTAACTCATTGCTTGATAGTGAATCGTTGCCTAAAACGTAGAAAAGTTTTTCCACATAAGATAGCTTTTCAAAATCCTTAAGTTTAGCACTGACTGCAACAAAATCAGGATCTCACCCAGTTATTGAGCATGAGAAAATTCTAAAAAATGATTTTTTACTTTGCAATGGGAGGAAAAAATTAACAGTTACGAGAAACAAATCTAAATTAAAAATAGCAAATTTGTATAAAAGAAAAAAGCCATTATCTAGCAGTGACTAAATAATGGCTTATAAGCTTTACAGAGACAGACTATTACTTCTTGTCGTTAGATACCACCACAGTTGAGCGTGGTGGAATAGTCATAGTCTTTCCTGCAGTAAACTCTTTTAAGAACTTCTCTTCAAATTCAGGAGAAGTTCTTGTAGCACCATAGCTGTGAACAGATAACTTTTCACGAGCTAACATTTCATACAGACCTTCAAGACCTTCGCCATGATCATAACGGCGAACGTTTCTACCTGATAGAGGAATTAACAGATCTTCACCTGAATCCTCAGTATCATCAGAACCACAATCCTCAGGCATATAAGTAGCAGCTAAAAGAGGGAACAGGGCAGACCCCTGTTCTACCTTTACCTGCTGTCTTGATGCATTTACAAGCACAATGCTGAATCTGGTGTCATACAGACGGATAAAGCCAAAATAAGCACCACCTGCGCAGATAAAGATCATTGAGCCTTTTGAGAAGGATGAATTTGAACGGCGTAATGTAGCTAACTCAGTAATTACGCTTTGAACGTCATTTGAGTTTACGCTTACATGTCTGTCTTTCATAGCCTTAAATGGCAACATGTCACGAGGACCAACATCAAATTTAGCAATTACATCGCCTAATTCATCGCCTTGGTAAACACATGGAATACCACGCCAGGTGAACAGACATGCTAAAGCTGCCAAATACAGATATTTGTCACCACCGATTATTTCATAGAATCTTGGTAACTTGTAGTTATCTAACTGGTTTAACAAGCACAGTTTTACCTGCTGTGAAACACCAACTGAGAACTCTTCACAGCTTCTTCTTAAATCATCACCTGTATAAGGGGTAGGATCACCGTTTAAGTTGATACCACCAAAGAATGATCTTAAGGGGCTTAAGAAACCGGTGTAGTTGATAGTACCGTCAACGTTACATTCATTGCAGATAGCATAACGAGGATCAGAACCAAACTGACCTAACATTAGGCAGTCTAGATGAGTTTCTCTTGCAGCCTGACAGATTTGAGACAATCTCTCCAGATTGTTTCTGGCATTGCCGTTATCTCCAATCTGAGATGCATCATCGATAACCCAACCGTCAATGCCGTATGGAGGACGTGTCCACTTTCTTACAACCGAATTACTACCTTCAAAAATACTGTAGCAGGTCTGGTAGCTTGAGTAATCAAGTTTAGGATAGTTAGCCTTATCGTCAGATACATAAGCTTCACCTTCTGAGGTGAAAGTGTAGTACTCACGATATGGTGAATCTTTATGACGCAAAGCTCCTTTACCAGTACGCTCCTGTCTGTCAAACCAAGGATGAGTATCACCGGTGTGATTGAAAGTACCATGAAGAATGATCTTCATTTCATAGCCTAAAGCTACAGTACGCAGTCTCTTTAAAGCACCGTTACCACCAAAGTGTGGATCAACCATGTCATAGTCTTCAGTATCAAACTTATGAACTGATGGAGCCTTAAAGATAGGTGTCATGTAAATAGTGTCACATCCTAAACCACGGATGTAAGGCAACATTGCTGCAACACCATCAAGATCACCACCGCAGTGTGTCTCATCAAGATTTACAAATTCAAAATCTTTAGTCTTGATGGGAGCATCGGTTTCAACTCTGGTACCGTCAACATTGAAAGCTCCGCTAGATGAGGCGAACTTGTCAGGGAAGATCTGGTACACAATTGAATCAATAGCCCACTGTGGGTGAGTATTGAATAACTCTAAAGCATAGCAATGCTGCATTAGAGGAGGTTCTCTTGACATACCTAAAGAGCTGTACCAAACCACATCGGTTACATTGCCTTCTTTATCAGTAAGAGCAATCTTAAAGTAGTAGGTCAACAGATTCTGGCTCTTGTCTGCTACAAGAGGAGCCTCAAAACGATGAATACCGAAGCATGAACCTGTATAGGTCATAGGATTACGGTGATCCTCGTTCTGTGAAAAGTTAACAATAGAAATCTTCAGACGACTATGTTTTGCACCTCGTACAAACAGCACGGCATTAACAGCTTTGTCAGATGACATGCCTGGTGAAGTACAGGTATGGAAACACTGAAATGGAAGTGAAGCTCGTTGAGAACTGGTGTTCTGACGCATATTATTTCTTCCTAATTACATTAAAGCATCGCAAGAGCGCGACTTACTGTTAAATAAATATCTTTTACGCCTTCAATATCGACACGCTCTTTTGGAGAATGTGGATTTAATACTGTAGGTCCAATGGAAATTAGCTGTAATTTCTTATTTGCCTTAGCAAAAGTTGCACATTCTACGCCGGCATGTAAAGCTGTAACCTTAAACTCATTACCAGTAACTGACTTATAGCTTTCATTTAGAACATCGATAAGTCTGTTCTTGCTTGGCGATGACCAAGGTTCATGTCTGTTGGATTCTTCAACCTCAACGTTATCTAAAAGATAACACTGAGACTTAACTGTATTTATCATATCACTTAAAGCATCGCTGTTAAGTGAGCGTGCAAGCATACAGATTTTTACGCAGTCGTTATCAGTGTTAATAACTCCAAGGTTAATTGAAGTTTCAACAATACCTGAAAACTCTGGTGACATACGCATAATGCCATTTGGCAGTGAGCGTATAAAGTGGATTAGATCAAGGGTTTGAGCATAACCTAAAGCATCCTTTTTATCAGACTCTGTGATCTCAAGAGTCATCATAGGATCGGTCTTAGCATAGATCTCTTTTTGTACTTTAAAGAGCTCATTTAACTTTGACTTTGCAGTATCAATTTCTTTTTCTGGCACGCAGATGGTGCACTGTGCTTTAGAAGGGATCGCATTGCGCACTGCACCGCCTGAGATGTTATTGATAAAGAAATCAACATCATCAGACATATCGTCAAGTAAAGATGCTAATAGCTTAATCGCATTGGCGTGACCTAAATGAATATCAGCACCTGAATGACCGCCTGCTAAATGAGACATGGTAATTTCAAGTGCTTTAGTGTCTTCAGTTTCAACTTTGCTGAAATTGAATTTGATGTTTACATCATAAGAACCTGCACAATTTACAAAGAGGTAACCGTTATCCTCAGAATCTAGGTTAATGAGGAAGTCGCCATGTAAATATTCAGGTGATAAACCTGTAGCACCTTTCATAGTAGTTTCTTCTTCTACTGTAAAAACTGCTCTTAAAGGACCGTGAGATAAGGTCTTGTCATCTGCTAAAGCCATTACAAGTGCAATAGCAATACCGTTATCTGCACCTAATGTGGTGTGTTCAGCTTTAACAAAGGGTTCGTCAACGTAAGCTTTTATGCCTTCTTTTAGAAAGTCATGGGTATATCCGTCTTCAACTACAGGAACCATATCCATATGACCCTGCAGAATTACTAAAGGTGCATCCTTTTTATCTTCCGTAGCTTCAATATCAATGATTACGTTGCCAACTTCGTCTTTATGGCTTTTAAATCCGTGTACTTTCGCAAATTTTAAGATAAATTCAGCGATTTTTTCTTCATGAGAAGAAGGACGAGGAATTTTTGTAATTTCGTTGAAGTAAGACCAAACAGCCTTAGGTTCAAGACAGGTTAGCGCTTTGCTCACTTTTAAACCTTAATTTTGATTATTTGACATTATTAAATTCTTTTGCTATTTAAGCTGATATTATAACCGCTTTTTACCTATTTTTATTGCCAAAATTACATATAAGCGTATCTTTTTGACCAGAAAAAATTCTTTTCTTAAAATATCTTACTGAATTTCAATGTAAATTTTATTTACCAAGAAGGTTAGCGTGAGTTTATATCAGAAAATGCAGGAGCTTTTAGATAACAATAAAAAGCTCGGACAACTACGTACTGTAATGCCAAAAGTACAGTGTGGTTCTAAAATCATTGTTGATTCACATGAGTATGTAAATTTATCTTCAAATGATTATTTAGGATTAGCCGCAAACTTAAATCTTTCTAAAGAGTTTTTATCAGACGTTTTATCTTTTAACTCCAAAGATAAATTAAATGCTGATATGCGTTTGTCTTCATCAGGTTCTCCTCTTTTAACCGGTGCCCACTCTTCTTATGATGATATTGAAGAGACTATGGAAGCTCTCTTTAATAAAAAAGCTCTGTTCTTTAATTCAGGCTTTTCTGCTAACAGTGGTGTGATTTCAGCTCTTGCAACTGAGAATAATCTTATTCTTGCAGATAAACTTGCTCATGCTTCCATCATTGATGGCATGATGACAGCTAAAGGTAAATGCCTTCGTTATGCTCACAATGATTATGAGCACTTAGAAAAGTTATTAAATGCTCATGCTGATAAATATGACTCTGTAATTGTGGTTACTGAAGCTGTATTTAGTATGGATGGTGACAGTTGTGATTTAAAGAAATTAGTGGAGCTAAAACATAAATTCCACAACGTTTATTTGTACGTGGATGAAGCTCATTCTTTCTGTCTGTATGCAGATAATGGAGCAGGTTTATGTAAGAAAAATCAGGTAACAGACGATATTGATTTTATTTTAACTACATTTGGTAAAGGTCTAGGCTCAGAAGGCGCTTGCATTTTGTGCAATGAAACAGCTCGAGACTACTTAATCAATACCGCCCGCTCACTTATCTTTTCAACTGCTCTATCCCCATTATCTTTTGCTCATGCAAACTTTATGGTTAAATACATGCAAAAGAGAAATGATCTAAGAGAGCGCTTGCACTCAATTAGCTCATATATCCACAATGCCTTAAAGGATAGTGGCTATGAGAATGTATCTCAATCTCAGATCATTCCTGTATTAACTTATGAAAATGAAAAAGCAGTTAAGGCTTGTGAATTCTTTAAATCTCACGGCTTTTATGCAATGCCAATTCGTCATCCTACTGTACCAAAGGGAAAAGCAAGATTACGTCTGTCACTAACAGCTTCTTTAACTGATAGTGAAGTAGAAAAACTAAAAGATACCATTAAAGCATTTTCAAAGACAGAACTATAAGACAATACAATGAAACAGTGTTTTTTAAAGAAAACTGATAAAAAGAGTCTTGACCTTGTATTTTTAGGATACGGTCAGGATGAAAAGCCTTTTCAATATTTAAAAGATATAACCCCAAACTCTGTAGCTTTAGTCTATGACTACACAGACAGAGATTTTGATCCAAGCTTATATTATGAATTTGAAGATATTAATCTTATAACCTGGTCAATGGGAGTGATGGCTGCACCTAAAGTTTTAAATAAATATGATTTATTAAAGAAAGTAAGTCTAAGTACAGCTATTAACGGAACCCTAGAAGGAATTGATGATAAACTAGGAATTCCTTTATCCATGTGGCAAGCTACCATTGATGCTTTAGATGAGGCTAATGCTGTAAAATTCTACAGACGCATGTGTACAAATCTAAATACTTTCAATGAATACATGAAAAAAAGACCTGAGCGTTCTGTTGAATCATTAAAATCTGAACTTAAAGCTTTAATACCATTTTCTCAAGAGCCTTTAGTCAAAGATTTTGTTTATAGCACCACCATCACCGGTATGAAAGACAGGATCTTTTCACCATTAAATGTCTTAGCTTCATGTAAATTACATAAACAAAATGTAATGAAAAGCGAGAATGGTCATTACAGTAAAGATGACATTGAGAGAGCTTTTGTTTTTCACCTAATATAGTTTCAAAACAGACCTAAGTAAGATAACGACAGTAACTAATGCAAATTTCAAAAGACAGTATTCAGAAAAGCTTTTCTAAGGCAAGCAAAACTTATGAGAATAGTGCATGTGTACAAAACACCATGGCTCATGAGTTAGTGGAACTGTTGCCAAAAGTAAGCTTTGAGTCTGTTTTAGAAATAGGCTGTGGTACAGGTCTTTTGTCATCACTTATCTTAAATAATCTAAAGTTATCCTCATTGACACTCAATGATCTGTCTTTAGATATGCTCAATTTGTGTAAAGAGAAGTTTGAAGATACAGCTTTTTTTAAAGAAAATAAACTGCACTTTTTTCAAAAGGATGCTGATAAATTAGAACTTACAAAGCCATACTCTCTTATTATTTCTAATGCCTGCTTCCAGTGGTTAAAAGATCTTGAACAAGATCTTTTAAACTATACAGAACATTTAGATAGTGAAGGTGTATTGGCTTTTACCATCTTTTCAAAAGATAATTTCCATGAACTAAAAGAGTGTTCTGGTGTCGGTCTTGAGTATATTGATAAGGATACTTTAGAGACGATTTTAGAAAAAACTCAATGTGATTACAGCATAGAGAAACGAGAGCTTATCTCTTATTATCCTGATGTAAAGACTATGCTTCGTTCTTTTAAGAACACAGGTGTAAGTGGTCTTACCCACAGCATCTGGACCAAATCAAGATTAAATGACTTTATAAAGACATATGAAGATAAATACACCACTTGCAACGGTGTAAAGCTTACTTGGAGTTATTACTTAGTAGTTGTAAAAAAGTGAGCTGGTATTTTTTACATAAAAAGCCCATCCAACAAGCTTACTTTCTGATCTTTTTATCTTCCTTCATTTCTTTCCTAGACTGTTAGCCTAAAAACAGAGTTGCTGATGCATTTAACAATGTGATAATGATTACAGAAGTGATCACGGACATCATGTTAAGGTTTGCCGAATCCTCAGCAAACTGAGGCAAACATCTGATTGCTGTAATTGGTGCTAATGAAGTTATAGGCGCAAAAATAATTGCAACTAGAACAAAACGTACCATTGGTGAGAATGGGGGTAGAATCCAAATTAGAATAGCAATTACTAAAGCAGAACCGTAGCGTAAAAACAGCATGGTTAAAATGCGTTTTATACTTGCAAAATTGATATTAAAGTTTAATGCTACACCAATTACAAACATACATAAGAAGGTGTTTGAACTACCAATTAGTTTTATAGGCTCTAAGAGCTCTTTTGGCATCACAACGCCAGTTGCAGAGAGGGCAACAGATAAAATACAGCAGTAAGAGGTAATGGATTTAGCAAGCTCAATTAAGATCTTTTTAAGATCAATCTGTTCACCAGAATCAAAGCCTTTTCTATTCAAATATAAAGCCATGCAATAAATACCGCCGAAACAGAAGAAAGCGTTGATAACATCAAATAAACAGAGCGCGATAAAACCTTCAGGGGAGAGAATTGACTGCATAAAAGGCAGTACGAAATTACCAATATTAAAGCCACCTAAATTTAACATGGTATAAACGCATCTATCAGGTTGCTTTCTGTAAAGTACATAACCAATTAAGGGTAAGAGCATGCTCACACTAAAAGCTAGTGGCAAGATAAAGAACATGCTTGGCTTAAGATTGATCTCTCCTGAGGAGCCTCCCAAGATAGCACAAGGCAAGGTTACGTACATGACCACATACGAAAGGTCACGAGCTGTTTTTATTGAAACAAACTTAAAGCGCTTGAAAAAGTATCCAAAAAGAAAAATTAAGATAACTGTATATGCGTTAATTAAAGAATCAGACATTTTCTTTACTATGTTCAACTAAATCCATGCGCATATTCTAATCAAATTATTTCAAGATTTCTAAAATTAATTATTTTCAGTGCAACCATTTACTTAATGGTGTAAAGATTGTTTAAAAAAAGGGCAATTACTTTGCGTCGTTTTTTTGTAGATACTGATAATTAGTGTGAGATACAAAAAAAGCTACGTTATAATTCAAAAACGCAGCTTTCATTTAACATTGATTATAAGTTTGACAAAGATTTACTGTAATTACTTAGCAATAGTCTTGCTGTTTAGTACATACAAATCTGCATCAATATCATCAACAATTTCTTCACAGGTGTTGCCAATTAAGGCTGCCATAAAGCCAGAACGACCTGCTGAACCAATGAATACAGATTTTGCATTGAGTTTTCTGCAAATCTGAGGAATTACATCATCAGGCATACCTTCCTGGATATGACAGAACTCTTGAGGAATATTATGCTTGTGGGCAAATTGTAAAAGTTTGTTCTTGTGCTCTTCTACTACACTCTGCTCATATAAAGAAGGTGAGTAATGAGGAACTTCAAGCATTACACTTGGTAAATAAACTGGAGCTGAGTTTACCAGGTGAATTTGACCTTTGGTAAGTTTAGCAATGATCTGAGCCTCACGTAGCATAGCTACATTTGAAATTATGTGATCTTTTAAAGTGAAGTCAACGCAAACAACTATGTTGCCGCCTTCTGTCCATTCATGATCTTTTGCGATAATTACAGGGATCTGTGAATTTCTTAGAATGTACCAATCAATAGGTGTAAAGATGATTGAATCTAACACTCCGTGGTGGTTAGCAGCTTTAATGATAAGGTCATATTTACCATTATTGATTTCATCAATAACAGCTTCGCCTACATCTTTGTTCTCAACAACCTTTGGAAGAATGGTAGTTTCAGAATTAGCCTTGGTTCTGTACTCTTCAATGATCTTCTCTAAATGGTCAATATAAGTCTGCTCAATATCATCATGAACAGGCTTTTCCTTTACCTTGTTAAGAATGATTAAATCGTATGAATAATCATATACAACTCTTAAAAAGGTAATGGTTGACTTTGGGTTGAACTGGGTGATATCTAAAGCACGTTTAAGTGCAACCTGAACATCTTTTTTAGGTTCGGCGACGACTAAAATATTATTGTACTTTTTCATAAATTATCTCCTAGTCCATTGATATTTCTATATTAACTATAAGATATTACGTTCAAAAGATCATAAGTCTTTATATATAAATGTGCGGCAACATACAAAATTTTACTGAAATTTTAAATGGTTAGATTTTACATCCTCAAAGTTGATGTCCTGATACCTAAAATTAGACATACAGTTGTAAAGACAATGCCTCCTGCTACTACTAATAGAGCAAGGTAGAAAGTAGCTTCAATAGTGGACATTGCAATCCAGCTTTCAAATTCAGGTCTAATCATAAAGATAACTGTTGCCATGATGAAACCTGCAAACAGCACTTTTAAGATGAATAAGAGGGTCTGTTTAGAAATAGTGTAAATATTTCTCTTTTTTAGAAAATAGATTAAAAGAGAGATATTAACGTAGGCAGCTAACGCTGTAGAGAGTGCTAGACCTACATAACCTAAAGGCCAAATTAAGATTAAGTTAAAGATAATGTTAGAGCAGATAGCTGTAATTGAGCAACGTACAGGAGTCTTGGTGTCTTGAATTGCAGCAAAACCTTGCACAATTACTCTTACTAACATAATGGCACAAAGTCCTGATACAGAGGCTAATAAAGAAGCTGATGAGAGTAAAACATGCTCAGCTGTAAAAGCGCCTCTCATAAAGATAACTCTTAAGATAGGTTCTCTTAGAGCGATAATGCCGCACATAGAGGCAATACCTAAGAGCAATACCAAACGCACCCCCCAATCAAGAGTCTTTACGTATTTTGCTTGATCTTGTTTGATATCAATCTTAGACAGGGCAGGTAAAATTACTGTAGAAATTGCCACTGCAAAGATACCGATTGGAAACTCCAGTAATCTGTCTGAATAATAAAGATAAGAGATAGCACCTGTAGCTAAGAAAGAAGCTAATGCTGTATTTACAATTAAGTTAATTTGGCTTGCTGAAATTCCCACAATTGCAGGCAACATCAGTTTTCTAATTTTGGTAACACCTTCATGATGCCAGCCCCACTTAGGAACAATAAAGATCTTAAGCTTTAATAAAAATGGGATCTGCAGTGCTAACTGTAAAACACCGCCTACAACCATTGCCACTGCTAATACCTCATTAGGATCTGAAAAATGAGGAGCAACAAAATAAGCAAAGGTGATGAGCACAATATTTAACACACATGGTGTAATTGCAGGAATTAAGAATTTTCCATAGACATTTAGAACTGCACTGGTAAGAGCAGTTAAGGTTATGAAAAACAGATATGGAAAAGTAATTTTTAGAAGGAAACTTGCCTGTGTAAATTTGATAGCTTCATCTGTGCCGTGTAAATAAGACTCAAACCAGCCCCAACCGAATATGGCTGTGAACACAGGAGAGAGCAGCATACCTACTAAGGACACCATAAGCACGATAAAGCCTAAGGTACCAGCAGTCCTGTTTAAAAGATCTTTTAATGCTTCTTTTTCCTGTGTTTCTTTTGTTTTACTCATTACAGGGACGAAGGCCTGTGAGAAAGCACCTTCTGCGAACAATCTTCTAAAGAAGTTTGGAATTCTGTTTGCAAAGAAATATACGTCAGCTGAAAGGGAAGCTCCTAATAGAGAAGCAATAGCAATATCTCTTAGCATTCCTAAGATACGAGAAAGAAAGGTAGCAAAGGCTGTAATCGCTCCAGACTTTAGTAGTCCTGATTTTTTCTTGCTTTCCACTTTTAGATCCTTAAATAGATTTTATAAGAGCACAGTCATAGTAAGAGGCTGTTGAAAACAGTTGTAAACATTGTTCCTTTTAACTGAATGGTCTTCAAAAGATAATCTCTAAACAATGTTAATAAATTCCGGTCACATCATATCAGAAAAGAAATTTGATGATGCAGATAAAAAAAGAAAAGATACAAATTAAGAATGTCAAAAGAAAATAAAAGCTACAAATTTGCTAAGACTTTTATCCAAAATGTCAAAATTTTCATAAAATGATGAAAAAATGGAAATTTCATAAATGAAAGTAAAAGTATATTTTCTTATGTAAAAATCTTAATAACCAAAACCTGTGGAAAACATTGTGGAAATAGGTTAAAAGTGTGGAAAACTGCGATTTGAATGGGAATTAGAACTTGTGGAAAAGTAATTTAAAAAAGACTTGCAAATTATAAAATGTTTAATATTCAATATGTTGAATAAATTACCTGAATTTGTGCAATATAAATTTATCCACTGTGAAAATTTTTTCTTAAAAGTGCATAAAACAAGGATGTGAATATATCTGAAAATTAGTTAAACATAAAAATACTATATAAGAACATCTTTAAATACAAAAAGATAACAACAAAAAACATGGATAATATCTTATTTTAAAAATTATAATTACAGTTTTGTAAATTATAAGAGGTTGTGAATTAGTTAATTAAAGCTGTGGAAAACTTAGTGGATAAAAATTTTTTACCAGCAAAAAATTGTGAAATGTTAGCCTGTTGTCAATAGAATTTATAAAAATAATATATTTTACTTTCAATAAGTTAAATTATTTATTCACAAGTAAAATGAGCAATATTTCTTAATAACTATTAACAGGCAGTTTTCCACAATTAGTGGAAAAGTATTTGGCAAATTTGGTTGACATTTTTACATCCCTTTTAAAAATGCGAGGTTGAGAAGTGTTCATAAAAGTCTGTTCTAGTTGCTTTTAACAGATCATAAAAATAGATGTGTTGACACTAAGAAACTGTTTAAAGGTTAATATCTATTTAAGATTAAATGCACAAATGAAAATCTTTTAATTAAAATAGTTTAAAAACAATAAGATAAATTGTAATCACGGTGTTTTGCTTTTGTTAATCGTTTGTTAAATAAATTTTTATAAATTTATGACATCTATGTTCTTTTTATTTTTTTTAAATGTGAAAATTATCTTTTTCCTCAACTTGCAGTGGATAGTTGTGGAAAACTTTGTGGAATGTCGTGGAAACTGTGGAAAAATCACATTGTGATCTCTGTGGAAAACTTATGTTATTGTTGATAAGTAGATTCTAATATCGTGTGTATTGATTTTGAAAATGGCATAAGAATCACATATGGCTTTGTTTTAATCAATTTTGCTTTTCGTCTTTTTGACCATAAGTGATTTTCTGTTTTTTACTCTTATTATTGCGTTTTTCTGGCTGTTAGTTTTGTGTGGATTGTCTGTTTGCGATTATTCTAAATTATCTAAATTCTGCTCTTTTTGTGTTCATTGTTGCTGTCTAATGCAAGTTTGCTTATTCTCTTGTACAATGCTTTAATTATTTAGCTTGTACAAATGTACTTGTCATTAAAGGATTGGCATATGCTTTCTCAAAACCTTAGCGAAACACTTTTTAAACCTAAGTTTGATTACCCTGAAACTTCGATGATTTCAAATTCAGGAGTAGATCTGCCAGTTCTTTCAAGACATGATCCTCTTTTAGGTTTTCACAAGAACTTTTACCGTCCTATTTTTAAGTTCTCCTGGGTATTGTCTGGTGGAAATGCTTTGGATATTGATGAAGCAATTGCAAACATCAGTGTTTCTAAAAATATGAGAAATCGTGAAAAGTGCTTTGATACTGTAAAAGATTATGGTTCAGGTAATTGGATTTATGAATTCAATTCAATTGCTCAAAGAAGAGTAACTGCAGCTCATGCCTGTGAAGAAAAGCAGGATCTTGAAGGGGCAGGTCATAACTACAGAATGGCTGCACGCTATTATGCTATTGCCTCATATCCTAATTTAAAATCAGATGTATTAGCTTTAGAGTCTGATACCTTGTGCAGACAGACTTATAAGAAAGTCTTTGCTGTAAGCTCATCTGTGGGTGTTTTAATTGAAGATACTTTTACTGTAAGTGGAAAAAAGGTTACAGGTTATCTTCATTTACCTGATACTAAGCAAATTCATCCATGTGTAATCTGTGTTTGTACTTATGAGCAGAGTTTTTCCTCATTCTATAGACTTTTTGAAAATCACTTTAAGAATGCAGGTATTGCCATGTATGTAGTGGAAATGCCGGGGATTGGAGCCTGTGAAAAACTTAATTTAAATGATCATTTCTCAGCTGTAATCGAAGGCTCAATTGAGCATTTACAGACAATAAAATCTGTTGACTCAACTAATATTGGTCTGTTCGGTTCAGGTATTGCCGGTACAGCTTGTATTAGAGCTGCTATATTGCATCAGCAAAGTGTGAAAGCTTTAGGTCTACCCGCACCATACGTTCACTCTTTTTACAGCGATCCTAAGATCTTAAATTCACTGCCGTTGTGTTTAAGATCATCATTCTGCAACCGTTTAGACCTTGATGCTAGTAACTGGGATCTGGTAATTCCTCGTTTTAAAGCTTTCTCTTTAAAGACACAGGGCTTGTTATCAGCATCTGGAAGGTGTGCAGTTCCCACACTCATCTGTGCAACCGAAAGATCAGTAGTTACAAAAGATGACATCAGAATGCTTGAGAATAACTTCAAAGATGTATCCACTCTGTGGATGGAGAATGAAGGTTATGCAATGTTCATCAAGACTATGACCAAGAGCATCTGTTCATTTTTTGCAGAGAAATTTAATTCATAAGTTAACTTAACCACAATGTTTTAACCGCGATGTTTTTAATGTAGAAGTTAAATCAGGTTAAAAACTTAATTACCAACATGCAAAGCATGTATCAGTATCATGAAATCATTAAAAAATCAGACAATCGTAATCAAACTAGGAACTAGTACTTTAACTCACGGCTCTAAAAAGTTAGACAGAGCCCATATGCTTGAGATAGTAAGAGTTGTGCACAAGCTTGTAGAACAGCATGCTAAGGTGATCTTAGTGTCATCAGGTGCTATGGCAGCAGGAAGAGAATTACTAGGCTATCCTGACTTACCTAAAGATGTTCGCTACAAGCAGATGCTAGCTTCAATAGGTCAGGTAAAGTTAATTGAAGAGTGGGCTCAACTCTTTTCAATCTATTCTTTAAATGTAGGTCAGATTTTAATTACTAGAGCTGATCTTGAGAGTCGTGAGCGTTATTTAAACGCAAGAGACACTCTCTTTGCTCAGTTAGAACTTGGAATCATTCCAATTATTAACGAAAATGATGCTGTAAGTATTTCTGAAATTAAAGTTGGCGATAATGACAACTTAGCAGCACTATCTGCTGTTTTAGTAGAAGCTGACAAAGTGATCCTTCTTACCGATCAGGACGGTTTATATACTGCTGATCCTCGCAAAAACAAAGATGCCAAGCTTATAAGAAACGTTGATACCATTGATGAGCATATCATTGAGATAGCTGGTGGCAGTGGTACTACCCTAGGTACAGGAGGTATGGCCACCAAGATTAAGGCTGCTCAAGTTGCAACACAAGCTGGTGTCGAGATGATCATTGCTTCAGGTGAGAATCCTTCAATTATCCTTGAGTTAGTCCATGGTCAGGGTAATGCTACTTTCTTTAAGCCATCTAAAAAGCCTGTATTAGCTAGAAAGTCATGGATTAGCTCAGCCACCCGCGCTCTAGGCTCTGTTACCATCGATGACGGCGCTGTTAATGCTCTTGTAAGCAAAGGATCAAGTTTGCTTCCAAAAGGTATTGTTAATGTCCATGATGAGTTCTTACGAGGTGCTACTGTCCTTGTAAAAGATCAAAAGGGTAATGTGATTGCTAGAGGTATCACCAGATACTCATCAGATGAGTTAAACCTAATCAAAAAGAAGAGCTCATCTTCAATTGAAAATATCTTAGGATTTACACATGGTGATGAAGCAATTCACCGTGATGATTTAGTAGTAATCGACAATAACAAATAGCCAGAGGCATTGTTTTAAACAGTCTCACTAAAACGATTTATTAGGAAAACATCATGTTAGATATAAAAGAAATTGCGAAGAAGGCAAGAAACGCAGGTTACGATTATTCAATCTTAGATACAAAAAGTAAGAATGAAGCTTTGTATGCAATTGCAGATGAACTAGATAACAACCGTGAAGCAATCTTTTCAGTAAATAAAACTGATGTTGAAAATGCTAGAAACAATGGTCTTAATGAAGCGTTAGTTGACAGACTAACTCTTACAGACAGCAGATTCCGTGAAATGGTTGAAGGTGTTAGAAAAGTAGCTACACTTGATGATCCTGTTGGCAGAATTTATGATGGTAGAACCCTTCCAAATGGTCTTACTTTGGTTAAGAAATCTGTTCCTTTTGGTGTTGTAGGTGTGATTTATGAGTCACGTCCTAATGTAACCGTGGATATTGCAGCTTTATGTCTAAAATCAGGTAACGCCTGCTTCTTAAGAGGTGGATCAGAAGCTTTTAACACTAACTGTATGCTTCATTCTCTGATTTTAAAAGCATTAAAAGAGAAAGGAATAAATCCTGATGGTGTAAGTTTTTTAGAAAGCACAGACAGAGAGATGGTAAAGCAGATGTTAGCTTTAAATGAGTACATTGATGTGCTTATTCCTCGAGGAGGTGAAAAGCTACAGAGAATGTGCCAGCGTGAATCATCTATTCCAGTCATCATCGGTGGTTTTGGAATTTCTCATATCTTTGTGGATAAAACAGCTGATCTTGAGAAGAGTGTTGATATTGTTATCAATGCAAAGACTCAAAAGCCTTCAGCATGTAACAGCTTGGATACTTTATTGTTACATAGAGATATTGCTAGTGACTTTATAAAACTTCTTTTACCAAAGCTTTCTCAAAAGAAAGTTGCTATCGTAGCTCACGGCGATGCTGTATCTATGTGCAAGGATTACGAAAACGTAGAAACAGGATCTGAGAGTGACTTTGATACAGAATTCTTATCTTTAAAGATGAACATCTCCATTGTTGATGATGTTTACGAAGCTATAGCTCATTTAAGACGTCATAAGGCATCACATTCAGATGCAATCTTAACTGACAGTAGAGAAAACTCTAAGCTATTCACTCAGGCAGCAGGTTCTGCTTGTGTCTATGTAAATGCTTCAACAAGATTCTCTGATGGCGGTCAGTTCGGTCTTGGAGCAGAAGTTGCAATCTCAACACAAAAACTTCATGCAAGAGGACCTATGGCTCTTGAATCTTTAACTACCTATCAGTATGTTTGTGAAGGCGATTACCTCTGTCGTTCATAATTTCATGAGTATAACTAGGTTTTTGTATTCATTTCTCTAAAAGTGCGCTGATCTTATTGTGTGCGCACTTTTCCCCTCATATCGTCTTCTTTAATCAGTCTTTTAGTAGAGCATCAAGGTTGATTATTTATATAATAATATTCCTAGAGTGGATTTTGTAGTTTGAACCTATTGAGATTCTACTTATTGACAGAATTTCTGTATGACAAATAAAAACAATAATGTGTCTGTAAATCAAAATGATACATAAATTATTTTTAATAAAATTACATTTTTTTGAGGGATCTTTTACTCTAACTCTGCATTTTTTTCTAGGATGAATTTACTAAAACTTAGCACTTTTGAAATAATAAATTGTCAAATATTCAGATTTTTATTATATTTTTTTGTAGATGCGAGTTAGATCTATTATCTAAATCCTAGCTTATACAAAAAAAAGATCTGCAACTTTAAAGCTACAGATCTTCTTGTCAAATCTTGTCTTTTACTTAAAGAGTATTCTCTTACTTTGTAAGCTTTTCTTGTACAACCTTAAAGTTATCACCATCTTTTACAAATGACAGTCTGTTAGTAAATCCTTCAGGTAAGTCCTCTTCATGATGAGAAACAAACAAAATGCTGGTGTTACCGTTTTGCATTACATAGCTAATAAATGACTTTACTAAAGCTCTTGCGTAACCATCTAGCCCCTGTAAAGGCTCATCAAGAATTAGCAGAGGAGGATTCTTAACTAAAGCTCTTACAATCAAAAGCAGTCTTTGCTGACCGAATGATAATGACTTAAATGAGTCATGCTCTCGGTCCTGAAGACCTGCTAGACGCAGCCACTTTCTTGCAATTGCTACTTCTTCATCTGAAGGTTGCTTATAAAGACCAATTGAGTCATAGAAGCCTGAAAGAACAACGTGTAGAGCAGGCCCATTTACTCTGTAATCAAGATGTAGAGCACCTGATACTACGCCATAGTATTTTTTAATATCCCAAATAGATTCACCGGTACCACGACGATAGCCAAATACGGTAACGTCATTTGCATATACAAGAGGATTATCACCAGTGATCATGGACAGAAGGGTAGACTTACCGGCACCATTAGGCCCCATTATATGCCACTGTTCGCCTTTCTTTACTTCAAAATCAAGATGATCTAAAACCACGCGCTGATATTCAACTGTAACTTTCTTTAAAGAAACAATGGTGTCGCCCTTTATAGGAGGCAGTGCAAACTTAACTGGTGGCTTTGGCAGAGTTACATCTGGAATTGAAGCATAACCTAAGAGTGACTTTGCATCATCGTCAGCTTCAATTTCTTCACGTGAAGCTAGCTTTGAAATAGCACAGTTCTGAATGATACCCATTGAGGTTAAAGATTCTGGAATTTCAGTAGGTCTGTTAACAATCAATACTGTAGGTGTCTGATATTTAGTGTGGATCTCGTTAATCAGTTTCAATAATTCAGCACGAGTTTCAACATCTAGAGCATCAAAAGGTGTATCAAAAATGATGAGATTAGGCTTTGAAGCAAGAGCATGAGCTAAAAGTACTTTTCTGCCTTCACCACCTGATAGCTGTCTTATTGGTTTTTCCATCAGTTTCTCAAGATTTAATCCCTTGATTAAATCAGGAAGTAACTCAGGATCATCATCTTTTAAGATTAAAGCAGGTGTGATACCAATTTCTTCTTCAGGAGTGGTACAGTCAGAATTTCTCATCTCATAATCAGCTTCGAATAATTCCATCTGCTTTTCAAATGAAACTAATACAGGATGATAGTTAGTAGGTGCCACACCTGACTTTAAAGGTACCTCACCATTTAAGGCTTTTGCAATAGAGGTCTTACCGCTACCATTACCGCCGATTAGCACAATAAGATCATTAGGGGTAATTGTAAGTGATCCTAAATTAACGGTTCTTTCTTCATCTAGAGCAAAAACTGCTTCTGTAAAGGTAATAGTACGCTGTGTCATATAAGCCTTTTAATAACCTTTTATTTCTTAATCTTACTTTATGTGTTTATTGATTTAACAAAATGTGATGAGTGTCATTATAGGTCTGCAATTTTTAAAGTGCAACATAAAAAGTAATACGTTGCATTTTTTGCAATATAAGAATGATTGCTCTTTTTTCTCACTTTGGCCGTTACAATGTGTGAAAAGAGAATTCTAGTGTTATATATCGCATTCTTGAAAGCTCTTTGACAAAGCATGGTGAATCACTTTTATGATAAAAATTAAGCTATGTCGCATTATTTAGAAAAATCGAAGGCATTTATTTATTTTTCGTTTTAAAATCAAAATATAAAACATTGAAAGTTCTTATTTAAGAAAAGTTATTTTTTAAGAAGGAGGTTACTATGACAACCCCTAATAAATTTGCTGTTTTATTAAAACCAACAGATGAGCAACCTGCTTTAGATCGTGCAGCACAGTACTCAAGAGTTGATCCTTCTATTTCAGTTGTAGCTGTTAGAGTAGTAAATAACTACAAAGAAGAGAATGTAGAGCAGATCACTCTAAAAGAAAAAGCTAACTTTGAGATGTTGAAGCGTAAGTATGCAAGTATTAAGAACTTTGATTTCAAAGTAGTATTTGATAAGAATGTAGCTGGAGGATTTAATGCTGAGTGTAAAACAGGCAATTACTCTTTAGCAGTTATTTCCGCTAACAAGAGACATGCTTTGAAAGATCTATTTATCAGCAATGTTGATAGTCAGATCATGCGCAAGTGCACTATTCCTTTACTGGTGGTACGTGATGCTTCATCAACTGCAACTTTAGGTCAGTCGGTAATTTTAGCAATTGATTTTACTGATGCAGCTCAGGTAGGTAAATTAGACGACTACTTATTTGATGCAGCTTCATCCTTTGCAAAGAGCTTTGATGGTACAGTTCATATTGCAAACTGTGTAACTCCAAAAAATCCTGGTTTAATGGGGGGTAACCTAAGCCAGTCTAAGATTGTTTCATCAGGTGGTCTTGAGAGCAGAGTTGGTGTTCACTTCAAGCTAGCTGAAGAGTTTGCTTTAAAGCACAAAGTTCCTCTAGAGAATGTTCATGTAGTTGAAGGTCGAATTGATGAAGAGATCCCAAGACTATGTGAGAAGTTTAATGCACGTATGGTTTGCATGGGCACAACTCCACGTAGCACTTTCTTAGGTTCAATCAATTCATCTGCCGGTGAAATAGTTTTAGAGCAGATCAAAGGTGATATCTTTATTGTTAACTCAGAGAAGTTAGACAAGTAAGATAAGACAGATACTTTTATCTATGCACAACGCTACAAGAGTGCGGTTTTAAGCTGTGCTCTTGTGACGTTTGGTTTACTTTTCCAAAAAAGTCATCTACAACATTTCTTTTAATATCCATCACATCTCTGACAATCCATACCTCATCACTTTTATAGTCTGAAGCCATACCTCTTTATCATCAAAAGCTAGCTATAAGTATTCTCTATAAGTCAATATTTAAAGATTGTATTACTATCTTATTGAAACATAAATAATTTATCTAAATAATAACAGAGTAGCAAAAGCTACAATTGTTTCAATTAAAACTTTCACAATATAGCGGACTATAAAAATCACCTCAAAGTTCGCTTTCTTACCTGATTATTACACATCTAACCAAACAATTTACATAAATTACATCTACTAACGAAAAGCAATAGTGAATACATAGACAAAAAGGTAAAAGTTGTTATCGAAAATTCAATTAACACACAAATAGTTGAAGATCCTTCTGTATCTAAAGGCATCATTTACACTATAGCCACCGAGCTTCGGTTACATTTTGAAATCGGAGAGGGTAAGGTTGTACCTTTAGATAATACTATTAAAGAGAAGTTCTCTTTAGTAGTTGATGAGAAGTACCTAAAAGTACTTGAAGACTTCCTTGAAAAAAGAGCTATCTATTTTGAATTGACTTTATAGAGATTAAGAAAGTGTTTACGAGGGTAGATACAAAAAGAGAAGACAGTTTATTTTCTGTCTTCTCCTCTTAACGTTTAAATCAAATTAAACGTTGAATAAAAATTCGAATAAATCACCGTCGTGAACGATGTAATCCTTTCCTTCTGATCTTAACTTACCAGCTTCTTTAGCGCCTGCTTCACCTTTGTACTTGATGAAATCGTCATAAGCGATAGTCTGAGCGCGGATGAAACCTCTTTCAAAGTCAGAGTGGATTTTACCTGCTGCCTGTGGAGCAGTAGCACCAACTTTAACAGTCCATGCTCTTACTTCCTTAGGTCCTGCTGTAAAGAATGTCTGTAGACCTAATAACTGATAGCCAGCACGAATTACACGGTTCAAACCTGGTTCTTCAATGCCTAAGCTGTCCATGAACTCTTTTCTGTCAGCTTCATCCATAGATGCTAAATCAGACTCAATTGCAGCAGATACTGGAACTACGATTGATTTTTCCTCATCAGCTAACTTCTTAACAGCATCTAAATAAGGATTGTTGGTAAAGCCATCTTCAGATACGTTAGCAATGTACATAACAGGCTTAATGGTTAAGAAGTTGAAGTTTCTTAAAGCAGCTCTGTCAGCATCAGTAAAGTCAACAGAACGTAACATTTTGCCCTGCTCTAAAGCTGGTTTGCACTTCTCTAAAGCTACAACCTGAGCTAAAGCTTCCTTATCACCACCGGTTCTAGCTCTTTTCTCTAATCTCTGTAATGCCTTATCACAGATATCAAGATCGCTTAGCGCAAGCTCGGTGTTAATAACTTCGATATCTTCAACAGGATCAACCTTACCTGCAACGTGGATAACGTTCTCGTCATCAAAGCAACGAACTACGTGTGCAATCGCATCGGTTTCACGAATGTTCATTAAGAACTGGTTACCTAAACCTTCACCTTTTGAAGCTCCTTTTACTAAACCTGCAATATCCACGAACTCCATTGAAGTTGGAACAATCTTAGCTGGTTTTACTATAGCTGCAATTGCGTCTAAACGTGGATCTGGTACTGGAACGATACCGGTATTAGGTTCGATAGTGCAGAATGGAAAGTTTTCTGCTGCAATTCCTGCTTTAGTTAGTGCATTGAACAAGGTAGATTTACCAACATTAGGCAGACCTACAATACCGCATTTAAAACCCATTTTATTATTCTCCTAGTTAGGCTTGTAACCATTAATCATTGATGTTGCTTTAGAAACCCCATCTGTAAAGAGCTTGTCTATTGCTAAAAGAGCTTCTTCATAAGCATCATCGATAAGCTTCTTGTCATTAGCAGAAGGCTTACCTAAAACCCAGTTGATTACCTCATGTGAAGGTGGTTTACCAATACCGAGACGTAATCGGTAATAGTTTTGTGAATTAGATAAATTAGCAGTGATGCTGCGAAGTCCATTGTGACCTGCCAAACCACCGCCAAATTTGAACTTCATGTGACCTGCCGGAAGATCAAGATCGTCATGACAAACTAAGATTTCCTCAGGTTTAATCTTGTAGAAATTGCACAGGGCAGCTACAGAACGACCAGATTCATTCATAAAGGTAGTAGGGAATACCAGCCTTACTTCGTGATCTAAGATCATGCCTCTACCTAAAATTCCTGAGAACTTGCCTTCAGGACGCATGTCAATTCTGTATTTATCTGCAAGCTTATATAAAAAATCAACACCGATGTTGTGTCTGGTGTGTTCATATTCAGAACCAGGATTACCCAGACCTACAATCAGTTTGATATTGCACTTGTCGTTAGCCATTTATAACCTTAACGTCTTGTTTTTCCTTTGTAGGTAGAGCATCAAAAAGTTCTTTGATGCTCTGATTAAATTTTGTAACTAAAAAGTCAGGCTCAATGTCCTTTAATGGTGCCAGCACAAAAGCTCTTTTCTGCATTCTAGGATGCGGCAGAGTAAGCTTTTTATCATCACTTCTAGTATCTCCGTACGCGATGATATCTATATCAAGAGTTCTAGGACCGTCTTTGAAAAGGCGTACTCTTTTATATTTCTGTTCAAGTGATGACAGAAATTCAAGTAACTCATAAGAGTCGATATCTGTTTCAAGAGATAATGCTAAATTTACAAAATCATCCTGGTCTAAAAAGCCTACGGGTTTGGTTTTATAAAAAGGAGATACTTCTACCTTTTTAATGCCATCTTTTCCTTTAATGTCATCGATGGCATGATTTAAGATATCGATGCTGTCACCTAGATTAGAACCTAATGAGAGTAAAACTTTGGTCATCTTAGTTACCTAAGTTCATGGATGCTCTCCATGCTCTTGCTTTAGCTAACTGCTCTTTACGCTTAGCACTTAAATTGGTCTCATCCTCAAAGCCTTCTGTGGCTGGATTTTTAGCCCCTTTTTGCTTTTTAGATTTCTTTTTATTAGAAAACTTCTGCTGATATTTCTGATCTTTTAAAGCCTTTCTCTTAGCAGCAATTGCTGCTGATTTTACATAGTAAGGTTGCCAGAAATTAACGCATGTAGCTAAATATGGTTCAAACTTTGTGCGCAAGGAGATGAAATCAAAGGCTGCCCTAAAGATGGTTCTGTTTGAAACTTCATCATAGTCTTTTAGTAACTCTATTTGCTGCAGAACTAGTTGCATTCTCCACAATGACTTGATGCTGTCGCTTACAGCCATAGGAATGTCAGTTACTTTATCCTGATTATCAAATACAGAATCTAAAGCTAATCGTACAATGTCATTGTCTTCCATTGGAGACACCATAGATTCGCTGTAGCGTCTTAATCTGAAGACATTGTTTTGGAATACGCCCCACAGAATTACTGAATATAAGAAATGAGGCATATTTCTCTTGTTCTCAGCGTATCTTTTATCAGAGCTTGAAAGTGCGTATTCAACAAAGTCGATATAGCTCTTGTTATCTAAAAAGTCTCCAGCATCAGGGAACAACAGTTCAAAGATGTTGTACTTTCTTAAAATCTTGAAGCTGTTATAGCCATGACCTGTAATAAAGAGTTTGTTAACTTCTTCAAACATACGGGCATTTGAAACTTCAAGTAATAAAGCTGACAGTCTCTTAATCGGATCAGATGTTCTCTTTGAGAGCTTAAATCCCAGTTTTGCGCTAAATCTTAAAGCTCTGATCATACGAACAGGATCTTCACTGTATCTAGTGTCAGGATCACCGATGATATCGATGATGCCATTTTGCATATCGTAAAGACCGCCGTTGTAGTCGTAGATCTCTTTTTTTACAGGATCAAGATATAAAGCGTTAATGGTAAAGTCACGTCTTTGAGAATCCTCAACAATGCTTTTACCGTAAACATTGTCTCTTAAAAGCATGCCAGACTCTGCTGACACTCTAGTTGGATTTATTTTACCTTTTTTTGCTGTGGAGTTACTTCTAAAGGTTGTAACTTCAATAATATTCTGTCCACTAAAGACAACGTGAACAATCTTAAATCTTCTGCCTATGATTCTAGAATTTGAAAAGATCCTATGAACCTGCTCAGGGGTTGCATCTGTAGATACATCAAAATCTTTAGGTTTCTTTCCTAATAGAAGATCACGGATACAACCACCTACTAAATAGGCTTTAAACTTATGCTTTTGAAGGGTAGAAACGACCTGAACTGCTGCTTTTGATAGAGATGATAAATCAAGCCCCAGTTCACTTGCTGATACTATGTTTTGAGCAAAGCCTTTTTTCTTGGCGTTTGTTTTGAATTTTTTTAGACTTTCTGTATTAAGTCCTTGCAATGGTGCAGTAATTTTTCTTACTCCAAATTTACTCTTTTAAAACGTGCGCATTATACCATTTTTAAGGCAGGCTTGCAGAAAGGACATTTTTGAAGAAAAATTATAAGTCTGATTCAAGAAGCCTCAAAAAGAGGCTGTTATTTCAATCTTTTTGAAGTTACAGCACAGCTCTTGCCTGCAAATGCAATTCCATAGGCAAAAACACTGGAAACAGTCTTGTTTGTCATCATTGGTTCTGCGTATTTCGTCTTTTCTATCTGAGAAAGCGCATTTTCACTTATAGTAACGAAGTCTGAGTCTATAGTTGCTGATTTTATTTCGATAACACAGGCTTTAGTACCGGTTGAATCTCTGAAAATGATATCAGCATAACCGTTGCCAGATTCAGCATTAGAGCGGAATTCACCTAAACTGTTTTTACAGTTTGAAAAGATTCCGTTTAAAAAGCCGTGATAGAAGTTTTCATGAGGTGCTTTTGTGGCATTGTCTCTTACAGAGACAAATGAACGTAATAAGTTTCTTAATTTTTCCTGAACAAAGTTGTCATCACCATTTAATAAGGCATTGACAATATTTAAGGCTAGGTTGCCTTTAGTAAGCTCATTATCAAATTTTTCTTTAACATTGTGAGTAAAACATTTTAAAATTTCAAGATTTGGAATTTTTGCAATAACAACTTTATCAGAAGAATTGTCTTTGGACAGCTCTTTTTCATCAGTTTGTTCAAAATCAAGAGTTAAATAACCTGTATGCAACAGCAATGACCAAAAGTCATCTGACTTGTGTTCTGACAGACAGTCATAGTTCATGGATTCATTGAGCCTGAAGCTGATAGGCTTACCGTCAATAAGATCCTGCATCTTTTGAGTGTCGATGTCTGTTAAATATCCTAAATATTCATAGACTGCAGGACTTGAGGTGGAGGTTGACCAGTAGTTATCTGCTTTTATAACTTCATTTCCGTTAATGTTCTTCAGATAGTTGTCATCTACAAACTTTATAACATCCCATGGGCAGAACATCTCTTTGTCATAGAATCTGTAACCGTCATAGTTACTTTTTACAACAGATGCATAGTCTTCTAACTCATAGTCTTTTAGAACTCTTAAGGTCTCGTCCTTGGTAAATCCTATAATACCTGTTAAACCCTTCTTTTCAGAAATCACTGTATTTATATTAAGATTGTTAACACCTGTAAAGATACTGTTCTTTGCCACCTTTAAACAGCCTGTCATTACCACCTTGCTTATAATTGAGGTGTTCTTTTCAGGATCTGATGGAGGTGTTTTCAAAAAACCCAAAAAAGATGACATTAAGGTCACCATTTTCTCGTGGTAACCTTTTTCATGAGCTTTTGCTAAAGGTACGTCATACTCGTCTATCAGGATGAAAACCTGTTTCCTAAAGTGCTTGTATAGCATCAGGGCAAGATCTCTGATAGCTGAGGTGATGTAATATCTGGATTCAGCATTAAGCTTTATTAAAAAAGCATCATCACAGATTTTATCAAACTTTGCTTTTTCCTTTTCATCAAGACTTGGACTGTCTTTCAGAAAACTGTATTCTTTAGCTTTTGCAGCTATAACTCCGGCAAGCTGTGAGAATGCCTCTTCAAAGTTATCACCTGATACGTCCTTTAAGGTAATAAATATTACAGGAAACTTACCCATGTACTTTTCACAGAAATCTTCGTCTTCAAGAATTCTGGTGTCTTTAAAGAACTCCTTCTGAAGAGAGGTATCTCCTGGATTTTTTTCACTAATCTTCAGAAAGTTTTTAAACATATCCAGAAGTAGAGTCTTGCCAAAACGTCTAGGCCTTGTAAAGAGAAGCACATCAGATCCGTCTATATCAAATACCTGCTTTAAATAAGATGTCTTATCTACGTAATAACGATTTTTATCACGTAGTTCAGCAAAATTGTCTTTACCAATTGGCAGTACTTTAAATTGTCTGTTTTTCATAGTGATTTCCATAGTCACCTGCATCGGTTAATATTGTACATCTGCCATTTAATTGTATGTTTACATTTAGCTGTATCGGCGGCATCAGAAAAGCTAAATTTTACTTTTGAAACTTCATTGTATTCAGAATGGTTAAAGCCTAATCACAGCATTGTCTGATACAGCTTTTATTGATGAGAGCAACTCATTTAGAAGAGTTGAATCACTGAATACTTCTCCAAGATTAAACTGATCAAACGGATTTTCAATCAGAATCTTATTTTCTTCTATAAGTCCATTCTCGACTACATAATCTATCACAAGGTTGATAAATGCAGATTGCTCTGCTGTCAGATTATGACTGTCCATAAATTTGGAAAAAGCATCCTTTGCAGCTTTTTTATCAAGACCTGAAATTTTCCTTATAAGAACACCGATGTTAGTCTTAGAGTAGGTTTTATCATACTCATCCTTGGTTCCAATTTTATTCCAGACAATGTCCTCAAGCTCTTTTATATCATCTGTGGCAAGCTTCTGATTATTGTGAATTTTACAGATCACGCCTTCATTGATATGCTCTCTTACATATCTTTCAACCCTGTTCTTATAAGGCTCAAAAGCACTTGTGTCAGCGTATCTTGAGACTCCGCTTTCATTTGTCTCAATATTGGATATGGTATCTTCAACATCAATGTAAATATCTTTTCCTGAGCTGTTGTTTTCTATGTAAACGACTAATTCTCTAAGCTGTTTTCTGATATCTTCATAATCCTTTAGAGTCATTGACTGAACAAATTCGTCTTTTAACAGTCTTTCAAGTAAAGCTCTATTCTTTTTTACAGCATCAATACTGTCACCAACGTTGTCTAAAAGAACTGCTGAAATTTTTTTCAGGTTGGAAATAAGTCTGTTAAACTCTTTATTGTTTTCTGAAACATATGACAATTCTATTCCGTACATAAGATTGTCAAAACGTCTTGAGCGTATATCATCTTCAGAAGGTACAAGAAGTTCACCTATCTGGCTGTTCAAATCCTCAATTATTTCATCAGTAAGCTCTGTAAATGTATTTTCATCTGAATACTTTCTGATAGCTCCCAAATGAGTTTTAGCCATAAAGGTTTCCTGATTTATCTCTCGAACCTTGCCTGTAAGCGCCTTTACAGTTTCATCACAATATTCTTTTGAATCAAAATTTCCATTACCAGTAAGAGCTTTAAGTAGTTTTGCACGTATAACGAAAGTTCTGTGTTCAAGTGAAATCTGTAATTTTCCATCAAGACCGTGAGGATTTTCTTCAAAAAAGTCGAAGTTTCTGCAGGCATCAATGATTACAAAGTATTTTTTATCATCACCGTCAATGAGTCCATCACATTTTCTGGTGCCTCTGCCTATCATTTGCCAGAATTTTGCATAGCTGTAGACAGGTTTGAAGAACACAAGATTCAGACATTCGGGCACATCTATACCGGTGTCCAGCATATCCACAGATACTGCAATCTGAGGATCTTTATGTGGATTTTTGAACTTGTCTATCAGGTTGTCATGAAATTTGATCTGATTGTCGATAACCTGACAGAACTCTCCTCCTAAATATGGATAATCCTGATTGAATGTTTCTACAATTTCTTCAGCGTGCTTATGATTTCTGGCAAAAATTATGGTCTTACCTACCTTGTCTCCACATTCAATTTTTAGTCCGTAGTCCATAAGAGCAGAGATGACCTTTCTTATAGTGTCCCGGTTAAACAGCCACTTATTGATGGCATCACTGTTAACCTCCTCAACGTAGTGTTCCTCGTCATCAGCAAAAGCCTCATCCCATCTTTCTTTATCCTCATCAGACAGCTCTTTGTATTTAATACCGTTGAGCATGAAGTCTGTATTAAACTTGATGGTATGAAAATCTACAAGGTATCCGTCGTTAACGGCAGTTTCAAGAGGGTAGTAGTAAGTTGGATCTCCTACATCTAAACCAAACTCCTGATAGGTATTTTTATCAATTTCTTTCTTTGGTGTTGCTGTCAGTCCCACCAGCAGTGAGTCAAAGTACCTGAAGATTTCTTTATACTTATTATAAATTGAGCGGTGAGCTTCATCGCAGATGATTAGACTGAAATGTCCACTCGTAAACAGTCGTTTTCCGTCTTCAAAGACAGTATCAATGGTACTTATCATGGTCTGATAAGTAGAAAATATTATTCTTGCCTTGGGATCTCTATCCTCTTTTTTCGATTCGCAAAGGTTAGCCAGAGTTTGAGACTTTAGATATGTTTTTGCAGCAGAATATGCCTGTGATACAAGTGAGGTTCTGTCAGCAAGAAACAGTACATTCTTAATCCAGTTCTTTTCTGCAAGTACCTTAATCAGCCCTAAAATAGTTCTGGTTTTACCACTTCCTGTAGCCATCACCAGAAGTGCTTTTCTGTAGTTCTTTGAAAAATGTTCACAGACAGAATTTATTGCTTCTTTCTGGTAGTATCTTTCACAGATGTCATTCAGACTGTAATCAGACAAAAGCTGTTTATGTGTACTTCTGTATATTAAAAACTGCAGATCTGTTTTTGAATAAAACGAGGATATTTCGCGCTCAGGATAATTCTCATCATAGAGAATATGAATCGATGAACCGTTGGAAGTAAAAATTACAGGTCTGACTCCATACTTTATCTTCATATTGTCAGCATAGATTTTGGCTTGTTCTCTGCCTGTTTCTACAGTAACATCCTTTCTTTTTGCTTCTACAACTGCCAGAGGTTTTCCATCATCGTCATAGAGAACATAATCCAGAAATCCAGTTCCGCTAGCATTGTGCATGCCTTCAACCAGAACTTCCTCTTTCCAGTCTATTCCTTTAACCCATCCGGCATCAGCAAGCATGATATCAATATAAGCACGTGTTTGAGCTTCTGTGAGAGGCGGATTTTTTGGTTCCTTGTAATTTTGTGAATTCTCTTTTCTTGCTGCTGTTAAGCGCTCTTTCTGCTCAAGGGTGATCTTGGAAAGAGCATCGTTCTGTTTTTGTAAATTCAGATTCTGCTCTGTAAGAGCTTGAATTTTTTCTTCATAGGAAATGACGAGTTCTTTTGACTCTGTTTCCTGAGTATTACCAGCATTGATAGCATTCTCTCTACTGAAAGAATGCGGTGTTTGATCATCACCGTAATTCTGATTAATCCAGTCAAAAAAGACAAAAAGTGTGTTTAAAACCAGAAGGGCAGTTTCCTGATTGAAATTTCTCTGACCATGAGCAGCCTGGTTACCAGCTTTTCTTATAAGATTCAGATTGGTGCTTAAAGATTCACCTATGATTTTTCTGAATCTGAAATTGTTCATGAGTCCGCACAGATCAGCACCTTCAGGTTTTAGCAGTTCATCATCAACGTTATACATCCAGTTGATGGCAAGCTCTAAAGCTCTTCTGCACTGAGTAATAGCTAAACTAGGATCAATGCTCAAACATTTCTCTGCATTCACAGCTGCAGATGCAAAGCTTTTAAATAAAACCTGTTTGGTTAAGAAATCAAAATTACTCATGCTTGACTACCAAAGTGAACTATACCTTACCAACTAAATCCTCTAGAGCCTTTTGGATTATAAGTTTTGATTTATCGATTTGCTTTGTAATAGATGAAATTTTATTCTGTATATCAATCGGAGGAAAAATAATCCTTGCTTTCTTAATTTCTCTAAGATGTAAATTAGGCACACCGATTCCTTTTAAAGAAGAATTGAATTGTCGTTTTAAATCTTCAGAGTTTAATGCGGAGCATAAATAAGAAACATTTACTCCTGACTTTGGTCGCAACAAGGCTAGACTTACATAAATGTCAAAAATTTCATCTGAATCAACTACAGCAGCAACTCCTGTTGTGCCATTTTTTGCTAGTAATATATCTCCTCTCTTAGGAGATAACTTTGCATACAACTGTTCATGTAATTCTTTTGGTATATATTTTATGTTTGACCAATTAATCTTCTGCGAGGTTACATCCTTAGATGATAAAAATTTGAATCCATTTACTCTGTCTTCAGTATATATTGGAGTTTGATGAGTTCCATCTTTAATGAATTCACAAATTTCATTTAACTCTACAAGCTGATATTTTGGATTTTGAATATTGCCAATTAACTCGATAAATCGGGATTTTTTCAATAGCTCAAATTTTTCAAGGATCTGCTGAAGCAAAAATTTTGATTTGTCGATTTGTATATGGAACTCCTCATATTGTTTTTGAAGAGTCATCGGAGGAAGTACTATTTGTAAATCTTTTAACTTTTCAATTGTCAGTGCTGTATATGCTGAGCCATTTGCATTTTCGACCTTATATTTTTCGATTAGCATTTCTAAAAGCTTTTTTAAAAATAAAGGATTGAACTCCTTTGACCTAATATATACTAAGTTTCCATCTTTATAGTAAAATGGTTTGCTATTAGGAACTATCCAAAATTTTCCAATAGTTCCAACCGCAGTCATAAGAATATCTCCAGGAATTGGAATTCCAAATTTTTCTTTTATTTCTTGATAACGTTTCTTAGAAATATATAGTTCAACAGAAGGTTTTTCTCCCATTCCTAGTTCAATAATTTCTTTGCTTCTATAAAAAGGGATACCTTCAGTTGTATACTCGTTAGCAAAAATACGCTTGCTTGATCCAATAACTGATTTATTACCTAATTTTGTTTTTTCCCATCGTTTGTTGTTTGTTGCTACATTTCCAAACATCTCGATAAATCGGGATTTCAATAGTGACATATTTCTCTCCCTATTTATCGGTGTTATAGCTGTTTTCAAGCATTTGTTTTAAAATCTCGAGCTCTTTATGATACTCAGCCTCGAGTTGGCAAAGATCTTTCATGATTTCTTCAGAGGAAGGAAGTTGCTCTTCTTCATAAACAACTTCTCTGTATTTGTTAAATGAAAGATCATAGTCATTTGCAGCAACTTCTTCTTTAGGAACAAGGAAACTCTGATCTGTTCTTGCTCTTTTTTCTTCATTTATCAGATCGCCATACCTTTTAATAACATCAGGAATATCGTTTTCTTCAATTGGCTGTCTTTTATCATCGAGACTGTAACCATCAGAGTGCAGATCGTAGAACCAGATCTTGTCGGTACCGCCATTGCCTGTTTTTACAAAGATTAAAATAGCTGTAGATACACCCGCATAAGGTTTAAATACACCTGAAGGTAGAGAAATAACTGCTTTTAGGCAGTTGTTTTCAATGAGTTCTTTTCTTATATCTGTGTGTGCTTTGCTGCTACCGAATAACACTCCATTAGGAACAATAACAGCTGCTCTACCACCGATTTTCAGTAATTTCAAAAATTGAGCAATAAAGAGCAATTCTGTCTTACTGGTTTTTGCTACTGCTACCAACTCTGGATGAATTGTGTTTTTATCAAGACTGCCTTTAAAGGGCGGATTTGCCAAAATAACAGAGTACTTATTCTTTTCATCAACCTGATTTGCCTCAGGAATTGTAAGTCCGTTCTTATAGTTGATATTTGGATCTTCAATATGATGTTGCATCAGATTCATAGCTGCAATTTCTAGCATTGTTCTGTCAGTATCATAGCCAGTGAACATAGTAGAGTTGAAACGCTGATTATTCTCTTTTTTGAGTAAATCGTTTTTGAAGTTTTCTCTAATGTACTTACCAGCTTCTATAAGAAAACCTGCAGTACCACATGCAGGATCACAGATATTATCTCCTAATGTAGGTTTTATCAGTTCAACCATCATTCTGATAATATGGCGAGGGGTTCTAAACTGACCTAGTTTATCTGATGAACCTAGCTTGCTTAGCATATACTCATAAATGTCACCCATGGTGTCCTGATCTTTAAGCTCTTCTTTCATAGTCTTGTAAAGATCATCCATATAGGTGATAACGGCAACTAATTTCTGTGGAGAATCAATTTCAAACTTAGCATTCTGCATATACCTTGAAAAGGCAGTCTTACTGTTGCCACCTAATGTCTTTATGAGTGGAAAAATTTCATTTTCAACAGTGTTCTTAAGTTGTACTGGCTCCATATGAATAAGATGAGACCATCTGTAGTCTTCATGGCCATCAAATATGGATTTGTAAGGAATATTTAACAGGCTGGCACTTTTGGCCTTTGTCTCGTCCCAGTCTCCGAGATCATGAATGAACATAAGGTAGGTTATTTGTTCAATAACCTTTAACGGATTGCTGATACCACCTGAGTAGAAGATATCCCAAAGGCCATCAACCTTATTTTTCAAAGTACCTGTAATCATCATAAATTCCTAAATTTTTTATCGAAACATATAAATTATAAACGCAAAACTTTCACATTCAAATTCTACGAGGTTAAAAATGTCAAACAACAATCACATTATTTCAGAAATTGAACAGTACATGTTGCCGTATCTTGATAACGAACAGCTTGAACACCTCCGCAAAATTTTGTCATCACTACTTATTGATCAGAAAAAAACAACAGATGAAGCAGATAAAACATCTAAAAATGAATCAGTTAATAATGAATTGTTTATAGATAATTTTTTATCAGCAAAAAGAGTCGAAGGCTGTTCATGCAAAACATTAAAACTATATAACTCCACCTTAAAAAAGGCTTTTGCTTCAATCGATAAGACTGTAAAGAAAATCACAACTGAAGATCTTCGAAAATACCTTGATGAATATTCAAAAAATAATAAAGCCGGTAAAGTTACTATTGATAATATGAGGCGTATTCTTTCTTCATTTTTTAACTGGCTTGAAGAAGAAAACTACATCATAAAAAGTCCTGTAAAGCGAATACACAAAGTACGCACCGGAAAAACTGTCAAAGCTACATTTTCAGATGAGATGCTCGAACAGATGCGTGATTGTTGCAAAACTAACAGAGATCTGGCGATTATGGATCTTTTAAGTTCTTCCGGTATGCGTGTCGGGGAACTTGTACATCTGAACAGAGATGACATTGATTTTACAAAACGAGAATGTATTGTTTTCGGAAAAGGTAGCAAAGAGCGCAGAGTGTATTTTGATGCCAGAACCAAACTTCATCTTGAAAAGTACCTTGAAACTAGAGCTGATACTAACCCAGCTCTTTTTATATCGTTGAATAAGCCTTGTAAAAGATTGCAGATTGCAGGTATTGAAATAATGGTGAGAAATTTAGGAAAAAGTTGTGGCATCTCAAAAGTTCATCCTCATAAATTCAGAAGAACTCTGGCTACAATGGCAATTGGTAAAGGAATGCCTGTCGAACAGGTTCAACATTTATTGGGTCACGCCAGCATAGAAACTACCATGCAGTATGCGATGGTGGATGAAAACAATGTAAAACTATCTCACCAAAAGTTCCTTGCATGATTGAATTAAATCCCGATTTATCGAGATGTTTATTGAAAAAAGGTATCCAACAGCCTCACTTGATGAATTGTCTATTTGTGGCGGAGAATATGGAGCTCAATCTTCCGCAATAGAGTACCACCCAAACAGACCTAGGTACGTAAGAATAACTGATATAAATGAAGATGGATCACTTAATAATGATTATGCATCATCAGCAAATATAAAAGATGATGAACAATATAGGCTAAAATATGGAGATTTTCTTTTTGCAAGAATGGGAGCGACAGTAGGGAAAACTTATGCTTATACCTTTGGAGATCAAATATATGCAGGGTATTTAATAAGATATCGGCTTAATTTAGAGAAAATTCTTCCAGAGTATTTGTTTGCATTTACAAGATTAAATTGTTATTGGAAATGGGTATCAATAAACCAAAATGGAGCTGCACAACCGGGTATAAATGCAAAAAAAATATGGTTCATTGTATGTACCAGTGCCTCCTATTGAAGAACAAAAGAAATTTATTGAATTATCACAGCAAATCGACAAATCAAAATTTAATGTTTTTCAAGATCAAACAGCGGCGCAGGTAAAAGTAATTGTTGTTTACATCATATTTGTTAGCAGTAAAGGCTCTTTACTGATGTTTTTAACATTAAAACGGTCTATTGCCATAGAAAGGATCTTTTTAACAGACATCTTTTCATTAAGATCATCTGTTTCCTGATTTAGAAGTTTAAGACCTGTAATCAGCAGTTGCTGCGGACCTGCAAGATCAAGTACAGCAGGGGAATGGTTCTGTTTGGAGAGCTTTCTTTTGCTATCCTGCATAATCAAAGGTAAGTGCAGATAACGTGGTGCTTCTTTATCAAAGCTTTTATAAAGTGAGATTTGAGATGGCGTGATATCAATTAAATCAGCACCTCTTACAATCTCAGTTACGCCTTCTAGAATGTCATCAACAACGCAACCTAAATTGTAAGATATCACTTTGTCAGCCCTAATTAAAGTAAGTTCATTGTTTGTATAGTCAGTATGTACCTTGTTTAAAAGCACATCCACAAAGGTGTTATTACAAACGTCCTTTACCTCATAGTTTAATGCGTAGTTTGTGTTCTCTGTTTGCTGTAAATGTAAGTTCTTACAATGACAAGGTTCTATCTTTTTCATTGCCCTTGTACAGTGACAGTAATAAGCTTCACCTTTGTATATGAGCTCTTTTGCTTTTTCAAGATACACATCGGTGTGTTCTGATTGAATATAAGGAATACCATCATATTCAAAGCCTAAAGTATGAAGATCATTGATAATCAGATTGGTGTATTCTTTTTTACATCTGTAAAAATCAAGATCTTCGATTCTGAGGAGAATACGCCCGTTTTCATGACGCGCTCTAAGATAAGAACCTAAGGCTGCAACTAAAGAGCCAAAATGAAGTCTTCCTGAAGGGGATGGGGCAAAGCGTCCGATGTACATAGCTGATAAAAAAACAGGCGACATATAGTCACCTGCATTTCTTTTAAATCTGATTAGCCTTGAAGCTGTTTTTCTTTGATTTCTGCTAATGACTTGCAGTCAACGCATAAATCAGCAGTTGGTCTTGCTTCTAGACGTTTGATACCAATCTCGGTACCGCACTGTTCACAGTAACCGAACTCATCATTATCAATCTTTGCTAAAGTCTTTTCGATCTTCTTGATTAACTTACGTTCACGATCACGTGCACGTAACTCAAGAGCAAACTCTTCCTCCTGTGATGCTCTATCTAGAGGATCTGGGAAATTTGCAGCCTCGCTCTTCATATGACCTACGGTACGATCTACTTCATTGCGTAGCTGATCGCGCCATGCAGTCAGGATCTTTTTGAAATGAGCCTTCTGCTTCTCGTTCATATACTCTTCGCCAGGTTGTTCTTGGTAAGGTTCAACACCAGCGATTGCTAAAGGGCCCATAGAGTCGATTGCAGTAGCAGTCTTTTCATTGTCAGCCATATTCTTCTTCCTTAACTTAATTACTGTCCAAAAATACAGTGTAAGTATTAAGTATCATTTGTTTAAATAAAAGAACCAAATTTTTAGGTTCTCTTTGAGTGAGCAATTATGCTTTATTATTTACTATCTATCAAGGATAGATATTGATTATTTGACGCAAGATCTAAAAACACAGATAAAATCCACAATTTCATTGATGTATGTTTCGTTTTTGCTAAATATATTTTGCTTTTATCTTCTCTTAACCTTGATAAGTTCTACTTTGTATAATTAAGTTTTCATATTCCCACTATTTAAAGCGTTCTAAATCATGTTCATTTGCTATAATACAGCGTAAACTTTTTAAGAAAGAATGAAATGAATAACAATAATAGTGACGATTTTTTAAAGGGCTTTAGCGCTGTAGATTCTGAAGACCGTATTGACAGAATAGATCCTACGAAAGAAGATCCAAATCGACCAGAACCTACCTTTGGTGATCGCAGTATCTCTAATAATCTTGAGAATGATGATGGCTTTACAGAGCCTTCATTTTGTCAGAGTAATTATTCTGAGAATAACTATTCTCAAAACAATTTTTCAGATAACTCATACCAGGAGAATTCTTTTAAGCAATCAAGAAATGCCTCAAATGAGCGCGTAAATGCTCAAGATAATAACGAAAATCCAAATAAAAAGGATAAAAAGCCTAAAAAAGAAAAGAGCATTAAAAAGAAGTTAATTTATTTTGGCTTAAAGGTAGGCGTAGTTGGCGTTGTAATTTTAGCTCTGCTTTTTGTCTACTTTGACTCTGTTGTTTTATCTAAGTTTGGAGTTGATGATAAATGGGTACTACCTGCGGTAGTCTACTCACGACCTCTAGAGCTGTATCCAGATCAGAAACTGTCTTTAAAACAGATGGAGTATGAGCTAAAGCTCTTAAAATACAGAAAAGTAAATAATCCTCAAAAGCCAGGTGAGTATGCAACCAATCCTAAGACTGGTCGTGTAGTTATTCTGCGCAGACCTTTTGAATTTCCTGATGGCGCTGAAAACACGGTATCTTTATTGGTAACCTTTAACGGTCAGAGAGTAGCTCAGATCATCAATGCAGACTCTCATGAGGAATTAGGTTATGTGAGAATGGATCCAGTACTTTTAGACAGAATCAACCGTATTGATCCTAAAGAAGACAGAATCTTTATTCAGTTGTCAGAGGTACCAGAAGCTCTGGTTACAACTTTATTAGAAATTGAGGATCGTTCTTTCAGAACAAATATTGGTGTTAACTTCTTTGCTATTGCTAGAGCCTTTATAAAGAATGCTATCGCTCACTCTGTTGTTGAAGGCGGTTCTACAATTACTCAGCAGCTAGTTAAAAACTATTTTCTAAATTCTCAAAAGAGTTATACCCGTAAGTTCAAAGAGATCATCATGGCTCTTATCATGAACCATAGATATACTAAAGATCAGATCTTAGAAGCTTATATGAACGAAATTTACTTAGGTCAAAATGGACCTGCGGGTATCTATGGTTTTGGTCTTGCTTCATATTTTTATTTTGGAGTACCAATCTCTGAGTTAACTCAGGATCAGATGGCTTTACTTGTAGGTATTATTAAAGGCCCTTCTTATTATGACCCATGGAGACATCCTGATCAGGCCTTAGAAAGACGTAATACCGTACTAGCTGTTTTAAGAAATAGAGGTATCATCAACGATACCGAGTTTGAACAGTATTCAGCTAGACCTTTAGGTGTAATTAAGCGTGGTTCAATGAACTATTCTAAGACACCAGCTTTTATGGGCGTGTTAAAGAAAGAGATTTCTTCAAAGTTCGGTCCTGATTTCCTATCAGGTAACGGTATTAAGATCTTTACAAGTCTTGATCCTCAGGCTCAGCAGTCAGCTGAAGATGCTGTCCAAAATGAGTTAAACGCCATTGAAAAAGAAACAGGTCTTCGTGGTATGGAAGCTGCAATGGTGGTAAGTTCATGGCGTACAGCTGAAGTCTCTGCAGTGGTTGGCAGTAGAACACCACAGTATGCTGGCTTTAACCGTGTGATGGAAGGTAAGCGTCAGGTAGGTTCTATTATTAAGCCTTTTGTGTACTTAACTGCTTTCCATAATGGTATTCATACCGGCACTATGGTTAATGATGCTCCCATTACCGTAAAATTAGCTGACGGTAAATTATGGCAACCTCACAATGATGACAAGAAGTACCACGGCAGAATTCCTACTTATGTAGCTATGGCCCGTTCTATGAATGTACCTACAGTTAAGATTGGTATGAGAGTAGGTTTAAACCATGTAAGAGATACATTGATGAACGTTGGCATTGAGAAGAGCAGAATTCCATTCTATCCATCAATGCTGTTAGGAACCATTGAGTTAACCCCATTTGAGGTAACTCAGATTTATACAAGTTTAGCAACAGACGGTAGTTATAAAGACTTAACTACACTGCGCACTGTGGTAAAAGATGGCAAGATTGTATATGAGCGTGCCAATTCCAAAGTAAAGCCAACACTTGATCCTAGAGACTCATATCTAACCATGTATGTGATGACTGAAGCTACTAAGATAGGTACAGGACGAAGAATTGGTAGATTATTCCCAAATGTCAACATTGCAACCAAGACCGGTACTACTAATGACAGCAGAGATACCTGGTCTGTAGGTATTGATTCAGATCTGGTGGTTGCAACTTGGGTAGGCTTTGATAACAACAAATCAACAGGTCTGTTCGGTTCATCTGGGGCGATGAGAGTTTATGGCAGATTTTTACAAGAGCGTGGCGTCAACTCACTTGAGTTAAAGAAACCTGAAGGTATTAAGTTTGTAAACTTCAATAAATCAGGCAACATCGTAGCTGATACCTGTATGTTGCCAGGCTTGAACTTACTACCTGTAAGAGTAGATAAAGTAATGTACGTTGATCAGAACTGTACTATTGTTGCAGATCCGCCTGTACCAGTACCATATGTTTCAAATGATTAACTTATAAACAGACCGTTTTTTAGTTAACCCAAAAGAAGGCTGATACATAAGTACCAGCCTTCTTTTTAAGTAGTTGAAATTGTCTTTTCTACTTTAGATAACTAAATTAGGCTTTAGTATTGATAGCTTTGGTTCCATCAGCTCTAACGTAGCTCTCTGGTGTTTTGCCCTGCAGAAGATAGCTGAAAGCTAAAATTTCGGCGATAATTTGGAACAGTTGCTCTGGAACCTGTTCACCTTCCTTTAAAGCTTTAAGCTCATTTAATAAAACAGGATCTTTGTGAATATAAACACCTAGTTCTTTTGCCATATCAATAATGGCTTGAGCTCTGGATTCATAGCCTAGAGCGCTTACAAAAGGAGACTTTTTCTCTTCGTTATAAGAAATGGCAACAGCAGCTGAAGCCTTCTCATAGCTGGCTTTAAAAGACAGATCTTCATCGGTAGCATTGATAGAGACGTTATCTTTATCGTCTACATTTTGAGTTTCAGCCTCTAGTTCTTTGCCACTTTCACTGTCGACAACAGTAGCATCTAATGCTTCTTCATTAGTAGCTTTTTCGTTATCTATATTTTTATCATCGGTATTTTGCATAGTTCACCTAGATATCTACAGAGAAAGTTGAACCGTCTTTTTTAGTTCTTACTTCAACTACAGGACGATCATTCTTCTCTCTAATATGAACTTTACCCATACGAGCAGTTGCATTACGGGTGGTAATTCCAAGATCCTGTAACTTCTCTTTTAGAGTTGGCAGAGCTTCTTGGACTTTTTGCAGACCATTAAAGGTACTTGCTACAACTGAGAGTTTTAGCTCTGGTAATTTAGCTTCAGCCTTGATTTCAATTGGACCTAAATTTTCAAGATCGAAGACAAAGTTTAAATGCCAGGACTTTTTACCATCCTCTTCGATTACAGGGCGAGCGTTAAAGCCACCTTCTCGACCTCCATCATAAGTTGGAGGTAACGGTATATACTGGAATAATAATGGCAGATTTTCTTTGTTTGGATTTTGATACCTTACAATCTGATCTAAGGTTTCATCTAATAAAGATGGAATGTTGTTCTTACCTTTAGCATCAATGCTTGCTTTCATCTCGTCTAAGGTCTCATCAAATCTGTCTTCCATGAGGTCAACATCTTTCTTTAAGAACTTATCTACGGATTTACCTAATTGAGCAAATCTAATCGATAAAAGCATGAAAGCCCATTGATGAAGCGCTAAAGCTTGTGGTGAAGTAGGGGACATAGGTCCTGAGGTAAAGTTCAACCAGTTTGCTACAGAAGGTAAGTCATCGATAGGATTTTCCAACTTGTCTAAATAATTCTTAGCTTCTTCTCTTAGAGCATCAGGCAGAGCGGTATTGTTTGCCTGTACCTTTAAGCTGTACATGAGACTGTCTAAAGGAGAGCCTTTAGACATAAGCGTCATTAAATTTGGAGCAGTAGCTACAGGCGTGGTTACGCTTTCTGCTACATTTTTAGGTGATTCAACTGTTTTTTTACCAAAAATTGAAGCAATTTTTGAGAAAAAGCCTGTTTTTTCTTTCACATCAGCGACATTGTCTACCACGCTCTTTTCAGGAATAGGTTCACTTTGTCCTTGAGTAATCGCAGCAGCCCCAGGGGTCTTCTCAGGGATCTTAGTGATAGTGAGTGTTGACTCATCAGAGTTTTCTTTTGCACTATCTGTAAGTTTCTTTTCTATATTTAAGTCCTGCTTTACATCTGAAGGCACAACCTGATCTTCTAATTCCATTGAAGGTACAGTAGAAGCTAAGATTTTGCTTTCAACTGACTTATTCTTAGAAGAACTATCAGCACCTTGTAAATTGTTCTTAGTGCCATTAGTTACACTTATGGTATCATCAGGCAAGGACTCAACATCTGAACCTTCTTTTGCACTTAAACCTGCTAGAACAGAAGGCCTGTTTTTAACCGCACTTTGCAAGTCTGAGTTTTCTAATTTTTCATCATTTGATTTGAATATATCATCTTCATCATGAAGAACAGAATTATCAGGTGTTGGCTTATTTAAAACAGTTTCACTCTGTGCTTTAGCCTGTTCTAAAGCGCTATTAGCAAGTGCTTTTTCTTCTGGTGTGATTACTTTAGAACTGTTAGATGCAACATTATCCTTTGGAATTGTAAAAGTAGTTTCAATCTCTATTGGGCTGTCATCAGTAATAGTACTGTCATTAGCTACAACAGGAGAAACAAGAACATTACTTAGTTTATCTCCTGAATTCTTTTCTGTAACAGGTTGTTCTGAAGTTTCTTCTGTAACCTCAGTAGATGCAACACTGCCGTTCTGTGTGTTAGAAATCTGATTTAGCTTTAGAATATCATCACTGTCTTTATCTGTATTTACAGATGCCTTTGTGTCAGATGCTAATTTTTCATTGTCTTTAGCTACTACATTGTTATCATCAGTTACAAGCTCATCAATTTCAGTGCTTGCTACAGGCTCTTTTAGATTTGATGCCTTGTCCTTAAGGCTATTTTTGTCAGTAAGTACCTCATCAGATTTAACATCATCTTCGTTGCTTAAAACATTCTTTTCATCAACTGCAACATCATAAGTTTCATCTTCAGTGTCAGCGTTGATGACATCATCGTTTGTAGTACTGAACTCGAAAGCTTTTTGCTCTGTGGTTACTGACTTTGAAACAGCATTTGTACTGTCTGCTTTTCCGACTGTTTTAATGCCATCAGTTACCTTTGTGTTTTCAAAAGAAGTTGCATCATCTTTTGCTGTTTCTTCACGAACATCTTGTGCCTGAGATTTTAAGAACTCTTCTTTTAAAGCTTCAGCTTTCTGTTCTGTATTTACAGAATTAAGATCGCTCTTTGCATTTACTTCATTTGAACCATTTGCATAGTCAGCAACACCGTCAGGGATCTTTACTGATAGAGTAGGTCCCATGTTGTATGAACCGAAATCAGCAACAGCTGAACCTCTAAATGACATATTAAAGGTCTGATGCTTTTCATAAGCATTCTGCCTTAAGTCATTCTTAGCAAGAGGACTGCCTTCAAGAGCTTCTTTTAATGCTTGTTTTACAGCTTCTTTAGCTGAACTTTGAGCATTCTCATTTTGAGTCTTAGCATTCTCTTCTAAGACAGTTTTAGCAGCTAATGTGGCTGCTTCTTTTGCACTAGTCTGAGTTTTTTCTAATTGAGCTTTTACACTTTCTTTAAGATCTTTTACTGCCTGAGTGGTAGCATCTTTAGCCTGACTTTGACTTTCTTCAAATTTTGCTAAAGCTTCTTTTACAGCCTGTTCAGCTACACTCTTTGAGTTGTTCTCATTATCAGTAAGCTTTGATAAGACACTTTCTTTTAAGGCATTAACAGCTTCGGTTGCAGCATCACGAGCAGAATTCTGACTTACCTCAAGCTGAGCTTTAGAACTTTGTTCTAAAGCTTCTCTTACTGCCTGAGCTGCAATTTCTTTAGTTGAGTTCTGTGTTGCTTCTAATTTTGAGAAGACACTTTCTTTTAAGGAGTTAACAGCTTCTGCTACAGCTTGTTTTGCAGAGTTTTGGCTTGCCTCAAGCTGAGCTTTAGTGCTTTGCTCTAAAGCTTCTTTTACAGCCTGAGCTGCAACTTCTTTAGTTGTATTCTGATTAGCTTCAAATTTAGATAAGACACTCTCTTTTAAAGCATTTACAGCTTCTGTTGCTGCTAATTTTGCAGCATTCTGATTAGCTTCAATTTGAGATTTTACAGTTTCCTGTAGTGCTTCTTTTACAGCATCTATAGCTAACTTTTTGATTTCTTCAGCTGAAAGAACAGGTTCTGCCTTTTCTTTTGATTTAGCATGTTGATCCTGTAAATTACTGTTATTAGCAATTCTCTCATCAATAGCTCTATCTACCTGAGCTATTCTTTGATTTGTAAGCTCAAGGTTTGAAGCAGAGTCATCTGAGGTGTAATTTGGTTTTACAGCAGGATCTGGTAACTTGCCTTCACTTGCTAGTCTCATTCTCTCTTCTCTAAACTGCTGCTGCAGTTTAGCTGCACGGGCAGAAAGCTCTGAAAGTGAGAGTTTTGATGCTTCAACAGACTTTTCATCAGCAGTATTAGCAGCTGCAGATGGAGAATCTGCTTTTGTACTTACAGCCTTTTCAAGAGAAATTTCTTCTTTTGAGCTTAAAAGGTTACTCTTTCTTGCTGTAAGGGCAGCTTTGGCAATCAGATCATGAATTCTCTTAGCGGTTTCTTTTGAAACATCATCTTTAAAGTTGTCCTCTGCCTCATCTACTTTCTTGTTTTGTTTGAAGATATCAAGATAAGTTGAATCATCAGGAAACTCATCTAGAGCCTGACGCAGATAACGGGTCATGATCTGAGGAGTTGTAGAACCAGGTTTTGGTTTTACAATTTCCTGCTGTTCTGGTTTTAGTGTAATTAATACTTCGGGCTGATTGCTCTTTACATATGCAATAGAGGCAGCAAGCACTTCTGCAGTAGCCTGTTTTGAGCGTAATGACAGTTCTTCAGTTGGTGCAAATACCTGTCTTATTGCCAAATCTCTTTGTAAACCGGCCCCCATATTTTCGTAATCAGTAAGGTTTACAACACTCTGACAGATAAATTTTCCAAGATTTTGACCTGCTACAGTACCTTCTGATAGAACTTTAGGCAGATTCTTTAAATCAGATTCTAAAACCGAAGCTGCATCACGGGAGCGCACCATCTCTTTTTGAGAGGATAAATCTGACGCAACTTTCTCTTGCAGATTAGGATCTCTGTTGATTACTTGTACAGTAAGTTTTCTGTAATGCCCCATCATGGCAGAATCCTTGTTATAGGATTCTTTTGCAATAGATGAGCTATCCTTAACAAAGGAGTTTAGGCTTGAATTTAATTGATTAAATGTCCTTGCCTGAGACTCTGCTAAAAGACCTTTGTGTTTTGAAATCACACTTATATATTTAGCAGTGGCATTAGCATTTATCTGGGCTTTTGCTGTTCCAGATTGTGTTTCTGACTCTGTCTTATTTAGATCTGTATTGGACTTATCGACAGAAGTCTTTAAATCAACGTCTATAGTATCCATGGAAGCTTACTGATTATTTAGATATACGTATACACGTATATCATAACAAAATACTAATCTAGATATGCAGATCTTTGGCGCATTTGTGAAATTATCTTGAAACATCTATGAGTTAACAACGGAAAAAAGGGCTTTCATGTTGTAAAATGTAGGTATGTATGTGAGGTCTATATGATTAAAAAAATTCTATGCACTGCACTAGTTTCTTTTTCTCTTTTTTCAGAAGCTAACGCATCTCATTCAAATTACAGCCCAATGGCTCCACATCAGATATCTGTGAAGGCAAGCCATGCTGATTACAGCTATGGCTTATCTATATTACCTGGAAATTCAATTGACTCTATTGAATACATCAACAAAAATGCGTTCTGGAAATTAAATTACGTAGTTTTAGATAGATATCTGTTAAGACCTGTCGCACACGGCTATTCAAAATTGCCTTATTTAGCAAAATCATCAGTGCATAATTTCTTTTCTAATCTTTCAGAGCTTAACAACACTGTTAACAATGTTTTAGTAGGAGATCCCATAAGCTCAGGTGTTTCACTAGGGCGTTTTACCATTAACTCAACTGTAGGTTTGTTAGGTTTTATAGATGTAGCAAAGCACATGGGATTAGAACAGAAATCTATGAGTATGAATACAGTTATGGGTAAAGCAGGTGTTGATCAGGGCGCCTATATCATGGTTCCTGCTTATGGACCTACAACAGAAAGAAGTATACACGCTTCAGCTGTAGATAATTGGCCTTATTATTTTATAACTCCTTGGACCGCAATTGCATGTACCGTAATTAACGGTATTGATGTAAGAGCTTCTTTAATTCCTCAAGAGGAGGCAATCGACAAGGCTGTTGATCCTTATGCTCAGTTGCGACAGGTCTATCTGATGTATCAAGAGGGTAAGGTCAATCCAAATGCCTCTATGGAAAACAAAGAGGATAAAGATGTTGAGAGCTATTTAGATGAGATTGATGACTAATGAGTGCTGTTGATTTAGAAAACGTAAGATCGAAAATTGATGCTATAGATAAAGAGATAATTAGTCTTTTAAAACGTCGTCAGGATTTGGTTATAAAGGCGGCTTCCTGCAAAAAAGCTCTTGGTGTAAGTGCATACTCACATGAAAGAGAAGCTTTTGTAATTGATAACTGTGAAAAGTTAGCAAGAGAATATGACCTTCCAAAAGGACTCTTATCTGACATTATGAAAAGAGTTTTAAGAGAGTCATATAAATTGTGCTCAAATACAGACTTTAATTATCCACGTTGCTTAAAGACAGATGGGGATGTTGTTATCGTCGGCGGTAACGGTGGTATGGGCCGAATTTTTTCAGATTATTTTGAAAAATCAGGTTACAAAGTCTTCTCATTTGGTCATCGTGGCTGGGATAAAGCTCCTGAATACCTGAAAAATGCCAAGATTGTAATTGTTTCTGTGCCAATTGATATCACAATAGATATCATCAAACAGTTATCCCCAATGTTAAGAGAAGATCAGATCTTATGTGATTTCACCTCAGTGAAGGCACCAATTGTCGAAGCCATGATGAAATATCACAAAGGTCCTGTATTAGGTCTTCATCCTATGTTCGGTCCTGATGTGAAGAGTCTTGTAAAACAGGTTGTAGTTACAGTTCCTGAAAGAGATGAAAAAGCATCAGAATTTTTAGTTGAGCAGTTACGTATTTGGGGCGCTAATATCTGCAGATGTTCTGCTAAAGAACATGATAGAGCTATGAGTATTATTCAGGCACTACGCCACTTTAGTACTTATGGTTATGGTAATTTTTTAAGTGAAATTGCACCAAATTTAGATAAATTAAAAGATCTTTCAAGTCCTATCTATCGCTTGGAGCTGATGATGGTAGGTCGTCTTTTTGCTCAAGATCCTCGTCTATATGCTGACATCATCATGTCATCAAAACAGAATTATGAGTTAATTGAAAATTTTGTAAACAGCTTGCAAGAACAGTTAAAGGTTATCAAAGAGGCTGATGTTGATATCTTTACCGAGAGATTCTTAAATGTAAGAAAGTACTTTGGAGATTTCTCTGAAGAAGCTCTAAAAGAAAGTGGTAGTATCCTTGCAAAACTTCAGGATGAAAGATAGTTATGCGTAAGCCATTAAAGATCTTAGCTTTCATCTTAGTTTTCCTTTTAAGTGTTCTGCTAGCTTTAGCTTTTTGTGCAAGTTATATCTTTGATAGTAAGTTCAATGATGCTTTAAGACTAGTAAATTCAAGACAGTCTTATGCCAGAATCGTCTACACTCCCGTATCAAGTTCTTTGCTCTCTAAAAAGGGCAAAGTATCAGTTACTGTTCCTGAATCTCCTGTAGGAGAACTAAGAGCAACCTTTGCGGTTGACATCAATTTCTCAGTATCATCATTTACAGTTAGATTCCATAAGGAAAATTATGACGGTAACATTGATGAATTACTCTCATCAATTGGTTTACCTGTAATTGATATGACAGGTGAAGTTAACTTCTATCCATGGCAGTTAAAGGGAGATGCTAACTTAAGAACCTCTGCTTTTGACTTAAATTTAGAAGATGGTCGCTGCCGTATCGGTGACAGCGTTGTTGCTGTTTCAGGTAGAAGTTTAAGTTCTATTGATACTGTCTTAAAGTTCTCTGGCATCAACTGTCGAGGACGTGATATTTATTCAGGTCGCGAGGCCTATACATTTGTTTTTCAGAACTTAAAGACGATAGCCAAACCAAAGTTTTATTTATCTTCAAAGAAAATTTCTTTTGATTCTTTTTCTGTTTCTTTTGATGAATTATCAGCTGATGCCTCAACTTTGTACTTAATCGGTTTTAAACCAGATGACAATGTTAAAGATAAAACTTTAAGAGATAGTTTATCTGTAAAGAACTTTAAGGTTGATGTGTCATTTGATAATGAAGATAAGAACTTCCAAAAAGTAAGTTCAAAGGGATCTATGGATGCCTACTTTGCTTTCCCAAGAATTAGAGAAGGTCAAACGGTTGCTTTCTATGATTTATCTAGGTTAAGTTATGAGAGCTCTTTAGACAGTATCAATCTCATGAATCTGCTTAAGACCATTAAACATGCAGATGATCCTATGCAAAGCTTAATCTTGAATTTATCAAAGCCTGTAAAAGTAAATTTAGATAACTTCTCATTCATTCACAATGGCAAAGAGACCAAGTTTCAAGGTCAAAGTTCAGTCTCATTTAATTCAGTAACTAAAAAGCCAGAGAATGTTTACTTAAAACTGTTTGCTAAGTCTCCTGTAGATTTTGTGGATGAGTGGGTAGATTCACAGTACAAAGTCGGTCTTGAAGATTATTTAAAAACAGGCGCAATATCATCAGACGGCAGCAACTACTCAACTGTACTTGAATTAAATGCTAATAAAATTACCTTAAATGGTGTAGATATCAATTCTGATATAAAGTCAGAGGTGAGTGACGAAAAGTCAGTGAAAAAAGATCTAACAATTGATTTAGATTCACTTTAATGAGGTTTGTTAAATTCAACTATTGTTAATGTAAATTAACTTTTCATATCTAAGTTACAGATAAGAAAACTACTGTAATCTCTTAAATGAATAGAGGAAACAGAATATGAGATTAGTTCTTTATATTGCAATGCAAATTGCTGTTTTACTGCTTGTAAGCATCGTAGGTTCAATCCTGCTTAATATCTTTGGTATTCAGATTGATACTCAAAGCTATGCATCTTTACTAGTAATGTGCGCAATCTTTGGCTGTGTAGGCTCGGTAATTTCACTGTTCTTATCAAAAACAATGTGCAAAAGAGCTTATGGAGTACAGGTAATTACTACCCCCAGAAATCAGCAGGAAGCTTTTTTATTAAGTACTGTAAGAATGCTTACTCAAAAAGATGGATTAGCTATGCCAGAGGTTGGTATCTATAATTCACCTGATCCTAATGCCTTTGCAACAGGTGCTTCAAAAGATGCTGCATTAGTTGCAGTATCCACAGGCTTATTAAATTCTATGAGTCAATCAGAAGTAACCGGTGTTTTAGGTCATGAAATTTCCCATATCAAAAATGGTGATATGGTAACCATGGCTTTATTACAGGGTGTTCTAAATACCTTTGTTTATTTCTTTTCTTATGTAGCAGCCTTTGCAATTGTTAATGCAACCAGGGGAAATAATTCAGATAATCGTAATGTTTCTTTTGGTTCATCTATGATGTTCTATACAATTAACTCAATAATGCAAATGGTCTTTGGATTATTAGCAACTATGATCTTAATGTGGTTCTCAAGATTCAGAGAGTATAGGGCCGATGCTGGCTCTGCAATGCTTAATGGCAAGGAATGTATGATTGGAGCTCTTGTGGCATTAAAACGAGGAATTCAGCCTAAAGAGCGTAAAGATCAGAGTTATATGCAGGCTTTGTGCATCAATGGACCAGTAACTGTATCTGAGCTATTTATGTCCCACCCTCCATTAGAGAAGAGAATTGCTGCATTACGCTCATTGTAGTTTGTACGCAAGATCCATAAATTCTCTTCATAGCAGTAGTAATACTGAATAAATTACACTAAACTCCGATAACTAAAATAAGTCATCGGAGTTTTTTATAGGTGAAATATGTATAAGAATAAGAAAATGCCTGTTATTGTGGCTGAGCTGTCTGGAAACCATAATGGCTCATTAAACAGAGCCATAGAACTTATGGAATTGGCTCACGAATGTGGAGCTGATGCTGTCAAAATTCAAACTTATACTGAGGATTCACTTACATTAGATTCAGACAGGCCAGAGTTTAAGTTAGAAGGCGGTTTATGGGGAGGTCAGACCTACTATGAACTCTATAAAAAAGCTAAAACTCCACGCGAATGGATGAAACCACTTTTTAATCATGCAAAGGCTCATGGAATTTTTTTATTCAGCTCCCCTTTTTCATATGAAGATGTTGACTGCCTAGAAGAAGCTGGATGTCCAGTCTACAAAATTGCTTCATATGAATTAAACGATATAGGACTAATTGATTATTGTGCTTCTAAAGGTAAACCTATGGTGATGTCAACAGGTCTTGCTACCTTAGAAGAAATTGACAGAGCAGTTGATGTAGTTAGAAAAAGTGGTATTGAAGATCTTACATTGCTTCACTGTGAGAGTAGATATCCTGCTGATCCTGAAAAGTTCAATTTAAACTCAATCCCATATTTAAAAGAGAGATATCAATGCAGAAGTGGTTTATCTAACCATGCGATAGGCGATGAGCTAGATATAGCAGCTACGGCTCTAGGTGCTGATATGATTGAAAAGCACTTCACAGACGATAAGAAAAATGGTGGTGTAGACAGCGCTTTTTCAATGGAGATGAATGATCTTATAAAGCTTGTAAAAGACTGTAAGATGGTTGCTAAATCTTTAGGAGTTAAAGGAATACATCTACAGGAAGACGAATATCCAATGAGAGCAGGAAGACGTTCAATTTATCTTGTACAAGATCTTAAGAAAGGGGAGATCCTATCAAAAGAGCATGTTCGTTCTGTAAGACCAGCTTTAGGTTTAGAACCTTACTTGTTAAATGAAGTCTTAGGCAAGAAAGCTAAATTCGATCTAAAAGAAAAGACTCCTTTAAAACAGGATGATTTCGAGTAGATGACATTATAACTAATGCGCTAATAGGCGCATTAATTTTCTTTGCGTTAAAAAACAAAAATGCCCCAAATAAGGGGCATTTCTTAGAAATTATCTAGCAAAAATTATTTGCCTGACTCTTCCATTGACTTGATTAACTCAAGAACCTTGTTTGAGTAACCGATTTCGTTATCGTACCATGATACTAACTTAACGAACTTATCAGTTAAAGCAATACCTGCCTTCTCATCAAAGATTGAAGTGTGGGTGTTGCCTAAGAAGTCTGAAGATACAACAGCTTCGTCGGTGTAATCCATAATGCCCTTCATAGGACCTGCAACTGCATTCTTGATAGCAGCACAGATATCAGCATATGTAGCACCCTTCTTTAAGGTACAGGTTAAGTCAACAACTGAAACGTCTAGTGTTGGAACACGGATTGACATACCAGTTAACTTACCGTTTAATGAAGGGATAACCTTACCAACTGCCTTTGCAGCACCAGTTGATGAAGGAATGATGTTGCCAGCAGCACCACGGCCACCACGCCAATCCTTCATTGAAGGACCGTCAACAGTACGCTGAGTAGCAGTTGTTGAGTGAACAGTAGTCATTAAGCCCTGCTCTAAACCGAACTCATCGTTGATAACCTTAGCTAAAGGTGCTAAGCAGTTTGTTGTGCATGATGCGTTAGAAACGATATCCTGACCAGCATAAGTGTCGTTGTTAACGCCCATTACAAACATTGGGGTTGAATCCTTTGAAGGAGCTGACATAACAACGCGACGTGCACCAGCCTGGATGTGCTTACGTGCTAACTCGTCTGTTAAGAAGAAACCAGTTGACTCAACAACGTAATCAACACCGATGTCACCCCACTTTAAGTTTGCAGGATCACGCTCAGCAGTTACGCGGATGGTGTTGCCGTTTACAACCAGGTGACCATCTTTAACTTCTACTTTGCCCTGGAACTGACCGTGCATTGTATCGTACTTTAACATGTAAGCCATGTAATCTGGTGGTAATAAATCATTAATACCAACAACCTGAATACCTAACTCTGGACGATAGATTGAAGCACGGAATACGAAACGACCGATACGGCCAAAGCCGTTAATACCAACTTTAATAGTCATATTAAATGTTACCCGTAGTTAACAATTGACAAAAATTAAAACAGTTAAAAGATACTCTAATTCTCGGTTTTGTCAAGATTGAGCACTATAACCGATCACTTTTATAAAAGTAGCTTTAACTAAAAAGCGCAATTAGTTTAGTCGATTGACTGTGATTTTTAAACACATTTTTTATTATTTTTATGTTAAAAATTGATTATTTAATCTATTTAATGTATTAGTAAAAAATAACAGATTGATTATAAAGAATAAAAATTTACTTTAAACGTTTACATAAAAATGAAAAAAAATTTCGTATTGTTTCATTTTTTATTATCGTTAATCATACAATTTTGTATTTTGGGGCATTTCTTGAACTTGCATTGATGAGCCGTTTCAGACCATTTTCAAAATTTTTTACACTTTTTATATCGTCAATGCACAAATTGAAACTAATGCATATTCTTTTTCAAAATTTAGACTCGCTCAAATTTTTTAACAAAAAAACGGCTCAAAATCTCAATTTTTTAGCATGCATCAAGGGTATTGAGTATCATTAATGATTATAATCACATTTGTAAGTTATTTCTTTCCTTGAGAGTGCTTTGCATGATCAAGAAAGTTTATTTTTAATAACACGGTATACTCATGATAGACATTCAATTATTAGCAGACAAAAAAGGCATTGCTCGAGAGTACCTCGATGCAACAAATAAGCTTGTAAAAATTTCAGATGAGAGCAGAAAAAATGTTCTAGAAATTTTAGGCTACCCTGTAGAAGATGAAAAAGCTCTTCAGTTAATCTTAGATAAAGAAGAATTACAACCTTTTAAGAATGTTCTTGATCCTGTTCAAGTTATCAATGATGAGGATTTAAAGCAGTTTTACATTAGAACCCCAGAATCTTTTGGTGAAGATGAAAACGCTACTTTATCTGTTTCATTAAAGCTTGAAGATGGACGTGTAATCGAAAGAGAGCTACCTCTAGAGCAAGTTGAAATTGCAGATTTCAAGAATGTTGCTGGTACTGTATACGATATTCGCAGATATTCTTTAATCTCTGATTTGCCATATGGTTATCATGAGTGTTCTGTAGTAGTAAAGGCTAATGGAAAGACCTTAAAGTCAATTCCAATGTCTTTAATTATCACACCTGTAAAAATGTACACTCCTGAGTCTATTTTAAATGGCAAGAAAGTTTGGGGTGTAAGCTCACAGCTATATTCAGTTCGTTCAAGAAACAACTGGGGTATTGGTGATTTTGCCGATTTAAAACAGTTGTTACTAGGTGTTCACAAGTGTGGTGGTCAGTTTGTAGGGTTAAACCCTATGCACGCAGGCTACCCTGCAATACCTGATGAATCTTCCATAAGCCCATATTCACCATCTTCAAGAAACTGGGTAAACATTGTTTATATTTCAGTAAATTCTGTTCCTGAATTAGCTCACTGCAAGGAAGCTCTTGATCTAATTAATTCAGAGAAGTTTCAACAGAAACTTCGTGTTCTAAGAGATAAAGAATACGTTGACTATCGAGGCGTAATTGAGGCAAAGCTTCAGGTATTACGTATGATCTTCGACAATGTGAAAGTTGATGATAAGAGATCTTCTCGTGGTAACAAGTTCAATGAATTTGTTGAGAGAGGCGGTGAGAATCTAATTAACTTTGCAACCTACGATGCAATGCAACAATACTTCTACAGTCAGGGAGTAGATGCTTATTCATGGGAGAAGTTCCCTAAAGAGTACCAGGATATCCATTCAACCTTTGTTGAATCCTGGAGAAAAGAGCATCAGCAGGATGTAATGTTCTACTGCTACTTACAATTCTTAGCTTATGAGCAGTTAGCTGATGCATATAACACAGCTAAAAACGACGGTATGTTAATTGGTACCTATAGAGATTTAGCAGTTGGTGTTGCAAAGCAGAGCTGTGACGTTTGGGCCGATGTTGATAATGTATTCAGAACTAAAGGTTCAATTGGTGCACCTCCTGACCCACTAGGCCCTCTAGGTCAGAACTGGGGCTTAGCTCCAATGGCTCCAAGTGCACTTAAAGCATGTGCATACAAGCCTATGATTGCCATGTACAAAGCTAATATGCAGTCTTGTGGAGCTATTCGTATCGACCATGCAGCAGGTTTATTCAGACTTTGGATTACAAAAACTTGTGAGCCAGCTTCAACTGGTGCATATGTTCACTATGATATGCATGATCTTTTAGGTATCATTGCTTTAGAGTCTCACCGTAACAAGTGTTTGGTGATTACAGAGGATCTTGGAACTATTCCTGTAGAGCTGACTAAGGCGCTACGTAAGGTAGGTGCTTTCTCGTATAAGATCTTCTTCGATGAAAAGGCTCAGGATGGGGGTTATATCGCTCCTCGTGATTATATAAGTCAGGCAATGTCTGCACTGACAACCCATGATATGCCAACATTAGTAGGTTGGTGGGGTTGCTTCGATTTAGATTTGGGTATTAAGCTCGGTCTTTACACTCAAAAAGAAGCTGACGATTTAAGAGCTGCAAGAGAAGATTCTAAACAGAGAATTTTAGATAGCTTGCATGGTTTAGGTTCAATTTCTGATTCTTATACACGAAATGCAAAAGAATCTGTAATGAATGAAGAACTAGCTACAGCCATACAGATCCATATGTGTACAGGTTCTTGCTCATTGTTCAGCTCTCAGATTGAGGACTGGATTGGTGTAGATAAGCCAGTAAATGTTCCTGGAACATATACTGAATATCCAAATTGGCGTCGTAAGTTGACAGCTGATCTTGAGGATATATTTGCAAATCAGCACGTAATTGATATGACCAAGTCAATGACCCTGGCTAGAGAATAAACTAGGAGGACGGCTTTATGCTGATCGATGATTTTAATAATGCAAGAATTGGTAAGCCTTTTGAAACATTAGGTTTACAAAAGGTTGATGGTGAAAGTGGCTTTTTGTTAAGAGCATGGCTTCCTAGTGCAAAAAGTGTTGAGGTTCGTTCTATAGATGGAACAAAACACATCTGTGATTTGACTTTAGTTCATCCAGATGGACTTTTTGAAGAGAAGGTAAATGTTGATAAGCCTTTCCACTATTTATTCAAGGTAACCTACCAAGATGCAGTAGTTGAAGTTATCGATCCTTATCAGTTTAGAGACGAAGCATTCTTTGGTCTTAGCACCATGAATGAAGAGCCTGCAAATGTTTATAAGACTTTAGGTGCTCAGCTAATTGAAGTTGATGTGGATGGAGTAAAAGTAAAGGGTACTAAGTTTGCCGTATATGCTCCTTCAGCAACTGCAGTAAGTGTAATCGGTGACTTTAACTTCTGGGATGGGCGCCGTTTGCCTATGGCTAAGAGCTTATTAGGTCACTGGGTTCTGTTTGTGCCTGGTTTAGGTGCAGGACTTCGTTACAAGTATGAGATTAAAGATCCATTTGGCAATCGTCTTCCTCATAAAGCTGATCCTGTTGGTTTCTATCACGAGCAGTATCCTTCATTTGCTTCAATTATTTCAGATCATAGAACCTATACTTGGCATGATGCAGAATGGCAGAAGTCACAGCTTGGCAACAAGTTAGAAAGACCTATGTCAATCTACGAACTGCACATGGGTTCTTGGAAGAAGAGTGAGAATGGTCAGCCTTTAACTTATCGTGAGTTAGCTGTAGATCTGTTAGATTATGTTAAGAATATGGGGTACACCCATATTGAGCTGATGCCAATTATGGAGCATCCGTTCTCAGGTTCATGGGGCTATCAGCCTACAGGTCTGTTTGCTCCTACCTCAAGATTTGGAACAATCGATGATTTTAAATTCTTTGTTGATACATTCCACCAAAATGGAATTGGTATCATCTTAGATTGGGTTCCTGCTCACTTCCCAACCGATGCCTTTGGCTTAGCTAAGTTCGATGGTACTTGTGTATACGAGTACGAAGATCCAAGACGCGGATGGCATCCAGATTGGAATTCTCTAATCTATGATTTTGGTCGAGATACCGTTCGTAGATTCTTAATTGCATCTGCTTTAATTTGGCTTGATTTATACCACATTGATGGTTTACGCGTTGATGCAGTAGCTTCAATGCTGTATTGGGATTACTCTCGTAAAGAAGGTGAATGGATCCCTAATGTTGATGGAGGTAATATCAACTATGAGGCTGTAAGCTTCTTAAAGTGGTTTAATGAAGAAGTTAACAGAAAACATCCAAATGCTGTAACCATTGCTGAAGAGTCAACAGCATTTACAGGTGTGTCTCGTCCAACAAGTACCGGTGGTTTAGGCTTTAACTTTAAGTGGAATATGGGATGGATGCATGATTCATTAGAGTATATGCAAACAGATCCTTTCTTCCGTAAGTATCACCATGGTGAGATGTCATTCTCTATGATTTATGCTTACAACGAGAACTTCATCTTATCAATTTCTCATGACGAAGTAACTCACGGCAAGCACTCATTACTTTACAAGATGCCTGGAGATGAGTGGCAACAGGCTGCTAACTTAAGAGCATATTTAGGATATCAGTATGCACATCCTGGCAAGAAGTTAAACTTCATGGGCTCTGAGTTTGGTCAGGGGTCTGAGTGGAATGATAACGCTCAGTTAGATTGGTGGTTATTGAAGTATCCTAAGCATCAGGGAGTTCAGAAGTTGGTTCAAGATCTTAACGAAATGTATAAGAAAGAGCCTGCTTTATGGAAGAGAGACTACGATCCTGATGCATTTAGATGGTTAGACGTGAATGATGCTGAACACAGTATCTTTGCAATGTTAAGATCTGGTGATGATGGCGATTGCATTATGGCTGTATCTAATTTCACTCCAGTGCCTTATGTTGCTTACCGTTTAGGCGTACCAACACCTGGTACTTACAAGGTTATCTTAAATACTGATGATAAGAAGTATTGGGGTAGTGGTTACGGTACTGGCTCTGATGAAATTGTTGCATCGAATATTTCTTATCAGAACAACTACCATTCAATTGTTCTTGATCTGCCTCCTCTTGCAACAATTTTTGTTAAGAAGATTTCAGATTAAAGTTTAAATTTCTTGAGAGGCCTCCTATTTTTAGAAGGCCTTTTTTTGTTTTCGTCACATCTTTTCGAATAATTAAACAAAATTTGCATTTCTGTACAATAAAATATAAAAATTAAAGACACCCAGCGAAAAATAATAATTAAGGTCAGTTATATGCTAAGAAAGTTACCATCTAATATTGATTTCAGACTAGTTCCTTTGGGCGCTTCAATAGCTCAGGGTGGATGCTATTTTTCTATTTGGTCTCCTAAGGCTAAATCTGTAATCGTACACATATATGATCATGATGAAAAAGAACGCTATAAAGTAAGACTTACCGACAAATTTGGAAATATTTGGTATGGATTTATTCCAAATGTAGGGGTAGGTGATCTTTATGCAATTGAAGCAGAAGGTGAATACGATCCCGACAGAGGTCTCTTTTTCAAGAAAGGTCAACTTTTAGTTGATCCTTATGCAAAAGCTCTAAATAAACCTTACACCTATAATCAACAGCGTTACTTAAATGACAATACCAACTTTATACCAAAGTCAGTTGTTATTGATAGAAGTTTTGATTGGCAAGGTGTGACTAAACCTCAGTTTGGTCGTGATAACCTCGTAGTTTATGAGGCAAATGTAAAAGGTCTAACTCAACTAAACGAAAAGGTTCCACAAAAATTACGTGGCAAGTACCTAGGTATTTGCCATGAGAGTGTAATTGCTCATTTAAAGAAATTAGGTGTTACCGCTATTCAGCTAAATCCTATAGCAGCTTTCATGAGTGAACCTCATCTAATCAAACATGGTTTGGTTAATTACTGGGGATATAACCCCGTAAGCTTTATGGCACCAGATCCTAGATATGCTGTTGAGCCTTTAAAGTGTGTCGATGAGTTTAGAACTATGGTGAGAGAACTGCACCGCAACGGTATTGCAGTGATCTTAGATGTGGTATACAACCATACAGCAGAAGGTGGTAAGGGCGGTCCTATCTTAAGTCTAAAAGGTTTAGATGCTCCTAACTACTATACTTTTAAAGAAGATGAGAATGGCAATAAAGATTTCTCATCATTCTATGATGTAACTGGTTGTGGCAATACAGTAAATGCTCAAGCAAGACCTACTTTGAACTTAATCTTAGATTCTTTAATCCATTGGACAAAGTGGATGCAGGTTGATGGCTTTAGATTTGATTTGGGTGTTACTGTATGTAGAGAAAGCCACAAAGGGATCTTCCACGAATATGATAGAGACAGTGCTTTCTTAAAGTCATGTTTCTGCATTGATAGATTAGCTCAGTCAATCATGATTGCAGAGCCTTGGGATGTTGGACCTAACGGTTATAGATTAGGTCAATTTCCCACAGGCTGGTCTGAGCAGAATGATAAGTTCAGAGATACAGTAAGACGTTTCTGGAGAGGAGAGCCTGGTCTAATCGGCGATTTTGCAACCAGAATTATGGGCTCAAGAGATGTCTTCTCCTCAGAAGATCGTTCAATTAACGCTTCATTGAACTACATAACTTATCATGATGGTTTCACTCTTGAAGATCTGGTAAGTTATTCTCACAAGTACAATGAAGCAAACTTTGAGAACAACCGAGATGGTTCAGATGAGAACTACTCATCTAACCAAGGTGTAGAAGGTCCTACTACAAACAGCGAAGTTCTAGCTAAGCGCTGGTTGCTAAAGCGTAACTTAATGGCAACCGTTCTTTTATCTCAAGGTGTGCCTCATATACTGTCTGGCGATGAGTTCTCCAAAACTCAGCAAGGCAATAACAACGGTTATTGCCAGGACAATGCTATGTGTTGGAATCATTGGGATTACACCAAAGAAAACCAGGATTTTATTAACTTCATTGAAAGGGTATCATCTTTGCGCCATAAGTCTAAGATGCTAAGAGAGTTAACCTTAGTTGAAGATACTTTCCATCTGCAAGATGAAAAGTACGAGGCTCATTGGTTTAAAACTGATGGTACTACCATGGATTCAACAACCTGGAAAGATCCTAATACAGATGTCATTACCTTAACTTTAGGCTCTGAAGGTAAAGAGAGAAGAGAAACTTGGTGTTTTATCTTTAATCAAAAATACAATGAGCATATTATCGAGATTCCTATCCCTCTTGAAGGTGCTGAATGGGTAGAAGTATTAGATACTACAGATCCTACAGGCGCTCCAAACGAAAAAGAGATGTATGGTGTTAAAAAGATCTATGTAAATAAGCCTTGTGTGAAAGTATTCATGTTAAGACTTACAAGTCATTCAAAACTAAAAAACAGTACTTCTTTTGAAGCTTTGACAAGACATCAAAATCGAAACATGAAAATCGACAAGATGAAATAAAATAATACAGAAGGTCGTTGTAAAAAATAAGGTCCTTATGGACCTTATTTTTTAGCTATTTGAAAATTTTGATGATTGTACAGATTTACAAATCAATTGAAGTAAAAGCACTTGTAGCCATGATCTTTGGTGCTTGAGTGTTGCTACCTTTTACAGATGCTGTATCAAACCAAGATAAAAGCATTTTAAGAGTATTGTCAGACACAAGCCCTTGAATATGTGTTGATAACAGTCTCTTTAAGATAAACTGGCTGTCAATTCCATCAGGAACAAAGTGTTTTACTTTACAAATGGTATTTTTATCTTTTTCAATTTGCTTTTTAGCATTAGCAATTAAATTATCAAATGTATCAATATCATTGATCAAATGAAGGTTTTTAGCATCATATACAGTAAAGATCCTGCCTTCGGCAAACTCTCTGTAATCTACTTTTTGAAGCTCGGGATGAGCATTTCTAGCTAAAGTAATGAATTTCTTGTAAATGGATTCAACAGATAACTGAATTTCAATTTTTTGAGACTGAGGCATTTCTCTTGCAATAGAGGTTCTAGCAAGTTCTGAGGTTTCAACACCGTCTTCATAAACACCGTACTCATTTAAGAGTTTATCTGCGCTGATACCTAAAGAAAACACTCCAATAGAACCCGTAATTGTTTCAGGACTTGCATATACATAGTCTGCTGCAGTTGAGATCCAATAAGCACCAGATGCTGCTAGACCGTTCATCGATACGGTTAGAGTTTTACCAGTTTCCTTTTTAAAGTTAACCAGCATGTTTCTAATTTTCTCAGAGGCTGTAACTGAACCACCACCAGAGTTTATGTAGAGAAGCACATTATTTACTGACTTATCTTTTCTAATATCATCTAAAACTTCTTTGATATTATCAGGGCTAAAGGTAGTAGGACTCTCTGCCTTATCTACAATATCTCCTATGCCGTAGATAACGGCAACAGAACTTAACTTCTTATCAGATTTCTTTGATGATTTTTGCTTAGATAATGAAGTTAAAGTTAAATAATCCTGATAGCCAGTAAGTTGGGGCTCAAAGATGCTCTTACCTTGACCATAAAGTTTGATTAAAGAAGCATTAAAGTCCTCTTGAGACATCAGCTCATCTACAAGATTGAGTTTATTTAAAAGTTCAGCTTCACTGCCTTGGTAATTAACTAAAGTCTTAATGTAGTTATCAGGTACAGCATAGAGATTTCCAATAGCACTACCTGTATTAGGTCTTGAATTTAGAGATTTTAAATAGGTAAGCCATAAAATGTTGAAGGCCTTGCGGTATTCTTCTTTTACCGGCTCTGACATTCTGTTAGAGGTAAATGGTTCTACAGCACTCTTAAAATCCCCAGCTCGAAAGACTAAAGGGGAGAGATTAAATCTGTTTAAGAGATCTTTAAAGTAAAGAGAAGATGCTGAAAAGCCTCTAAAGGTGAAACCTCCAAGTGGATCTAAGATGATCTTGTCGCAGGCAGTAGCAATTAAATATGATGAGGCGTTATATGCGTCTGAGTAAGCATTTACCATTACTCCAGGATTTTTCTTTTTGTAATCTAAGATTGCTTTTTTTACTCTTGAAGCTACAGGCATTGGCATTCTGTCAGTTTTAGAAAAGTTAAAGTAGACAGACTTAATTCTCTTGTCGTCACTTGCTGTATTTAAAGCTTCTTCAATTGATACTACATCATTGTATTCTGGTGTATTTAAGACATCAGAAAATTGCTTTGTAAATTTGGTGTACTCATTGTCAGGTTGAGGCATTTCATGAATAGTACCTGACAGATCAAAATAGAGAATTGGAGATACTGTTTTTACAGAACCGTCAGCGTTAACAGCCGTATTCTCGACTATATCCTTTGCATTATTGGCAAAATAAATTCCTGAGAATATAGCAAAAATAAGCAGTAAAAAGATTAAGTTGAAAACCAAGTTTCTAGCAAAAGTAATGATAGAGCCAATAGTAAGCAGTACTTTTCCTATACTTTTGCAGAGCTTATGAGAACTGCCTGATGTCTTTCCTTCAATAATGATAACAGGTGATTTTTCTCTGTTATCAGCTGGAAAGGATTGATTATTGTTTTCTTCACTCATAATTTTTTCCAAGAATTGACAGACTAATATTCAAAAGCTACTAATGCTCATTAATATGCAGTTTGTCATACAAAAAAGACAAGATCATTTTAGATAATCTTGTCTTTTTAGGTAACTAAATAAATTATTTTGCAGTTTTGGTGCTCTGAACAATCTTCATGACAGAACCTACCATGCCTGATACATCAGAGAGGTTGCTAGGAACAATCAGCGTATTGTTTGTTTTAGCAAGATTTGAGAATGCATCAATATACTGCTCAGCTACCTTTAAGTTAATAGCAGTGTTACCACCTTGTTCTTCAGATGCTTTAGCAATTAAAGAAATAGCCTGAGCGGTAGCATTTGCAATTGCAATTGTAGCTTGAGCTTTACCTTCAGCTACGTTGATTTCTGATTGCTTTTCACCTTCAGATTTAGCAATAGCAGCTTCTCTAGCACCAGTTGCTAGGTTAATCTGCTCCTGTTTTTTACCTTCAGACTCAGAAATAACAGCTCTCTTTTCACGTTCTGCGGTGATCTGTCTTTGCATTGCCTGCAAGATTACAGCAGGAGGGGTTAAATCTTTAATTTCATAACGCAGAACTTTAACACCCCAGTTTAAAGCGGCCTCATCAATAGCTGATACAACCTGATTATTGATAAGATCTCTTTCTTCAAAAGTTTCATCTAAAACCATCTTACCAATAACAGAACGTAAGGTGGTCTGAGCTAATTGAGTTACAGCGATAATGTAATTTGAAGTTCCGTAACTAGCTAGCTTTGGATCGGTAACCTGGAAATATAAAATGCCGTCAACTGATAACTGAGTGTTATCTCGGGTAATACATACCTGGCTTGGTGTATCTAGAGGAATTTCCTTTAAAGAGTGCTTATATGCAACTTTATCAATAAAAGGAATGATGAAGTTAAGACCTGGATTTAGTACCTTATGGAACTTACCTAATCTCTCAATAACCCAAGCTGTCTGCTGAGGAATAACATTGATAGATTTAAAAGCAAAAATAAGTGCAATTACAATTAGAACAATTGCAACTACAAGTCCGCCTGACAAAGAGTCATCGTACATATCAAACATGATTTAAAGTCTCCGTAAAAGTTAATTTTTGAATCTGTTGTTATTTGATAATTTAACCTAAGGTTAAATTACTTTTTGAGGATAAGTCTTGTTCCTTCAACACGGTCGATTTTATAGACTCCGCATTCAAGAGATCCGTTATCAGCATAAGCAGTCCAAGTTGTACCTCGATAATTTACTTTGGCACTGCCATCTTCATTAACGTTGGTAACATTTACAATTTGTCCTATATCAAGGTTGTCGCACTGTGTATTAGGAGTAAGTTTTCTTAAGTTTTTTCTAAAGTAAAGCGCAATAACTACACCTAGAACAATTACTATTGCAGCAATTGTAAATTGTGAGGTAAGGGACAATCCAAACAGTGCACTAATACATGCTGCAAGAGATCCAGCACTAAATGCTAAAAGATAGATTGTACCTAACATCATTTCACAGCCTAGAATTACTAGAGCTACAATTAACCAAATTAAGTAATCTGACATACCTTACTCCAAAGCTATTTCTTTTTAGGTTTATTCTTAAAGATATTAAAAAATATCAGGGCAAAGAAAACTGGCACAAAAATTCTAATTAATCTTTCTGGATCATCGGAAAACACAATCAAGCTAAAGAATACGAAAATACAAGCTACAATCAAGAAAGATACTAATGGTGAAGTCTTCTTGTTTGAATTTACAGCATTCTTATTGGTAACCTTTCCTAAAGTTGCATTATTAGAATTCTGGTAAGTACTCTACTGAGGTGGGGCTTTTGCTCCCTGATTTAAATTGTTATTTTTTGTCTTAAGTACAGACGCCCTTTCTTGAGGAGTAGATTGGATATTGATAGCTTCTTTTTGAATGTGCTCCTGATGTTTGGCATTGCTTTTGACAACGTCATTTTTCATTGCAGCTACATTTTTCTTTTCAAGTTGCTTCACTAGAGCAACAAAGTCGCCATCTTTAGGCTCTAAAGAGTAGTTGTTCATTATCTTATCCAAAATTAAAAACTTGTCAGATAGTATCACAAGTTGAAATTGTATTGGATGTTATAGCAGACAAATCTTATACAAAAATTAGCTTGGACTAATTAGCGAAAATAAAATTTTTCATTACTTTTTCACAGGCATAAATGTAAAAGAAACTGAGAACATAACTCTATACAAAAAAATCATCTTTAAAACTGATAAAACGATCACTTTTTCTTGTATAATGTTCGATCAAATTTTACAAGTTTTGGAGGAATTTATGCTACGCATTATGGAAGAGGCTTTAACATACGACGACGTACTGTTAGTGCCTGCACATTCAACTGTTTTACCAAACACTGCAGATCTTCGTACTAGATTGACCTCCAACATTCAGTTGAACATTCCAATGATCTCATCTGCAATGGATACCGTTACCGAGTCAAACCTTGCAATTGCTCTAGCTCAGGAAGGTGGTATTGGTTTCATTCACAAGAACATGTCTATTGAAAGACAGGCTCAGGAAGTTGCTCGTGTAAAGCGTTTTGAAAACGGTATGGTAACCAAGCCTGTTACAGTACACCCTGAGAACACCATCAATCAGGTTCGCCAGATGGCTGCTAAATATGGTTTCTACGGTTTTCCAGTAGTAGATGAGAAGGATAACCTATTAGGTATTATCACAGGTCGTGATACTCGTTTCTTAACTAATGGTGAGGTTAAGGTTCACGAGGTTATGACACCTAAAGAGCGTCTTGTTACTGTAAGAGAAAATGAGTCTCGCGAAAACGTTCAGTCTTTAATGCAGAAACATCGTATTGAGAAAGTTTTAGTAGTTGATGATGCTTTCCACTTAAAGGGGCTTATTACTGTAAAAGACTTCCAAAAATCTTCAAACAAGCCAAATGCTTGTAAAGATGCTTTAGGCAGATTAAGAGTTGGTGCCGCAATTGGTGCAGGCGCTGGCAATGAAGACAGAGCAAAGGCTCTAGTTGAAGCAGGTGTCGATGTTTTATTAGTTGACTCATCACACGGTCATTCACAGGGCGTTTTAGACAGATTAAAGTGGTTACGTAAAGAATATCCAGAATTACCTATTATCGGTGGTAACGTAGCTACTGCAGCCGGTGCTTTAGCTTTAGCTGATGCTGGCGTAAGCGCAGTTAAGGTTGGTATTGGACCTGGCTCAATTTGTACAACCCGAATCGTAACTGGTTGCGGTGTACCGCAGATGACAGCTGTGTCAAATGCAGTTGAAGCTTTAAAGGGCACAGACATTACTGTTATCGCTGATGGTGGTATTCGTTATTCAGGTGATATTGCAAAGGCTATAGCAGCTGGCGCTAACTGCGTAATGGTAGGCTCAATGTTCGCTGGTACCGAAGAAGCTCCAGGTGAGATTGAAATCTATCAGGGTCGTTCATTTAAGTCATACCGTGGTATGGGCTCTTTAGCTGCTATGTCAAAGGGCTCTGCTGACCGTTACTTCCAGTCAGACAATGCAGCTGACAAGTTAGTACCAGAAGGTATTGAAGGTCGTGTCGCATATAAGGGGTTATTACACAACATCATCCATCAGCAGATGGGAGGTCTACGCGCTGCTATGGGCTTAACCGGTTGTGCAACAATCGATGACTTACGTACTAAAGCTCAGTTCGTACGTATTACTAGTGCAGGTTTCCATGAGTCTCATGTTCATGACGTAACCATCACTAAGGAAGCTCCAAACTATCAGAGCCACGTCTAATATTTCATGATGCACCTGCAATGCAGGTGCATTTGTCGTTTTAAATCTATCAAGAGATTCAATTATGTCTTCACAGAACATCCATTCTGAAAAGATCCTCATCTTAGATTTCGGTTCTCAGGTGACACAGCTGATTGCCCGCCGTGTACGTGAAATCGGTGTTTACTGCGAAATTTATCCATTTGATGCAGATCTTAATTTAATTAAGAATTTTGGTGCTCAGGGTATCATCCTTTCAGGTGGACCTGAGTCTACAACAGAGGCTGGTTCTCCACGTGCTCCTATGTGGGTATTTGATGCAGGCGTTCCTGTTTTAGGTATCTGCTATGGCTTACAAACTATGTCTGTTCAGTTAGGTGGTAAGGTTCAAGGTTCATCAAAACGAGAATATGGACATGCAACTGTAGAAATTAAGGCAGAGTGTCCTTTATTTGACAATCTAACTGATCACGAAGGTGAGCATAAGTTAGATGTTTGGATGTCTCATGGCGACAAAGTAACAGCTATCCCTGATGGTTTCGTTACAGTAGGTAGCACTGATACATGCCCATATGCTGCAATTTATAATAAAGATAAGAAGTTCTTTGGTGTTCAGTTTCATCCTGAGGTAACCCACTCAAAGCAGGGCGGTGAGATCTTAAAACGCTTTGTCCTTGATGTTTGCGGTTTACACGCATTATGGTCACCAAATGCTATTATCGAAGATGCTGTTGCAAGAATTCGTGAGCAGGTAGGCGACAAGAAAGTTCTTTTAGGTCTATCAGGTGGTGTTGATTCATCTGTTACCGCTTTACTATTGCAAAAGGCTATTGGCAAACAGTTAACCTGTGTATTCGTTGATAACGGTTTATTACGTTTGAACGAAGGTGCTCAGGTAAAAGAGATGTTTGCTCCTCTTGATTTGAACTTCGTATACGCTGATGCTTCAGACAGATTTTTAGAGGCTCTAAAAGGTATTTCAGATCCTGAGTTAAAACGTAAGGCAATCGGCAAGACCTTCATTGACGTTTTTGCTGACGAGGCAAGAAAGTTAGAAGGTGTTGAGTTCTTAGCTCAAGGTACAATTTACCCTGACGTTATTGAATCAGCTGCTGCTAAATCAGGTAAAGCTCACGTAATTAAGTCTCACCACAACGTAGGTGGTTTACCTAAGGACTTAAAATTCAAGTTAGTTGAGCCTTTACGTGAACTTTTCAAGGATGAAGTAAGACGCATTGGTGTAGCTTTAGGTTTACCAGAGGCTATGGTAATGAGACATCCTTTCCCTGGTCCTGGTTTAGGTGTTCGTGTTCTAGGTGAAGTTAAGAAAGAATATTTAGATCTGTTACGTCAGGCTGATGCTATCTTCATGGAAGAGTTAAACAAGTCAGGCTGGTATCAGAAAGTAAGTCAGGCTTTCACTGTATTCTTACCAGTTCGTGCCGTAGGAGTTATGGGTGATCATCGTAGTTATGATTACGTAGTATCTCTGCGTGCTGTAAAGACCATTGACTTTATGACCGCAAAGTGGGCTGAGTTACCATATGATTTATTAGGGCATATCTCAAATCGTATCATTAACGAAATCAATGGTATTTCAAGAGTTGTTTATGATATCTCAGGAAAACCACCAGCAACTATTGAGTGGGAATAATTCCCTTAAGTGGTAATAAGCGTTAATTGATAGCAAGTACCGCAGTCAAAATCTGCGGTATTTTTTTTGTTTTGTGAATATTTTGCTTATTATCAAGTTTTACAGGATTTTGATCCCTTAAAATTGTCAGATAAATTTTTGGAATTTCGATATGACAGTTATGATTACAGATACAAACAAAGACTTTAATAAATGGATTAAAATTGCTCTGCGTGATCTTGAAAAAGAACATTGGTGTGAAGCTCAAGAAAAGATCACTATTCTAAAAGAGGAAAAACCAAACTGTACTGAACTTTTAATTTTATGTATTTTGCTGAAGTTCAAAATTAAGGGATTAAGCGGTCTTAATAAACTGTCAAAAGTAAGACTCAACATGATTAAGTCAACTGATGAATATCCTTTGATTGAAAAGGGTGAAGATAGCCAAGTAAAAGAGCATTTTTTAGGCATTATTGCACGTCGTGAACAAAAATTAGAACATGGAAAAAGTTCAACATCTCGTCTTTCTGCTTATATTATTCCAGGTCTTGCTGTAGCTATTTTGATTTTCTCAGCTGGCGCTGTGGTAAATGACAAATTTATCAAAGACAAGCCATACGATTATCAACCAATTGATAAGTCAGAGTTAAGAAAACTCATCAAGAACAAGAAAGTTCATCTAGACAGAATTGATACTAGCAAGATCACCGATATGAGTTTCCTTTTTGCAAAGTGTGACTATATCAGCAACGATTCTGAATATATTAGAGTCAAAAGAACCTGCCGTAAGGATGAGATTAGAAAAGATTACAAAGGCATTGAAAAGTGGAATGTGTCTTCAGTTGTAAATATGCAGTCTATGTTCTTTGAAGCAGATTCCTTTAATGAGCCAATTGATGCTTGGGATGTCTCAAATGTTCAGAACATGAAAGGTATGTTCTATGAGTTGAAGAACTTTAATCAGCCACTAAATTCATGGAATGTATCAAATGTACGAACAATGGCTTATATGTTCTTTGGAGCAAGTGCGTTCAATCAGGACATCAGTGCTTGGAATGTTTCAAAAGTAGAGAACATGTCTAGCATGTTCTTTGGTGCAAAATCATTTAATAAGCCAGTTGAAAACTGGAATGTTTCTAGAGTATCTAACATGGCATACATGTTCAGAGAGGCAGAGAGTTTTAATCAGCCTTTAGAAAAATGGGATCTTGCAACACTGCAAAATGCTCCTGGCATGTTTACAGATGCAAAGTCATTTAACCAGCCATTAAAGAATTTTGATTTAACAGGTGTATCTTCATACAAGATGTTCTCTGGAGCAACTTCATTTAAGCAAGAATATCCAGCAGGTTGCTCTGATAATTGTTTATTCAAAGATCAAGAGAATGAATAAGTACAGATAATCACAGCTTAATAAGGTCAAATTTACAGTGAAAGAAACAGACTTGAGCTTTTTTGTTAAAGGCAAAAAAGTAGTTGGAACTTTGAGTTTACCAGATAGTGATACAAAAGCTCCTGTTGTGCTTTTAATACATGGTTTTACAGGAAATCGTCACGAGTCTGTAAGTAAGTCAGCACCAAAGGGTAAATTTGCCTTACTTGCCTCAAAATTGTCTGAAGTTGGCATTGCTTCTTTACGTATTGATATGCGTGGAAGTGGCCAAAGTGCAGGAGCATTAGAAAATATCACTGCTTTTACAGAATTAGAAGATGCAATTGCAGCCTGTGATTATCTAAAACAATGTGACCATGTTGATGGTAAAAGGATCTCTGTTTTAGGGCTGTCCTTTGTAGGATTAGTTGCCACTGCACTTTGTGCAAAAGACAGTAAAATAAAGTCATTAGTGCTGTGGAATCCTGCGGTGAACATGATGGAAGTTATGTTGACAATAGCAGGAATTGATCCTGTTATGCATGCTTGTAAAGACGAACATAAAATTTACGAGTTTGATATTTGGAATGCCAAAAGAAAACTTTGTGGAGAATTCTTTACAAGTTTGTGCAGAATGAGTGCTCATGCAAGCATAGCAAAATACAAAGGTCCAATGTTACTGCAGGTAGGGCTTAACGATCATGTTGTATGGCCAGAACCTGCTCAAGCAGAAGGGATCATTTCCTGTCATGAAGGAGAACATGAACTTCAGACAGTAAATGCTGGTCATGATTTTACAAATAATGGCTCTGACGAGCCTCTTCTATCCGTTATTGAGAAAACAGTGTCTTTCTTGAAGGTAAATGCCTTTTAGAATTACCACTTGTCAACATGTACCTTCTCTGACTCAAAGAGATCTCTTTGATGGTTGTCGTTGTCAACAGGATAGCCAAAGGCAATTAAAGAGTGAGGTACAATGTTTTCAGGAAGATTAAACTCTTCTTTTAGAGCTTGAACTCTTTCCTGTTCAGGGAAAGTACCTAACCATACAGAACCTACACCTAGAGCTTGAGCTGCTAAGATCATATTTTGAGCCGCAATAGAGCAGTCAGTCTGCCAGTAATCAGGAGCATTGCTGTAAGCTTTAGATAAGTCTCCTGCAACCATTACTCCAAAAGCCGCATGGGTAAGTGGAGTAGCATAAGGACCATTAGCTTTAGCCATACGCTCTAACACATCTTTTCTTTTAGTAACTAAAAACTGCCAAGGTCTGCAGTTGACAGCAGATGGTCCACTCATAGCAGCCTGTAGGATGGTATGAATATCAGATTCAGGGACGTCTTTATCTTTAAATTTTCTAACTGAGTGTCTGGAGAATATGCAATCTAAAGTATCCAAGGGTACTCCTAATGAAAATTGATGAATACATTTATTGTTAAGTATAGCTTACCTGTCAAGTGTTAATATTTAGAGTTAATGAATATGCGGAATATGCATAAAACAAAGATTGAGGATAGAACTAGCATCCTGAAATTTCAGATGTAAAAAAGAAACAAAA